>Ga0209363_1001376_pt1 | contig 11582 bp, 7 predicted proteins | sample WorMetexBAHAMAS3_FD_187385 | JGI IMG/M metagenome (GOLD analysis project Ga0209363, IMG submission 187385) | Marine gutless worms symbiont microbial communities from Max Planck institute for Marine Microbiology, Germany - Inanidrilus exumae... | ecosystem: Host-associated > Annelida > Digestive... | reverse complement strand
GTTACCGCTGTATGTTGTTTACAGTCTCATTTCTCATATGAATCGCCTGTTTTTATGCTTTCGCTAGACGACAGTGTCGGTTAAGGCATTATGTTTTCGGGCTCTCCTTCTGCCGCGTTCTTCCGTTAGTCCAGACAGCGATATCTCATGAACGGCTTGAGCAATCTCCATGAAACTTAGAGGGAATATTCAGTAGCCGCTACAGATGTCCTGGTTAAATTCTGGAGGTCAAAGGTCAAGGTCACAGCAGGCCGTCAAGGTGGCGAAGTTCATCGTCTTGTTTCACGTTGTTTGCTGCTCTGAGTGCTGGTGTTCTTGCTGGTATTATTCATTCTCAAACGTGCGCTTAAACAAACTTGAAAACTCTCGCTTGAGGTCGCACTGGCCAATTTAGCAATAGTTTCCTCCTGTGACCTTGAACTTGACCGATGACCTTGACCTACAGACTGTCGAGCTGAACCAGCGTGTCGAATATCTAGTTCAAATGCGATTTTTCGGACGGACAGACAGACAGACACACATGCGGGACAGATTGCGGTACTGGACCGGTGGAGTGATCAGTAAAATGTCTCCGATGCAGCAGCGCGCATCTTATACGACTAGACACAGACAACAAGGCAGTAGTCATTCTAGGTATACTTCGCAACGCTGAGCAGTGAGTATGGTAGTGCGAGCGACAAGCGTGTGTCGGCAGGTCATAGCAGCAACAGCGGTATGGCAGGCTAGAGGATAAAGCGCGACATGCGTAAATGGCGGTCATTTGTCTCGTTGTTTTTTCGTGGAGCTGCAGAATACCGCTATTAAGTGGTGTACATCAGGCGGCAGAGCGGTGCGCTCTGATGGATCACTTCAGTCAGAGTGGCGCCACACAGCGTCACAATGCCGCATTACCGTCCACGATTAACGCGTTTCGTCTGCACTATGAGCATCCACACGTAACATTGGACGGTACTGGTGTATGAGGTCACACGGCATTATGATTTCAGAACTACAAACTGAGCTAACACTCCTCCTGAAGGCCGGTTGGTAATGTTTGAAACGACTAATGCTTACTCATACCATGAAGATGCCACTTCGGCTAAACCAGCGAGCACAGGACCATAGATGTCGAAATTGCTGGAGCCATTGTCGAAGGTATGATCCATCACCAGACGATCGCCATTTTTAGGTCGACTTCCAAAGTTTGGAAGTAGACCTAATAATATGGGTGTCAAATGTCCGTCCATCCACAAAAAGTTTCTTCGATTTCGATGAAATTTGGTATACATGTAGTACTCGATGAGAGATGCACAACGGTATGACCTTGACCCGGATCCAAGGTCAAGGTCACAGGGACCCGAAAGTTGCAAAATCACCCAAATTCAAAGTCTATCTCCTTCGCCAAAAGTCGCTCAATCTAAAGACTGATGGTAGATTATTACACTACAGGACAATATCTAAAATTTAGCCGGTCAGATTTTTGAAATTCGTCCTCGTTTTTCGTCACGTGACCTCTGAACTTTGGTCCTAACCACGTCTGACAAGTTATTTTCTTAAGTTTATGCGATCTTTATCAAACTTGGTATACAGGTAGTACTCGATGAGAGATGCACAACGGTATGACCTTGACCGGGATCCAAGGTCAAGGTCACAGGGAACCGAAAGTTGCAAAATCACCAAATTTAAAGTATATCTCCTCAGCCAAAATTCGCTCAATCTAAAGACTGGTGGTAGATTATTACACTACAGGACAATATCTAAAATTTAACCGGTCAGCTTTTTGAAATTGTTCCTCGTTTTTCGTCACGTGACCTCTGAACTTTGGTCCTAACCACGTCTGACAAGTTATTTTCTTAAGTTTATGCGATTTTTATCAAACTTGGTATACAGGTAGTACTCGATGAGAGATGCACAACGGTATGACCTTGACCCGGATCCAAGGTTAAGGTCAAGGTCACAGGACCCCAAAGTTGCAAAATCACCCAAATTCAAAGTCTATCTCCTTCGCCAAAATTCGCCGAATCTAAAGACTGATGGTAGATTATTACACTATAGGAAAATATCTAAAATTTAACCGGTCATATTTTTGAAATTCGTCCTCTATTGATACAACTATTTCACAAATCTTACCCCCTTTAGTTGCATTTCTTTTTTCCGGGCTGCCTTCACGGACTATTGCCTGGACCCTTCCTTCTAGCTACTCGTTTTTTAGGTCGACTCCTCCGAGACGACCTAATAACATTAGTGGGTCTCAAATGTCCGTCCGTCCGCGTCCACAAAACGTTTCTTCGATTTTAATGAAATTTGGTGTGTAGGTAGAGGTCGACGAGTGATGCATGATGGTATGCAGTATAACCCGATCCGAGGTCAAGGTCAAGGTCACGAGCCGATGAAAGTCGGGAATTCGACCATTTTCAAGAGCTATCTGCCTATCTCCTCCCACATTTATAATGGGGGCTGGCAAATGAACGCGGATTCTTAAATTAGGAGGCAATACCTAAAAGTTAACTGGCCGGAATTTTGATTTTTGTCCTAGTTTTTGTGTCACGTGACTTTGAAGTTGGCAGTAAGTAGGAGTCGACCGTCAGTCCCGTATGGGGCTAATTTTTTTGTTTTTAGTTTTCCTAATTTTTCGTTTCTGTGCCTTGCACTAGATTAAGCGGTCATCTCGTCAGCTTTTGAGCGCACGTTAATCTACCGTATCGTACCGTATCGTATATAGGCCTAACGTTACGTGCATTCTCGGATTCTTTACGTACCGACTCCTACACAGCGTACTAATGTTGCTGCCACAAGCTATGATTATGGCAATGAGTTTGCACTACTGCGGCAGTTTACACTCTGCATGTCGTCTAGAACTCTGCTTGGCCCTCTCGCCCGAGTTCTGTAATAACGTCTGTGTCTCGGTCTGTCTTGTCTCGGTACACAACGCGCGATGATATCGACGACTCTAGATCACCGCCGTACTCTATGTGAGATTGGCTCGATAATAAAGCTGGCATACGTCGCATACTATAGCAGTATTTGCTATAACGTCGGTCGTACTGACGGGCCTAATAATAACACGGTCATACTCATTATTCTGCAACGTTCGCGGATTTTTTATCGACGGTTACATACGGCTGATATCAGCGAAAGCACTCGAATGATGAACACTGTCGTAATGTGATGCAAATGAAACACGCCGTGTATGGTTCTGAGATGCAGTACAAGTCTGCAGACCGGCATGCGCGTAATGTGTAACTACGTATTATTTACCTGCCGCTGTAGCCGATACGATGCCGAAGACCCGATCAGTTCGACAAACGGTCGAACGTGGTCGACAAAGCCATAACTATGGAAAATTTATGATTACTATGGCTAGTAGTAAACGTCTGCAGAGAGACCGCGCGACGCCCATGGTATAAATATTCTATAACTGCAAGGTGGAAATTCTGTAGCAGATTTATAAATTCAAGACTTAAAGCGCAGTACTTGCCTAGCTATCGTCTAATTTGTTAAACGAAGTAGGCCTATGTTCTTTTTTGGTATTTCGAAGTACGTGTGCGATATCATCGTAAAAAAGTTCACGTTCGCTAACTCATCTCCTTATGAGTTCTTGTTTCCACATTCGACTCGTCTTTTTGCCCCTCTGAGCGATGTTTCTGGTAGATGATCCCATTCTATGTTTATAATTTGCACTGTTCTTAGCTGTTCAATCTGTTGATCCCAAATTGCCAATAAATTTATAATCTTCATTCAGTTATAAAAGCCGGTAGCAAATAATGAAACGTAACCTAATTAAATACAGTAATTCTGAACAATAAAAGTGTACTGGTTTTCACTGAAACTAACATAACATGTAGTCTGTTACAACTGGAAGGGTCCTTGTGGTCCGGTGGGGCTACAGTGCCTTGCGCGACACCCCCTGTGAGCAATACAGACGGTGAGACAAGCAATCCGTGACGTGGAGAGTGGAAAAGGAAGGAGCTGCGGAGACTACAGGAAAGAATGACAGACAGCAATAGAACGAGTGGAAGGTCTCGTGGAGGGAAGAACTGAGTTGACTGTTTGAGTGAACGAACGTGTGAGACGTTGAATTATATTAGCGACCGCCGAGGTTAAGCAACACAACACATGGCTTGTATTTGCCATGAATCTCTCTCTCTGTTACCGACCAGCAACGCCTGGTCCGGCCAGCTAACAGCGCAAGCCGTGAAAATGTAACACGTAACAGATGCATGTACAGTTCATTAGACGAGTAGATTAGACATTCGGCGGCGAGACCACGACTCATAAAGAGCGGGTGCGTGAGCGCCGATGTGGTCGAGAGAGGAGAGAGGAAGACACGGACAGGTCTGTTAACAGGATTACAGACACCGCCACAGCGCGCTGACGCGCTCTCTGTGTTTTATTGCATGATCCGGACAGCCATACCGGCTCAGATGCAGAGCTAAATTGATTCCACGTTACCGGACTCCGCCTAACCACGTTATAATGATTATTGCTGGTTTATGTGGTCCGTAGAACGTGGGAGGTCGGTTTCAACAGCTTACTGTTACTGCTAACTCGACTATTTCTTCAATCGTTGTTGCGCAACTCGCCAACTAGCGAGGAGTTTGCACGCACGTGTGGTAGTTGCTACAGGTCGCTGGTCCCGTACTGGGGTTTTATTGATAACGTGCTCAAATCACGTGCTAAATTTAAGCTTGCCGTACGTTTTCGTCAACAACATGAAATAAACGTTAATTCATTCGTTCATCCCAGGCCGTGGACATGGTGGCGGCATGGCGTAGTGGTAACAGAGTTTGTCGTATCAACGAAGTTACTCTACGTCGAGCCCGGTTAGTACTGGGATGGGTGACGTGTCCGGGTTCGACTCCCGTAGTCGGCACTATATTTCGGTATGTAAACATCCACCCAAGGCCAACTCAGCCTTTCATCCTTTCGGGGTCGATAAATTGAGTAGTGAGCAACTTTATCGGATGTGTACCACGAGGTTTAGCCGGTGCAGTTGTTAATCGCTGTGCGCAGTGTGTGGCAGCAATTTAGCCGGCTTAACCCTTCTGTATACAGTGCCGCCCTGCGTGGCGGATGTTGTACTGTGTTGATTGCGCGGTTTGACGTTAATCGTAATAAACGAAGATTGTTATTATTATTATTATTATTATTGGATGATTCGTGGGGAGCAGTTTGTGCTGAATTACTGATACGACCAGCATTGTCAAAGCACTACGTAACACAAGCTAGACTTAATTGTGTGCACAGTTGAGGGGTAAGCCGCAAACGGGATTGAGTGTTCTTGATACATGACGTTCCCCATGATTCCCATACAAACATTCAAGTTAGTTACTTCACTTCCGGTAGGTGGGCGAAGTACTTAGTCTGTCTGTTTGTCTGCCCACTTGTATATTTCAGAATTGCGTGTTGAAATTTTACGAAATTTTCTGTGCATGTTACCTGTAGCTGTGGCTCGTAAAGCGAAGTAAAGTAAACGTCGATTTGTTTAGCGCATCGTCGTAACCACCTCTAATCTGTTCAGAAATGGCACATGTTAGAGGGATCACACTGTTTGCCTGCCATCCACACGTTTATCCATGAATGGTATGAACCATCCTGCCTTTACTCCGTAAGCGTTCACCAGATGGCGCCACCCGAGCGAGGTAGGACACATCCGATTACAGCGCTCTACTCAATTATCGACCTCGAAAGGATGAAAGACTAAGTTGGCTTAGTCGGTGGACCTTGTAGCGGACGGTTTACACACATAAGTGGTCACCCATCAGCTGCAGGTCGAGCGTAGGACAGGGAAAGTTCGCCAGTCACAGACCGACGTTCTACCACTGTGCCACGCTCGTTCCTTCTCTGACTACGGTGCAATAGTTATGTACTTCCGGTTTAGTTGATGACATCATGTTTTGACGTAATGAGGCCAGTGGGCCAGAATCAAAGACAACGTTGTGTTTGGTCGAGTTCGCCAGATGACAGCTCCGAGAGCGAAGTTGGTGTGGACGATTGCATGGTTGTTGTTTCTGTATTCGTTCTGTTCGGGTCTATTCCCATTTCCGTTTGCTTTCTGTCGTCATATCTGCCTATCGACGTTGATCGGAATTGAGTGGCAGAATGGCAGGCGAGATAATAACAATATAATGACTGCATGCTGTCAATGCGTATTTACGAGCCAGGCAGTGAGCACTGAGCAGTGGTGAGGCCAGGGCTTTTGGAGTGGGGGGCGGGTCGAGAGGAGTAGGCTCTGGGGATGGGTTTTCACGGGGCTGTGCTTTCTCCAGAAATTGTTTTGACTGTTTGGATTAAAATGGTGCATTCTGGTGCATCTTGTACCTTATTTTTAATGTGCTATGCATATGCAACGTATACTCGTTTAGGCATAGTACGGTATATGCTATGGTCTTGTGTCTGTCTGTATGTCTGTCTGTCACAAGGTCACAAGGCGGTGTTTTTATCAATGCAGCTGAACGTATCATCACGAATATATAGACTATACTGCCGTGGAAAAGAAAGCCCCGCTATATCACATCACTGCACCTATAACCAGTGTGTGTATCGATGTCGCAATATAGAGGGTACCCCCCCCCAATTGTTTTCTTGTCGGTTTTGTGTAGATTGCATGAGTGGCAGTAGAGGACAGTGAGGAGCTCAAACCCCACATCCCCCTTGGCCTCGCCACTGGCAGTGAGTCCGTGTATATCAGTTGTACGGGGTGTTGGTATGCGCATCTCTCCGTCCGCCTATACGGTGACCCATAAAACAGGTTCACGTTGCTGTTTGTTTCTCGTTAACTCCTACGTCTACCAGAACGACAAGTTGAGCCGCAGTTGCAAGTAGACAGACATTGGGTTGAATTATTATTTTTAGATTGGGACATGAGTTTTTCGATGCATCATTAAGCATGAAACCGTCATTTCTGTGCATTTTGACCATATAAGACAGAACGTGATGCATGGCAAATCCCAGCTTGAGTCCGTCCGGCATTCTGTTGTTCTAGACTGTAAGCTCGTGCCAGTACATAACACGTGCCAAAGTTTACCTGCTGTCTGTTATATAACGTCCATGCAGTAAGGCTGGCAGTGTCTCCCAGTGTGAAAATTTAGGGGGTGGGTAAAAACTCGCCTACCGTTCTCAGCCGTTTGTGGACCAAAATTCACCAAATTTAGGGGCATGTATTGGAGTCCCTGTAGATTGACATGCTTTTTTCTGATTGTTGATATCATGTTCTGTTGCAGAGATATGTTTGGTCAAAGTTCAAAGTCAGTCCCGAAAATGCATTTTTGCCTGCCGGCCCGTGGGGAGTAAATGCCTGGGGAGTTCGGGCCAAATTTTTATTATAGCAGTCATAAGTGAATATGTATCGAAGTTTGGTTGAGATCCGTTCAGCTTCAGTGGCCTCAGAGATTAAGCGTCGAAAAAAAAGATGAAGAATGAAGAAACCACAGCGGAATATATAAGCTTTTCTGCATCGCAATGTATGTATGCATGTATGAGAGCATTTGTAACGCGCCGCTCTTACAGCCTAAGCAGTCACGAGTGCGCGCCCGTAGGCCAAACCGAAAAGATGTGTCTTTAGCCTGCTACAGAAAAGTGTCAGTGTCAATGTTGGATCACGAAGTGACGGTGGCAGAGTGTTCCACAGTTTTGGAGCACAAGCAGCAAAGCTGCGTGGTCCAAAACTGGTAGTGCGGCAGGCTAGCACTTGCAGATCGCCACGAGCGGCAGAGCGTAGGTGGCGACGACTTGTACTAGCTGTGCGGGCTAACAAAGGTTGAATATAAGGGGATTTCTCTGTGAGTATACCCCCGGTAATATTGGTAGGAGTGCGTCTCGTCGTCCTCTCAGAGTTGATACTATGACATGGCGGATTCAGTGTCGTATCATGTCGTGTTGTATGTGCAAATACGAGTACGTTATTGTATGTGTTGTTGCGTGCAGTCCAGACAGGGCGCTGCTGGAAGACTCGCAGAACTTCACCGTTCTTATCAAGAACTACATCGAGTTTCCAAAGTTCCACCAGAAACGGTACATTACACGACAAAATATTAAATATTCTATAGGCTATCGCATCGCTTCAGACTTGGTGCAGTATTGTTAGTTACTGAACAATAAATGGTTCTTCGTTGTTTTGGTGTCAGACGGTCAAACGTAAAAAAGGTGGATTGAAAAATCGACTGTGTGGAAGTTTTGCCACAAACAAACCTCAAGTGTTGCAAAACAGACTTGAACGTGAAACTATAAATAAGTAAAGTGGCACTTGTTAGATGATGTCTGTGCACCATTGTTAGAACATACACATTCACAACATTCCGGCTCGGTCGACGTCGGTCTGCATTTAGCTGTAGCATTATTATTATGATATTTATTATTTATAGTAATTATTGCTGTTTATACTGACTCAGAACATTAGTAGAGCTGTATGTCGTGCCAATATAATTGATTGTAATTAACGTGACGAATGAAATTATTGTAAACATTCACATTGTCAGCACATCAGTTTTTTTACCATCATACAGCAATTACTGGCTATTTAGGCCACATACACTAGCTGTCTTTTAGAGAGGTTATGAGTACTCACCTTTGTGAAGTAATGCCTGTAAAGAGATATTTAGTGAGGAGCAGTATCTAATGAACTGTTGTTTATTTTAATATAATGCACCAGTTTGCAATCCATTGTTAAACGTATCAGTGGAATGGATAAGTATGTAAGCCTAGTTACATACTCGTATTAGAACGTTGTGGATGAAGTTTCTAGAAATGTTGGAAAGGGGAAGAAACAGTTTATTCAGTTTTAAATCTGGATCTAATTTTTTTCGTGGGGCCTATTAGTAAAAACCACTTTACATTAACATTTGCTAGATGGCGCTGGCACGGAGGTTTTTGTCTATCAAATGCATTTGATAGACTATGTAATCACTTTGGTTTCTGTCTGTGTATGTGTCTGTCCACAGATCGGTTGTCGAACGTTTACGTCCGCAATTCTTTACCGATTTTCACCAAATTTTGCATGTCGCTCGGAAATTTGATTGTTTTGAAGTCTATTTTTTCTGAGACAAACCGGAAGTAGATTACCGATATTAGAGGTGTGCAAATGCTCACTATTTCAGTTTTGCAATTCTGGTGATTTCCCATGGATCGTCACAAAAAAACCCGAACTGAGATATAAGTAATCAGCGTTGATTTTGTACTCGGTGGTCAACGAAACCGGAAACAAAATTTCGATTTTAGAGAGGTGCAAATTTCGGTTTCGATGTTGATTTCATCCGGTCTAGAACGATTACGTACGCAGTTCTTTACCATTTTTTATAAAACATTGCGTACGGCTCGGAAATGTGGTCGCCTAGATGCTATTGTTTCTGAGACAAACTGGAAGTAACATACAATTTTAGAGGTGTGCGAATTCCGATTTTGACAATTTCGCTATTGTTGTGGACATATTTTCCCGCGGATCGTCCCCAAACTCCGACCTGAGTTAAAACTAATCAACGTTGACTTTGTACTCGGTGGTCAAAGAAACCGGAAATATAATTCGGATTTTAGAGAGGTGCAAATTTTGTCTTCGGCTTCTGTTTAAGTCTCTGACAGCGTCTGTATGATAGATGTATGCGTGTCTGCAGACGTAACATCCTGGACACTCAGAACTCGACGTACCTGAGGACGTGTCGCTATAACAGTCATTCTGACGTCGACAGTCTGTGTCCAATATTTACACTCGGCGACATTGTCAGGGAGACGCAGTCGACACCAAACGACAACTACAGCAGCATCGCTTTGTTCGTATGTAACACGTCTCTGCTTCGCTTTCTTTCCATCTCGCTCTGCCTCACAAAATGTGTACGCTAGTAAGTCCTCACTCGTGTTCACACCATCCACTTTTGGTATTAGTTGCAATAATTCTTTGGTAGGCGGACGCGCCCGGGCTGAGGTTTGAACCCCGGCTCCTGAGTGCATCACGCTTTACTGCACTTGGTGCCCGAGTGCTTGGACCAATCGGCTACATGGGCAGGTCAACGACAACAACCACTACTGCTACTTTGACTGTTTTACGAGGCGTGGTTTTCTGATTTAGAAATCGTGATTAATGACAAATCCCAAATGTTTGGTTTTGTGACATAAATCTTGACCGGAAATGCTGTCTTGTAGGCACAAGTGGTCGGTTTAGACGTTGACTGAACTTTGGATAGTACAATTGGTTGGAGGATGCTTTGTCTTTGCAACGAGAAACAAGACTAGGCAATCATAGATATCAGACTTCGCCTTTGTCGTACAATCGCACCACCCACAAAGTCCCGTAACTCTATACTTCCTTAACCTAAGTCCCATCAACGCTAAATTAACTTTGTTTTCCTATGTCCATGCATCAAAGTCAGTGGTGTATTCGTTTTCCGTCAAGGTTCACCGTTACCATAGCAGTGTTGAGCAGATCACTAGATCCATCATTAACATTACTAGTGAGGGGCAAAAGTTAAAACTGCTTTTTTATTATTTTGCAGGTGTAACTGACATTTTTAAAATATTTTAATTACTGTGCATATCTAACTGATCATTTTAACGAGTAACTTAACGATATAGCTGGACACATTCCAAGAGCATGGACTGATGATGCACCCTAAAATTTATGGGAGGTGGTAAAAATTTATAACCAGATAGAACAGTGTGTAATCTCTCAATAACAGGAATTATAGCTGAGGTTAATGCTGATGCTTGCGTTAATAAAATTAAAATAAATATTTTTAGTGCATTTTTGCGAAAAAAGGACCAAAATGTTTATATTACAAGTGTTAGAATACAAGCACTTTAGCTGTATAGGAAGGCAGAATTAAACAGAAATCATTTTAAGGTATGAGACAATCAATTTATTCATCTCTGTAAGCTGAACGGATGATCTCTGGTGGCATATTGCAAGCATGAGTGTTTATGAGACAAGTGTTGATGATCGTTAGTGTCATCAACGTTTTGTTGATGTGTACACATATCCAGGGTGGTGTGATAGTAATCAACATAGAGTGGTACTGTAATCTCGACTACAGCATAGAGTCGTGTCTGCCGCGCTACAGTTTCAGTCGACTTGATAAACAGCATGCCAAGATCGCCAAAGGCTCGAACTTTAGGTTGCTTGCTCATTTTATGTGTGTATATTATCTGCAGTCACTGCCCCGTGTGGGCCCCCACGCAACCCACCCTTATCCCATTACTTCCCTACTACTGCTCTATCTTCTACTATCTTTCACTTTTTTTCCTTTCTTACTCGCTTTATCAGTTTTCTTGCTCTTCCATTCCTTTCCATTTTACCGATACCGAAATAGTCTCACTCTGTTTCCAGGCCGGCTATCATAGGAGGCGATTAAACCTGGCTTTAGTTTTTTTAGGTCAACTCGTCCGAGTCGACCCAATACAGTGGGTCTCAAATGTCCGTCTGCCCGTCCATACTGTCCGTCCGTCCGTCCGTCCACAAAACGTTTCTTCGATTTCAGTGAAATTTGCTACGTAGGTAGAGGTCGATGAGTGATGCATGACGGTATGCAGTATGACCTGATCCAAGGTCAAGGTCAAGGTCATGAGCCCTTGACAGACGGAAATTCAGCCATTTTCAAAGGCTATCTCCTCCCCAATTT
>Ga0209363_1001375_pt1 | contig 11582 bp, 10 predicted proteins | sample WorMetexBAHAMAS3_FD_187385 | JGI IMG/M metagenome (GOLD analysis project Ga0209363, IMG submission 187385) | Marine gutless worms symbiont microbial communities from Max Planck institute for Marine Microbiology, Germany - Inanidrilus exumae... | ecosystem: Host-associated > Annelida > Digestive... | reverse complement strand
TGTTAGTTTTGTGGAGAGTAGTTCAAAATTAGTAAAAGGACTTAATATTGAGAATACCTATTAATTGTGTGGGAATGTTGTATATGGGTAAAAACTGGTTGGTTTGGAGTTAAAATTTATCACACAGACTGAATTTTTTAAATAGTCTAATATTTTTGCTGTATGAATGAATCTATCTGTACCTATGTCGACGGCAGTCGAAAACGTATGGTTATCACTGCCACTTGTCGGTTTTTCCGCATGATATCTAAAAAACGATGCAGCTGGGGTCATCAAACTTGATATAGTAATGTTCCATGACGAGTCCTGGAGATCACTTATTTTTACGTCAAAGGTCAAGGTCACGAGTAACAAAAGCATACCTGGCATGGGTCTTTGCACTTTAATGAGTGCTGGCTTCTTCTAGTTAATGTTAGCATGAGAAAAGTATTGATACTTTCTGTTAGTATATGATATGATATGGACCTACGGTAGATTAACGTGCGCTCAAAAGCTGACGAGATGGCCAGCTTAGTCTAGCACGGCACCAACAAAAAATAAGGAAAAAATAGAAACAAAACCGAGTAGTTCAGAAGAAACGGTCCAGGCAATAGTCCGTGAAGGCAGTGCAGGAGTGTTTGATGGAAAGCCACTGATGACAACTGTTGCATTCTGGAGGATCTGTGTCATCACTCATCAGTAAAATAAGAATTGATTAGACAAGTGTGTTCAATGTGCAGTCTGTTATACAAGACTTGATCTCTTCGTTGGCATGAGGAAGAAATGGATTGAGGAGGAATTATGGCTTATCTAAATGATCAAAAACTATAACTAAAAAACTGATAATTAAAACATCACTGCTAAATGTTATCTATCATGGCAGGGTTCAACATATTACATATATGTTCTGTTAGCACTCCACAGCACAGTAACCATGTCCCTATCCTGAATCCTACAAAGAATGCTGACTGCTTGATAAATTGGTTCATCCATTTCAAAAACAATACACCAATGGACATGTCGCCATAGCATACGCCGAACTTAACATGGTAAAACACGCATGTACACATAATAAACTAGATGGATTGCAGTGTATATGGAGACACACTGCAATATAGGCTCGAAGAGAATGTTTCCCACTGGCATACTCGACAGGTGTCATAACTGTTTACTTATTTACTGATGCACAAACTGTTTAGTTCCTGTATTTGACGATACCTAGTTTCATGTGCCTGTGACTGAGTGATGCCAGTGTTATCTGCAGTGTTACTTATTTTCAGTTTCCAATTCTGTCTGCTTTTCTTCAATATATCACTCGCTAGGCTGCACCAGCACTGCAGCGTACTACTGGCTTTAGTACGCAATATCGGACATCATATGTAGCCGTAAATTTGTGTAGGTACCTTTTTTCTAGGGTACATACAGCCCTGGGAAAAGAGTGAGTTGATTCTAATGGTAAAAAGCGAAACTAGACATCCCATAGACGGACCATATGGGTGTGAATTTCCGGAGATCTGTAATCATTGCAGAGTTATGACAGCCTGAAGTCGCAAGACCTGGAAATTTTGTGAGCAATTTTTGCACTTTTTTTGGAAAAACGACCCCTTATGGTAAAATTCTGTTCCAAAAGTTTACATGGCGAGACCGACTGACGTTATTGTGTTCAAATGTTGCAAAATATGTCCGACGGAAATCAGTGAAATCGTGCGTTATTCGCGTGAACAAAAAAAAACCAATTTCAGCTGCCTTTCAAACTGTCGCTAATGTGCACATCACACCCAAAATCTGCCAGGGCCAGCCCCCAACATTTGGCTCACACTGTTCCAGATTTCATCGAAATCGGTTCACTTTCAGCGGAGTTATAGCCAAATGCGTGAAGACCGTTCTTTTGCCCCATAGAGTATTTGCGTGATAGGCAAAATTCTTCGAGCCTATAATTACATCCATTTCTGTCCTCGGCAACGTAATATTGGGACATAACTGAACAAGCAGCAATAGTACACACTTGTAACAGTAAAACAAAACACGTCATCAATCATTAACAGTAATACGAATAGAGTGAAAGATAACCGAAGTGGTGATAAACGCACAAAACAAACGCACAACTTAAAATGACATCAAACAAATGCTTGGCTCCCGTCGTCAGATGTTGTGAGGGCGTTCATCGTGATTTGACGTCTGCGAAGTGAAAGCTCCATGAACAGCACTGCTATCCGACTGGGCAGCAGTGTTTGATATGCTCAGTGCTGAACCGTGCAAGCCCGAAGGTACACTGCCATACAGAGCAGTAGCCATTAAACTGGCCTGAAGATTAGCGAGCTGTGACATTAGCGACGGTACATCACTGGCAACAGCGCCGACTGCAATCATTGGCTGACTGCCCGGAAGCAGCATTGCTGCGTTGGCACCATGTGGTACTCCGGTAGCATCATATGTGCTTGTAGCAGTGGACAAACCAGGAGACGGGTTCAGTACTGCTGCAACACTGGACGGCTGGCTACACAGGACGTTCACAGAACTGCGTTGTTGACCAATGACTGGGGCAACCACACGTGAAGACCGTGCATTTTCCACATCATCAACTGTTACTGCCTACAAACAGTCGAACAGTAATAGTAGTAGTAGTAGTAGTATTAACGCTCAGGGTGGTCGCCAGGTCCAACAAAATGAGGTGGATAATAAGGGCAGGGAAGGGTGTATCCCCTCCCCAAGCATGAGTGATGTCTGGGGAGGGTCTATGTCCTCTCCCCAAAAAAGAAGTATTTTTCCATTAGAAATGGCATGTTTTGGTGCATTTTGAGCGAGCTGGTGTGGAGATTACCTTGATGTAACAGCCTACAGTTCTGGTGTGTTCATACTGTTACAAACTGATTTTACTGCCAAAACCCATTAATATTGTACAGCTATCTGAAATTTCCCAGTTGAATGTACCGCAGGCCTATGCCACACACAAAAATGTATCCATTTCAATATCACTCGCACTAAAACAAGTTAAGCGAATCTGCATCAATCTCAGGAACACCCGCTGGCTAAAGTTGGATGGAGATGTCCACCCCAGTCCACCCCGTGGCGACGCTCCTGGTGGCGGCGGTGGTAGTAATAGTACTGCAAAACTTATTTTGCACATTTCACAAGCTAAATAAAACGGCAAAATTAAGGTCACGAATATGTGTTTAATGTTTACGGGTGATCTGAAATTACTCGTGTGTTGTTGGAATTGTTTGGTTTGAATTTGCTAAAATTAAAGGCACCAAAATAATTTTGCATGTGAAGTCACCAACTTTTAAGGCAGCCAAATTCAATGGTTTTACAGTAACTACTGTGGATTTTAGGCAAAACTACTATCTTCAGTTTATGTATAACTGGATTTTACTGGAGTTAGTCACGGTCAGTCCAGGAACCCAAAAGACAGCCTTTCAGCAATACTGGGGCACCTGTAGCTGGTTTTGACAGGCTCAGTGCCCTTCCTGCCACCAAACAACCAGTGTCATGGCACTGAAAGGAAAAATCAACAGTACTGAAACAGTCACAATACACCGACATTATGCAACACGATCAAAACAAAACGTGAAACTGTGATCCTTATTCATGCAACGTCAATGACACTACCATCAACATGCAAGCTAAGTAATTACCGCCGATGACATCTGTGAGGTACAAGGCACTGCTGCATTGAGTGACATGTCCTGGTCATAATGTGATTTCCTCTTGGCTTGAGAATGATCAAAATCACGGCTTCCTTCTACAAAGACGTGACATACACACATTTTTCTGCATAAAGACTGAGTGACATTACACTAATCAAACACAGGACGTGCATGCATATGCACTCATACACTCATGTAATGGCTTTTTTCCGGCTGGCTGACCATGGTTTAGCCGAACCCTTGACTTTCTTCGTCGACCTGTTCTGGACCTGTGCTTCCTCAAAACAATCTCAATCACAGGATATACTCAACATATTACCAACAGTCTATTTAAAACACTTCAAAAATACAAGAATCGCATGCCTGTAATCAACAAGCCAATAGCAGCGACACTATGATGCTGGGGATATAACTGCAGGCCTGGCAGAAAGTAATGGCAGTCTATTGCTGGGTTTATGGCTAAGGTCACCTGTGGGCTGTCATGCCTGCCTAGCATACTGGAAATTATCACCGTCCCCTGCAGTCATTGAGGGACTGCAGGCATACCTTAAACTTTTTTCCAAATCATGCTGTTGGCCACTACACTTTGGATTTTTCTGACTCAATGCATAAAAGTGGTTCATGCAAACCATTCTTCAGCCGGCAAAGTATCAAATGTTGCTTCTTCTCAATGCTGTCAAGCAGCTGCACATATTTGTCACTTTGTTCTGACGTCATCTTCTCACTCAGCTTAGACAGAATTGTTCTCCTGTAATCACAGCAACAAAACTATCCTGAAGGCTGCCTGATTAATTACACCCCGACACCACTTTATGTAAGAGACTAAATAGAAAAACACTGTAAAAATCAATGTTTGCAACGACGTACGTCCGTGACAGTGACAGAAAAACTCCCAATGAAGTAAGCATTTGGAAGTTGATTTTTAAAAAAACAAGATAATGCATACTGAAATGACTAGTGGTTTTCAGAGAGAAACATGGTGATTGCATGGTAGGTTACTAATTACTGTAAAACCCTTTATGTTCGCGTGCCCTTTATTTCGCGAGCTTAACAAAACCGCGAAATTAAAGGGCGTTAATATTGATACTGTACCAAATTTGATTGGTATTACTCATGTGTTGGAATCGTGCGGCTTGAATTCGCCAAGAATAATTATGCATGCAAAATCGCCAACTTTTAGGGCAGCCAAATTAAAGGGTTGCCCCGGTTTTACAGTACCTGGCACTCAACGGCTGCTTAGTGAATGTCTATCACATGCAACTTCCTCCTGGATTAGCGGTTCTGCTCCATTTGTTCTGGAAAAGAATTTTTGGGGATACGTGGCACAGGTTTCTACAGTTTTTACAGTTATTCAACCAAAAGTGTCGAAGCACTAAAGGAAACACACAGCACTGACGCCAACCTGGCCTCATTCACTCTTCATCCAGCACCAGGCTCCTGATTGAAGGTGTGTTGCTAGCTCTCTGACACTCGTACCCTAGTCTATCACAAGTACACAGAAAATTAAAAGTGATCAATAGGTCAAAAGGTCATCTGAGTCATACCATGTTGAAGTGCAAGTGACATACACAAACTCACCTTCGCTCATCTAGTTTGATAAGCTTTGCTTGCAGATATTCACGGTCTGCAGTTTCAATGTAATGCATTTTACCGCTCGTGCCACGTCGTACAACCTGTCAGATATACAGCCAAACGTCTTGAAGACATGGTAATATGAAATATCCATTACCACTACTGAATAACAGACTACATGTTTCACTTTCATGGCACACTTTGTACAAATCATGTACTGCAACTGATATATATAGTAACCAGTTCACAAATGAAATTACAAATTTGAACTGCTAACAAACAAAAACTCACACGATCGCCACTGTTTTTAATCAGCTGCTTTACTGCACTTGTCAGCGGTTCTGATGGATGTTTAAACAGCTTGAGAATTTTCAAGACGCTGCAATTCAACAAAGCTGAATGTTTTTAATAAACTTGTAGTTTGAATTTTACGGCAGAATATGCACGCAACAATAATAATGACGGGCAAAAAAAGATTGTTCGTTATCATCATAATGACAATACACACCGATGCATCTTACACTAGCAAGAAAATTCTAAACAGCATTTAATTATGTATGACGGCTGCCAATTAAGCAAGTAATAACTACAGACAAAACAAAACAACTTTAAAAAACTTATAATGTGAGCCGAATGACACGGCAAAGTTCAAATCAAACCTAAAAAACTAGCAAACATGTGGGATTTGTGAAGCACGTTTTACATGTCAGATGCCATTCTTGTCACCCAACCACAACAGCAGCAAAGTACACAGTTTTTGCAAAAAGAAAAAAACAAAAGAAAAAAAGAGAATAGCACCAAGTGCTTCATTTTGTCACTAATTCTTTCTTGTAACAGCATATGAAGGTATAGTGTTGGAATGACTGGCAATGACTTGAAATTTAATTTGCGGCTCAAGGCTCATTAATAAAAAGCAATTACCGTTATCTAGTCAAAAAAACTACATAGACATGTCCAAAATACAGACCTTTTCAGCTGATATAAGACAACTATATCCTTTAACTCCCCATCAGATGACACTCCAGACACAGAATGCCTACAAGAAGTATTCATAATAAACATAAATGGACATTATCGTTTTCTTAACAAATGTGACGATAAACAATCAGAGATTCCTTTCAACACAATTCTCTGTCGCACTCAAGAAATCAGGCATGCAAGTTATAAAGTTAAGATTTCCATACATTTTATATGTAATTTACTAAAGCTATCTTAAGACATTGTTAATTTTTGCATAATTATTTCAGAAACCCTGACAGAGATCACCCCAAAATTTAATCAACTGTTTGCTGTATTGTTGTAAAAACTTCACCATACCATTACTCTCAATCTCACAATGCCAAGAAAAAAATCAACATGAACAAACAAACCTTGCCAGAGTGGCAATTATGTTCTTGTGATCAGTAAGAGTCAGCAAACACCTTGGCAAATTGACACATCCTCTTTCACGTAGCTGTAAAATGTTACAATGTCACAATCATCGACAATCAACAATAAACCAATGAATAAGTTTACCAATGTTTACGAGTTCCTACACAGGTATGTTTACTACAGATGTCAGCATACAAGCATACACATGCATAGCTACAATAGCTCACACATCATGTAAATTAATGTGTATATATATACTTAACTTTAACTAGCTGGGTCATAACTGACTACACAAAAAAAGATATAAAACTGTTAGATTAAGATGACTATATAATTACTTACATATTGCACATTTAATGTACAGTGTTAACAACTGTACTGCCCGATAAAATACTGGCAGTGAGTTATTAGCTCATGGCTGTGTTTGCATTGCATGATCACATGAACATAACCGCACAACCTACCTCCATTCTAATGGTGAATCTGGAATTCTGACTGACCAGTTCCATGTCTTTGTGGATAAATGGATGACATTTTTTGTTCATCCAATCAACAGCTCCAAAGCACTGAAGTAAACACAAAGCACTGACCCCATCGAGTGACCTGATCTCATCCTTTCTTCATCCACCACTAGACTCCTAACACACGGGGCATTGCTCCCTTACGCTGGCTCTCCAACAGCAGTAGTTTTCAACATAACCATGCAAGAGCAATTACATCGTAGGTACCAGACTTCGCTCACGATGTGCAATACCACCACCCCTTTCGTGGATGATGGGCCACATCACCTGCGCCCAGAAATTTTCAGAATACTATTTGCACTTGCCTGGCATACTGAATAATCCCTTCTGCTGCATGAGGTTATTAGCGATTGAATGATCCCTTTTGCAGCGAATGCGGCAGTGAAGCTGCAGCAGCTGCTGCAGTGACGACTGCCAATGCTTTACAATAGCCAGGACAATCCCCGAAAATTGCCCCTTCCCTTGGGGGATCTGCACCGCCATCTAATACATGTTTCCTTGGGCCCACCTGAGTCTTCATCCAATACAGCATCTCGATCGGTTCATCTGTTTTTGCACAGCTCAATGTAGAAGAGTGTCCCATTACTTTACAATGGGCCGCTACATTCCCCTAAAATTTCCCCTTCTGATTGGGGGATCAGGTCCCCCATCTAACACATGGTACCTACAGCCCACCTGAGTCATCATCCCAAATGGCATCTTGATCGGTTTTTGTATGGGTCCCAAATGCTATGCTGTACAATGCATTGTCAACAGGGAAGAAAACTGTTATAATTGCCCCTTCCCCTTGAGATTACACCACTATGCCAGAGGAGGACCTAGCCACGGCTGTAGGCAACATTCATTAAAAATTTGGTAAAGTTTGCACGTGTGGTTCGGGTGATATGTTCGCGGACAGACAGACAGACACACACACACAGATATGCTCATTACAAGACTTCACCACCGTTCCACGGGCAAAGTAATAAAACAATAATAATAACTGTAACACATAAATTCAGGATTATCACAAGACTAGTCTAAATGGAGGATATCATAGCAGAACATCTAACACCCTCAACTAACTCATTTACCTTTGTCCTGAGTACATCCTCATCCCAAAGCAGAGTTGAGACCTCAGCACAGCTAACATACTGTCTGCCACTGTCAAACGGGAGCACTATGACATGAAAGGCATAGGCGTCTGTCAGCTTCACCCTAAATCACAACAAACAATATATTTGTCACAGTGTAGTATGGTGAATATTTGCTGCTGCATTGACTGCGAAACACAAAAATTAGCCTCATACGGGACTGATGGTCGACTCTTACTTACTGCCAACTTCAAAGTCACGTGACATAAAAACTAGGACAAAGATCAAAAATCCGGCCCCGATAAGCTTTAGGTATTGCCCCCTATCCGTGGTCATTTGCCAGCCCCCATTATAAATGGGGGAGGAGATAGCCGTTGAAAATGGCCGAATTTCCGACTTTAAGGGGCTTGTGACCTTGACCTTGGATCGGGTCATACTGCATACCGTCATGCGTCACGCGTCGACCTCCACCTACATACCACATTTCATTGAAATCGAAGAAACTTTTTGTGGACGGACGTACGGACGGATATTTGAGACCCACTTTATTAGGTCAACTCAAAGGAGTCGATCTAAAAATACTGGATAAGAAGTTGTTTTGGAATTTTTGAATAAAAAAGGTGATAAATACTAGTTGGAGAGTTGGCATAAACGAAAACACTGCTCCTTATCTTGGGAGTCAGGTGGGCAATGAAGAAAGGATAAGGCCAGGCCATTGGTTGGGGTAGATGGTTTGTCTTTACTTCAGTGCTTTAACACAGTCGGCTAGAAGAGTAGCTGACCTGTAAAAAAAGTCTGTGCCACTTATCCATAAGGTTCTCTTCCAGAACAAGCAGACCTCAGCTCATCTGGAAAAGGCCATTAAAACGAAAATGATGGTGGTGATTATACTACAGCTACTGACATTACCATTTCTCAATACAATCCAACAAGATATCTACGACATCAGTCATTTTCTCAGTCAACAGGCACATGGTTGGTTGACTAGAGTTTAATGGCGCTTTCAACACAATTCAGGTCATATCACACCCTTAAAGTAGGACCATACTGTAGGCAAGACATGTCTACGTTAGGTGACACTTGTTCTGGAGCATTATGAAAGGATGCCATAGGACTACAAGTGCAACACTGAGGGCTGCCACATTGATGATTTGATAGGCTCAGAGGCCTGGTTGTCAACAGGTGAAAGACAACCATTGGTAGTGCACTGCACCAATGGAAAAAGAAGCCATAACACTTTGGCAGTGTAGGACACAAAAATCTTGGCAGAACCAGCTCAGAAAGTGTAGTTGCAGGGCATTCTGGGTTGCATGCAACTGGTGACCATGATCCAGGTTGCCAATGTGGGCGATACAGGTACACAAGTGATACAGGCACAGGTAAAACCTTCCTCTAATCAGCTATATATGACTACTCAGCTGATTAATACAGCCAACCCAGTCAAATATGACAAGACATGCCACCAGTGGCCATCGCAAGACTCGGCAGGAACCTGGATTGCCAGAGACCGAGTTGCTCGCGTTAACTACTGAAGCATACCACTTTTGAATACAACACCAGTTAATAACTTTAATTTTCTGTTCTGCCTTGTTGTTCCGCACCTAACCAAGAGATTGGCTGGGAAGACATCTCCAAAATGACCCATTTTGTGTCGAGAGGGATGTGAAACTTTAACTCAATCAATCAATCTGCCTTTTTGGAAAAAAAATAAATATTTTCATTACCAGACAGTTACTATGCATCTCACTAAGTGCTGCTGTTGGGTCCCACTGTCAGCCACTGCTTCAGTATGCATGTGGATGTTCTTAATTTTGTGAGACTGCCCAGCTACACTGGGCATGGAGCTACTTACTTAGGAGAATTTTTAAAACCAGCTCTTCTAATTTAATTGAAAACATGTGTATGGATACATGTATCAGATTAATATGATGAGCCAAATTCCAGAACAGCATCAATTAGTCTGCTGGCCTCCTTAATTTTGCCATATGACATTTAGCCAGGTTGTAATCTGGTTCGTGTTCACTGATTTACAGTTGCCATAGTGATGAGGCTAAGTTGTTGCTAACTGCTATACACTGTTTACTTACTTACTATGTGGTGAGTGGACTGAGGACGTTGTCTTTCACAAAGTATATACAACGTATGATTTTTGTTTCACCAGCTTACTTTTCCTAAATTAATTCAGGTTAGTTTGGGTCCTACAAAGTTTCCCAAATGGAAACCTTTGGGGATTTTGAATCAAAGTATATCTTCAGCATAAATCCAAAAATGTGTCGGCAAACTTAAGCAATGATATAATCATACATTTATTCAGCAAAATATTTAAAAGAAAGCATAAGATTTTATTTAATTTTTTCTGTATTAATACAGATGCACACATAATACACAATTACACACATACAATGTAGATAATACCATAAAATGCAGTACCATAAAACGCAGTTACAAAAAAAATAATACATAAACTGTGTATTAGAACACTCATAACTTTCCATTTGTAACTGAAAAATCTAAAAAGCGCTTCCAGAGGAGTTGCTGCATTGTACTGGTACAAAACGTACACTTTGAATTGAAATTTTCTGTGTTTTGCCAATACATGTATTCAAAGTGCAGGTTATCACAATTATGTGTAACTTCTTAAAAAGAATTTTCCTTAAATCAATTATACAAAGCAGTGGCAATATTTTACAATATATAAAACAGCCAAGAAATGCATTCATGCCAACATATCAGAAGTTTTGCTGAAAGCATTATTCCATATGGCATGCATTTTATGATAATCAGATGAGTGAAGACACCATATTTCATAATCATAGACTCAAGATGGTAAACAATATGTATAACTAAGTAAACATCAGTTATCTAATTTTGTGACCAAGTACTGTTAAAATATTGCTATGTAAAGACACCACACAACTTCTAAGAACCAACTGACTGATTGAGTGAGTTAAGGTTTTACATGCCACCCGACATAAAATAAGTCATTTAGGAGACGTCCTTCCTAGTCAGTCTCTCAGCTTAGTACTGAAAAACGAAAACAAACACAACAAAAGCAAACATGCATCCATAACAAAATATACAATGACATATAATAAACACAAAAAACTAAAGCCAGGTTTGGTCGCCTCCTACAACCACCAGCCTGGAAACAGAATGAGCCTATTCTGGAAGAAGTAGACAAGTAAGAAAGTAAATATGTACGGAAGTTCTAAGAACCAATACTGTCATCTACTGAACAAGTTTGATTGGAAAAACGGTCAAGATACATTATCTTGCTTAGCCACTAAACAACCTAGTGACACAAGACACAATACGGTTGGTTGGTTGGAGTTTAACGGCACTTTCAACACAATGTAGGTCATATCGCGCCTTTAAGGTAAGATTATATTAGAAATATTAACATTTAATGAGTATTAATT
>Ga0209363_1001374_pt1 | contig 11584 bp, 8 predicted proteins | sample WorMetexBAHAMAS3_FD_187385 | JGI IMG/M metagenome (GOLD analysis project Ga0209363, IMG submission 187385) | Marine gutless worms symbiont microbial communities from Max Planck institute for Marine Microbiology, Germany - Inanidrilus exumae... | ecosystem: Host-associated > Annelida > Digestive... | reverse complement strand
ATTATTATATATAGATTATTGACATTACAGACTGAAATCACTGTGGTTTGCAGGCGTTTGAGTCGGAACTGCAGTGTAGAGCTGGTGCTGGTGTTAAGACGCGCAGTCGCAGTCGTTCTCTTAAGAAGTCTGATGGAGCTTCGGACGACCCTGATGAAACTGCCGACAACTTGATTAGTCTAAGTACGTCGTATCTGAGTCGCTTAGTTTTGAGAGACGTGTACTATTTACTTGCTTGCTGTAGAATAGTCAGTTGATAGGTTTAACAGTGCAGTGACGGTGGACTGGTCACGTCGAGTCACAGACTTCTGCTGATTACCACTGACTTCGACACCTGACTACTCCACCATGCCAGTAAGTTTGCATTTATTTTACGTGCCTGCGACTGAGTGATGTCAGCGTTATCTGCCTTGTTACTTATTTTCAGTTTCCAATTAAGGTCTGGTTATCTTCCATGTTGGTCCGCTAGGCCGCACAGCGGCATATTGGTTTACACAATATCACTATCAGACATCGGACGTTGCCGAGAATTGGGTAGGTTCCTTTCTTGTACGTAGCGTACAGCCCAGAGGAATGATATTTGAATTGATTCTAAAGGTAAAAATGGAAGCTAGACATCATGTAGAGGTCTATTTTGGGAGTAATTGTCGGGCGATCTGTAATCGTTGCAGAGTTACGGCAGCCTGAATTTGCAAGACCTGGAAATCCTTCCATTTTCAAAAGCTGTCTCCTCTGTCATTTACAACTGGCGCTGGCAACTGACCACAGATTCTTAAACTAGGGCACAATATCTAAATTTGGGCGGCTGGATATTTGATATCTATCCTAGTTTTTGTGTCACGTGACTTTGAAGTTGGCAGAAACGTCAGTCGTGAAGAGTCGATCGTCAGTCCTGCAGTTTTCCACCTGTTTAACTTACTTAACTGGCTAAATGTTATCTTCAGTGTGTACAGTGTGTGGCAGTTGTGCCTTGGATAGCAACTGCATTGAATCATTATCAACAGAAGTTGAAAAAAGGCACTGTCGCGATGATTGTCCATCTCTTGGGAAATATGCGTTTCAAGAACGCTCAAAAACTTTATCGATCCAAACGTTTTTATGACTGGTTGTTGTTATTATAGTTGTTGTTATAGTAGTTAATATTCTGTTGAAACATAAGTGTGTTATGTCATTTCGTTTTGTACATGGCAATGGCAACATACAACGTGACATAAATAACTGTTGATGCTGAAAATGCATTCTTGATAGTTTTTGCCACTTTGGTAATTTAGTCGTTGGTTGGTTGTTGTCGTTGTGGTTAGAACGTTGGTCTTTGGCCGGCGAACTTTCCCTGTCCCACGCTCGACCTATAGCTGATGGGTGACCACTTGTGTGGGTAAGACGTCCGCTATAGGTCAACTAACCTGGCCAACTCAGCCTTTCATCCTTTCGGGGTCGATAAATTGAGTAGTGAGGCGAGCTACTTTATCGGATGTGTGCCGGTCGCGCCATCTGGTGAATGTTCACGAGGTTAAGCCGGTGCGGTTGATTCAATTGCTGTGCGCCGTTTGTGGCAGCAGTTTAGCTGAGCTTTACCCTTCTGTATATAGTGTCTGTTGTGTCCCGCCCTGCGTGGTGGATGTTGGTGTTGATTGTGCAGTTTGTCATCAATGAAATAAACGAAGATTATTATTATTATTATTATTATTATTAGTCACGTGACGTCTTTATAATATGTTGCAGGTGGTCGATGGACGATCAAACTTGGGGCGATTACTCTGTCTGTGAAACAAGGAGACATCACGCGTGAATCAACTGACGCCATTGTCAATAGCAGTAACGCTCTGCTTCAGTTGGAGATGGGTAACGCCTGTCGCTTTGCTAGTATGAAACAATACGATTGCAAGCGCATAACTTACTGCAAAAAGCTAACAACACTGCAGGAATGGCAAAGAAACTTGTGTAACCCAAGGATTGTTCTGCGAAACAGTTGGATACGATACGATAGATTAACGTACGCTTAAAAGCTGACGAGATGGTCAGCTTAATCTAGTGCACGGCCCAGAAACGAAAAAAAATTAGAAAAAAAATCAAAAACCGAATAGCTCAGAAGAAACGGTGCAGGCAAAAGTCTGTGGAGGCAGTCCGGGAGGAAGAAGTGAAACTACGGGGATAGGATTAGTGAAAGAGGTAGGTTTTAAGCCGGGAGTGAAAGAGAGATGGAGTTATAGATGTACAGAGTGGTGAATCACAAGAGGAAGAAGTGATGGGTGAAGGAAATTGATTGGAGGAAAAAACTGATAGGAACCCGTTGAGCCAGGATGGATCATCCGATATATGGTCATTAAAATGACGGTGTGATTGGTTGCTATGAACACTTTGAACTACAAAATCATAATGAAAAACTTCTCTGTTGATTGCCTAAATATGTGGCTGTGTATCTGCAGGGGCCGTCTCACAAGCTATTTTGGCTGCAGTTGGATCTGAAATAGTTGATGAATGCAAACGATTTGGTAAGTACAAAGAGAGAAGACAGCATGTAATTGGAACGTATACATTAGAGCAACATTAATGAGTAATAAAATACTACTAAAATTAATTTAAAATGTGCGTGAATTTGATTTGTTGTAATTAATTTCAATGTTGCGGATATGGACATTGTATTTGTGTTGATACAATGACTGGTTAATACATTGACGCTGTTGCACGTTTGACTGTTGTAATACTCGACTCACTATCTTAACTTTTGTGTGATGCGAACAGCACTCATCATTTGCACCATGATGATGATGATGATGATGCATGTAGATAAAGTTCCCTTGAATTCACTACTGTCAGTGGCGTAGCCAGAGGGGGAGGGTTTGGGGGCTTCAAACCCCCCATTGCAAAATGTCAAAAAAATTCGGAAGTGATTAGTGAAAAATCTTGCTTTGAACAATTGAACGCGTAATGGCTTATTTGCCTTAATAGTGTTCAAACTGCACGGAATTTGGTATGTTGAATCTCAGGAAAATCTTTAAAATTGTTGCCACCAGATGTCATATTTTAAGGCTAAAATGCACCAAATCCGCCCCAGACCCCCTAGCTGGATTTAAGGGGCGTACTTCTAAGTGGAAGGGAAGGGAGGGAAAGGAGAGGGGTAGGGAGTGAGGGAAAGGGGAGGGAATGGTATAGGGGACTGAACCCCTCCACTGAGAATTTCTGGCTACGCCACTGACTACTGTAATGCTGGAACTTGAAGAGTTTATGTATAGAAAGACAGTGAGACGTTAGGAGACGGTTTTCTTGCATGTGTACCTCCACGTGATGCTATCATCTGTGCTCTTTGTGGACAGTTGAACGCAACCTGTGGAAGTCTGTGGGCGTGGCTGTCACAAGCTCTGGACAGCTTCCGTGTCGGTACATTTTCCATATTGCAGCTGAGTATGGTCTTGAGGTTGGCGTCAAAGCATGCCTCGCCGAAGCACATCGGCGCCAGTTGTCATCTATTACGTTTCCTCTGCTCGGCACAGGTAAAGGAAAGGAAAGGAAGAGTATTTATATAGCGCCATTTTATATACTATGTATATCTCAAAGCGCTCAGGCATGGATCACACAGTTTTACCTGCAAATACACCATGCCTGCCTTTCCTTCGTAAGCGTTCACCAGATGGCGCCACCCCTAATTGAGGTAAGACACAGCCAATTGCAGCTTACTGCTCATCTATCGACCCCAAAGGGATGAAAGGCTGAGTTGGCCTGGTTGGTTGACCTATAGCGGACGGTTTACCCACATAAGTGGTCACCCGTCAGCTACAGGTCGAGCGCAGGACAGAGAAAGTTCACCGGCCGAAGACCGACGTTCTACCACTGTGCCACGCAACCAACTGTAGCATATATGATACTGACTTAGTCTCAGTAAGTTAGTGTCTGAAGTTTGTTTACATATACAATGACATGGTGACCGATAGTCGTCGTGAGGAAAAGCAACAGTTAACTTAATGGGTATTCAGTTGTTCACTAGTGGATTTATATAGGGGCCGAGCCGGCTCCGACCCTCTTTGGACGACGGACCGACGCCCTCATGGTACGCTAGTGGTAAATTTTGATCGTTTTACTGTGAAACATGCACTCAAAATGATTGGCTTTTTCGCAGCTTTAGAGTGCACCAAATTCGTTTTCGGCTGGAGCTCCTCCCCGGACCCCGCTAGGGGAGCTTACAGCGCACCCTCAGACCTCCAAGCTGGTTTAAGGGGGACCCTACTTCTAAGGGAAAGGGAAGGGAGGAAGGAAAGGGAAGGGAGGAGAGGGGAAGGGAGGGAAATTCCCAAATTCCTGGATCCGCCCCTGTTGTTTGCTGACACAAGTGACTGTTGCAATATAGTAACACTAGAGGTGTATGCTAAAACTGATGCAAATACAAGAGAGTATTCATTATAGTACATGAATTAATTCTGTCGTCATAACTGCGTATGTTGCTGAACCGCGTGTTTTTGGTAGCGGAAGATGCATGCATTCTGTCACTTAATTGTATAATGTATACCCCAGATAACACCATAGTAGCATAATTAAGTAAGAAAGACTAGCGCTACTTAGTTAAAGAGTCACAAAGCACATAGGCTGCCGGGCCCCCTACCTGACCTACAGTTCTGTATGCCAGTGATATGTATAGCAGTGATGTTGTTTGTGATAGGAACATACAGGCAGAATGTGTCCGATATAGCATCAATGATGCTGGATGCAGTTCGTAAGTTCTCGGAGAAGCACCAGTCTACAGCCTTGTCACTCATTCAGATCGTCATCTTTGACTCAAGCATGTGTGCCGGCTTTGCACGTGCTCTGCAGTCAGTGGTTAAAGACAGCCAGTCGTGGTGGGGCCGAACGAAGCGTGAGTAACGCTAGCAGAGTTGATGTAATTAATGATCATGATCATGTCATGGCACTTGGCAACTACTGAATGTTTCCAGATGAAGTATATTCTGAAGTGTTATACAGCCAACACTGATGGTGCTAGCAGCTGAAACGCTTCAACTTATAACGTATCAGAACTAACTACAATGTCACTGCATTACATTGAACACTAGAAAACATAGGCAGTCGTATCGACATGCAGACCCACAAAAAGTTCCGTCGATTTCAATGAAATTTGGTATGTAGTTAGAGGTCGATGAGTGATGCACGACGGTATGCAGTGTGGCCCGATCCAAGGTCAAGGTCAAGGTCACCAGCCCTTCAAGTTGGAAATCTGGCCGTTTTCAAAAGCTATCTCCTCTGCCATTTACAATGGATGGGAGCTGGCAACTGACCACGGATTAAAACTAGGGCACAATATCTAAATTTGATCGGGCCGGATTTTTGATATTCGGCCTAGTTTTTGTGTCACGTGACTTTGAAGTTGGCACAAACGTCAGTTGCGAAGAGTTGACCGACAGTCCCCGTACGGGACTAATTTTTTAAATTTTGTTATGAGTCGTTTATGTATATTACTGTATTTATTGAGGCTTCACACCCAGATAATTTACTGTAAATGCTGCTAGCAGATTATTTTGTTGTTTCACTCATGTATAAGTGCAAGTGAATGGAAAAACTTTAAGACAGAGACCTGTGGTAGATGATAATTATGAATGATAATATGCAATACAGCCATTATTACGTGTTCAGTAAGAAAACTGCACTCTGATTGGCCTAACTGTTGTAGAGTTGCTTACTGAGCGGGATGTAAGAGTGGCTATAGTGTTGTACATGTAACAGTATTTCTTGTAGCTGACTACCTCACTGATGATTCATGAGTGAGGTAGTCATGGTATTGGTGTTTATATCTGTGGCCTGTACAGAAATTTTGTTGTCCACTCCCAAAGTGGATGTGATCGAGACTCCACAGTTGACGGCTCATCCGATACGTCATCATCATTCCATTCGTCTCCGCATCTCGGCGCTGTCAGCTGCGGATGTTGATGCTGTCACGCAAGATCTTGATAACATGTGTGCTGACGTTATACAGACACACGTCGTGGACGCCAGCAAATATGGCGAAATGATTTCTAGGTTGACAGACATGCAGGTACTTTTTAGCCATAGTTACCCACGTCGGCTGTATAGCCGCCGGCGTGGGTCGAGCGTTCAATTGCATTTGTCTGTTTGTCTATCTGTCTGTTTGTCTACGCACTAAAAGAAAAACGGCTTTAGCTATCAACACCAAACTTGGTAGACGTATACTCTATAGTAGTCACTCGGCCAGAGGTCAAAAGGTCAAGGTCACACGGTTATGAAAACCGTCGCTGTTGTACAGTTGCTAGTGACGCGTGCTGCTACGGCCGTGTGCTGCTGCTGCCGGCGTGCGTCTGCATGTCGATACGACTGCCTGTGTTCTCTAGTTGGTGTGTATTTCCATATATATATGGTATATGCTGTCGTAATTCTGACTATCTGTGTCTATAACTGTTTGTCACTTTCCTGGATCATGTCAAAATGGTTAAACTGTCAGACTTTCTTCACCACCCAGTAGCTGCGTCATTCCAGTTTATTATACTACAATATTGTTGCAGCATTCCAACATGATCTATGTGTTAGGGGTGTTAAATGTCGGTATATTATGAAAAATGTTATTTTCCACTCGCTGGCATGGTGAGGATTTGTCATTGTGGGTGTCCTGTCTTACTTTGTTAATTGTCAAGCCAATGCATCAAAAATGCTCAATGGATCAAGCTGTTATTTGGAGGGCAGGCTGCCTGTGAGTACCACATATTGTGGTGTTAGGAGGTTCAGTCCTTCTAAAACTCAGTGTACGTCTTCGGTCTTCCCATAGCATTATTGTCTTTCAAGAGACAACAACTTAAAGCATTTTTATTTGCCAAATCTTTCCCATCACTTTAAATTGCTTTCTCATATTTTTGTACCGTGTCCTAGAAGCTACTTAGCTTATGCCACGTTAATCAGTACGTTCTACTACTAGGGCCTACTACTACTACTACTACTGTCACATTGTATCAGAAGCAGTGAACTAGAAGTGAAACGTTCTTGTACTGACTTTGCTATTTTTAGGCCTTTTGTCATACTACAGATGCCAGTGAAATATAACCATCTGAAGCTGAAGATGATGCTGAATGCTTGACTTCATTCATTACACATACCACTGAACCAGTGAGATCAGAACATAGGCTGTGACTGATCGTATGCCTGACGATTGTTGTGCTTCAGATAACTCGTATACAAGCCATCGACAATCAGCTTACAGTGAAAATTGACATTGACACAAAGTCAGAAAAGATTCAGCTAGAGGGACAGGCTGAAGACATAATGTCTGCTCTTGATATGATTTACAGTATATTCTTTGAACTTGAAAAGGAAGCACACAACAAGCTCGAGGCTGAATCTGTATCAAAAGAAGTAATTACGAGATTTTTTTTCAGTCGTTAGATAATTCTTCGGTGTTATTTACGGAATGTTATCCTTTATTGCTATTGTAATATGAGGGGCGGTTCTAGGAATTTTCATTTGGGTAGGCCAGTCAAAGGCCAAGCAAATTTTGGGAAGGCAGCAGGAGTGGTGTACGTGGGGATGACCCGCGCTATTTGGGTAGGCCAGGCATGAGTTTGGGTAGGCCACGGCTACCCGGCCTCATAGCTAGAACCGCCTCTGTGTAATATGCTATGTATATATGGCAGTAGGCAAGAGGTTATCTTTCCAGCAGCAGAAAAGCACTACCGCTTGTTACACCGCAAATGACACAAGTACCTGTAGTAAATATAATTACATGTAAATTTGAATTAACTTACGTATATCAAGGGTACTGGCAAATGTGAGACGTCGTTGTACTTCCCAGCGACTCAGCTACTCATGAATGCTTGTTTCTGGCGGACAGGTTCAGTGGATGTATCAGTCGGACGACAGCTATGAACCGTACCCAACAGACATCAATGTCATGATTGAGAAAGCATATCGTGAGAAGAAGCAGAGCGTAAGCTGGGAGGAAAATCACGGTCGATTTGAGGTCGACTTTGTGCGGATGGTTGAAGAGAAAGATGGCGGCGGTGCTGGGAGTATCGTCAAAGTGAAACGCAACAGCACAGGTATGTGCTCACACGCCACTGATTGGTTGAGGTATGGACCCACACGCCACTGATTGGATGAGGTATGGACCCACACGCCACTGATTGGATGAGGTATGTACCCACACGCCACTGATTGGATGAGGTATGTACCCGCACGCCACTGATTGGTTGAGGTATGTACCCACACGCCACTGATTAGATGAGGTATGTCCCCACGCGCCACGGATTGGATGAGGTATGTACCCGCATGCCACTGATTGGATGAGGTATATCCCCGCACGCCACTGATTGGATGAGGCCTTAGTTATTGGCTGAAATCAGTGTTGAGAGTCATTTCAGTTAGGTTTATATTTTTCATTAAGCAGCGGCCTTTTTCAAACTAATGGGCCCACGTACAGGATGATGGCACAGATTGGAAATGTTGCTTCTGCACCTATCACTCAGCAGTGGACCATATTACCTGTCCTAGTATGTTAATTACCTGTGCTAGTTTTCCGTGGTAGACCAAGCTGATGGCTGTCTATCAGCAGGTCCACTGCGTGTGTGATAACAGTACTGTTGTGTCTTATCATATTCAGCTCATAAACTGCATGATGCGTGTCTTTATTGGTTTTCATTGGTTCATCTTCATCAAATTCCGTTTGTGGGAATAGTTATTGTTGTATTTACTTTATCTAAGGTAGAACCGAATAAGTCGAATGACGGGTCAGGTACATGCATATCACACGCATGCAGAGTGGACAGCAATGTCTATATGAGGAAATACAAGAGGGTCATCATAGCAAATTCAAATGCAAATTCAAGATGGTCATAGCATGCATCAGAGGTAGCACAGTATTAGATGTATAATCATAATCATTTAAGTGTATAAATTGACAAGGCTCACAGCAGGTATCCAATACCATGTACTTGACCTGTGTATACTTCATATTATACTGGTTGTTTGTCACATTAAAATTTGAATGTATACCCGTGAATTCATTGTGTAAACTAAGCATAATGAAAAACTACTATCTTATTTTTTTAATCTTAACTGAGTTTGTGTGGCATTGCACAGAGAGCCAGCTGCCGAAGTCCTGGGACCCGATGACTCCATTGGAATCTTCCAAGCAGGTGACTCTTAGTCCAACAAGCACTGAATACCAAGACGTGGAGCAGAATATGATGTCATCTGCTGGCCAAACAGTCCATCAGATTATCAATGTAAACACCTACCTACGTGTTGTTTACTTACTCGTACCTGCTGCAATTATCTGATTGACCGTCTGTGTTTGTCGTAATTGCAGATAATCAGTTTGAATTTGACAAATATTCGGTGATCAAATATGATTCTTGAACATGTAATTGTGTTTGACATGCTGATAAGGGACGTTAAACTCCAACTGACGAACTAACTGGTCATTTTGTGCAATACATAGGCCTATGACTGCTGGTGACAGTGCGCATCACGTGGAGTTGATGTTGTCTCTTAGTGCGCGAAATGACGTAACTGACAGCTGATGACTGCACTGAATCCGTCCTTGGTTTTCCGTTGTGTAATTTTATCCATGCATGGTGGGGCTTTGCTGGAGTTCAAGATAGACAAAAGGTCTATAGTTTTCTTCGACGAAGCGCCCGGGTTGGTTTTTTTCGTTTGATTTAGCCAGTATTGACGACTTATGCATCCAAGCCGATGAAAATTTATTTAACAAAGTTTTACATAACCCAGACCATGTTCTGCATCGCCTCCTGCCGCCCGTCGCTCATACCTCACATAATTACAACCTTAGACCACGCGCACACGACAGATCACTGCCCGAAAGACTAACGCACTTAACAGACTGTAATCAGTATGTTATTTTATCAAGTTTACTAACTGTATTTAATGAATGCATGTTTTACTGTCTTACAATTGCATTCTGACAGTTGTCAAATACACGGATACGTTATGTTATGTTAACAAACAACAGGCAAGTGGTCAAAGTAATTTTAGGAGACGCTGCAAAGCCTGCGTGCACAAATCTTCAATCATTTGCGGCTGGCAAACGTTTTGTTTAAACAGCTTCAACATTACGGGATTCGCACCAAACAAAAATGCGTCGGCAGTGTTGATACGTTTGGCCGGTATCAATTTATACTGCTTGTGTGTCAATGACTTGCCATGGTTGCTGCATAAATTCAACATTCAGTCATTGCTACGTCCAAAACACGAGTTAAAATTGCACGTCTGGGACACTTTTGTTCCAGAGACAGTGTGTCATGGTCATTAATGTGTTACTGCTCAGGATGTATGGATTTTAATTAGGTTTTATTAGATTGTGTTTGTGTTCATGTTTATGGACTTCTGTTAGGTTTCAACGAGGATGATGCTTTTGTTCTTATTGTCTTATCTATTGTGTATGATTGTAATGTGTTTGTGAACTGCTGCCTTAGTGGCGTAATAAAGAATAATAACGGTAAAACGGCCAGGGTTTAAGCTCTAGATCTGCCGTATGTTCAACATAGTACGGTACAGGTGCCTCGGCTAAAAAGATTCGGAAGCAGAGAAGTTGCACACCTACACGATCATGGAGAAAGAGACTGATTGACTGAGTTAAGGTTTTTCTATACGATACAACACGATACGTTTACATGCACTCTAAAGCTGAACAAAATGGCCAGCGTAGTCTAGCGCACAACATACAAACAAAAAAATTACAGAAAAACTAAAAACAAAAACCGATTAGCTCAGAAGAAACGGTGCAGGCATAAGTCTGTATAGGCAGTCCGGGAGGAAGAAGTGGAACTACAGGATAGGAATTGTGGATTTACGTCCCACTCGACACAAAATAGGTCATTTCGGACACGTTCTTCCCAGCCAATCTCTTGGCATAGTACTGAAAAACTGAAACAAACACAACATAAGCAAACAAATCCGTAACAAAATATACTACAACATAAAATTAACCCAACAAAACTAAAGCCAGGTTTAGTCACCTCCTACGACATCCGGCCTGGAAACGGAGAGGGCCTATACTGGTTTCGGTGCTACATAAATTTGTCACTTACTTACTTACTTAGACACTTACCCACTTACAGCCCCGGGACCCACACGGGGCAGAGAAAGAGAGAAAGACAGAAAGAGAAACAGGTGTCATCAGTGATTACCCACATCGACGCAGTCGCGGGGGGTAAAGTTTCCAGCGTCGTTTGTCTGTCTGTTTTTTTTTCTGCACGATATCTCAAAAACCGCTGAAGCTCGAATCACCAAACGTGACATAGAAATGTTCCACGCTGAGTCCCAAAAACCCGTTTATTCTAGGGTCAAAAGGTCAAAGGTCTATATCATGAGGCACACAAAAACATTGCCGGCGCGGGTCCTTGCACTCTTGTGAGTGCCTACAGCTTTCGCTTACATCTGCGTCAGTCGCTGAAGCTCTTCTTTCGTCTCGGCCTCACGACGTTCCGCCTGAGCCAGTTCGATGCTCAGCTCGGACACGCGGTTCCTCTGCTGCGTCAGGTCGAAGGTCACGTCGGCCACTCGCTGCTTCGCTCGGTCCAGCTCTGTTCGCAGTTCCACCTCGCGGTGTCTTGCGCGGCCGATCTCGGCGGTCAGC
>Ga0209363_1001372_pt1 | contig 11588 bp, 10 predicted proteins | sample WorMetexBAHAMAS3_FD_187385 | JGI IMG/M metagenome (GOLD analysis project Ga0209363, IMG submission 187385) | Marine gutless worms symbiont microbial communities from Max Planck institute for Marine Microbiology, Germany - Inanidrilus exumae... | ecosystem: Host-associated > Annelida > Digestive... | reverse complement strand
CCGATGTTCGATATGTCGATTTTACCCGCATGATCACGAGTGTTCTCGCTGGCGCCGTCATCCGTGGTCAATTGCGGTTGACGGCATCAGCAAGAATGCCATACTGAAATCTAGCAAGTGAGATTTTTGAAACCACCCTTGCATTAGCACGCTGTTGGCGATGTTTGCAGTCCACTTAAGACTTCAGCCTACCAGGCCTCCACACATGCTATTACAACAGATATGCAGACAGCATCCAGCAACTGCTTGGAATTTTGGATATGGTTGTGACCGCACACTGGCTGGACGACAACTTCGGTATATACCCACAATAAGTGCCTGGCAGTCCGTCCGGCGCCAGGCAGCAACACCGCCAAAATCATCTGATGTAATTCTGCAACAATAAATACGAAAGGTATAGGTCTAATGAATGCATAAGTAAGCCGTTGACGGCCTGCAAGGTGGATCGCAGAGAATGCTTAAGCAAACAGCAACCCCGCAGGGCAGTTACTGGCACTTTGCACGTCCAGATGGTCCATGGAATGCAAACACATTGTCCCGCCTTGGAATGTGACACTAATTACTCCTCGCCAGTCGCTCTCAAAATCTCTGTTGATGACGCCAACAGTGCTGAGAGCGACCTGTTGCTGATGACCGTTTTAGAGTAGTGCGGAATATCGATTCGTTTGAGAAGGAATTACTGCCATATGGATACGATGCTATATACCTTTAATATCGTGATATTCAATATGATGCAATGTATTGTGCCATCACTAGTATCGTATCGCGATATTTTATGCAGTATCATATCGTATTTATCGTTTTCCTCACAGCCGTATCGTGCCATCACAATTGTTTGCAATTCGAATCGTACGATATCGCAGCTCCAGATAATGTTTTTACCATGTTGCAATACACAGCAACAAGTTTCTGTAGATTGAATTGACACATGAATTTACTATGAGGAATTTACTTCGGATTGTTGTCACCATGAAGGAACTGTGCACATCCAAGGCAGTAGAGCACAACAACAACAACAACGGTTAAAACTCGGGTTTTAACATTGACATTGGCTGCGTTTTCGCTCCAGACGGGATTAATCCAGTGTAAGGCGAGATCAATCAGATGAAATTAATCTGTTACGGCATTAGAAAATAACGCAAACAGTTCCGGCTTGTTTAAGACATTGCTAGGATAGCATCATGGTAAACATACCGGAACAACATGTGCATAAATGCTATATTTACTGATTTAACTAAATACGATCACGGAAAGCTGTCATGTTTTTGTAAACATTACTAAATCTGACAAAAACACCACATATGCATGCTTTACCATAGAATTCCCATGGTGCATGTAGCCGCACAAAAACAGTAAACAAATGGTTGTGGCATATAGTGATGTGACGATTATCGAGATCAATATCGAAAATCGAACGGAATCGATATTGCGATTTTTTGGAGCAAGTGTGACTCGATTCTGATACCGTATTGCCCTAGAGAGACCGGCGATCGGCACAGGAGGTCACAGAATGGGTTTTACACCCCAGTGAGTCCGATAACGCTGAATGTGGAGGAGTTCGTATCTCCGAATTTAATCACACTGAGTGCAGAAGAGATGTATCTTCAACTCTGAATATTGGGGCGAAAAAATCGAATGGAAATCGAATTATTTATAAAAAATCCAATTGAGAGGAAAAGACTAAAATCGTCACATGTGTCACTAGTGGCATACCGTCAATTTTTGTCATGTTTTGGTCAGATCGGTGGATCTCTGTACAAAACTGAATAATTTGAATTGCTTGTGGTTCTTGACCGTGCACGTCGCAGCTTGCTTCTGTTCATTGTAGCCATTCTGGAGCAAAGAAAATGCCACACACTAGAATGATAATTTCTTCGAACATATAACGTTATTACACTGGTCGCGTTGAACGCGTTCATAGTGGAAAGCATAGTGTAACGATCTGGCGTTACAAGACCTAGTCCAAGTTCTGCTCTGTGAAGGCAGACCTGAGAGAAATCTGCAGTCTGTGTAATTTCGTTTAATATGGACCAGTTTTTCTGGTCCAAGTACTATAGCTCTCTCTTCAGTGGCGTGTCCCTTGATGGAGTGTTGCCATGTCGACGATGCGTTGCCAGAGTGTACGGTCACTGGCTTTTCTCCCGGCTGAGTGGATCCCAATGTTAACTGACTGCACATTAGAATTGATCCCCTCAGCCAGCATTGGCGTCGCCAGCTATGGGGCACTGGGGCACGTGCCCCCCTTGACCTACAACAATTTGATTTTTTTCAGTGCACTTTGACCCGTACAAAGTCTGACAGCGACTATATGTCGACAGTTGCCTCCTGTAAAAACCCAGTAACTTTTGCATGTGCCCCTCCTGGCACCAAATCCTGGCGATGCCACTGTCAGCCAGGTGGAGCGTGGGCGCCCACAAGGTCTCCTCCAATGACTGGGCGGTCAGAGCGACGCAATAACCCGATGGTGATCCTGCTGAAAGTATGCACGTGCCACATGCTCAAAGAAGCAGAGCCGTCTCTCTTGAATAAGATGGGAGACTGGACAACAGCCGGTGGTCTGCCTGACGGTAACGTTGGTATTGGTAACATGTCTCGTATATGGAATCCGAAGGAATGTGAATCGAAGACATTGAATATGTTTCCCATGTGGCCGTTTGTGAGATAGCTGTTGTCTGTTATTAAGACATGTTGGATGTGACCACAGAAACTGGTGGAAGGCTGAATTTTTGGATGCATGGAACAGTAAATTAAGTTATTTACCATAACTGTGTAATTAAATTGTACAGATGATTCATTTTGTATTTCTGAGGTGCTGCATGCTGAATGTGTTTGCACTAATTACCTAGTGGTCCAATAGTCTTGTGAAGTTGTGAACATACAATGTATGTTTGATCAGGTGAGAGAGCAAAGTTGTGAAGTTGTGCTAAGAATACTAGCAGCATCTTTGTAACGACACAGTGAGTTCAGCGTGTTTTATTGTGATATTATCAGCTGTTTGGTGAAAATGTTATTAATAGTGCTGTGACAATTCTGGCTTTTTAATGAACGATCGATTTCCATCATTTTTTTTTTGGAAAAAATTACCGATTACGATCTGGACTTTCCTGCGGGCGGCAGACTGCTTTGACTATGCCCGAGTTTACGAACATCCAAGCCCTCCAGGGGTGTTCGTTTGATGCACCATTGCCCCCGACTATAGCTCACTCACTCTCTTTAAAGTAGGGATGTTAATTCCCGGGAAATTTAATTCCCAAGTCTCGTGCCTTTACTGGGACTCAATCAAGGGTTTAGATACGCAAAATGGCGATTTTGATTCCAGTTTGATTTTAGAAAAAAATGTGATTTCGATCTGGATCTTAAAAATTGTTACAGCACTAGTTATTAACCAGCTACATGATATGTCTCAGAAATAACTGAATGGGATGAATGGCTATTTTCTAGATGTACGTGGCACTTTATACAATAAGAATAATAGTCTAAAAGCTTTGAAAACCAGTTTTATTTGATCGATTGGCATATAAACATCTACAAAATAATGAGAAACAAAAGTCGTCTCACTTTTTAAAGTAGGTTCCAAAATAGTGCAAATGCACCCAGACTAAAAGTGGCAGGAGAATGTGCATCAAATGATCAGTTAACACTACTGATATTGTCTGCAATATCTTTGATATTGCCCTCGACGGCGTTCACGCACGTGCGAACGCATGCGAAGGCGTCAGTGAGAACTGTACATTAATCTCGGACTGTTGACTGTAGGCCTACTTGTGTATACAGTATAAAATACGGCAGAGAGTTGGGATCGTATCGTATCATATTGCGATATTTGGTGCATTATCATATCATATCCATTGTTTTCCCCCATGGCCATATCGTACCATCACTAGACTGTTAAACTCGAGTGTTTTCCTTCAGTGGTTGGCATTACAGAGCCAGCATGAAGGGACCACCACTCCTTTTCTTAGGAATCTGATGGTGGATAAGAAAGGTGGTTACCCTCGTTGGATAAGTGAATTCAGTTTCCTTCAGTGCTTTGACACCATTTACAAGAAGGGCATTTGGATCACAGAAACCTGTGTCACTTGTTGTAACCAAAAGTTCTCTGTCAGAACAAGTGGAAGAAGGCAACTAAAGAGGAAACAGCTTTGTGTACAGCTGAAAGATGGTCACTGTAATGGAAGTGATGTGCAGATTACATTTTTTGTTAAATATCACATATTGCACTACATATCAATGTATTTGTATTCTTGTTGTATTCAGCTGAGTAGTAGAATGATTTATTTATATTTGACCAAATACTATAAAATACACTGCATTGTACAAGCGTATATTGTGAATATTTCCAGTACGTCTTGAGTTTTATGTTTGTTTGCTAAATAAATGTGTTATATTTAGATGTCAGAAAGTGCAAACAGCAATGGGCGTTCATCAAGACGGTAAGTAGGACCCAGGGCTGCTGATGTAGATTTGTTAGAATGGTTAGTGTGTAGCTTTACATTTTTTGTAATACAGTTATGAATGATTTTTAAGAATGTGGCTTAATAGTTCTTGTAATATGACCAGAAATAACCCAGGATTCCTCGACCTTTAGTGGCTTCATGTGGCTGAAAGCTGTGGTCATATTATGTGGTTGACCACTTGACCTTCTCGATATTAGATGATATTTACTGGTCACTTCAGACATGCTTGCCTTTCCCGGTTTAGAAATTACAGCATATACAAAGTGGTGTGCCTTGCAACTTTAAGTGATTTGTTCAATTCCCATGATTGTTTACTTTAACTACTGTTGAAAGATTTTGATGTACGGTTATAAATTATTTTTGTTTATTCTTGTGTCAGTGCTCACATTACAAATCACTGTTTATGTAGTTAACTAGCTTATTAGCGTAACATTTGGATGGTACGGAGACAAATGTAAGTAACACCTTTGAGGAGAACTCTTATTATGTTGTCCCTAATGCAAACACTAGTTGCCATCAGCAAGGTTATGTGGGCAGTAAAACTTCACTCCAGCAAAATCCTCCAGTTCTTAATTGGTTTGCTGGATATAACACAAATGGCAGTAAGATGTTGGTGTGTGTGTGTGTGTGTGCACGTATTAATATTCTGTTTACTGCTTAATCAGGAAACCGTTGAAAACCACAAGGATTTTGGCGGAGATGGATGACGAAACCAGCGGCACTGAGTCTTACTACGCGAGTGACGGTTCAGTTGGCTTGCGTGATAAACTGCTGAGTGATTATGTGTCGGGCAACACTGAACGTCGTCTGAGATCTGGGAGGCAGCCATTGACAGGTGTTGGTGATGATAATAAGGTGGTTGATGGTGACATTCCTTCTGATACAGGTATTTTGATTGTGTGTGTGTGTTACGTCTTATATCCAGTTCTTTTAGATACATATCCATGAATCTGGTTATTGTTGTGAATGCTGTTGATATGTCGAGCATGTCAAGCAGTGTGCGAATACAAAGAGGTCAGTCAGTAGATCGAAGAGACAGGGAACCACAGCAGAGCATTGTCACTGGTACACTACACTGTACTGCCTTTGTAGACTCACCGCTACAACAACAACAACCGTTTAACAGCCCTTTATTCATGGCAATTCGGGTAAGCCAGTAGCAGAAAGTAGGTGGCAATAAACCGCAGGTGTTCGGATGCCATGCTATTGAAGAGCTGCAGTGACAGCCGGTAGCACTGCCACAGAGGCTGCAATACAGCTGAGCTGCCTGCACCAATCGGCAAACTGGGGCCTGGATCAAAGGTTCGCAGAAAAAGATTTTGCACAAGTGCTTGTCTGTCTGGGAAAGGATACTTGTTAAAGCTGAAAGGCCAAGTATGTATTACGTCATGTATGAGTTGTCCGACATACGACAAAAGTGAAAGTGGAGCATGAGATAAAGTTGGATAAAACTGAAATGAGCATGATTGTGTGGATAAGTGGCTTTACTTTGAAAGAAAATGAAAATGCAGAGCTAAGAAAATTGTTTGGGATTGAACTGGCAGAGATGTATGCAAGTCTGTAGTGTAAAATCTCGAGCAAGTATAGTCTTTAGAGGCAAGTGTTCAGTTAAGTCTCAAGTCGCTACCCACTCATCTCATATAAGGTTTATATGACTATAGGTTTGGTGCTCTCACCTATATATATATAAAGCTGCCGTGTCTGTCTGCCGTCTGTAAAAGTAAGTAAAGTGAACAGTGTATAGCAGTTTAGCATCAACTTAGCTCTTCACTGCTATGGGAATCTCACATGCCCTATGGGATCACACAGTGTTACCTGCTTACGCCTACTGTTTTAAAGCGGCGATTCTTACAAAGAAGAGAAACTTGTATGTTATGTGTGGACTCTGTTGTCAGCGGTGAGAATCCCACCTTTACCCCCAGCCGAAGTAGGTACTCGATTTAGCGACCCCAGAGGGATGCAAGGCTGAGTTGACCTATGTTACATGAAAGCCACCGGCCAGGAATTGAACCCGCGAGCTGTAAATCGCTAGTCCAACGACCTACCGCTGAGCGACCACACAACATGTCTGTGTGTCTGTCTTCCGGATTTTTGAAAAACGTGCAGACCGATTTCCATGAAACATTTCATGGTTCATAGGGGTCATATGTAGATTGTAGACGTGAATGGATAAAAAACACCCGGAAAATTTCGACCCTTCATGTGTAAAGCTGATGGAAAAACGGTGCAAAATTGCTGATTTTGACAAAGTATGCGGTTGAGAAATGGCACGGGGGCACTGCACTGGCGGCACAGGCAATGCACGCTGGCCTGTGGTGCGATTTTGAGAAACGGCACCGGGCCAGCGAGCGTGGGACAACAGTGGCGAGCTCTAGGCACGCAGTGTAACGGATGGATTAAGCACCTCAGGCGCGAGGAGTAACCGGCCGAAGCCGGTAGTATATTATGTAACAAAATTAACACCAACCACTCATGCCCATTGTTCTGAAAATTTTGTTTTCTTCCAGTTAGTAGTATCTGTTTATTTCTTCAACTAATAAGCTTGTTGAACTTGACTGAACGTGCTGGTGCATCTTACTGCTATGAACTGTCCACAGTGAGTGAATTGGTTGTGGATTGTCAGTAAAGCTTTACGGGATATGTACCGGTACTTTGTACATTGATGTCTGTTTCCTCAGTGCTTTGACGCTGTTGGTTGGGTGACCGGTCCTGTCTGTAAAAAAACCTGCTTCACAGGTTGCAAAGGTTACTTTTCGTAATTGGAAACGTTCACTTTCCTCAGATTGGGGGCCCGTTCAGTTAGTCAGTGATGATGGTAGCAAGTTCAGGAACAATCTGTTAGTTGTCTGTCAAGTTTCTCAGTGCTGACTTTGCTGCTGGGAGCAAAAGCAGCGGAAACAAGTTTGCTTAATTCAGAAAATAGACGTTACTTCAGTGATTGGTGTAAACAAAAGCAAATGTGTCAGCAGACAATAGGCAATTGTTGTCTCTTTAGGTGTCGACGTTGTGACATTATGCAGCTGTTACACTGTACCAGACTATCAGTGTTATCATGCAGCATAAATTCCTGTACATTATTGTCAAAAATGATAAATTCAGTGTTGAAATAGCTATCATCGGTCGACACGTTTATTGTTGTTTACCGCGATGTCTGGTCTCTGCTGCTTTTTCTGCTTTCCATCCAGTTATTCAGCACCGAGTTTTCTGCTGGCAACAAAGTCATCGCTGCCTAATTGGATGGGACCTGGGTCTGGAGTAAGAAAAAAAATGAAAGTAGTAACAGTAATACATTGGTGTTTGACTGTTGTTGCAGTGGTTATCAGCAGCAGCCCGTCATCAGAGGATGTGAGCACATGTACGCCGAAGCAGCCTGGCCGACCGCCAAAGACACATTTGAAGATTGACAGTGACCCCAGTTCGCTGCTACCACTTGACGAATACAACGTCAGTTCAGTGCTCGAGAAGTTGCTTGCCATGATGCAGTCAATGAGCATGCTACTTAGTGCGCTGAAGAACGACCTGAGGCACTGCAGTATGCCCGAAGTGGTCGCAAAGAAACGGGATGCGGCCACGACGCAGCTGTGGCGTGCATTTATGACGTATCAGAAGTCTTTCTCCGAAATTGAGCAGTTTGCACGTTTAAACAAGAGTTCTGGACAGACCGCGAAGAAGCCGAGAGATGAGCCAGTTTCATTACCATCACAGTCTCGTGTGAACCAAGCTGGGCCAGTGCGAGCTGCTAGAAGATCTAGAAGCATGCAGGTACAGGAAGCCGATGTTATTGAACTCTCAGAAAGTGACAGTGAAAATGAAGTTCAGTGCAAACGACCATGTTATGATGAAGAAGCTGAGACCGTGAAACAGACGGCTGAGTCCAATACTGATGTCAAACTGTCGAACAGTCCAGTGCTGACTGCATCGTCCAGTGATTCATCCCTCGCACCTTCCGCGTTGAAATCTAATGCTGCATTCGATGCATCAAGTGATACATCGGCCTCATGTATCTGTGTTGGTGTTGAACCACCCAGTGAATCACTGCTGAATTCCGATGTTGATGCTTTTGAGACTGATTTGCCAGTCATTAGATTCTGAGCCTGTTTCTGGCATTGAGTGAAGTGACCAATAACGTTTCTTTCTTTGCATGCTACGTAACCTGCACGAGGCAGTCGACAGCAAGAAATACTGTAATGTGCATGTGCTGGTGATAATAGTATGTTGTGTTGATACCACGGTGCACCAAATGGTATTAAAACCGTCTGTCGTTAATTACATTAGGCATAGTTTTGTCGTAATTTGGTCCTAGTGCACAAAGCAGATTAATAACATTTTATGTGTTTGTTGACTTATGGCAAGGGATAAATTTGTTTTTAACATTAGACTTCAAAATATTATACATGCTTTTGTAACCTGTGACACCTTTCAGTGCAGAAGTAATTGATTTTAATCCTCAGTATTGTTATACCAGTAGTTACAGCAATTGCTGTATAAACCTGACTCTCCGCTATATAAGTCGTTTACTTCCTTATTTAATTATTTCCTTGAGAATCGGACCGTTACGTTTCCAGGTTAGAGGTCTTAAGAGGCGGCCAATCCTGGCTTTAGTTTTTTGTGTTATACATGTGATATATTACTGTAAAAAAATATAATTTCGCGAATTTAGTACGTAGAAAATTGACTGCATTTTAATTTGGCATATTTTCCAGGCGGTGATATCCTGTGCAGATAAAGTTATGGTTATGGCCAAATTACAGAAATTCGTGTATATTTAATATTGCGATTTTACTCAAATTGCAAAAATGTGAAGCAGGCGATATATAGCTGTTTTATGGTATGTTGTGGATGCATGTTTTCTTTTATTATGTTGTGTTTAGTATTTCAGTACTAAGCCAAGAGATTGGCTGGGAAGAACATCGCCGAGATTACCTATTTTGTGTCGGGTTGGACATAAAACGTTAATTCGGTCAATCAACAAACCAGACTTTAACAATGATTTTGAACATGTGTTCACTTGGCAGTAAATAGGCTCTAGTAACAGTATAAAAATAACACAATGAATGCTTACATATTCATTTTTGTGGCACGTGCATATGTCACTGCGTATGCTAACTATTATAAATATATTACAGTTGTACAATGTTTGCACACAAATATCCAGCTAAGTAAGTCTTCAAGCTACAGTACCCTTGTCTTAGCTTTTGAGCCAGTATTAAAGCCAATATTTAAGGTTTATGCTCAAAATAGTAATATAGTAGGTGTGCTTCATTAATGTACCAGCTTGAAACCGTGCTACTGCTTAGGCCTATTACCTTCAGGAGACGGACATACGGTAAGTGAACGGCAGATAATCACTAATCAGTACAATGTAGATATGCTGGAAGCCAATACTCGCATCAGAACGTTGACTGAATTATTACGGAGTGAAATACGGCAGATAAAACGAAGTAAAAAGCGGCGCAAGCCACAGTTGGCATTGCCGTATTGTTACTGTTGGTTCTGCGAGACTCCGGCAGGTCGCGACCTGAGATGTACTTTTCGTTAAAGATGTGATCGGAGGATGAGGGATCGTCGGCTGTTTCTGCCGGTACGCTCTCGCCGTCCGATGGATGCAGCGCCTGGTCGCCGCCGCTTGCGTTTGATGTGTCCGCTTGTTCGTCCGTCGGCAACTGACGACACGGTCGCTCAACGGTATCTGACCAGCATGCATTGACAATTTGCCATACTAGAACAATCACGTCTATTTACACCGGTTGCGTTGCGGTGCTTGTCCGATGTGAACGAACCTTAGTCGATGACCTCATGTTCACGGTGCTAGTGTACAGTAGTAATGATTTAAATGTGTCCAACAACAATATCGTGAAATAAATCAATCGTGCAGGGGAAAACTAAGAAATCGTAAGCATCACTGAGTCGCTGCAAAAACGGCAGGGTATCCAGCTACACATCCCAAGTTTGAAATCTTTTAGACTGTCATATCCACCCCTTCACTAGTTGGGGGTGATATTTGGCATACTAGTATAACCGTGAACCTGAGACGTGCACATCTGTGCCAGTTTACCTCTATCAGTTCATCGTGTTGCCCTTCAGAGGCGATGAATTTCACATTTTCAACATCAACATCATATGGTGATACCCCTTGGTAGTGCAGAGACAAAAGTTGAACGCGGTTGCACAACTGCAAACCTTCCCCTATCCAACGATATGAAAACTTTCTAAAATTCAAACGGACTCATGGCGATATCGTTAATAGCACAAACTGCCGTTGAAAAGTGTGATGGACAAACAAAATCGCCGAACATTTTCGCTCTAGGCCGTGCTAAGTTCGAGCCTCGCCATACTCACCGTAGTTAATAGAGGGGGTTCGTAGTTGTACCATTTTTACATTTCCATAACATGCAATCCTGCCGGAAATAACGTGGCAAAAACACTAACTGGTTCAGGACAACATTATAAAATTCTAGGAGAATAAGACCGTTAAACAATACACGACAAAAATTAATTAAGTTAAACAAGTAAACGAGTTATATGCCCACTGTCCGCATATGGGTGTGTACAAAGAAAAAGGTTTTTAAGTGTTTCCGGGATGTCTGGAGTGAATTCGATGTTTTGCGGCAGACTGTTACAAATGTACGGACAATGTACAAAATTAATAGTAGGTGTATACCGCGGATGTTAGAACTTGTGGCAACAATTAACGCATGCTATGTCTGCCGCGTTATGGTACGATACAATAGGTCTACACAATATTTAGCGTGCATGTACTGAAAATAAAGCTTAATCTCAAACCAGATACAAAGGAAAAGACTTACAAAGAAAAACGGATTTGTTCAGAAGATGCATTCTCGTTTATAGCTATGAGCGAGTCTACGATGGGAAGGATTTGCGAAACAGGTGCGTTATAAGCCGGTAGTGAAAGAGTGATGGAGTTAGGGTGATGAGAGTGATGAATCGATGGGAAAGATGATGTGACAAGTGCAGGAAGAGGTGAGTCAGGGATGGACCGGGATGCGGCTGACGCACTATAGCAGGGAGCTGAATCCAGAGGCGAAACAATTAAGACGAAAGTAACTATTAGCATTTGTAACGAGGATGATGTTGGTGGCCAGCACTGGCGGATCCAAGGGGGGGGGCGGG
>Ga0209363_1001370_pt1 | contig 11591 bp, 8 predicted proteins | sample WorMetexBAHAMAS3_FD_187385 | JGI IMG/M metagenome (GOLD analysis project Ga0209363, IMG submission 187385) | Marine gutless worms symbiont microbial communities from Max Planck institute for Marine Microbiology, Germany - Inanidrilus exumae... | ecosystem: Host-associated > Annelida > Digestive... | reverse complement strand
GGCTAAAAGGTAGGAGCACGCAAACAAAGCCATACGATAGCCCAGGGACTATTGTTTTTATGCCAAAAATCTCGGTAAAATTCCAACGGGGTCACCCGCAACGGGGTACCAAATAGAGGTGGGGTAGGTTCAAATTGGCAATTTCGACCAACAACTCGCTATATCTCAGAAACGGTGCAAGATAGGAACATAGTTACTATGGAATACTAATAGGAACGCGTGTGCGCTCTATCGAATGGCTTTATTTCCAGTTACCGTCAATGACTCATAACTACGCCAAACCACCCCATTTTTGCTATTTTGTATCGCCTTTCGTATATTCGTAGTGGGTAGAGATAGAGACTTAAAATTTGGTATAGATAGGTTGATCGCAGCAAGTGCTAGCCCATGGATGGCAAATTATCCCTACAAGGGGCATGGTCAGGTCACGTGAACCATTCAAATTTTGGTGGACACCAACCATATCTCCGAAACGGCTAAAGCTAGAGTGGTAAAATTTGACACGCGTGTTGGCTATGTTAAGTCCCAGTATAAAGATGACAAACCACCATTAAAAAGGGCGTGGTTAGGATCATGTGACCCACTTTAAATTTTGACGCCCCCAACGATATCTGTGGAACAACTAAAGCCGGAATCGTGAAATTTTGCGTGCATGTAGACTGTATAAAATCCTGGCCTATGCACGGTGACAAACCGCCCCTAAAAGGGTCTTGGTCAGAGTCGCATGACCTGTAATAAAATTTTGCCCCAATCATATCTTTGTAGTTGGTAAAGCTAGGCACTTCAAATTTCGTGTACCGATTGATACAGAGGAGTACGAGTGCATGCACGATATATTACTCCCAAAAGGGATGTGTTCAGAGTCACGCGACATCTTTAAATTTTGAGAAATAAGTGATAATATCTCTGAAAGGCGCAAGATAGAGACATAGTTGCAATGGAAGACTAATAGGAAATCGTATGTGGCCTATCGAATGGCACCATTGCCAATGCCCTTAAATGATCTTGAATGTCACTTTTGCTGTTTGATACCCTTTATAACTCCCAAAGCTCGTGAAACACTGAAGGAATTTCCTAACATAGCGCGTCGCGCAGTCCCTCTGCGGTAGCTGAGCTTCTTGTATACACGTATTGTGTTAAAAGGCTCAACTATCGCACGACGAACGAGCGATGTTGCATGCCACATAAAATTGAAGGTTCACCTTAAGGTCGTTCATATGGTCGCGACTGAACCGAACTGAATTGCAGTTCTGGCGATATGAACAAGCCTTAAGTTGAGCCGTCATGTTATAAACAAAACTTGGTCGGTCGAGCAGTGTTGACGACACTGCAATATCGCTCCGCCAGAGCACCGTCGTCGCCGCGGACCATCGCAAAGTAGTAGGGATAGCCGCGCTAGCATAGCGTCGCGCGATAAAAACAAAACGATGAAATGATGTAAAGCCATCATTGAATAAATATGTAATGTGTTCGCTTAAACACAAAAAATAACTGGTAGAATGCCAACTTAACATGCTATTAAAATGCTAATATACTGGTAGCTAGTTTTAGACATTCAGGCGTGTGTGTGTGCGTGGTACATCAATTTGCGCACTGAAAGTCATCTAGCAATGATTGTCTGTATATTACGTCGCTTTGTCGCTCTTGGACGCTATCAGCATTCAGCAGCAGCAGCAGCAGCAGGAAATCCAGCGAGCGAGCTGTCGTTGCATAGAGCCAGTGAGAACCGCGAAGTTTCTGCTGGCGGCGCGCCTCTCATCGGATGCACGTACGGTCCAAGAAAACGCCTTCGTGACAAGGATGCCACCGCAGAACTGAAGCATGCATGGAGCATGCGGTGTGAAGCGATGGATGGTATGCAGACATCAGCGCGTCTGAGACGCCAGTGTTTGCTGTGGCTAACGCGAAACACACTTCAGCAACCAACCAACCAATCCAATCCATCAGGGCGTCATTACATGACTCGTTAACCAATATATGTAGGCTACTTGGATGATACACTGAAGTCTGATCAGGTACTACACGTCGCTTTATATAGCGCCGATGTTTTGATCTTCCGCTTCTTTGATCGATGTACTCATGACGCGCCACATACAGGGTGGGCCATAAAACACGACCGTTTTTAGAGTTGATAACTTTTATTAGCGATCTGCTAGTGCTAGAGATGTAATTAATATGTCATTTTGTAGCACAATTAGTACAGAAAAAGGCTGATGTCGGATGTCCTTCGTACAGCTATGTTTGGAGATTTTCAAGGAAAGGCCTCTGGTGCGCCTTGTTGTGTCGAGAGAAAAAAAATTCGAACGGAATCGCGGTCAAGCCTTTATATAGTTTGAACACCTCTATTATATCTGTTCCCATTTGCTGTATGTATATAGTTCATGGCGCCTCCTGTTGATTAGAAATATATCGCATAATGCCGTGATCTGCATCCGATCATTCACAGGAAACGTTTGGGGTACGTTCCGGTGCGGAGCGTACAGACCAGGGGAATGACTTTGAATTGATTCCAACAATAAAAATGCAAACTAGAAATCCCGTAGAGATTTATTTTGGCCGTGATTTAACGGCGATCTGTTATCATTGCGGAGTTCTGGCGACCTGAAATCGTCAGAAATTGAAAATTTTCGACATTTTTGCATTTTTTTGGAAAAACGACCCATTATGATAAAATTTTCAAAATTCTGTTCTGAAAGTTTACGTCGCGACATTTGATCGACGTTGTTGTGTGCAAAATTTGTGAAAATTGTCCGGCGGGAAATTGGTGAAATCGTGCGTTGATTACCTGAACAAAAAATAAACACAATTTCGGCTCCTTCTCAAACTGTCGTTACGGCGCGGATCACGCCCAAAGTCTGCCATGGCCAGCCCCCAATATTTGGCTCACAAAATTCCAAATTTCATCCAAACCGGTTCACTTTCGGCGGAGTTATAGCCGGCCGCGTGAAGGCCGTTCTTTGTGCCCTCTGGGTAAATCCAATACTCGCCAAAGCGATACATCGCTTTGGGCGAATAATTATCACCTTCAGTGCATGTAATTGTGAATTCGGTTCGGCGCAGGAAGAGAATGCAGATGCAGCAATCATCAGGGATTAAGATATCACTGGAGACCTTACAGGGATGCATGGCTAACCCAGGTCAGTCAACATGGAGGCTATTAAATGGTCACCGGCGTGTTGCAGGTCACATATGGACTATAAAACAAGGTATGACCGCAAAGCTAATGTCTGGCTCGAGGCTCCAGTCGTTCGTTATGTTGTGTTGTTATTAACGCGCGGCAAGTCTCGGCACGGCAAAACCACGAATAATTAATAACATCGATTACAGAGTTTCACTGACTGGCGATGGAATAGTGCTCCAGTACAGAGATTTACATGCCTTTTGGCGCAATGGCGCTCTTCGACAGGCGGGAGTCAAAAGCTCTCATGTCGATTGTTAACTAGATGGCTGTATTGTGTGGCTCGAAGCGGTCTGCTATCTGTTCACAAGCTGCTGATGCCTAGTGTCATGTGCCTGCGACTGAGTGATGTCAACATTATCTGCTCTGTTACTTATTTTCAGTTTCCAATTCAGTCTGCTCTTCTTCCATGTCTGTCAGCCAGGTAGCATAGCGACGTACTGGTTTACCCAATATCGGACAGCGGACGTTGTCGAAAATGTGGGCAGGTATCTTTCTTGTACGGAGCGTATAGCCCAAGGGGAATGATTCTGAATTGATTCCAACGGTAAAAAATGGAAACTAGACATCCCGTAGAAAGATCATTTTCGGGCGATATGAATTTCGGGCGATCGGTAATCACTGCGTAGTTATGACGGCCTGATGTAGCAAGACGTTGAAATTTTGTGCGATTTTTTTTCGTTTTTTAAACGATCCCTTACGGTAAATTGTCAAAATTCTGTTCCGATCGACACCGATCTGCGTTGTTGTGTTCAAATTTTGTGAAATTTGTCCGACGGGAAAACGGTGAAATCGTGCGTTATTTACCTGACAAAAAATTTGCCTGCTTCTCAAAATCTGCCAAAACCAGCCCCCAACAATATACTCAGAGTAGTCCAGATTTCATCCAAACCGATTCACTTTCGGCGGAGTTATAGCCGAACGCTTGAACATCGCTAAATCGCCCCGTAGCCCCGTAGCCCAAGCCGCATAATAAAACACATGAAACATACTCATGCACTTAATGTAGAATTTTATAAAGCGTGACACTAGTTAAGTGTTCTTCTATAGCCGAAAAGTGCGTATGCAAAAGTGGACAAAGTAACTCAATTCGTTTATAACAAGTACATGACTCCCGTAAATTGTTTTTACCGACCGACCTTTTCAGTGGTCCAGAGAGAACAATCCGTTCGGTGTGTGTGTGTGGGTGTGTGTCCGGACAATAACTTTCGAAATAAGTGACCTTTGACCCAGTCACGACATGATAGCTCAACTTTACATTATTTAGTCAAGTCCGAAGGTCAAAGTCATAGGTCAAGTTCAAGGTCACATAAAAACAAGAGCTCAGCAACTGTTGAAATGGCCGATCGTGGTTAAAAAGCCGACCTGAATTGGAAACTGTAAATAAGTAACAACCGGCCGAAAGTTATCTAGCTGAACCGTTACAACGGTCGGCTTAAATGTTGCCAAAGTGGTCGTCGTGATGTCGCATGAAGGCTTTCTAGTCGGTACATAGTTCGATGATCGCAATCATTGCAATGAATTCAAAACGTAACGAGAACGATTCAACGACGACGTGTATAGGCCTAATGAGAAGGCGCTCATAGAACTCGCACCTCTGTGAAACATGCATAACAATTCATGCATTCGGAAGAAATATTAGTTTACTTCACAAAAGCGTCTTGCATTTACATGGAATCCAGTCAGACACACAGTAAGATAGGCCATCACAAACTGGACAAACAGCTTCATTTTAAAAGACAAGCGACCAAGCGACATTTTCCTCTTTCTTTTTCGTGTAAGCAAACTTCTGTGTTTCTTAGTAATTTCCAATTAATCCGTTCTAGCCACTGGACCCAGTTTATTTCTAAGCTTAAAACCGTTAAAACCACTGAATGCACTTCTCACGCACTGCGCAGTTCGTAATTTGACATGCACGTCAAAAGCGTTTGACGAAGACGCCACTTGGACCGTAAATCATCCAGCAAAGTCAACAAAACGAGATGCAGACATACACTTGTCAGCACCATTGCAATCGACTGACTACAGAAGAACTCGTCTCCGACGTGACCTATGAAGCGGCGACGTTAAACTTTTCCAGTCTCTCTCCGTCTAAACCACAGTCCGCAGGAATGGGCTATTCGAAAGTGCACACTGTAGACTCGTTCGATGGGATCTGAGTATTTGCAGCTGCATAGCTTCCAACACTGCATACATTGAGGAGTCTATATGGCTACTTTTAGTAGCCATATAGGAGTAGATTAAAGACCGAACTGTTTAATGTAGCTTATGTTACCCAACTTGTCTAGTCATCGCCACCATGCGCCTCTGATTCGCTTACGACGTATGGCGCTATATAAATGTGTTTTTGATTTGATTTGATTTGATATATCAAAGACACAGTAACTGCAGTACGAGAGACATTATGTGCTTATTGTGGTCGCCCGCTCTAGCTTGATCGAGAGCGTAAGATGGTTATAAATTACTAAAGTTATTATTTTCTACTGGAAGTAGGTTCTCCGCGTTCCATAAGCTGTTTGAGAGCTTTGTAAATCCCATATTTCGAAAAATGTAGGAAATAAAGAAATGCATTTTCATAACAAGAATGAAAAAAAGATTTTAGCAAAAACGGAAATTGTAATTATCAGTATATAGTTTTGCAAAAAAGGAAGAGCTCGCAAAAACAAACGACGCATTGCGAAATGCACTCTTTCACAGAACGAATGGTAGCAGTCTGGTAATCAACGCGTAATAAACGGCGTAGTAAACGGCGATGCAATAGCGTGAAGATACGTTTAATGCTATATTAATTGACTCCACGTTGCGTGCGGAATGCTTAGCAACAAGACAGTTGAAAACCGCTGCGCGATCTGTCGTCGTGTTTCCTCGACTACGGCGTAGCCGCGAATCATTTGATTTCGCGGAGCGTGTTTGCGCCGAGATTTCGTGTCGGCAGCGGCAGCGGTACATGGGAACGTCATCGAAAGGTGCGCCGGAGCACGCGCAGGTCGCTGACAGCATGACAGCATCTGTACCGACGCGCCATACGTCACCGCGGTTTGTTCACGTCGGCATCCGCAGCGCGCGCTCACGGGCATCGGCGTCCGGCGATTTCCACCGGACGGCCCGGAACGCACGTGCGAGCGATGCCGGAAGTGACGGAACCGAAGTGCACCGGGCCAGGCCGAGACCGCATCGCCAGCGTCTTCGACACGACGCACGGCTGCGGAAGCCGCCGGCCGTGCGATTTCCCGCATCAATCTCGCTCGCTCGCGTAATCACTTACATACGAGCGGTTGGTTTAAATTTTCAACGTGCGAGTCATTTCCTGGGCCAACTCGAATCGATTACGACCTGATTGCGTTAGATACAGGCCCGCAGCAATTGCCGGTGTGAACCGTTTACGACAGGTCAATCGTATTGGTGAGTATTACCGCGGCTGACAAAGACGCTGCAAATGGATGGCAACATCTGCAGCCGTCCGAATGCTACGGACTAAATTCTTACCGGCTTCTTTACGACTACACACTGAAATAGTAAATTACGCCGCAGACGCGATCGGCATCACACGCTGTCTGTACTGCCACTAGGATGCAGAGTCTGCACAACGTAAAAAACTAAATGTATTGTCAGCTTCGCCGCCGAAGGCAATACCAGTAGATCAGTGTTGTCCAAGCTTTTTGAGACTACAGGCAACTTATATAATCTGCCACAAGGTTGCGGGCCTCACGCAGTGTGTTCTAGACCGACGAATAAAACTCCAGTGGAATTGCCGCTATTTCAAGCACACAATGTGAACGCAACGACCGTGACAAGAGAGGAATTTGTCTACTAATGCAATTACACACTTTCACAGTCGGCACAACAACCAGCAGTTTCAATGTTGATCCAACATTGATATTGGTGCCGGTACGCATGTCCAATACTAGCACTGTGGCCGTATGCGCAATAAGCGGTAACTAAGACTGTTTATGTGATCTCGGTTGCGAAGTATTGTGATGAATACGTGTGTGTGTGTGTGTGTGTGTTTGTTTGTCCGTGCGATCTTTATCATTTTTTTAGAAATGTTGCCTATGGCCGAGGCTCGGTCCTCCTCAGGCGACATTGCGATACGGTATGTACTTTTGGTTTTATGAATGACATCATGTTGTTTTTTCTACAATGGGCCGTATAGCGGCATGAATTTCGCTACGAAGGACCGATTTCATTTAAATTTAGGCTTACTTATTTTCTGTAAAGTTGGACAGAATTCAATTTCCTATTAATAAAGGGCATAATAAAAATTTGACTGACTATTTCGAAATTACTCGCAAACTGAAGTAAAAGAGGAACATATGCATTTGACGATTAATGGGAAGAATCACCGAAACGCACATCGCCGTAGCTATTGTTACTATGGTAACGATAAACGTTGGCGGAAAAACAAATATACAACAGGCTGTGATGCATGGACTTAGAAATGCGAAGTTAATTCAGAATTAAACGAATTTAGGTTAAGGAAGTATATAAAGTTACGGGAGAATTGAGCCACTGAGAATTATAGTGGTCCATCTGCAAATATAACAAAATTGAGAAATTCGTGTTGAAAGGTTTGCAATAGCCCCTGTGGTTATCTCAAGCATGATATAACAAAGGATGCATTCATCGCCTTGCAAACCGCTGTAAGGGGTGCGCAAGTATTGTGATTAGAATCGGCCGCGAATTGGGTGGTGCGATTGCACACCGCGGGCGAAGTCTGATATCTACGATTGCCTTGTTTTCAATGCGTTATTCTTAGTCATAGAATTCATTGATTACTTTAATTGGTTTGTCTGTTCACATTGCATAGTTGTATTTGTTTTCTATGTGTGCTGAATGCATCTGATGTTGTATGCCTTGAACTTAGGCATGATAATTGTGAAATAAATGTACTGCAGTTTATACACACTGTTGACGGCGACGAACCGAAAACTGATGGAAAATTTTGTAGAAATCGCTCGAACCGTGACCGAGATATGATTTTTCGATTTTTCCAAGATGGCGGCCGTCCGCCATCTTGGATTTGTGATGCCTGTGTTGGGACCATCCACGAACGGCATTTGGTGGTCTTTATCATTGTGCAAAATTTGGTTAAAAATCAATGCAGTAGTTTTGATAATATGCAAGTTATTCGATTTCGCGAGTTTGGCTTGAAAACGCCTATTCACGCCCCCAAAATGTTTTTTTTTTGGTTTTTGACCCCTTAAATGGGGAGCCATACAAAAAATACCAAAAAAGGCACATCCTTGCGCGAGTCCGCGTCGTTTGAGCCATCAGCCCATCATGCGTGAAAATCTGTCGACGGGTCTTACCTGTAGGCAAGTTCCCAAAAAGAGCATAAATACAAATAATTTTGGTTATATTTCACCCATGTGCCCGAAAACTCCCGTGGACGGATGTGCACCTAATTTGGCACAGCTGTAGGGGTCGCCGACGTAATTACCTGTGACAAATTCTTTGGTGATCGGTTGAGGGGTGTCGATTCTGTAGTGTGTCGAAAATTGCCCTTTTGCATTGACAAAGCCAGTCTCCGTTAACACAGGGCTGGCGCTACCGCGCCTGTGATCTAGCACTGTCATATGCTACAACATTAATAAACTTACATACTTAAATTGATTTTCACAACAATGATTCATGCCTGCAGCGTAAAAAAATGCCGGCACGCCGCGCCGGTGCGTACCGTCACGAAAAGCACAGGTTCTAAGCAAAGTGAGTGCTTAAAATTACATCTTATACTTTTACAGTAAATTGAGTAGGTGAAACTTCAAATGCAACACTGCAGTATAATGGTCAGCAACTGCTTTACTGGACGTTTCGTTTAAAAACAAGATGACGCCCTAACAGAACCTAACACGACTGGCCCGCCGCGTGCTGCCCCCTGGTGAGTTGCGTTGCATATGCGCCGCGTTACAGACGCCAACAAACGACGACAGACACCGCCGACCGTTACTAGTCTGGCCCTCCTACACTACGTGTAGGCGGGCCAGTAACAACACAGTCGACTCGAGTAATCGGAATTGGAGTGCTTTTGTTCTCTGTTCTTCACACGCGAAGTTCTATTCATACTGTGGAGTGGATGCCTGCTCTGCATTGCAGTTTGCGTCATCCTATCGCAATCACATTTGTCAAAACGTACCCGATTCGGTGTTGTTTCATTTTTTAAGTACGCCTCGGTTCTCTGCAGTCCACAGCGCGCTGTTCGATAAAAAATAAATGCGGCGCGGTTTAATATCGAATTTTTCTGAGTGTTGCCCGTGTGCGACGTGAACTCGAGACTACATGAAGGAAGTTTTATTCCGATACGTTATGCAGATTGACTCAGCGGTTGACCAATTACGTTGACTATCAGCCGCTACTGTGACAGTGGCATGGCACGACTTGTCACATAGGCGCTCGAATATTCAGTTTAGACCGAACTTGCTAGGTGCAACGCGGCCAACTGAGATTAAGTACCACAAATATCGTGCTCAGATTACCACTGTCCGATTATAAAAAATAATTCAGTTCCATTCGATTCATACGTCTGAATAGAATTTTACGCACGGCCAGTAGGCTACCGGCGCAAGTAGGGGGCCAAAGAGAGTTTAGCGGGCACATTGCGAGCGATACGTTAGGAAAAACCCTGGCCACAGCCCCGCCCAGGGCGAACAATTTTTCTTGTGGGGGCCAGGCCCCCTGTCCCCCCCTCGCGCTGGCGCCGGCGCTATCGCAAAGCGCGATATACGCTATCGTAGTTTAGTCTGTGATCTTGATGATCCATGCAGGTTAGGCAAGTACTGCGCATCAAGTCCTGAATTTATAAATCTGCTACAGAATTTCGACTTTGTAGTTATAGAATATTCATACCTCGTTGGCTTGCAGTAAGCTCATTGACGAATAACAGGACGTTCGAAAACAAGCTTTATGCAGCTGGTGCTTAACTGGCCTTGGTCATATTGAAAAATAGCATAAAGCTACCTGTTTTACTTCCTGCATTCGACGTGTCGGCCGCCGCCAGGCCGGGCGCGTGGCCGGTCCGGCGACCGACACTGCACGGTTACGTGTCGTTAGGGCGATACCTTGTTTCAGTTAATGCAGACGCGACCGAAATCTAACACACGCGTAGAGACAGATGACACACAGACTTATACTAGCGCGTTTATTAAACGCTACAGAAATAAATTAGCCCCATACGGGACTGACGGTCGACGCCTACTTACTGCCAACTTCAAAGTCACGTGACACAAAAACTAGAACAAAAACCAAAAAATCCGGCTCCGATAAGCTTTAGGTATTGCCCCCCTAATTTAAGAATCCGTGGTCATTTGCCAGCCCCCATTATTGTCAGTTATTGTTCAGTTATTGTTCGATATCAACTGGTTTATATTAGAATATATCATAAATTGTGTTGGTAAATGTTTGCAAATCTTTATCTGCTTAGTTAAGTTGTTTGCTTGCTTACTTACTTACTTACTTACTTCTATTTTTCTTTCACTTTTTATTGTTTTTGTGTTATCATTTTTCTTTCTCTACCATTTTGGTGAATAAAGATGAATATATAAATGGGGAAGGAGATAGCCTTTAAAAATGGCCGATTTTCCGACTTTCAAGGGCTTGTGACTTCGACCTTGACCTTGGATCGGGCCATACTGCATACCGTCATGCATCACTCGTCGACCTCTACCTACAAACAAAATTTCATTGAAATCGAAGAAACTTTTTGTGGACGGACGGACGGACGGACGGACGGACTGATGGCCGTACGGTCGTACGGACGGGCGTACGGACATTTGAGACCCACTTTATTAACTCGACTCGGAGGAGTCGACCTAAAAAGCAGACACATTATTTCAATAACAAAAAACAATTGGTGGTTCGTGGACTGCCAATGTGGATTTCGTACAGTTTGTGGATTTCGTGGATTTCCATATTTAGCCGACGTCGCGACAAAGTCCACGAAATCCGCTAAAATGCGCGCATTTTAGTGGATTTCGTGGACTTTGAGGCAGACCGATGTACTATATGTCTACCGACTTTGGTGCTGATAGCTCTGGCTTTTTCCTTTTATAGCGCGGACAGACAATCAGACAGACAGACGCGACTGTACGCCCTACCTCACGCCGGCGACTATATAGCCGGCGTGGGTATGCGTGCTTTACCGGCGAATCAGCTCTCTGAGCGCCGTTAGTTGCTGCTTTAATTCTGTTTTCTGTGTCATGCTTCGCAAGTTTGACTTTATGTGGTTCGAGCATAACAATCAGTAACTGAACGACGTACCTTGTCGACAACACTGTCGCCACGAGTATCCTCGGTCAACTGACTCGGTCCAGCCGCACAGTGCAGCTCGAGGATTCGTACACGGTCATGCAGTCGATAGACGCTGACGGCGAGCAAGACGACGACCGCGGTCGTCAGACCGGAGCTCACCAGCGCCACG
>Ga0209363_1001369_pt1 | contig 11596 bp, 6 predicted proteins | sample WorMetexBAHAMAS3_FD_187385 | JGI IMG/M metagenome (GOLD analysis project Ga0209363, IMG submission 187385) | Marine gutless worms symbiont microbial communities from Max Planck institute for Marine Microbiology, Germany - Inanidrilus exumae... | ecosystem: Host-associated > Annelida > Digestive... | reverse complement strand
CCATATGGGATCATACAGTGTTGCCTGCCACCCAGCAGTAGTGAGAATCCCGCCTTTACCCCAAGCCGAAGCAGGTACTCGATTCAGCGACCCTGGAGCGATGCAAGGCCGAGTTGACCTATGTTGCGTGAATGCGGACCGGCCGGGAATTAAACCTGCGACCTGTAAATCGCAAGTCCAACGCCCTACCGCTAAGCCACCACGCGACATGTAGGCCTATCATATTGTGGTGTGAAATTTCATTTTGATTTTGTGCACCAGAAATTATTAAAATCGTTGATTTTGGACTATGTAATTGAAACAAAATAAAAAGTTGATTATTTTGGACCACAGTGTGTATTCGTCGTAAAACTAGCAGCACTTCCGGCATTTCGGCATTTCCGTCTCGCTGATATTTGCTGCAATGCCGCAGACGCTACTGAAGCAGTGTTGCGCGGCCGACAGATACAGCAGGGGGAATTTGTCGGCTCTTTTATTCAGACGCCATCTCTAACTGCAGAATGTCGCGAGCCGGACGACGAATCAAATCATTGTCAACGCGCCACGAGTAAGTGACAGCAGTGCGGCAATCAAGTCGCACGAGGACAACTGGATTGCAGGGCACACCCGGGCGAAACTTGGCGTTCGTGAGTAAAAAGAACGTGATCAACTTCGGCGTCGACAATTTTGCTCATTTGTCGAAGCCCGAACCACGACGTACGGCAATCGCTGGACCCGATTGGCATCCATTAGAGTCAGACTCCGTAGCACGGCCAGTCTGCAGACAGCCTCGACCACTAGACTGACAGTCGGTCGCGTGGACGCTGAAAATGCACGACTGGAAAGTGACAGATTTGACACGACGAAAAAAACGCCAAAAGCTTTCAACAAAAATACACCATAATTTTGTGCTACTTTTTGCTATTTTGTGCCGCATACGCCGAATTGTGAGCCACAACCCGCATGGCAGATAATGACATGTCATGTGTACATTGTGGCATGCTTGCGGGTTTCAGTGTCGTTATACGCCATAAGCAGCGTGGCACAAATTTGGGCGTATGCAGCACAAAATAGCACAAAAGTAGCACAAAATTATGGTGTGCATTTTTTCCTTGAAAGCTTTTGGCGACAATCTAACTCAACGCACCAGCTGAAACGACCTTTCAGTGGTTGCGTTCTCTTGTATTATTTCAATGATATCATAACATACTGGTAAAAAATCGCGAACATTTCACACTCCGCTAGAATGTTGACATCTTAGATGAGTCATGCTGAGTGTGTGACGTCATTCAACCAGAATGTTGTGAAATCCGTGTAGTAATATAGACACGTTTAACTAAGAAAAACAAACAGGCAGACTTGGCGCGGTAATAAAACGTCTGCGCTGCGACAGATTGCATCTTGGAGAGGAAAGCAGCGAACACGAATTATGGAGCCGTCGATAGTGGAAGCACTCAAATTCTTGTTTTCACTCAGTCACGCGATACGTGGCCGTAACAGGACTGGAAAAAAAGAAATATGTCACGCAGCGCCGTCGGACTCAATGACAAACGACGAACGACGTGGAGGGTAGGAGAGTTGCGGACGACTAGTGGTCGGGAGGCTAGCTAAGTGCGTGCGAGAAACACGACGGAGAGGCGAAACCAATTAGTGACAGCTACTTACCAGAATCGCGTTGAGATTGTTGGAATCTCCCTCCGGGTACGGCGTGTAGACGGCCAGCGCCACACAGTTGGCGAATATCGTCGTCAGAATTAAATACTCAAACGGTCTGCGTTCGACGTTAAGTCTCCGACACGACACGAACATGTGAGCGCATCATCCAAGCAATCGATCGCGACTCTACGTTGAGCTGTTATTTCCGAGCTTCCCACATTATCAGTCGCCCACAGCCGTTACGTTACTCTACGCGCTGCATGCACTTAAAAACTGTGCGTTAACAGGAATCGTCAACAGATCACGTTGACCATAATGATATAAAAACAGGGCATCACTTCGTTGCAGTGCAGTGTCATGAATAATTCGAGAATTTAACATAATGTAAATAAGACAAAATGACGTAGACTTCAACGTCGGTTGGTATATCGTATCATACACAGTTGTCGTGAAGTTGTGGAATATTCATACGAAAATAATTTATCCAAGTATTCGTATAATTGCAGTATTTTATATTAGAGTTTTAAAAGTTTGGAGTTTTTTTGGTCCTATATTATTATTATTACTACGACTATTATTATTATAACTTTAAACAGCTACATATTTATAGATATAAATTCCGTAAGTCACGTCTCAGATCACGTGTAACATACTTACTGCGGTATGAAGTATACACGCCAGAATATATAACTACCATGCAAATAAAGCTGTTAAAAATTAGTGACGAAAACAGAAACATTCAAAATTATGTTCTAAAACATGCTCTTTTGTTTATACGTTACAGCACGCTATTTTTACTGTACGCAGAGCTGGACTGCAAAGGATACTTCCACTCGACCACGCTGATGCTGAGTTTACGGATTGGGTTGGACGGTGTGAGACAGAAGAGCGACCTCGATGCTCGAATGTTGAAGGACGCCGCCCCTGGCTTGGCGGTGTTCGGCCGGCGCTTGATAGTGGTGGCGGCGGCCGCCTTGCCGGCGATAGTCGCCGCCGCTAGCGCCGTGGCCCAGCCGGAACTCAGTGGCCGACGACAACCGGCGTCGACGTCGTCGCCTTCTCCCGTCGCCGACTTCCGGTTTACGGCGGCGGCGCCGATGTCGAAGAGGGAAGACAGCGGCGGGACGACGAACGTCGTGGCCGGGTCTTGTTGCGTCCGCGTCGGTGATGGCGGAAGTGGACAGAGGTCGTCGGCGGGCGGTGACGACGTCGGCGAGATCGGCGTGACGACATCTGGACGAGTGTCGAATGTGACGCTGACGCCGGCGCTCGACGTGGCCGGTCGGTCCTCGTCGACGGTCAGACCAGCTCGCTGTGGGTCTCGCCAGCCAGGATGCAGCGACGACGTCGACGCCGACGGATCAGCGCTGAGTGACCGCCGACGATCGGGCGCCGAGTCGTCGACGTCGTCATCGACGTCAGTCAACTTCGACGACGACGGCGGTAACACGTCGACCACGTGCGACTGTAACTGCTGAGCGAAACTGCTCGGCCTCGCAGCTGCTCTCTGCTCCACCACGTCACCACATAAAGCCGCCGTAGAGTCTACTGCAATAAGCATCACCGCAGAACATTCACTCACCAAGAGCGTAATTTACGAAAATACGACACTTGCACATGCTTACACCATTCTATGGCAAGAAGCTCAGCTATCGCAAAGGAACCGCGCGACGCACTACATGTATGTCGATTCAACTGCTGCAATCCCGTTTGAATGGGCTTGCAATAGATGAGTGACGCTTAAGGTCACTCAAGGTCCACGGAAGTGCCGCTATTCGATAGGCCATATATCACGTCCTATTAGTGGTCTGTAGTAACTCTTGCACCTTATCCGAGATATTACCACATGTCCAGTATGCGGACTGCCTATGACCTTAATAAGTCCTTAAGTTTCGATAAGACAGTTGAAATTACAGGCCACATGCACTTTCGACTCATCTGTATGGAAGCTAGAAAAGTATTAGACAGGGTCACTCAAGGTCATTAGTTTTGGTGCCAATCGATTGTCCACATGCGATTTCCTGCTAGTCCTCCATTGCAGCTATGTCCATCTGGTGCCATTTCCCAGATATTATCAGTTATTTCCAAAAAATTAAAACGGTCATGTGACCCTGAACTTATACCTCCTTCGAGCGTAGTCTATCATGCATGCGTTACTACGCTTCAGCATCAATCTGCGTACCGAATTTGAAATGCCTAGCTTCACCAACTCCAAGGATATGATTAGGTCCCAAAATTTAAAAATGGGTCACGTGATCCTGACTTCGTCCTTTTCAGGAAACGTTTATTGACTCAAGGCTAACACTTGATATTACCTGTGTACAGAACTGGACGACTCTGACTTCAGCCGTTCCAGAGATATGACTGGACTCCCAAGATTTTAAATAAGTTATATGATCCTGATCATGTCTCATTCATGGGTAATTTGTCATCCTTACGCCAGGACTTATCATGAGTAACCTAGCTAATAAATTTGAATTGCCCATCTTCACCAGTTACGAAGATATGAAACGCGACGCAAAATGTAGAAAATGTTCCTGTTAGCCTTCCATAGTAACTATGTCAATATCGTGCACCGTTGCTGAGATATAGCAAGAAACTAGTCGAAAATCGCTGATTTTAGCCTACTCCACCTGTAGGCCTACTTAGCGCCTCGTTGGGGGTGAGTGCATTAGAATTTCGCCAAATAGACTCTCCCTGCTCTTGTGCGGTGTTGTTTGCAAAATCCTAAGTTTAACCATTGGTACAATGCCGGCTTGTGACAGACGGATAGACGGACGGACGGACACAGGGTACTAGCATAGCATCGCGCGGTAAAATATGCATGTTGCAAAGTGCATTTCGTACTCAAGTACAAACCAGACTGGCTTTGGGAATGTGCAGTGATTATTTTTAAAATAAATTATAATAATTTAATAGTTATCTCCATAAATTTCAAAACAAAAAACATTATCACAGTGAAGCCAGTTCGGATAGCAGAGTGAAAACAGCCAGATCTGTTCCACGTGACAAACGAAGAAACTAGAACGGCGTCATAAATCACGCCATGCGACTTCGTGTATGAACTTCATGTGGACACTATATCGACGACACGAGCTCGCGGCGAGCCTAATATCACAAGGGAGAGTGCATAAATAATGCAGCAGCTTCCGACTAGAAAATGGATAGGAAGTATGCTGTGTGATCTGATTTAAGAATACATGTAACTTGATGTAAGAGTGATTCGTCGAGTGGAGTACTCGGAAGATTTTCTGACGCCTTACGACGAATACGTGATTCAGGGCCTGATTGAGAAACAATCGATCAATGGCAGAAACGAATTTTGCTGACAACGCGAACGCCTAATGATACTGTGAACGCCGTTTCGTCTGTGACTGATGCAGTTCTTGTGCGCCGAACATTTTGATGCTCACTCGATGCGCCATCAACAGCTAACAACTTAGCAAAGTGCGCTATATTGGTCGTAAGTACTGTTCAGACTGTTAGGTCATTATGTGACATTATTTGGTGTTACATTCATTTTTTATTACAGATCGTTTGAACAATGTGGCTATTAAGTAGCATTACTGTGCGTAAAATTGCTCAAATTATCATTTTAAAGAAGTTATAGGCCTAATTTCATATTCTTCAAACAATTAATAAAGATACAGTCGCTTAATCAGTCAGTGGTATGGTGTGTTCGCAAATAAAATGACATAAATAATAAATACTTGATAGAGCCTACTGGTGTACAAAATTTGATCACTCTAGCTTCAGCCGTTCCGGAGATATGGTTGGTTTGGTGCCCACCAAAATTTAAATAATTCACATGACCTGACCACGCCCCTTTCAAAGATGATTTGTCATCATCAAGCTAGGACTTGCTACTATTAAAGTCTCTATCTTCACCCACTAAGAAGATATGACAAAGGATACTAAATTTGAAAAAAATGAAAAATGGGGTAGTTTGGGGTAGTTATGGGTTACTCAAGGTCACTGAAAATAGCGCCATTCGATAGAGCGCATACGAGTTTCTATTAGCCTTCCATTCTATCTTGCACCGTTTCTAAGATATAGCAAGATATTGGTCGAAAATCGGCAATCTGAACTTACTCCACCTCTACGTGGGGCCACCGTTGGGGTGAGCCTGTTAGAATTTCGCCCAGATCTTTGGCACGGGCTGGCAAGCTAGGGTAGCTGGGCTATCACGGCTTGTTTGTGTGATCCTAGTTTTAGCCATCTTAGTAGAACTCCGACTTGTGACAGACAGACGGACGGACGGACAGACAGACAGACAGACAGACGGACACACGATGACAGCTAGCATAGCGTCGCGCGGTAAAAATCTCACCCAAAAACTTTCGTCTTATGAATGTCGAGTCTGATATTGCCGTCAACAGTACAATTGCGAAAACGACAGTTGATCTGCTAAACGTATAACTCATTACTGTTATTCGTGAGTTGTTCCTTGCATTAACATTAAGTAAACATTACTAGAATATTTTTATGACGAAATTGGCAGGAAAATGCACAACGTATTTTGCATGCCAAATTTCCCCCATATCGGTGAAGGATGTAGCTATGGAAGCCCGAAATATTCAGAATTTGGGATGTGTAGATATCATGCCAGTTTTGCAATGACCCAGCGCTACTAACGAGTTTGAGTTTGAAACAACATGCTGCGCGTATAATAAGACTGAAATATTTCACCCAGAATATTTAACCATTGCCTAATAACTGCATCTGAATCTGTAGTTTTTTTATCCGAATATTATGTTGAACAGCGTTTCTGTCTGTCCTGAACGGTTGCACTGATATGACGTACTGAAAATATGCGGCGGTTTTGGGGGCTGTCCTGTACTGAAGTAAACAAAACTATTCTAGTGTTTTTAGTGAACAATCAGCTGCAAAGAACCACTCACGAATAACTTGAAAGAGCTGGTCTTGTTTTTGACTAAAAATGTCCTGACGAGTAGGCCCTCTAGCGACAAAAATGGGGGTATCGGCAGCACCACAAAACAGCGCAGGAGAATGAGAGTACTGTTGGTAGCAGACCTCGCTGACCGACCACAGCTCATCCTCCTACGTCTCTCCGCAGTAAGCAAGTCGTCAAGATGCATTCATCAAACATCACGCAATCAGCTAACTGGCGTGCGGAGAAGAACGGCGCGACGTGTTGTCAACGAAGGACGGACGCTATGTGCACTCGGTGACGACGAAATTTGATCTGTCGGTCAGACAACTCGTCAATGCCGCCTCCGCATCTCAGTCCAATCAGCCAGACGCTGGACCCGTCGAGTGACACGGCAACGTGACAGCCGGACGGCCGTGCACGGCCGGTCAGCAGATCGTCGACCCGATCTGTCGGACAACTGCGGCACGCCACGCGCTCTCGCTGACCGTCTGGACAGACAGCCTGATCGAACGGCTGCTAATGTGAGGCAACGACTCAATGTCCAATCGTCGGCAGTCATCGGCATTATCGGAAACGATCGTAATAACGACAGGCTGATTTACGTCACCGGTTGACGACGGTTCGACTTATTATGTGCTCGACGAGCCTGTAATATTGTAAATACTCTACGGGTCAAAAACGGTCTTCACGCGTTCGGCAATAACTCCGCCGAAAGTGAGCCGATTTGGATGATATCTGGAACAGTGTGAGTCAAATGTGGAGAGGGGCTGGCCCTGGCAGATTTCGGGCGCGATCCGGGCAGTAGCGACAGTTTGAGAAATTGAGAGGGGTCGTTTTTCCAAAAAACGCAAAAAAGTGCTCACAAAATTTCCACGTCTTGCGACTTCAGGCCATCATAACTCTGCAATGATTACAAATACCGAAAATTCATGGCCAAATGATCCCCTACGGGATGTCTAGTTTCCATTTTACCGTTAGAATCAATTCAAAGTCTTTCCCCTTGGCTGTACGCTGCGTACCGGAAAGGTACCTACCCAAATTTTCGGCAATCGTTGACGGTCACCGTGGACGTCTTGCTGAGTCATGACGCAAACTTAAGCAAACCGATGTGGGTGTGGCAACTGTGCGACGTTGCGTCAGTGAATAAGTAAACAGTTGTGTCACCTGTCCAGTACGCCGGCGGGAAACGCCCTCTTAGAGCCTATATTGCAGTGTGTCTCCAGATACACTTCAACCCGTCTAGTTTACAGTCTCCAGTCGTCGTTCGCGTCGCTACGACACGCGTCAAAACTTGTCGCAGTCTGCGAAACGACGTCGTAATCTCGTCGTGATGTAACGTGTGCATGTCGGCGAGATGCACAGAATTGACGACACGACGACGCCCAGTACGTAACTATAGAAGAAGCCAACACTTACAACGGTGCCACGACGAACAGCGGCAATGTTTTTGCCGCCGACTGACTGCGAAAAACTCGACGCACGGAAAAACCGGCGGCAGTCGACAGCAACATCGGCCGGGGAAAAATACGCAGGGAAAACCCGGTGTCGCTAGCATGGTTTGGCGGCGGGGCATTGCAGTGGGGAAAACCCAGCGTCGCTTATGCACGCAGCCAGCGTGAATATTGCGTGCAGAAGACCGACACAGACCTGTTGTGACTCGTGACCTTGACCTCTAACCCCAAACTCAAACACCAGGACTGATCGTGGAACATTTATATGTCCAGTTTGGTGATCCTCGCTGCATCGTTTTTAGACATCGTGCTGACAAACAGACAGACAAACAGCATTAAAAACCTTACCCCCCACGACTGCCGACACCGGTAACTGTCCGTGCCTAATGTTGTACACTTCACTCGAGACCAGTTGCTATTTCTGCTGGAGCGTTGATGTGTAACCCGGTCATTTCACCGCATCGCAACAGAAGCCTTATTGGCTTCTGCAGCAGGATATGCGAACTTGCCCGGTGCCTTTCTCAAAGCAGTTTCATCCCCGCAATACTGAATTCACTAGACTAAGCTTTATTAGTTTGTCAGTACACTGCTTGGTGTTACACTACTATGGAGCTGATTAGATTGGCTTCATCTGTGGCGTCCCTGACAACGGCATTTCTGTGTTGTGTCTCACTCAATGAAATTATTCCGTGAATGAGACGGCGCTACTGTCCAAATGATCCAGCATTCTCCTGTCTTACGTCGTCTGCGTGTTGCCGACGTACGAACATTTTCTTAATGGAAGACATACAATTCTGTCGCTACGATAAGTTCTGCGACCGCTCACGCGTCACCATAAATAGGCTACTGTAAATGTAACAGTGAGTCGGGAATTTTTATGTTCGCCCACTTCTAGCTGCAGCGAGAATGTCAGCTCGTTGTAATTAATGTATATTTTACGGATTTATTCATTTTTCATCGTAACACCAGTCTGACGTCTACCAACCGACATTCCCATACATTTTCCACACAATGTGGCTTTAGCAGAACAGAAGCTTCGTTATATCGACGTCGATAATGGTTACGAAAAAAACAACTAACATGCAAAGTAAGTTCGTGGTATATACTTTTCGTGTGAAACGTCGAATAAAGAGCCTTTCCTGCGCCGTCACTTTGTTTCAAAAACGAGGATGACGGAAATGCCAGGCCAGCTTCTAAGGAAAAAGTCTGACGAAATGTTTAGCCGTAGGCAGGCACGATGCATAAGTGCGACAGATTTTCGGCGATTTATTTAGATCAATTATTAACGCTTATAGTCGGCAGATCAATTCTGCATGTCACGGCACGCGTATATCAAAGAAAGTCAATTACTTCCTTGCACGTACGTGTAATAACTAACGCCTATCTAGGGTATTTCGTCATAACGCATCATAAATTGCACGTAAGTAACACGCTATTTTTTCTTCGTTTCTTTGCAGTCTCGGAGCGCTGACTAACAAGAATGCCAACTGCGACTATTGCTGTTAATTGTGTGCATTCAATGTTCAGTGGTCGCGTAGTCTGTTCACGTTCGGTCGCTAATCACGGACTGAACGACGGACTGCAAAAGCAATCGTACTGGATATGGACCGCCGTTCGTGAGACATAAGGCGTATGGCATACTTATTAACCAAGTCATTTAGGTAGGTAAGGACGTCGGGACACTTGTATAACGGTGGCAAAATCACAAAGAAGAGATGAACACAACACAATAATACGAACTTACTGGAAGATTCATACTGTAAAAGTAAGTAAGCAAACCGCCGGCAGAATTGTATAGCGCTTTATATACGACACTCATCTCTAAGGTGTTCAGACACGGCACGTGATATCGAGAAATCACAGTTTTCACTGTCACATACACATTTAATCCACAAGTAAAACTAAAAAGCGGGGCAAAGCCCAATGTGTAGCCCGCCAATTCGACTACATTCCTTACTTACTTGCAGACTGGCTATGTTAGTGCTATAGCGAATGACCATTAAACACCAGTGCAGTGCGCATTTTTGCCTATAATTATGTGCACCCCGGGGTAACGGGTGAACATAAGTAAAAATGCGAACAAAAGTTCTCAGTGCTCACTTATTATGTTTCAGTATCATTTTATTTGTACTTTTGTAAGTTGGTGACTAACCAGGTGGTTACGATTAGTCTTATGACTGTCAAAAATGAAAGTTTTATTTACTTACATACATTTCTTTACTTATTGTGTCTGCTTTGTTCTGTCAGTTTAACGTTTAATAAATGTTTTGTGGGCGCCCGCACGCAGTGGCAAAGAGGTGGTGACGAGGTTGCCCTCTATCTAGGCGACTATGGTTGTATGATCAGTATGCAAGTGTACCTGTGTAATGTGTAATAATTGTCACTGAGTGTCCATGAAACAGTTTATGGCTAACGTTTAATCAATGTTGGTTCAACGTAAGCGTACACGCCATAGCGTTAAATTAACGTTTAATAATTAACGTTTCAGAAACGTTTTCACGTAAACGTTGAGTCAACGTAATTTTGCTCATTGATTCAACGTTGATTCAACGTTAGTCAATCAGAATGACAAAGGACAGAGATAAATGGAGAAAGTACGTCCATGGTGTGGCCAACCCTCGGATTGAGGACGGATAAAGAACACCTGCATTTGGCGCCCTCGTTGGAGATGACAAGATCGGAATTTTACCAAGATCTTTGGCATAAGAGAACTATATAGAGTCCTTGCGTGGTGTTGTTTGATCACCAGTTTGTGACGGACGGACGGACGGTAAGACAGTCAAGCGAACACATGACCACAGCATATAACGCATTATCGAAGCGTCGCGCAGGTAAAAACTAACAGTCAGTCGCCATGAAGCGCGTGCGCCCGTTTACGTGAGCGTCGAAATCAATGAGCGTTCCACAGATTAACAAGGGCATGTCATCCATCATCTGGTAGATGAAGCTCGTCTAGTCCACATATGCTATGAGCCCAGTGTGATCGATGGCTTTGTTCGTGAATTGGCAAAGCTAGTACGCCTGTATAACACAACTGACGTGATAAAAAGTCACTGCATTGGCCAAGTATTGCAGTAACTTAAGAGCAAAGTAGCGTTCTGACTGCGGTCATAAAGCGCACTATACGTACGTAACGCGCACGTTACTGCCGTCGACGGCGGTCAACCGCGATCGAACTGTGCGAACGCGGGGGCCGGTCTCAAAAATCTAGCATTGAGCACGCCGTCGTCGGCCGTAGCAGGCCTTCAATGTTAGATTTTTGAGACCGTCCCCTTAGTTCGCACACGTTCGATTGCGGTCGACCGACCAACTCACACCGATTTCTCCAGTTTTTAGCAAACGTCAACGTATTACGTTACGTTTGCTATATGCTATCGGCCGTCCGTCTGTCTGTCTGTCTGTTGTCTGTGACGTTGCTGCACCCTACTCAGGCGGTTGAACTTTTAGGCAATTTTTTTTCACCATACGATAGCTCAGGGACTCTACTTTCCTGGCGCCAAAAATCGTTGGTGGGGGATGCCCCTTTCCCCCTGAAATTTGCGTTCAAAGTGACCCACCCCTTTCAAACAGCGAAATTTCGACAAATATCGGCTCATAGCGCCTCAACCGTCATAGC
>Ga0209363_1001368_pt1 | contig 11597 bp, 10 predicted proteins | sample WorMetexBAHAMAS3_FD_187385 | JGI IMG/M metagenome (GOLD analysis project Ga0209363, IMG submission 187385) | Marine gutless worms symbiont microbial communities from Max Planck institute for Marine Microbiology, Germany - Inanidrilus exumae... | ecosystem: Host-associated > Annelida > Digestive... | reverse complement strand
ATAGACAATAGTATCAACGAGTGGCGTCGCCGCCTGGAGTGTGTTGTACAGCAGCAGGGTGGACACATAGAACATCTTATATGAAACATTCAAAACATGTGTTCTTATAAATTTACCTTCTTTTTTGTTTTTGATCTTGCACACATTAAAATACAGTGGTGTAGTGTTTTGATCCGTGGTGTTTGTATGGTACTTGTTGTTTTCTTAGGTAGTGCGGCAACACAATTAAGGTGATGCTATAGGCCTAACTACCACTTTGTGCGCTATAAATTTCTGGTTGTAACAGTGAAAAAAATTATTAAAATCGGTCTTCTCTACGTTAAGTTATGCTTATACAAAGAAAACATCCACTTTTTTGGCCCACCCTATGCTGATAATCTGGCTGGACATGAATAACGAAACGAATAACCGAAATCAACGGCAAGTATTCCAAGTCTGTTTGCTGGTCTTAGCGCGGGTACTCAGGTGTCTTTCGATTGTAGTAGGAAAGTGAGAAAACAAAACCAATGTCTCGGAGTGCATTTTTACCGCCGAACGCTATGCTAGCGCGGTGTTTACTGTCATCTTATGTCTGTCAATCTGTCTGTCTGTCTGTACAAAAGTGGCCAAATACACATCACGGAAACAAAGCCGTACGATGGCCCATGGCCTGGATATTTCGATTATTATATTGCCTTGCGGATTTCAACAACACTACCATCGGTCCAATAACCCTTGATCTGGGCCTGAAAGCTGACGGCGTAGTTCAGGAGACATTGTGTGCTGTACTTGGCTTGTACTTCGTACCTGGGACACAGATAGCGGCTATATAGGAGTCGCGGACTTCATAGGCTGTTACTTGCTGTGGCGACTTGACAGGCAAGCGGTACGTTGGTTTTATCACTAACATTGGCGTAATGAAGAGATTTTCTGTAAATCTTTAGGGCGAGATTTGTACGAACATTTTGGTATCTAAAGTGTGAAACATAGACTTGCGATTTGGCAGTTTAAACCTAAACTCCGAAAACAGTTTCGGTTTCCGGTAAAAAATGATCAGAATAAATGCTCAGTTACCGGTAATGAAAACGAGCATTTAACGACCAATATTTTAACGTTTATTATTAGGCAAAATTTTCTTATTTTAATTCAAGTGCAACAAGTACATTATAATCGACAGGTGTTAAGGCAGCATCGTTGCCTTCTGATCCTGCTTCTATGTGCTGATTGTGAAGTACTGGTCTCCAGTATTGCTGCATACTTGAGCGAATTAGCTGCATATCGAATATATTCTTTAACGTTCAGCAACGTTTTCGTGATATTTCTAACTATCTTCTGACGTATATCGCTGGCATCTGTTGCTGCCAGACGGTGACGTTGACAAGATGAAGCTCGTAGCATAGGCGGTGATTCTCTCGTGCTGTTTGGCGCACGTCTACTGCGACTGTGGACCCACTGAAGTGGCGACTGTTCAGCAACAATGGCAAGCTAGCCTTGGGTCCAACGAAGAGAATTTCCGCCAGTTTGCACTTGCTGCATTCCAGAGGTAAGCCATTCTTCGAAAGCACACGCATTGTTCGAATTTCTAAAACGATTAAGGTAAGTAGATATGTAGATTGTGTCGCGGCAAAAGAGACAAAATACCACAACGGCGCTGGACGATGTACGTTGTTTTCAGTGTACACTGTTATCCACAGACTTGTCTCAAATCGCTGCTGGGCCACTGTACCATTTTGCAACCGAAACAATATGGGCCTACAGAGACAAAATCTTCGGTATGTGTAGTTTCTATGTGACACACAGATATCACAGTAAATTATACAAGTATGTCAGTGGGGACAGACGTATATCCACACATGCCGATCCTACTTCCACACGCCGCGCGATATTCCACGAACGGCAATTCTCTAGCGTGACGTTTACGTCGGTGCATCTCTACGGTAATGTGTACATCCCACTCCCAGTGGACGTGGCCCGCGCGCTGGCCGATTTGTCCGATTTTGGGCATCTGGGGGAGCAAAGTTTACAAAAATGTGAGATTCCCTGCCTTGGACGCCGATGAACCGCCGTGAAAAATTTGATGCTGTAGCTTTATCCTCGGCGGAGAAATCCGTAACCGTGCAATAGCCTACTCAGAAGCATATCGACTTCGTAATGGCAGTGGAGTTCGGATACAGCAATATGATTCGTCGATAGTAAGGTGTCGTTACTCTAGCCTTGTTAGCATTATTAAAATAAATTTGTGAAATGGTCAAACGTTTCAATGCCCGGTGAATCGTCCTCCGATGAAATGTCCTCCGGTGAATAGTCCACAAACCAGCAGAACAAAGTTCAATAAACAGCCAGCCATGTTTTACTTTTTATTCGCTCATTCGCTAATATAAGAGACAGCGCTATAAAGTTGTTTCACACACGTTGTCGCAGTCCTTGATGTATTCGTAATTTCGGTAAATTACTGCTGGCTTGCCTCTATTGCTGTATCCGAACTCCACTGCCATGACGAAGTCGATGGGCTTCTGAGTAGGCAACCTTTAGGCCTATATATGTTCGTCAGACTGTTAGATCACCCTGGATTGCCCTGACGAGGTGTTTACTCTTGCCCTTGTCAGACTGCAAACGTACGGATAGGTAATTAGCTAATTATCGGTGTATTCAGTGTATTTAATCTTCTGGTGAAATATCCTTTGGTGAATAGTCCGTGCAGTGAATAGTCAGTCGTCCGGTGATTAGTCCCCGGTGAAAAATACTCCGGTGAATTGTCCGTACACCGTACACCGCCCATCGTGCACGTGGTCAAATTTGCATATCATATGACAAACGGTGTAATAACTGCTTTAAATAAAAGTTATTTTTGCACATAACATTCGACCATCACTTTTGTACGTAGGCTATCTGTGCAGCCGCAGCAATCGAGTTACACGCCGTTTTTCTTGCATATATTTAGCATACATTAGCATACGTTTGCAACACTCAAGAAACACGCGTCGCGCGACGCCCTGCGTTGTCTTGCGTTGCAGCGACGGATCCGATGTGAACCGCACATTCTGACGCAACTGCAAAACTAACGTGCATTTCGGCATACTATCAATTTTTATTACGCTATTTGCGCGTGTTGGACAAGCCACTAGGCTACTCACTTCCTTTTAAAATGACGATATTATATCGATGTCGTATCGAAATTGAAGTTCTAACATCGGAACGTCACTAGTTGATTGAGAAGACGATGTTAAATTTAGGCACACACACACACGCACACAATGTGTCAATCAAAAGTTGATAGAAAGCGACGTGATGTGTTGTTGTCGGCAGAACGGTATCGCGACATTCTGAAACACGTCCATCGTCGTCTGCAGCCGCCGCTGCAGCAGGCCGGCGTATCATGCATCGCCTCTCGATAGGAATTCAGCTGCTCAACGACCCGTCAGCACTGCAGGCTCAGCTACAGGCTGTCGCTGCTGAACCGTCTCCGGCCACGATGAATCCGCAGATCTTCAGAGTAACATTGATCACTTTCGATTTCTACCCGCGCGACGCTGTGCCCTCTCAGGGTAGAGGCAATAATATACTGCTTGGAGGCTATAGCCCCGAGTCATGGCGAACGCGGTAGCGCGAGCCTATAGTGGAGGTCTGGGGTTGGGGATATGCCCCCAGTGGGGTTTAGGGGCAAAGCCCGCCCTGGTCAGGAGATCAAGAGCAAAGTCCCCTGAAGCTAAAAGCAATTTAAAACTAAAGGAGCAATATTGCGCTCTGGATTTGACTATTTGACCTTTTGGTGCTTTCAGATATTTAGTCCATTGCTGCTTAGGCCTACTTGTTATACCCATGCCGCTAACGCAAAAACACAATGGGTAGTAAAATGAATTTATCGGAGTCATGTTTGAGGGGGGGGTTATCTGTGGTATTTATAGGGGCTTAGCCCCATGCTCCCCTTGTCCTCGCCCCTGTGCCCTTCGTCCGTTCGCTTTTTATCGCACGATGCTATGCTAGTGCGTTGTATGCTGCGGCGTGTGTCCGTCCGTCTGTCTGTCCATCACACGTCGGTTTTCTACCAAAATTGCTAAACATAGGATCATGCAAACGCCGCCTATGATAGGACAGCGACTCTGGCTTTCTGATGCCAACGATCTCGTCGAAATTCCAGTGGCGTCACGGCCACATACAGATGGGGTGGGTTAAAATCGACGATGTTTGACCAGTATGTCGTTGTATGCCTATCTCATGAACGGTGCAAGATAGGGACACAGATAAGCTTACTGTGGAAAGCAAATAGGAATCCATATGTGCTCTATCGAATGGTGTTATTTTCAGTGACCTTGACCATAGCTATCCTAAACCACCACATTTTTTAAATTTAGTATCGCCTTTCATATTTTCGTAATGGGTCGTATTCTAAGGTGCAGTCTAACCAATTTTGTTACAGTCCAAGATGAGAAATTGTGCAGTCCAAAAGTCACTAAGTTGGAGAAATCAGTGATAAATTGTATAGAAAATTTACACTAACAAACTCAAACGTTATTTTTCTGTGCTCAGCGACCTCCATACTTCCTAAAAAAACTATCGCGTGCAGTCAACTGTAGTGTGAAGAGCAGACTTGTTTTGGGCTACTATTTGTGTGTGTGTGTTAGGATACTTACTATAAATGGTAAATACTGGCCAGTTTACAGACAAGTATAAGGGCGACGAAATCGAATCATATACGATACAATACGATATAATACGGTAGATTACGTGCGCTCAAAAGCTGACGATATGACCAGCTTAATCTAGCGCACGGCCCAGAAACGAAAAAATAAGGAAAAATGAAATCACAAACCGATTAGCTCAGAAGAAACGGTGCAGGTGAGAGTACGTGAAAGCAGTCCGGGAGGAGGAAGCAGTCCGGGACAGTCTACAGTGACATTTAGGTACATGGCCTAGCGCGCTGTGAGATCTGGCTTTACTAAAACTGTAAAAACGATACTAGACATTGTTTTATTGCTGGTCCTTTTTTGTTTGGTTTTCTTTGTGAACAAACAGTAATATTGAGGTAAACTCACTGACGATGTTCTGTGCCCGTTTTGTGAAATCCGCTAGGGGTTAACATTAATCGATTAAGGGGACCACCCGTCTCCTTCTAAAGTGTAATTGACTCACGACTGTCCAACATTTGAATATGAATTTTTCAGTTAACGAGTGCATACTGTCTATAGTACCGACCTAAGCCAAAATATGACCAGTGTTGAAATCTACTCGAGGTTAACCCGTAATTGATTAACCGTTACAAATACAATCGAAAAATTTTTTGGCTTGATTAAAATCTGTCTGTTTCTTAGTTTTTAGCGAAATTCGTTTGTTTCCAGTCAATCTCAAAAATGGCAGGCGACACCTTTGAGGCCTATTAATTGAATGCTAATTGAATGCAGATTGTAGAATTAATGATGGCTGTTTATGATTTGCATCTCTTTATTCTATACGACGTCAATGACAGGCCACACAGAAAGGCTATGCAAGCGACTTCTGAATCGCTGACTTTAGATGCAGTCTACTCATTTTGTTTTGATTAATTAGCGAAATAAAGACGTTCGATTGTTGGTAAAAAATTAGATCGTTATCTTAACAATATTTCATCGTTCTGATGCTGTGCATATTATACAGGCTCACACCCAGAGCATCTTGGAGGAGCTGCCTACATACATCGGAGACTCGTATGACGCGAATGCCTTCGAGAACTGTCTCAACATGCTTGCAGATCGTGTCATAGCGGCCTTGTCCTAAGGTTCACGCTTTAGAACGAAAGCTATGCTTCCATCGTATCTGGATCACCACCGTGATGGTTCCTGCACCGCGTCTGCAGTAGGCCAAATGGCTCATCGAGTCATTCGCAGTTTGATCTTAGTTCACTGAAATAACTGCGACTACAACATTTAAACGTTATTTAAAAACAGCAAATCAGTTAGTTGTATGCAAATTAATTAGACCTAGGCATAAACGCGACTGATTTTTACCGAAGCGAAACCAACAGTAATTTTACACATTAAGCGAATCAGTTAGAACACTAGATTGATCGATTGCGTATGTTTGTGTATCTTGATTGATAGATTGAAAGTGAAAGCCAATAAAATTTGTCAACTGTTTGGGTGCAATGTGTAAGCCTATTTATTCCTTACAGGTAAACTGAAATTTTAAAATATTTGTTAAACGATGACTTCTGACGTACAGCGTACACTTAGTAAAACTTGCAACAGAAATCAGGCCTAACTGAAAATTACAAAAACTCATCAGGAGATGAGATAGTGAACGTAAACTTTTTTACGACGATATCGCACACGGTACTTCGAAATACCAAAAAACTACTTCGTTTAACAAATTAGACGATAGCTAGGCAAGTACTGCGCATTAAGTCTTGAATTTATGAATCTGCTACATAATTTCCACCTTGCAGTTATTGAATATTTATACCGTGGGCGTCGCGCGGTCCCTCTGCAGACGTTTACTACTAGACATAGTTATCGTAAATTGTCCATACATTGTAGTTATGGCATTGCCAACCGCCCCGGAAAGTAACAAATTCGGTAAAATAGCACAAAATAAGGCCTATTTCGCCGCTCAAGGTCATTCAATGTCACCACCGATTTTGTTACCAATCGAAAGCTCATATACGACTTCCTATCAAGACGATAGCTAGGCAAGTACTGCGCATTAAGTCTTGAATTTATGAATCTGCTAGGAATTTATATGTGGGCGTCGCGCGGTCCCTCCGCAGACGTTTACTACTAGACACAGTAATCGTACATTGTCTATAATTATGGCTTTGTCAACCACTTTAACGCAATGTACCCGGAAACTACCAAATTCGGTAAAATAACGCAAAATAAGGCCATTACGTCGTTCAAGGTCATTCAAGGTCACCGATTTTGGTACCAATCGAAAGCTTATATACGACTTCCTATTAGTGATTAATACTAACGTACCTCCTATCTTGCACCGTTTCTAAGATATGGCTATCCCTCTTGCGTTTAACCCCCCAACGGAGGGGTTTCCCTGGGAATGGGGCGATCTCCGTAAAATTCGGCGTAGATGTCAATGGATGGCCAAGGTACCAAATGGCGAAAAAACATTTCCGAAAATTTTAACCGGCTGAGTAAGGTGCACGAACGTAACAGCCAGACGACAGACAGACAGACGGACCGGCGATAGCATATAGTGAACGTGAGCGTGAGTTCACGTTCGCTAATTACTACACTAACACTGCCCGCTCCAAGACATCTTCCTTTCTAAAAATTTTTTAAACTGATCAAAATTTGCAAAGACCTTCAGTTTCCAGCTGCAAAAATGAATCAAGAGGACGCCTATCTACTGAAGTCCAGGTTAAATATTAAGAAAATGAGTAAAGCATTCACGTCTTCTAGTTGTAATCATGCTGACATAAAGGCAGCAATGTCTCTCCCTCAGCAGCCCGTTATTGGCTGAAGGCATGACGTACAGTAACATTCTTGGTCGGCACATTCGGCCACATACGCAATGTTTTTACCAATTATTCTCTTACGACATAGCATGATGACGGGCAATTGGCTAAACCAGACTCGCCTGGAATATTGCTGCTAAATCAGTACCTCTGTTGGTGTGTGTGTATTCATGCTGAAAACTGTTTAATCGTTTTCGAGTAACTGTTTGTTGAATTCACGTGAATATGTCAACACGAAATTTGCGTGCACGTATAACAGTGTTTGTTATTGTTAAACTAAGCAATGACGTATAACGTTCATCTGCCACTACGACAGCAGTGACTTAGGGACAATAAATCCATAGGTCCGCAAAATCTCGGCGTCCGTTTTCTTCTTCAGCTCCATCAGCTGCGCTACCTTGCGCTGATTCATGAGCTCTTCCAGACTGACCCAAGGTATCGGCCGTGAAACGTGCTCACTTGCTCCGAGATCGGTCAACGTCTGCTCCAGCGACTTCATCTCAATGCCGAGTTCTTTCAGTGACCGCTCTATATCTGCAAGTTCAGCTCTGCGGTATTCGTCAAACTTCTGTATCTCTTCATCCAGTCTCTTGCGCAATTCTTCCGTCTTCTGTTTAATCAGTGCATCCTTCGCATCACGCGCCGCTTTCGCTCGAACTTCACGTTTCGACACATACGGCTCTCCTTTAGGCACTATACGAATCTGTAGCTCACTGGTCAGCCAGGTAAACTTCTCCATGTCAATCGCCTGAAGTTTCTTCAAATTTGCATTCCGTACAAAAATCCGCTTAATAAGTCTAACCTTCCTCACCTTATCCTGCAACAAGCAAAAAAAATTGGTGTAAAACTCTTATGAAGCAAATTCAAACATTTACGGAACTAAACAGCAACAAGTGACTTTATCTGTGCTTTGAATGTTGCTCTTCACTTGATGGGAGATCTGAACTGTTGGCCTGGCCACAGTGGAGATATGACAGCGAAACGTGTAGAAAATAAATCGAGATGGCAACGTGGAATTAGTAGCTGTCACTCGTAGTGGCGGACCAGAGACGTTTGTAACTGGTGTGCAACAGTCCACTATGGACTGCACTGCATTATGCTGCTGTGGCCGCGTGGCGTAGTGGTAACGGCGTCGGTCGTATCAACGAAGTTACTCTACGTCGAGCCCGGTTAGTACTGGGATGGGTGACGTGTCCGGGTTCGACTTCCGGAGGCGACACTTTATTTCGGTATGTAACCAGCCACCCAGGTCGACTCAGCCTTTCATCCTTTCGAGGTCGATAAGCTGTAATCAAATGTGTGTTTCCTCGCACGGGCGGCGCCATCTGGTGAAAGCTTATGGGGTGAACGCCTGGTATAGTTGATTGGAGCGGTGGTGTGTTTGCTAGCTGCATGCCGCGGGTCCAGTTGACCGTTAGCACGTGCAATGGATGGCCGCAATTTGTGCTGCAGCACCATTGGCTCTTGCCAATCAACTGCCACTTCCAAGACTGTGATTCACGGTGATTTACTGTGCAAGGAGCACTCTATAAGAATCTGACCCTTACCTTTTGACACAGTGAGCGTATATAGAAACTCACAAAGGGACAGACAGTCAATGCATATGAAAGTGCAACGTAGTAGTAGTAGTAGTCTGTGATTAAGTTCCTACCAGACAGATTTCACTGTATATCTGGCAGTGCCACGGAATGCCATGAAAAACGACATTATGTTGCAGAAGGTGGCACTTCTTTGCCCCGGGAACTGTGTTTATGCTAACTCAGCACATAGACACTGCTTAAAGTTCATTATCCAGCATCTGACATAAATACCTTTCTATTCGCCAGGCACCACTTGATTCCGTTGCGGATATGTACTGTATCTCTGGCAACTGCAATAAACATATACCATGACACATCATACCAAAAACCACTACACATCGCTGCATGATAATGCGGGATTGCAACTCAATAATCGCATCTATAAAAAGGCAAAGATCTCCCATACTCATTACCGAGCTTTGGGACAGGAGCTGATCCCGGTGTACAGGCAGTCAGCCCGGAGGTGACTTGAAGCCATCCACCCGGCGGTAGGCTGCCATTACTTTCCACCAGGCCTGCGGTTACCTTCCTTCCCAGCCGAAGAACGTCACCGCCCATCGGCCAGTAGACAAATTATGCTGCTTGGTGACAGAGGCACATGCGTGCGAGCAGCTTGCCCAAGGCTGTTACCTGGAAGTGGACCGGCAGAGATTCAAACCGCGACCTTAGGATCACGAGCGAACGCTCTACCGTTAAGCCACACAATCGCACCTATAGCATTACCAAAGAGCCATTAATTGCAGTTACTGTGATCTTCAGTGTGAAACAAACCACTGCCTTGCAACAGTGTAACAACAACAAAACAACCAGTTGATGGCCATTGTACTGGTCAACGTGTGGTGTGCTAGCCAGCACTACCAAGATAAGAACTGGACAATATTGTTGGAGCAACGTTTTACTATCCATTAGTACTTACTGACAGCAACTAGCACATTCAGATTAGGGAAATGATGCAAGTTCTTTTGAATGACATTACCTACAACGTCTCTGTACCGTAAAGGCAACAATATAAATAAAACATAGAAGTCAGCACTCGCAAGCGTGCAACGACCCACGCCATCACTGTTTTTGTGATTCGTGAACTTGACCTTTTGACCCCAAAATAAATGGGTTTCCCTGACTCCTCGTTGGAACACTTGTACAACAAGTTTGGTGTATTGGCTTTAGAGATATCATGTGGAAAAAGACACAGACAAAAGGGTGAAAACCCCACCCCCACAACTGCCGTCAACGTGGGTAATAATATTAAAAAAATTAATAACAAAAACTGATCATCAGTTTAACACTTAAGTGTAAGGGTCTAGTTATTATCACATGCAGGAAACAGCAAAAATCATTTTGTTATGATCATTGTGATGTGAATCTGTGTACACCCTTACAAAGCAATTCACTTTAAAAATCTGAAAAAGCATTCTCCACTTCATTGCATTTATGGTTTTGCATACGGATTACTATCACAATGATCATATCAATCATCGCATCAGTACTGCATGGTTTCTTGTTTGAATGTTAGCCTACAGATCACGGAAAATTGTCTTTACGCTAATACAAAGAAGACAGAGAAATCCAAGTGAAAACAACAGGTTCGCCAGCTGGATAGTCTAAGTAAATTACGTCGCGATATAGATAATATGAGCTGCGCCTAATGCTTGAAAATTGATCGGACATTAAAGTGAGTTGCCTTGTAAGGGTGTACACAGATTCACATCACAATGGTCATAACAAAATGATTTTTGCTGTTTCCTGCATGTGATAATAACTAGACCCTTACACTTAACTGTTAAACTGATGATCAGTTTTTGTTATTAATTTTTGTTGTTTTTTGTCCAACAAATTAACAATGCAACTCCACTGTTGGTTTGGTGTAAAAAATTATTGCTGTTTCCGGTAACCCGACCGATCCTAGTTTTTGTCCCTGGTCATAGAAATTTTATGTGCTTTGTGCTGAAAGTGTGTCAGACATTACAATTAATCCAGTTCATTAGCGGCTGAATTCAGTGAAATAACGCCGTTTAGTGGCATTTATGCCATTTCGTTGCTGAGATATGACCGTTTTTGATTTTTTCAAGATGGCGGCCGTCCGCCATCTTGGATTTTCAAAAGTTGGAAATTTTGACTGCCCACACCCTTAGGAGGGCCAAAATGCGTCATCGTGTCAAATTTTGTGCAGATCGGTCAAGGCATTGCGGAGATATTGCCGTTTTCGTTTTTTCAAGATGACGGCCGTCCGACATCTTGGATTTTTAAAAGTTAGAAATTTGAACTGCCCGTACCCTTCAGAGGGCCAAAATGCGTCACCATGCCGAATTTTGTGCAGATCGGTCGATCCGTTGAGGAGATATAGCAGTTTACAATTTCTCAAAATGGCGGCCGTCCGCCATCTTCGATTTTCAAAAGTTGGAAATTTTAACTGTCCGTACCCCTCGTAGGGCCAAAATGCATCATCGTGCCAAATTTTGTGCAAATCGGTCAAGGCGTTGCGGAGATATGGCCGTTTGTCGATTTTCAAGATGGCGGCCGTCCGCCATCTTGGATTTTTAAAATTTTGAAATTTTAACTTCCCATTCCCTTCAGAGGGCCATAATGCGTCACGATAC
>Ga0209363_1001367_pt1 | contig 11600 bp, 9 predicted proteins | sample WorMetexBAHAMAS3_FD_187385 | JGI IMG/M metagenome (GOLD analysis project Ga0209363, IMG submission 187385) | Marine gutless worms symbiont microbial communities from Max Planck institute for Marine Microbiology, Germany - Inanidrilus exumae... | ecosystem: Host-associated > Annelida > Digestive... | reverse complement strand
GTGTGTGTGTGTGTGTGTGTGTGTGTGTGTGTGTGTAAATAACTGCAGATAGTTTCTCTATAATCTCACTTAACACAATTTTCCAACAGTATCCACACACAACATGAGAGAAAAAGAAACAAGCCCACTAAAACTAAAATAGCCACCAAAACTAATCAAACATACAATACAGTTGCTTCATATAATATTATGTCAATAACTGAACTGAAATCACTTATTCTGTACAATTCCCAGAGTCCTCGTCAGCTGTAATTGAAATATAAATACATTAAATACACTCGGATCACACACAGTAAGCTACGAAAACGGTCAAAATACAAAAACATTACGTTAGGCAATCTACTACAATGTTGAATGTAGAATTCTATACACTGTACATGAACTGAAGCAGCATAACATACCAGGGTTTTTAGGTTGTCCACCAAACATGGACAGTGCCAATGCTCGCTTTATGTTGTCATGACCACAGATCGAGGGCGCCATGCTGGCAAATATCTGTCATAAAATAATCACTGGTTACAGACATTAAACAACATGATACACAGTAAATGTGAAAAAAAACTAATATGTCCCATGCACTAGCAACAGCAAAAACTGCCCATCTAACGGCCTTTTATCTAGGACGACTCAAGTGAGTCGGTACAGAATAACATACATCCACTCAAACTAACTTCCATTACTAGCAAGTACAAATAGAAATAAAAATAGAACATATATACGGTGACTGTGACAATTTCTTTATTCCTATCTATGCCAGCTGTTCTGGCTGCCATGATGTATGGCAAGGAAATACAAACACTAAACATTTTGAAGTCAGGTCGCTGATCTGGCACTAGCACTAAGCTTTATTTAAATAATATGGCAAATCTTTGCCAGTTAACTCTGCACAGTACGACATCATGCCCTATGACATAGAGATCGTATCATGACCATAGATTACTGTGACATCACTTCATCCTATGTATATCCTACGCATTAGTCAGTAAAAAATAAAAATGATTTCTACAGAAAACAGACTGGTAAATGAAGGGAAACGGACCCGCTCTCCGATGCGTTCGTCCTTTGACAGTTGAATGATGGCACGGACGTCGTCGTCTGTTAAGCTCTCTGTCGCCATCTTGTCATCCTTTGTGGCAACGTGGTTGGCTTGTATGACAGTTGCAAACACCGGGAAGCCGTTGGCCGTGTTGAGAGAGCCGTTGTAGTTTATTGTGTATGTACCTGTCAGTTCCTGATCACCGCAAAACACACACAACTCCTCGCAATAATTTCATCTTCCGGGTATTTTGCAATCAATAACAGAGTGGCACGACAGGGTGAACATGAAATGGCAGATAACACAATCTGATTTATATTCCGATGCACATTTTTTACAAATCAACAGACGAAAACTGTGGACTCTGACACAGAAGTTCTACGCAAATATCGTCAAATCATACTGGAAAGTACGTAAACGTACAATTTCATCACCAGGCTTGCAGCTGTCGACGAGGTCATCAAGCAGTATGGCTTCTTTAGAGCCTGGCGGACGACCAGCTGGAGCTTTGCCGGGACTTTCTTGTATAGTGATGCGCTGGTAGTTCTTATACATTGTCTGTAATAAGACAAAATCACTCATGCAGCAGGAATGGTAATGAAGTCAACAAGTGATGTGCAACCAGTGTCAGTAATAAAGTAAAAACAATTATGGAGTGATAAGTGTAAATGAATCAGAGGCAATGAATTAGCCACTAGGGCTGATTGAAACAAACAGGTATTGGGATGAATCAACTAATGGCATTGGGATTCTCGACTTGCTATTTATCAGTTCAATGAGATATTTTGCATAACTGCTGTTCTTCAGTTCCTATAACATGTCAGTGCCTAACGACTCTGGTTGTATAATATCTTTCCCGTGTAGGTCTGGCTTTGGAATACTTTGCAGGTAAAACCCAAAAGAAGCATGCTGGGGAACTCCCGACAAACCAATTAACAACATGAAAGCATCATCCATGTCACTTATCAGTTTATCACATAAATAAATGCTACTGCAAGCTATTATTATTACACATTATCACTATCAATGTTGAAATGGCATTGACAAAATACATATAAACGTACATGCAACTCACATAACCATAACACAAGTAAAGGTCCGCTGTCTATTAGCCGCACAGCAAGACAGACAGGCACAATGCTACTCTTCATGGTGTGGATGACAGCTCAATCAACCTTATGTTTCATGATATTTGCAACAAAACGTCTGTCAACAACACAATTTCTACTACTGTAGTTTAGTTCCAAATACAGCGTGAGCACCTGTTCCATGTTAAGCTCAAAAGGTCCAGTTGATTGACATTGCGGGCAGGTGCCTGGCTTCACCTCTTTGTCATGAGTCTGGTAGAACGGGCCAAGGATAAAACCACATTTCGCGCAGTCATACTTGATGACACTGAGTTGAGGCATGACGCCAGAACAGCTGGCGACCACACCACTGGTACGTATCAGCTGATTCACATGTAACTGCCTGGCAATGAGAACAATACAATCAACAATATGCAAGCAGACATCTCTGGTATACCTTAGTGCCATAGACCAGTAATATGTAACACTACAATTTAGCTAGCATGCAAGATTCATGATAAAATATTAGCAGACTGGACTATGCCACTGCACTGACATACACCGACTGATGAGCAACAGAAGAAGCCAGCACTCACAAACGAGAGTGCAAAGACCCATGCCGGCAATGTGTTCTCGTGCCTTATGACCTTGACCTTTGATCTTTGGACCCCAAAATAAACGGGTTTCCAGGACTCGTGGTGGACCATGTCTATGTCAAGTTTGGTGATGCTGGTGGCATCAGTTTTTGAGATATCATGTGGAAAACAAACAGAGATGCATAAATGCCACTGAAAACCTGACCCACAGGACTACGTGGCTAATGACTGACAGGCTAGACTAATTGCTGCACAGCAGTCACTGGCAGTTCACTCACAAGTTACATGAGCTTACTCTGCAGACACATACCAGCTGGACACACTGTCTAGTGTTGGCAACAGTGATTCTAAACCACGGCACGATCACTACATCTGGTCTTCATGCATCCAACTGAGTCTTTCCAAGTTACTGCATGTCAGGCCCAGTCTTTCAAAATTGAATCTTTGGCATTTGTAGAGCAGTCACCCACCAGCCCAACAGCATCAAATCACTACGTATAAAGCAAAGTGACACAATGAAAAATTTGACTTAATATTCAACGTGAATACTTCACAGAAAGAGCAAATGCATCAGAAATACATGAGCAGCAGGTACATCTGCCTAAGTTTCCACCATTATTTCCCAACTTCACTTTCAATTTTCATATCAACTATTAGACTATCCACAACCATAAACCTAGCCCTAGCCCCAACCTTTCAAAATCTAATCAACTCCTATCTGGTCCATAATCTCAGGATAATTGACCCACAATGGTTGAGTGATCCTGCTAGCAAACAGATAGACAAATAAACGGCAGTGAAAACAGTACCGAATGCCACCACAGATGGACGTAATGACAGCATAATAAAGCTGAGATAACTGGCGAGTGACTACCTGAGTGAGGGAATTGCTTCAATGAGTGGCAAGCCAGAAATACGAACATGAATCTCCTTGACAATCTGATCGTAGCGTGGATACATACCAAGAACAACATCCTTAGCTGCCTGCACAAACCAACACTGCATTTCATGGTACAGAACTACAAAATACTCCCTTACACACCCAGAAATGTCTGTACTGCATAACGGTAACGCTGTATATAGATCAACTAATGCAATACCTCGTCGAATATTTTCAGCATTTCTAATGGAGCTTCAGGCAGGAAGAATGCAAGGACACCTTCCTGAGTGGCAAGAACGTTGTAATCAATGATAAGACTGGCTTTGTTGGCTACAACAAAAATAAAAGACAACGAACTAATACAAACCACAGTAAATGACAACATGAGTGCAGAATCTATCTACTCTAGTACTACAATTACTATTGCACATCATCCATCCATACTTCACTCCAGTCTCCAATCAGTTCTTATAATTCCAGAAGAAAGGAACAGGAAAGTGCTAATTTGACACAAAGGATCCTCGAATCAAGTGCCATGCGAGCAATTTCATGCAAATTATGACATATACAGACAATAAACCTTACAGGTCCGGCATAAAATCAGGTTATCAAATTGTTAACGTTTTCAATTTTATCTAAACTGGCATGGTCCACTCTACAATACTGGACTTTCTTACAAATGTAGTACCGGTATTTAAAATGGCTTTATTAGATCACAGTGAACAAATATACAAACTAACAAGTTTCACGAATATCTTATATACACTGTGTCTGAAATAGAACGACACTGATTTGGCTTGCTACAACTTCGACGTTCATCCACCGATTTTAATAATTTTTGGCAGGAATGTTTCCAAGCAAGTAAGAAGTCAAATGGTACTTTATTTCCCCCCTCACCTAACTAGTGCACGAAAATCGCATCTCAGTAATGTTGTATTACTGCTTTGCCAGAGTTCAACCAGTCGCTGTTTGATTCCTTCAAATTTGTAGACTTTCACAACTCATATTCATGCTGCTACACACTCCCTAAATCTTGTAATCAACTGAGTTCAGCTCCTGCCTGTTCAGGCCATAGCTCAGGAGAAATGTCCTTTGACTTTTCACTTGAGGCTCGACAAAGAACTACTCCCACTTTTGACACAGCGACAGACATCACGACAGACTTGCTAAACAACATGCTATACCCGATTCCTGGGTCTTGTTTGGTATATACAGTCAATTCTTGTGAAGACGAAAGGTGCTTCAGCTGTGACCAAGTGATAATATGAATGTGTTTGGCATCTGTTCATCATCATTATCATAAACGAAGAGATTATCGTGGCAAAACAACATTCAGCATTTAAGTGAAGGTGCAATTTTCAGCTTTCTGTTTCCTCAGGTAGCACAGAAGCAATAGTTAGGTGAGCCTGTGAAGTAGGAAAAATAAAATACCACTAAACTGCTTACTTTCTTTGCAACATTTCTGCCAAAAATTATCAAAATTGGTTGATGTACTTCAAAGTTGTAGTAAGCCAAAGCAGTGTCGTTTTTGAGACAGTGTATACATAAAACTGAATCTGTCTTTTCTTTGTTCCTTATGTATGGCCACAGTCCTGAGCAGATCTGCACAAAACCCTACAGATGGTCAAGGGAGTTAGTGAGCGCCACTCGAGCCCATGGGCTCACACTCCCGCACCGTCCGTGTGCTGCTGCAAATCACTGCCGATCACTGACGTCTGATTAGCAGGGTGCAAAACTAGCTCTGATGAGAAATTCGGAACTAGCGGGCCGCAAGCGCCAATGGGTTGAGCTTAATGCATACACACAACGTACCTTCAACCATTTGCCGAATCTTTTCCTTGTACACATTGTGACCTTTGGCATCCACAAAAGTGCGAAGGAAGTTCTTGAAGCGGTTGAAGATTTCTCTGTTGGGCGCGAGCAGCGATACCCAGTCACGCACAGAATGACCCTTTGTGTCCTCCAGGTTATCAATGCTCTCTATTTGCTGCACACATCATCAAGCAACACAAGCCTCTCAGTCTTCATTCAACTGGCCTTCATTTCCACAGTCAATCCACGTTGGGTTGGGTAAGCCCCAAAACAGAACTTTCAGGGGTAAGAGGTTTTTACATGTCAAATGTCCTTCCTGTTGCCCAAACCAACAGTATCAAAGCATTAAAGAAAAATCTTCTTCTTCTTTCAATGAAGGCGCGGACTCGATGACGAGCAATATCACATCACGATACGTACAAGCAATGAAAGGTTACATATAGGGACTGCCCAAGCCATCAGACAGCAAAGACATCCAATTTCTCTCAGCCATCTGCCACAGCTGAAATACCAAAGACACATTGCCAATGCTTCGATCTGTGCCATTTTACCATCCAGCTCTTCACCGCCACCAACAGTACAACAACTACTTCCATTCTGAACGGCTGTTTTTTCCAACTGCACCCGGATTAGCTGATTGCTTCGCTAGCTCTCTTAACCCACCTTGTTCAGAAAATTAACGAATGGGACAACTGGCAAATATCTCACTGGCCGGATGCCACCCAACCAGCAATATCAAAGCATTCACCCCAACCTACGAAAACCACCCAGTGCCCTCAACTTTCCTTCACCTACCACCAAATTCATCACTGCTGCCTTTACACCAGCTTTCCAGCATCAGTACCAGTATAGTCTTTACAAATAAATCATATATCAATTATTACATGTTATCCACTATTCACTCCACATGCAGCAAATAGTACTGAATTAAATCAAATGCAATTAAATCAACTGAAACGTGTCAACTGACCACCAAACTCGCGGCAGCTGGCTATCATCGAACCAACACCACCAATCCACCATCGCAGTATTTTACAGTATTCTCGGTGGTCTTTATGGGCACTGTTTCCTGAAAACTGCCCATCACTATTCCATAGAGCAGCAATAGTCATGGGTTTGTGACAACAAGATGCAGCAGCAAGCATGGAGCCATCGGGTCTGACATCTTCCTGTTTTTAAATTAATATGCAATGCAAAATGCTCTAAAACATAACATATATTGTGACACATACAGACATATTACTGACTTACTTCTTCATCATCATCGGCGCCCTCTGCTGCCCGCTCGCCAAGGCGTCGTCGCCGTGATGGTCGACCCTCCTCCTCCTCATCAGATTCATCTGTGCATTACCATAAAGATCAATAATGTCACTAGCATGACAAACTAACGCAAATAAAGACAGTCGACACGTCACATTCAGGACATCCTGCATTTGACGTCCCTTCCTTCAGGAGTCAATGGTGACTTGAGAAAGAACGATGCAAGTGCGTTTTTTTCTGTTTCTGAGTGCTCTGAATCAGTGCATCACATCAACACGGTACATGAAATGAGCAGTTCACACGAACACGTTCGCAAAAAGCTGAAATTTTAACTTTACTTTACACTGGTCTCTAACATCCCTGATAATTTTCCAATATCTTTATTACTACAAATGCCCATGGTCATTTTCCTGTAAAGATCATTACATAAATTCCATCAGTAATCTGGTTCATTAGAAAGCTAGAGTGTAGTGTCTACACATTAAATGTTACCATAGCTAGTAGTATAGAACAACCCTGTTGAAACACAAGTCAAATGTAAATAACGGAATGGCGTAATAATCAATAACGTCACAATTATGCTAAACAAACTGTCTGATACAACAGCTAAGAGCATGCTGGAATTCTGACCATAGAGCAGTCCCGGTCTCATGCGCCCAGTGGCCGCCATCTCTTCACGATCTCGTTTCCTCATCTCACGCTCGGCAGCCATTCGTTCACTCATTGACAGATCGGACAACTCTGCATTGTCATCAATGCCTTCTTCCTCAAAGCGATCCAGCTCTGGCATCTCCTGGTAGTCTCTGAAACACCACAACAAGCATGCTGTAAATGGGAGTACAGGCAGGCAAGTGACCATTATAAAATGACGCTTGTAAAAGCTGTAATAAAACTGTGACACTACAGCTATTATTACAAGTTTCAATTTCTAGTCAACTGGCCTTCACTTTCGTAGTTAATGCAGGTTTGGCGAGGTAATCCAAAAGACTAAACTCTGCAGACAAATGCAGCAGGTTTTCTGCAGGGCAGATCCCTTTCTGTTGCCCAGCCACTGTCTAAGCACCGAAGATGTACAAAATGTGATACTTCATCAGGGAATACTTTTGTAGAATGTTAAGTTGATTACAGATGTTAACAATGTTAACATCTTTAAACTTACTCAAAAACTGTGGTCGCTCATTTATTTGCCGAAATGAAACTTCACCAGCAAATTGCTGGTGAGGTTTAAACTCATATCAGTTGCAGAGCTCCAACGTGTACTTTGAAACTATGCCTTTGTGACTGTGCTAACCTTTCCATCTGATCGCCAAACAGTTCTTCACCTTCTTCTTCCTGCTCATCTTGGTTGTAGCCAAGCAGTTCTGACTCATCCTCAAACGGTGCCAGGTCACGACCTGGACTAGAAGTCATGTCAGCACGACGACCACGCTGTGCATCGCGTCTTTGTTGTTGTCCATTAGCATCTGGACTTGCTGCAAGTGAGAACGGATCGGACGATGTGTCATCCTGACAATGTCATTTATGTCACAATTTCACTGGAAAGTTACAGTACCTTTTACTGACAGCTTAGCAGATTAATTAGACAGCAACTCACTGTTTGTAAATTTTTGCATTACACCATATCACAGCAAACAGGGGTGTGACAAAACACCACATCAGATGCATCGGGTGCATCAGACACCACTAACATACACAGAAGTATAAAATACACTGGTAAAATGTCACACATGACTTGCTAATTTGTAGGAAGTTGAGATCAGTTTGTAAAACATGGAAAAGAGCCGTAGGACGACTATTCGACGTTTGCATGGTGGCGGTGCATAGTGCCAGACAATCTAAAATCTGCTGGCGACGCGGGTGAAAGCCAACAGGTGCTAATAGCTGTCGCATCGGGCGACCGTCCACTCTAATGACCGTCAACCGCTCGCACGCATCTGATTATGTAGTTTCTGCAGAAACGGTTAACATCTTTAAATGGCACTTAGATATATTCTGGTCTGATCAAGATGTGTTGTATAATTATAAAGCAATCTCCATGGCATCGGAGACCGTAGTACTATAGTGTAATATTTTGTGAATCATAATATTGTTATTTAGTCAGTATTTCTTGGATACAGAGGCCCTTGAGGCCTGCTTCCGTTTTCTCCATGTGATGATGTTAAGAACAATGCTATTCTCCTGACACTTACGGCTGTTGCTAGATGGCACTTATATAATTACAATGATAACATTGACCCTAACCTTAAACCCTAACCTCAATATCAGCAGCAACAGCAGACGGCGGCAAGAATTAAATGATCGTCGTGAGCATAGCAGTGTGACACTAGTCATCTAGGAATAGTCTACCAAATGAGGTGGTGGAGAGTGATACTACTAATACCTTTAACAATAAGCACTGGTCTAATCAAGAGGTTTCGTTTGATTTTAACGCTGACCTGACTGGAACTGGAGGTCCACCAGTTTGTATATATGCGGTGACTATTCGTCCGGTCACAGGAACAATAGCTTATGCGCTATATACCCAGTTACCGGAAATCTAGCCATTCGGCTATTCATCCGGTCGAATGCACATTTTTTGTTAAATTACATATACATCATAGCACACTGCTGCAATGACTATGTTAGGTATGCTTCTGGGTGCCGAAGGAAGCTTTCACAAATCTAAGACAGCACAGCAGTTAACATATATTATGTTAGTGGCAGGTGGTGTTGGATGAATGGTTCATGCATTCGGTCAACTAATGCATAACAAATCACATGAAATAACTCACCTTGTAACTCACCTTGTGTGGCCTCACTAAATGAATGAATGGCATAAACTCTAACCAGACAGGCCTAGGGCTTAGCAAGTCAGACCGTGAAGAAGCCCATCTTGGTCTTTCTTAGCTTATCCAAACCGTTTTTAAAGGCGTTGAGGCTGGTGGTTCAAACTATCTGCTTATCCAGCTTGTTCCACCTATTGACCACTCTATTAGAAAAGAAATAATATAGTATAGTATAACGATAATTCTAGCGGTAGATCAGCGATCTCGCATTAGTACATCGTTTTTCTACTAGCGGTAGATCGGATTAATATCTATGGTCCAGTAATTAATTCAACCGTATTTCTCTATCGATAAATTGATTTTCCGTGAATATTGACGGAAAATTGTGTACAGTCACCTTGTTTAACACTACTCCCTGAATCTCATTATTTTCCGTGAATCTGTTACTTGTTTACCCACCAAAAAACTATACCAAAATAAACCCTTTCTTTAGTTTAGACAGCTGAATGCATGATATTATTCATCTATGTCAGTATGAGACCGTGGAAGAAAACTTACCTGTCCCACCACAGCATGGCACGACTCACAAACCCTGCGCGATCTACTGAGCTAGCAATTTTGGCCCCTTAATAATAGATCGCTGATCTGCCGCAAGCACTATCCATAGTACAAACATATATAAATATACTATTATTTTTCTATTCCTTCCATTGTATGGTTATCTCAGTCCAACATTTAATATATAATAAATTCCATTAGTTGCCGGACACAGTGTTATATTTCTGGCTGCCGGAACATAGCCGGTTAGCTATGTTTATGGCGACCGGACAAACAAAATGCACATTCATGTTCCGGTTGCTGGACAAATAGCGCAGTGGCTATTATTACGGTGACCGTAGGAATAGCGTCTGCCGCAGCTATGTTTCCGGCGGCCGGAACAATAGCCTGTTGGCTATGTTTACGGTGACCTGCCTTGTATATAAATGTCTTCTTATCGACATGTGGGCATAAAGGATTACCTGCACCAGTCTGAACTCATTGGATTGAATTGGATGGCTACCGGTCAACTCAGCACATGACCAACTCGTCACAGTTGACCTTTTAATTTTACACAGCGTGTGACGAGTTGACCACATGGGTGTGACGAGTTGACTATTAGTGGAACGAGTACTTGATTACAACTAACTCCAAATTAAGCTTACTGAATAATGAGTTGTAGTTTTATTACGTTAAACTGTATGATTGAAGTACGCTGCTAAACATGCCACGTGCGTCGGCATTTTATCATGCAGTTTGTATCCGCCCAGTATAACGTAACGTGGACGTGGTCTCTTTGTTAATGTAATCATTTTAAAATAAAAAACTACTCCTTTGGTCTATAGTCAGTCAATGTTACGAGGAAAGTGTCAAGTCAATTTGCTCGTGTGTGTCAGCTTGTGACGAGTTGCCTGTGACTGTGTGACGAGTTGACTAATACATTACAATGTGACGACTTGACCGTGTGAAGAGTTGGTCGTGTGACGAGTTGACTGTGACGAGTTGATTATATGACGAGTTGACCGTGTGACTGGCAGCCGATTAGATTGGAGGTTATTAAGTCGGTAATGAGATTATCGGACACTTCGGCACCAAGACATTTTGACACCAAGACAGTTCGGCACCAGTACAGAATGGTGTGGTGCCGAAGTGTCTCGAGACAATTCGGCACCAGATTTTTACTGGTGCCGAACTGTCCGGATACTTCGGCACCAGTGCCGAAATAGCTCGAGACACTTCGGTACCATCCGTCAAAAATACATATGGGCTATTGTTTCGTCAGAATAGGCCTACTATTAGTACTATATGCTGAGATTTGCCGATCCTACAACTAGTCCAGCCGTAAGTAATCGCCAGTGTATAAATTTGATGAGGGACAAGACTTGCGTAAAATTGCTTTTATGACAGCGAAATGATAACGGACTTATCTCAAAATAAAATGGTAAAAACTGGCCAGTTTACAACCAAGTGTAAGGGCAACAAAGTCATAGCTCTAAAACGGCAAATATCATTTTGCTAGGAGATTGACAGAACCGATGGCTGCCCTTACAACAGAAGTCATGTTAAAGCGAAATAAGTCAATTATCCCGAGTAGTGGGATAAGCACTATACTACGATATACGACCCTTATTGGTCCGAAGTAACCAG
>Ga0209363_1001366_pt1 | contig 11613 bp, 10 predicted proteins | sample WorMetexBAHAMAS3_FD_187385 | JGI IMG/M metagenome (GOLD analysis project Ga0209363, IMG submission 187385) | Marine gutless worms symbiont microbial communities from Max Planck institute for Marine Microbiology, Germany - Inanidrilus exumae... | ecosystem: Host-associated > Annelida > Digestive... | reverse complement strand
CATTAGTTCTTAAACGATTACGCATGCAATTCTTTACCTGATATCACAAAATTTTGCATGCTGCTTAAAAAATGTTTTTGTGGAGTCATGGCTGCTTTTCAGTTTTTTAAAAACCACATTTTGCACCTCTCTAAAGCTCGAATTTATTTCTGGTTGTGTTGAAATAAATTCGAATTTCAGAGAGGCGCAAATTCCGGTTTTGGTTTCCATTTCATTCGTCCGTGAGCTATTATGAATGCTCGTTCGAGGTTGCATTTGATATACCCAAGTTTGACAGAATAAAAATAGAGCTTGTTGTTTAACAATATTTGATGGTCGTTCATTGTATGGGTATCGTTGTTTGTGACAGTTATGCGATGTTGTCCTTGTTTTGCCCGGACCACGGCGGATACCCGCACACCGAATTGTGCTCAGCTCTGCATCTGATTATTTTTCCGCAATGTTCACAAGTGATGTTCTGGAAGCAACTCAGAATGAAGTGAACATGAAAGATGTGGACCCTGACGCAATGACGGCACTTGTCAAGTACATGTATGATGGTGGGTTAGAAATTAGAATGTCTTTATATGTAACAGTAATAGTCTACTGTGCAGTCCGTGCTGCAAACTTGGCATGCATCTATTGGAAATGGGTATTGTTTATCAGCTGAATTACGTTTAATTCAGTTATATTTGTAATACTATTTAAACACAGTATGAATGCATAAGTGCATCAGTGATGGCCTTCAGGTTGGATGGGAGAGGATGCTTAAACGAACATCAACCCCCTATACCAGGCAATTACCGTAAAAATTCGATTACAATACGCACACTTGTATAATACACACCCCCAACTTCGAGGGGAAAATCGTGGGAAAACTTTAGTTTAGCTATATAATGCGCACCTGTTCTACGCAACCCGGTACAAAGTTGTTTCCTGACGCAAATTGCTTTACTTGGAGACAAAGTAGTAACCACGCACATCTTGGCACGGCATAGGCAAGGCACTAACGGTGCATGCAACGAAAGCACCTGGATGTTTAGACGGACTAAACTGGGCCACATTCCAAGGCTTCCAAGCAGCCGTGGGCGTGCGACAATCGTTAGCTAATTACCATCCATTCAGGCGCCCGCCAGAACCGATTGTGCAACGCAACGCCGTCGCCCGCGGGAGATTACTTAAGCAGAGTGATTAGGTGCAGTCGTCCGCCCCCGCTGTGTCTAGAAGAGAGCGTACTCTGGCCGAGGGGTGAAAGGCAGCAGACGCAATACCCGAGCCGTGGCAGTTTATCCACTAGACAAACAACGTGCCGTTCTGTGTCAGACTCAGCAGCCATGTCATCTGTGGGAGGGGTACTGATAGCAGTGACAAGTCTCGCGGCAGACAGCCGTGAGAATCAAGACCGCCTCAGCACGGCCGTTGCCGTGGTCTCACTATAAACGTACCTAGAACATCAGGTGGTTTTAGCGGCAGTTGTAACTTGACTTCTGCACACTCTCAGCCATAAATGACAGCAGCAAGTGCACAAGTGCTATCACTGGACCTTCTTTACTACCAGTTGACAGGCTTATTAGTTTACGTTTATAATACGCACCACCTCTTTGAGAGGGTTAAAATTGTGCGTATTGTAATCAAATTTTTACAGTACTGGCACTATGCACGACTGAATGGTCTGTGGAATGCATTGGCCGTGTTGGAATGTGACACTAATTACTCTCTGCCTGTTGCTGTCTCTTGTGCTGACGCTGACAGCACTGAGCGGCGAGCACAACCATTGCTGATGACACGCGTTATTAGAGTAATGCGGAATATTGATTTGTTTGAGAAGGAATTATCGTTATATGGATACAGTGCGATACGTCTTCACTCTTCAATATCACGATATTCGATACAATGCGATGTATCATGCCATCACTACAACTTATTGTTTCCTCTGAATTAATTCGATGCGGTCGCCTGTCTCAGCACTTGCTGAGCTCTCGTTGAGATATGCAAGCAGACAGACAAAGACAGACACTGGTCACAATACTTTGCATCCCTACCGGAATGAAGTAACAAAAGTTTTCCACCTATTCTAGCTCATTACTAACATCCAGTTCATCATTGTTACTTGTAATATGATGTTATGACAACCATGTGCTTAATGGGATAAAAATTGTTGTTATTGAAGTGTGTACTCTGCTGTGAACCAGTTAAGTAACAAGAACAACTGTGTAATGTTATCAGGTGATGTAAAGAAAAATAATGACTAGATAGTACTTGATTGGCCCTAGTTAGCAGGTTGTTGGATGGTGCTATCTGTCCAGTAATATGCACATACCTGCCGACTTAAGCTAAAAACAGTTTATTTTGTTGAGTTGTTATCCAACCACACCCGATAAATGTTTGAGCAATATCACAACATTGTATCGGTGTTATTTGGATTTCACAGAAATTTTGCCAGTGATTGTGTTTATGGTACAGAGGCTGTGTAGTTAACACCACTGAGAGCTGTAGTGTTTTTTCCCTAATACCAATGCACTCGTTACCTTTACCAGAAACATGTCGACAGTAAAACTTTGCGATAACAAAATCCTCCAATGCTGAGTGTTGGTTCCAGCTGACACAAGTTGAACATATACTGACCATAAAACGTTGTTGTTGTTGTTCACCAGTGATTGTGTTGATATCATGGTAGGTGGTCACCGTTGGTGGCGTGGCACATAAGTAGAACGTCGGTCTTTGGCCGGCGAACTTTCGCTTTTCTGCTCTCGACCTGCAGCTGATGGGTGACCACTAATGTAGGTAAACCATCCGCTACAGGTCAGCCAACTAGGCCAACGCAGCCTTTCATCCTTTCGAGGTAGATAAATTGAGTAGTAAGCAGTAATCAGATGTTTGTTTCCTCGCACGGGTGGCGACTTCTGGTGAATGCTTACGGGGTGTGGTTGATTGGAGCGGTGGTGTGTTTGCTAGCTGCATAACGTGGGTCAAATTGTACGTTAACGTGTGCAATTGGATGGCCGCAGTTTGCGCTGCAGCACCACTGGCTCTTGCCAATCAACTGCCACTTCCGAGATTATAAAGTGCGCTGGTCCGGTAATCGCGTAAGCTGCGCTATATGAGAATCCGACCTTTACGTTACCTTTATTACAGATTTTTAGAAGTTTTACGGATGCACGCGTGTTCCAGGTTGGCATAGTGATGCAGTGGGTTGGGATCGGACTTACGCAGACAGACAGACACGTGGGCGACCCCTACAGCCAGCAACAGGTCACAGGTTTGATTTACTATCACGAGTTCAATCTGTGCCCAGTATGGGCACAGCTGCATAACAACTCTGGGCAAGTTGTTTGCATCTTTGTGCCCCTGTCACAAGTCAGTATAATTTGGTACTAGTCAGTGGTTGGTGATGCTTTATAGGTGTGCCATTATTAGTCTGGCCGTGTGTCAACAACAGAAGTATGGTCCAGCCACCTGCGGGCTCAAGGGAAATTAGCACCTGCCTATGCTCCACTAGGTGTATCTTTCACCTATGTTTCAGGTAAGCTGGAGATAAAAGAAGATACTGTGGAGAACCTGTTGTCGACAGCTTGTCTTCTGCAGTTAGATACTGTCATTTCGGCTTGCTGCTCTTTCCTCAGCAAACAGCTGCATCCATCAAACTGTCTAGGAATTCGGCAGTTTGCTGATACACAGGGATGCTCTCAGCTGTACCAGGAGGCTAATGACTATGTTGTGGTGAGCAGAGATTCGGTCTGCTGTTGCTGATGAAAATTTTTCTTTGTAGCAGAGCTAATTGGTCTGTGAGTGCTCTGTGATTTTAATAAACTCGGTAAAATAGCTATGTACTTGTTTGTGTTACACTGTGATGGTGTTGTTTTTGCTAAGTTAAGTGTTGGCTCTGCGCACTTTTGTTCATCTCAGCATATCTGTATCAAGGGCACATTACTTTACTTGCTGGTTTTGAATTGCATGTAGGCCTGCGTGAAGATATATTAATTGATCTCCTTTCTAGGGATGTGACGGAGCCAGCCAAAATCCGCATCCGTCTGATGCGGATTTTATGTGCAAAATTTGTCGGATGCGGATTTGTCGCACAATGAAAATTAATACCAGCTATTGTAACTACTGCGATTCAATTTAGTCTTGGTTGCTTAAAATTAAACTGTTACAAACAAACTAGCAGTGAATAATTAACATTATTGTGATTGTATTCTAAAAAGTAAAGAAAACACAACAACAGATCTCTCCGTCAATCAACAATAATTGTAGAGTTGGACCGAAACAAAAATTTCGAATCCATCGTGATCGGATTTTAAGTATCTGATGGATTTCGGATTTTGGAAAAATTGTCTGATTCCATCTGATGTGGATTCGGAGTCCGTCACATCCCTACTCCTTTCATGAATTGATTGAAGGATTGATCTGCATTTGTTTATATCTTAGACATCATTAGCTGTTATTTTTTCATCATAATGTATCACTGTAGTGAGTATTGTTTTGTCTTGACGACAAGCCAAGTCAGTGGAGAATGGCATGATTTAGGGATGTGAGTACTCCATAATTTGTGAACTGATTAACATAGAATTTGGCAGTGGTGATTGCGTCGGCAATACCACTTTACTGTGATTGTAATAAACTCGGTAAAATAGCTGTGTACGTGTTTTGTGTTACTTTCAGGAGCACTTTGTAGACGTCATGCACAACCAGGAGTTTGTTGCAATGCCAGCGAACGAAGTTGCCAGGCTGCTTGCAAATGACAGTCTGAATGTGATGAACGAGGAGATGGTTTTTCATGCCCTTGTCTTGTGGGCCAAGCATGACATGGCTGCAAGAAAGAAACACCTTTCCAAGTTGTTGGTCCATATCAAGTTGCCACTTTTATCTCCTCAGGTGTGCTACAGTTTGTCCGTGTTTGTTATTTACGTGCATTGTCATGGCATGCCATATTGATTTACCGAAATGACCCATTTTGTGTTGGGTTGGACGTAAAACCTTAACTCTATCAGTCAGGTGTGTGAGTGAATGTCTGGACATTGTGGACAATAACATTTGAACTAAATTACCTTTGACTAGACACTTGGCATCCTCATTCGCCTTGACACTATCTAGGTCACGTTCAAGGTCACAGGAGGACCGTGACTGAAAAGAAGACCTGAATTGGAAACTGAAATAAGTAACAGCCAGGTGAAAATTTTCGATATCCAACAGCCCACTTGCATTAACACGGCTAAAAAATCTTGCTTGGATGGTCGGTGCAACCTCATGTGAGGGTTTTCTGGTCTTTGGCTTGGTGAGTGACTTTGAGTTCCATTCAGCATTTTGACACTATTGGCCGGGTGTGAGGAAGAGCGCATTCTGCTTCTAAAAGTCCGAGTTAGTTATACTCGAAGATCTTTTGGAACAGGGAGCCAGCAATTAGCTAACCAAAGTTTACTGTAAAATGGCTCTTCACATGATGTTTATGCTTGTGTTTTTTTTTTGTGTTTGCATTGTTTTCTAATTGGTACATTGATTAAAACCACATAGCTTTTGCAGCATGTGGGGGTAATTATACAGTCGAATACAAATGGAGATATTAGCTGCTGCTGCTGCTGCATACTATATGCTGTGCAATAGTAACAGTAACTTACTTTGTCACTAGTTCCTCCTGTCCCTTGTGACACACTGGGCGTCCAGTTTATTCAGCCATTGCCAAATTTTTTAGATCAATCAACTGTTTTGTACCATTTTCATCTGCCACAACTCCTGACATTCCGATTTTTTACCGTTATTCATTATAGATAGTTATTGTGAGCATGCTCGATCAATGCAGTTTTCAGCTTTAAGTGTGTATTTTTTTCGTTATGTCATGATATGATGGACTTGCAGTTTCTTGCCGATCACGTTGAAAACAATGTACTATTTAAACACGACGTGGATTGTCAAGAGCTGATCATGGAGGCACTGAAGTACCACCTATTACCTGAACGTCGTCTGACAATGCAGAGCTGTCGTACTAAACCACGCAAATCAACTGTTGGTGTTCTTTATGCTGTTGGAGGAATGGACTGTACAAAAGGTAATGCTGTTTTGAAGACTAAATGTGTAAAAAAAAGTGTCATATTAAGTACTTTATCAGCAAACACTAGCACAGTCTTATAAGTCTGTCGTAATAGATGTGTATTAATGTATACAACAAACTTGATGTCTTCTTACAAATTTTTTTAAAACACATTAAAATTCACATACGTGACACATTACCAGTTCAGTACATCAGTTTAATTTATAAATTACCAAGTACCAACATCCGTACGATAAACCGTTTATATTTGCCTGTAAACCATTTACACCTTTTGTTAGCAACATTATTGTTACAATCAACAACTTGATACAAACTGATTGTTCGTTGTTGCTGTGCAGGGGCAATAAGCATAGAGAAATACGAACTACGTAAGGACGGTTGGTCACAGGTCGCCAACATGAATGGACGGCGTCTGCAGTTTGGCATTGGTGTCATTGATGGTCTTCTCTTTGTTGTTGGTGGTCGTGATGGTCTCAAGACTCTTAATACTGTTGAGTGTTTCGACCCTAAGAAGAAACAGTGGACAATGATGACACCCATGGGCACTCATCGTCATGGACTTGGTTAGTCACTAAACTCTGTGATTTTTGCGGTATTAGACGTGTAGTTTGGCTTCTAACACCATGATTTAAACTGCTAAGTTTTTACATTTATACTTGCCTTTGTTATTATTCACCAGGCGAATATTGGAAATATTCTATGGAGCAAAAGAATGGTGTTGACGCGTTCGGCTATAACTCTGCCGAAAGTGAACCGATTTGAATGAGATCTGGAACAATGTGAGCCAAATGTTGGGGGCTGGCCCTGGCAGATTTTGGGCGTGATCTGCACAGTAGCGACAGTTTGAGAGGCAGCCGAAATTTTTTTTGTCATGCGAATAACGCACGATTTTACCAATTTCCCATCAGACAGATTTGATGACATTTGAATACAACAGTGTCGATCGGTGTCGCTGTGTAAATTTTTGGAACAAAATTTTGAAAATTTGACGTTAAGGGCCGTTGTTCCAAAAAAACTCACAAACTTCCCAGATCTTGCGACTTCAGGCCGTCATAAATCCACAATGATTACAGATCGCCGGAAATTCACGGCCAAACTGACCCTCTATGGGATGTCTACTTTCCATTTTTATTGTTAGAATTAATTCACAATCTTAACCCTGGTCTGTACACTCCGTACAAGCGGCCTCCAAAATTTTTGCGACGTCCGTAACTCTGTTGCTATCGTATCGTACTTCTTAACACATGACATCAGTGAGTCACATGCAGCCAATCACCATCGACTATTGAGTCATGTGACACTGTACCTCATCAAATGCAGTAAGTAAAACAGCTTATTTCACATGTGCAGACGCTGAAAAAACTCAAATAATAAAACACTTTTGTCGATACAGGTGGTGAACTCATATGAATGGAAGGCAGGCATAGTGTATTTGCAGGTAAAACTGTGATCCATGCCTGAGTGCTTTGAGATACACATAGCATATAAATGTCACTATATAAATACTCTTACTTTCCTTTCCTTTACTATGTAGGTAGATGCCGCCTATTGTGAACGAACAAGTAGCATGGTCTGTCGGTCTGAAACCTAGTGAGCCCTGCAGAAAATTAGGAAGTGATCAAGAGGACTCGGGTGGACCCAGGGAAAACCCATTACATATAGTGGACCGCTTTGGGCGAATACTGTATTGTGTTCGTTCAATACAATACAGCCTTCTGTTTCTTTTGTATTTGAATTTATCAGGTATACCACATAACCTTGTGTAAATTTTGACCTCTGCCACTTTAGCATTGTTGCATTTTAGCACTGCATATTGCTATTGCACTGCAGTGCATATGTGTAACACATTAACAGAACTGCAGGCAGTTCAATGAAATGTGACTGTTGGAGAAAGTGCTGCTAACACTGATGCGTGATCTGTATGCATTAGTTGAGTATCTTGTCATAGAGCTGTGCAGCAGTTGATCAGATTTCAGCTGACATAGAGCATTGTGCAGTCCCTTGGCGATAGCTGAGCCTCTTGTTCATGCACACGGAAGAAGGCAAGTTCTTTAGAACACTGAAATTTGCTTGTGGACACGGCGATGCTCAAGAAGAGTACGCCACAAGGAAGGAGGTTGCACATAACTAATAGTGACGAAGCGTTGAAGGTGACGTTGACCTGCATTGATCTATATTTTCAGGCGTTGGAATACTGGAAGGTCCAATGTATGCAGTGGGCGGCCATGACGGTTGGTCGTATCTGCCAACAGTTGAGCGTTGGGATCCACAGACAAAGATGTGGAGCTATGTGGCACCAATGTCAACCGCGCGAAGCACTGTTGGTGTTACAGTACTTGGAAACAAGTGAGTGTGTATTGTTTGTCTTTTAACAATGTGGAATTAGTACTGCAGCTCTCATATATGTATTTGTAGTAAGTAGAATTAATTCACAAACTGTGATTACAAAGTTTGTGGACTACAGCCCGCAGGGTTCATAGCATGATCAGGGAATCCTTGAAAATGCTTAATTTCAGTCTCTAAAATTCAAGGCTTTTGAAAGTACTTGAAAAGTCCTTGAATTGTAAGCTGCTATCCATGAAAATAACACTCGCTGATAATAGTTTCTCTCTGCAGCTTTTAAGTGTGTTCCACTAGTTGTGCCATTCAACTGTTATTTCTAATAGCATTTGCGTTTCTTACTATTAATTTGGTAGACTTTACTTTCCTTGTGAATTTAAACACTTGAGTATTGTAAGTTGCTAACATTAATTTGCTAGTTTTTGTCATTACAGTGTTGATGGATACATCCCTTTGTTGTTTTAAGACTTAATGCAGTGAGTATGATAAAGTCTGTAATATATGATGATAATTTTGATTCTTGAAAACACAATTAAGATCCACGAAACTTCTTGAATTTTTTGTTTTAGCTGCCCTGTGAACCTGAGCTGGTATATGTGAACAGTGCTATTAGTTGGTTACTACTCAGTTGCAGCGTTTTATAGTACGGTTGGTTGATGCAGAAATTTTTGTAGGCTATGTATAAAATAACTTGAGTTAGTTTTTGTGTTTATTGCATGAATAACTCGTACATAGAAGTCGACGAGATGAAACTGGCAGATACTTCATTGCTGTTGTACAGGCTGTATGCAGTAGGAGGGCGAGATGGCAGTTCTTGCCTGCGCTCAGTCGAGTGCTACGACCCACACACTAACAAATGGATGCTGTGTTCGCCAATGGCAAAGCGACGTGGTGGCGTTGGTGTCGCTGCGTGCAATGGGTTTATGTATGCTGTCGGTGGTCATGATGCACCAGCAAGCAATCCGGCATCGAGTCGTTTTGATTGTGTCGAACGGTACGGACATTTTAACTTAACAGCACTGTTAAATAGCTTTCAGTGACTTAATCTCTTCATGTGTTATTTAAGTCTCTGTTTAGTTTCTCTTCTTGCTTCTCAGTGTGATCGCAGATGAAATTAGACTTGTTCAGTGCACTAGAGGTTCTTGACAATAACTGTGCTGTATAAAATTACTTGTTCCTTACTTACTCGTGGACTCGGTCATTAGCATGAAAGACACTTGTAAAACATTAAATAGAGCCAAGATTTTAAGTACCCTTTATGCTTGTATTGGATGACAAAAGCAAAATCATTGAAAAAACTATTTGTGATTAAAGATATATGTTCTTGGCTGCCTCCTGGGTTGGATGGATGACATCTTTTTAAAATAACCTGCATAACTACTTGCAACTTTTTTGATATCTGTGTGTTCATTCTGTGGAGGACAGCCCACTGATACTATTTGATCCATTCTGCTTTTCCATGTCTCTGTAGTGGTCGCCAACATTCAGCCCTAATCGCTGTAGTTAAGACTAGTGCTGGTAGCATCCCTTTTAATTCTTGGCTATGATGCTACTGCATCATCTAATTTTGCAGCATTTCATCATTGCCATTTGGACATGTCTAGTGTTGAGTTGGATGACCGTTGTGCAGTCACACAGTGTTGTATGTAACGACAAATCAGTCTCACATCTCCAAGGAAATTGTTGGACAGATATTTTTCAGGCCAGACACACCTAGTACCACACCAGAAGTGTAAAAGCCGTTATTGGTAAGGAATATGGCTAAACTGCCTCAAAGTGAAATATAAGACACGTCCGTAGTGTCATGAGAATAACTTGGTCATTTTTCTGTTGTAATGTGGCAGGTATGACTCAAAGACTGACACATGGACTATCGTTGCACCAATCAACTCGCCCCGTGATGCCGTTGGCGTGTGTGTTCTTGGCGACAAGCTGTATGCTGTTGGCGGCTATGATGGCTCTTCGTACCGACATGATGTCGAAGCGTACGACCCTCAGACCAATGAATGGACCAAGGTTGGTTGTAGTTTCCTTTAACGGGAACTACTCAGAATTTTATGTTATGACTGTGAAGTGTGCTTCACTTGCTTTGTAATTTTGCATTTGTTGCCGTCTTTTTCTTAGTTTCACAGTTCATTGTACAAATATTTTCAGAGTACATAATTTGTTAACAGCACATATCACGTTATAGACCATTGAATGTCATAACAGTGTTGAAAATAATAAAATTAGAAAATATTCGATACATATCTTAAGTCATAATTTTATGGCATTGTTCTGTTGAACCATTGTTTGATGTAATATTTTGTTTAGTATGATAGTTGTTTCCTTCTGTGCTTTGAAGAGTAAGGTCATACACCATGTGAAGAACCTGAGCCGATTACTGCCATAGGTTCTCTTGTTCTCTTCCAAAAATTTTGGGGCCCGATTTACAAAGAATCTTAGGAAATATCCTAAATTTAGCATAAGTTTATCCTAAGTTATAAAAGTTAAAATTTTCATAGATTTGTACATGTGATTTACTAAATCAGTCTTAAAACTATATGTAGACAATTCTTTGAAGAAATGTTAAGTTAAGTTATTTTGAGAAATTGCATTTTCCTTATTACGTTGATCTTAAGTTTTGCGTAAGTTCTTCTTAAATTTTTCTTAATATTTTCCAAAGTCAGACTTTATCCTAAATTTTTCCTACGTTTGTCATAGGATTTTTGTAAATCGTGCCCCAGGATGCCTAGCTCAGGTTCAAGTGGAAATGGCAGTTAAACATAGGTAGTGGCGGTGACATTGTATGATAATTGTCTGGTGTGGTGTTCATGTCATTGACAGGTGGGTAGCCTGTGCATTGGCCGTGCAGGTGCGTGCGTCGTGTGCCTTCCGAACAGCTGACTATCGGAGTTCGGCGGCAGTGTTACAAGCAGGTGGCGAATGGTGACATGTCAGGGCTGTCTCAACAGCTCAGCAGTATGCCCATGCCAACCAGTTACCTGCCCACTGCTGCCAAAAACATTCCGGTCGGCTGGCACAAACACAGACAGAAACGTTTCAGCATCGTCTGGCCAGACTCGACGGATGTCGAGTAAGTCTGACTGCATGCAGCTAGCCAGTAGGCACCTACTGTCAGACAGACGTGTGGAAGCCATGAGGTCTGATTCATGCTCTAAGCAGCGATCATATGATATCGGCTGTGGCTTTGTACAGTTCTGTCAAAAACATATCTTTGCCAGTCCAACAGCAATATCGTCCGTTTC
>Ga0209363_1001365_pt1 | contig 11614 bp, 8 predicted proteins | sample WorMetexBAHAMAS3_FD_187385 | JGI IMG/M metagenome (GOLD analysis project Ga0209363, IMG submission 187385) | Marine gutless worms symbiont microbial communities from Max Planck institute for Marine Microbiology, Germany - Inanidrilus exumae... | ecosystem: Host-associated > Annelida > Digestive... | reverse complement strand
TTGATGTGTAGTGTGTAGTTTGTAGTTTCTGTAGTTTTTGTGTGTGTCAGTCTGGTGCTTTTGTGTGACTGTGTGTTGTTTTATGGGCCTCGTTGCCTGAGTTAAATAAATGAATGAATGAATGATAACTACTGCGCCAGTGACAAGGGTTATCACTAGATAACGAGTCTTCTTTCGGTCGATAAGACAGACGTCTTCGGGCACGGAAGACGAATCACGCGGTGGTGGCGTCGTTACCGACGTCATCGCCTGCACGTGACGTCATCACGTGACGTCACTAGCAGGTGCCGTGGCTCGGGCCATGCGCGCGACCGCGCACTTGTTGGGCGGTAATCATGCAGCGGCCGTCGACATGAGTTGACGACTGCTGTTAATTTGCGGAATATGACTCCCAGTCCGTGAACGCCGCCAGCGACGTCTCACGACTGATTAAGCGAGAACGAGAATTTTTCCACGCACGGCGAGACGAAAGGCCTTCAAAGCGTGTTGCTTCTGCGCAAGAAAAAAACACGATACGATAACTTGTGAGCAGTGTCTCGGACTGGCGGTGTTTTAGGGCTGTGCCATCAGCAGCAGTTTAGGGGAGCCATTCTAAGTGTATCATATCTTTCATATCTGCCTGTGCTCGTCGAGGTGGGGCGCCTGCGCCAGTCCAAGTCTGTTGTGAGCGAGATGGAGAGCTCAGAGGAAAAGAACAACGTTCGTCTTCCAAGTTGCAGAATTAATGGCTAAATCTAAGCAGAATTTTCAGAGTGTAAATTTGATCCAGGACTAATGGAAGGATCGTGATATACGGCGACCAAGTTAAGGAGGTGTTAGACTGCCGACGGAAACGTATCGCGCGTTCTTAAAAGCCGAGACACACATAGACGGTCAACGCTGTATCTTTTTACGCCTTCGCCACTCGACAGTTTCGGCGAAGGCGTTATATGTCTCGAGGTTATCCGTCCGCTGCGTTCGTCCGTCTATTCGCACATATATTGTTACCACGACATATCATGATCGCTTAGAACAGTTTTGATAAAACTGACAAAGAGTATTCAGTAGCCGGTACTGATGACCTGATTAGATTCTAGAGGTCAAAGGTCAGAGGCCAAGGTCACAGCAGGTCGTCGAGGTGAGGAATGCATCCACGTCGACGCTGGGACGTCGAAGCCCATCTTCTACTAGTTCATTCGATATCCTTTGACCGGACGGCCGTTGACGGCCGACAATCGTTTTTGACAGCCAACATGATGGGCCATCAGTGTCGGCCGTCAATGTTGACCAGTGTGCATCAGCCTTAACTCGCTTTCTTTCCTTCCCGCTAAGGATAAACACATACATCATACATAGCATGGACCGGCGCTTGCTATTTGAAGTACATGCGATATCTGCCTTGTCACTCCATTGTCACTGCCGCTCACTGCGTGCGCCGTATCGGACAGGGAAAGTTCGCCGGTCACAGACCGATGTTCTACCACCGTGCCACGCAACCAACCAAGAACTATACTGAACACTGTTGTGGTTGTAGACTTGTGTGTTGTTGTTGTGTATAGACTTCGTATGTATCTCCAACAGCGTTCACCGGCGCCGGTTTATATATGTACTCGGTCGACCAGCCTCCTCCGGCACACATGGGCATCCCGCCATTTCACATTGATCCGAAAACAGGTAACAGTTGGAAGAAACCAGGATGCAGAATAGCGCTCCCGGTTTTATACCCCCATGGAATTCCATGGAGAAATCATGTGAAATTTTCCATGGAAACTACGTGGGACTTCATGTAAAATACTTCATGGAATTGCCATGAAAAACGTATTTGACATGGAATCCTACGGAGTCCCATGGAAAATTTCACATGTTTTCTCCATGAGGTATAAAACCGAGACCGCTATTCTGCAGGATCGCCGAGGCTAGCACTCACAAGAATGCAAAGACTCACGCCGGCACTGTTATTGTGACTCGTAATCTTGACCTTTGACCCTGGAATGTACACTCCGTACAAGAAACCTCCCCAAATTTTCTAAGGCGTCCGACGCGGGTTGAATACGGCAGATAACGCCGACATCACTCAGTTGTGGGCAGCCAGTCACCAGCGACTATCGAGTCACGTGACACCAGGCCTCGTCGAATCCAGGAAGTAAACAGCTTGTGCACGACAGCCGAGCGCTTCGAGCCGAATACTGTATTGTGTGCATTCCACACAATACAGTCATCTAGTTTCACTTTTACTTCACACTTTCATGAAACCGTGCTGCTGTCATTGACGTTTTTATCACTTTTTGAACGTTTATTTTCCACGTTTTAACGTTTTTAACGTTTTTTTAGATTTTAGCCAACGTTTTCTTTACATCTATGAAAGATTGTGCTATATCTAGACGTGCAGTTCGCACAGTTTTATCCCAGTGCCGATTGGTTTGCTGTTTTGAGCAAACCCAGTGCAGAAGGTAATGCATACAAAGTCAATGTTTTCTCACATCACTCAAAATCTAATCGATTGTTCACTGTCGCAGCGAGGCCCGTCTCTTCGGAAGATTTCTATAAAATTAGCGATTTATGAGTAACTTTGTAGACAATCCTACTGATAGTAGAAAACCAGAGTGATTAACTGCGAAGGTGAGAAATAGTGCGTCTGTTATGTAACATGCAGGTTTACCGCGCTGCTTGAACGCTTCATCGTTATCGCTCTGTGGATCTGATCTCTCCAACTTACAGTCAGTCAAACTCACGTTTCAGTGTTATATATTTACTTACTTATTGGTCACTATAACGATATGGAATAATTGTTGTGTGACCGCAGAAATAATTTTTGTGCATAGCTTATCGTTTGTGCAAACGGCGGAATGATTAGACAGCTGGAAATTGGAAGTAGTCGTCCTCTGTCTGTAAAACTTTTTTTAGCCGACGAGGCAACGATTCCGCTTATCCTGTGATTTGAATTATGTGTGTTTGTCTGCCTGTCTGTGATCTTGTGTATTGTGGCTGAACATCTAATGCCCGTATTACAACTGAGATAAAATGTTTTTACTAAAACGTTTGAGCTAAAATGTTTTAGCTAAAACATTTTATCTCAGTTGTAATACGGGCATAAACGGATCGAGTTCGTTTGGATGCGATGATTGCCATAGAGTACAGCTACTTTACGTTACATAGGGGCCCGGACCCGCCCACGAAAATGGAGAGCTATCCCTTAGTGAAATGTAAAAGTCTACGTCCATACGACTAGGAAAGCGTTCGTCCGTCAGATCAACAACTGAAAGCCTACGTCAATAGAAACTTTTCGGCTGTCGCTACTTCACGGTCGGCCATCCCAGCAGTTTCGCCGCCTTTTAGCCTTAGATTCGGCTTCTGCTGACCGTTATCAAATCAAATCAAATCAAATCAAATTAATTTGCAAGCACAAAATATTAGAGAAAACGCAGATGATAGACAAAATAATGAACAAATGAGAACAACAAGTACAAACAAGAGTGCTAGCAGAACTCAAAGGCGTAGAAACTGCTCTAACATGAGCCCCTCAAAAAAAGAAAAAATGTAAACAGTATGTTAGAAACAACATGCAACTTACAACATGAAACCCTAAATAAGTTAGTATGCATGAGTTAGTTATGAACGTTTATGAATATGAATAAGCTCTTGGTACTCACGCCGACGGCAGTCACGGGGGTACGGTTTTACCTCCGTTTGTCTGTGTGTCTGTTCGTTTGTTTCCGCACGATATCTCAAAAACCGATGCAGCTAGGATCACCAAACTTTACGCAGAGATGTTCCACCACGAGTCCTGAAAAAGCATTTATTTTGGGGGTCAAAAGGTTTATGAATGAGGTTTATGAAAGGTCAAGGTCACGAGTCAAAAACAAAAGAACATTGCCGGCGAGGGTCTTTGCACTCCTGTGAGTATTGGCTTCTTCTAGTTATTTATGTCGGCACTTATTTAAACAACAATAGCGGGTGCGTCGTGTCGTTAAACAGACAAGGTATGCTGGACACACTTAACGGAGTCGATCGGTGAAGACAGACGAAAGCGTATAGTTGTCGATGGACTGCGTACGATGCCAATTTCCAACCGTAATAAGAACATCTCCGACATCTTTGATCCGAACGCGCGCGCGCAGCGAGCGACATCTAGTGGAGCAATTGCTCTTGTCAAGATTGAATTAGCGACGCCGGTGGACGCGGCCGGAAATATGGTCGACAAGCGCGTCCCTGGTGGCTATTCATTCTCAGACGGACGACCACTGACCAGCGTAGTTAGTCCGCTCCTGTCCCGTGTGGTCGCGTGGGGAAAGTATGGTACTTAAGACGTGCCTTGCGATGGGACGACCCGGTACGTCACTCTGAAGTCGCCGGCGACGTCAGAGATATGGCATACTGGTGGAGAAAAAGCTTTCTGGCGTAAGAGATTATCCATTTAATCTCGATGATTTTAACCTGTTTACTCACAGTGGTATAGACCTAATTATACTGCCGTGTCGAAAATTATAAAGATGATACATGATGGGTGAACTGTTATATTTGGCGCATCAAGGGTGAGTGGACCAGTCGTTACGTCATAGTCCTTTGCTGGGTACATTTACCATATGCGTGCCCGCTTAAGGGCCAATAGATTTACAATCAACACCATAGGCGTCGACAGAGTGAGCTTAGAACTCAGGGGCTCACGTGGCGAGCTCGGAGCGTCGTACGGGGGTACGGCGGTGGAGCTCCCAGCGGGGTCCATGGACAGAGTCCCTGATTAGGGGAGTTAAGGGGGCAACAACATGGCGCCCCCATACCTCCTCCGCGATCTTCAATAAACTGACGAAGCGGAGTCGCTGCGATGACTACGGTCCGGCTCTCAACAGCGCCTGATCGTACCTAGAACGCGACTCCGAACCATGGGTGACCGCTCTTTCCATGTAACGGCTGCTCGTGCGTGGAACAGTCTTCCAACCAGTGTCACTACAGCTACTTCCCTGGCTTTTCCTTCAAACGACAATTAAAGACATTTCTTTTCACTAAGTCGTTCCCATAACTCTAGTTTGTATACCGTGTCCTAGAAGCACTTTTGCTCAAGCCACGTTAATCTGTACGTTTCTAACTAACTAACTAACTAAGGGGCGAAGCTCCCCTGAAGCTGAAAGCTTTTTCGTCCATGAACGACTAACCGACAGGCAAAATTTGTCGTCTCCGTATCGTCGTTTTTTAATTGTAAGTTGTAACGTAAGCTGACAGAAGATCAGCATCGATAAAACTGTTATAGAATCACGTGATAGTTTATGCGGACTCCCCCTATAGCGGAAAATTTCTCAACGAATTTGTGATAATCTCAGGATCCAGTCTGGAGGCGGTTGGGGCAACAGCCCCAATTTCCCCCTGTGGTCGACATCACGAATTGGATTGGACCACTTGTTCCACACGACGAGGTGACGTTAGCGCGAGGTCGCGATCAACCTCATCGCGTCACATTTGCCCTCAACGTTTTAGGCTGCGGGAAAGAACAACCAGAAAATAAATTAGCCCAATACGGGATTGACGGTTGACTCCTACTTACTGCCAATGGTACGACACTCGTCGCGTACTCGTATCATGGTCGCGTGTCGTAGCTGGGTAAAGTGGCAAGTTGTCTCTATCCAGAGGTCGAAAGAACGCGCCAGTTCGTCCCAACACAAATCCGCTGTCATTCCACGACCCGCAGAGACGACCTACATGGATTGATTCTTCCACGATTTTGTTTACCAGCATTAGCAGGCACAGCGAGCTTATAAGCATTGGAGACGGGGAAGAATGTCCCTATGGAGGCTGTAAAAGAAATTACGAAACTAAAGAGTGACTCGTTTTTCGTTACCCCTGTAGCTTTGTCCACTTGTTTACCTTTGTGGTCTTCGTCGTCGGGGCAAAAGTGCAAAAGGAGCGGCTACACCAAAGTGGAGACATTGAATTTTTATTCTGTTTGGCAATAAATTCGAGTGATTCGTGGTCGAATTGAAGACGCGTGCGCTCAGTCGCATGAAACAACTCGCCGGAATCTTTCTTGAGATTCGCAGCCGTGCGATTCCTGAGCTATCTCACACTGCCCGTAGTGCCGGGTTGATGTTGCTGCAACTCTTGCATCAGGTAACAAGACTGATTGGAATTAAGCGTTTTTGGTATGGACGTGTAAACGCCATTTCATCATCAGTACCATAGACGTTCACTCATGCTCACTGGTCAGCCATCTAGGCCTATATGCAGCCTTACGAGAACGGCCTGCTGCAAGATATCGCGATCACGCGCATTCCTCATTCGCCACTTAAGTAGCGTTCTCACTGACGTGGTCGAACGCGCGCGAACGCGAGGGACGGTCTCAAAGGCAGGCATGGTGTAATTTGCAGGTAAAACTATGTGATCCATGTCTGAGCGCTTTCAGACTATGCGTAGTATAAATGGCGCTATATAAATACTCTTCCTCTCCTTTTCCTTTCCTTTCAAAACTCTAGCATTGTAGATGTTCGAACATCTAGCAATGCCAGATTTTTAGACCGCGTTCGACCGCCTCCGCGTTGGAACGCGGTCAAATGCTACTCTAGACTTTTCGTTTAGACACACCCTGGACCAGCGCTAGCTAACTGGAGTACATTATACTGCCACGTCTGCCTTTAGCACGAATAGCCTGCCCCGCTGCTGCTGTGACAACATAATAGTATAGAAAGTGCAAATACAGTCAATAATGTCGAACACGGCATTTCGTCGTAACTAATTACGGACATTAAACGTTGTACGTAAACGTAATTTTACTGTCGACAACAACGCTTTCCGAGAAAGCTAACATATAAACAGCATCAGCGAAAGTCGGTCGAGTTATTACGTTAGTGGAACTGTACACAAGACGTCGTGTCCGTTTCGACGACCAGCGGAGATACATTACGTCGGTTTGTGTTTGCGGTGTGTGACTGCAATGTGGTCGTAACGTTGGACAACGAACGAACGGCAGGTACCCGCTGCGCTGACAAGCCGTGTCGGCGGCCTTTGATCGTCTAATCAGTTTAAAGTGTGGCGCCCCGGAGACAGCGCGCGGCGCCCGATCAAAGGCGAGCCGCCGCTCGACGCCGCAGTCGCGCTATCTGCCTCCGAGCACACGCTGTCGCGCCGTCCGTTCTCGTCGCAGGAGCATCGCACTAATTAATTAGATCGGTTTAGCACCGCGTGTGGTCGCCGATGTGGCTCTGTGTCGACAAGATAAGACCACCCAGGCGGGCTTTTAGACCGCGGCTTCTTGCCATTCACACGTTTTGCGTGCACGGGGCTGGTTTCGGGTGGGTGAGGAGTAAACTCCGTCCTGAAATCCAGTTGGTACATCATCCGTGTTGGTCATCATCGTCAGTTACTGCGCACAGAGCCGGGAGCTTACGGTAAAGCCAATGTTTTCAAAAGGCAAGGAGATAATTCAAAGGCCAGCGTGCATACAGAAGCAAGGGGCTGAGCCGGACTACTCACTCTGAACATCTTAAGCTATTGATGATAGTTGGCATGATACTCGAATGTGTATAAAGTAAAGCAAACATGCATCCGTAACAAAATGTACTGTAACACAGAATAAACAAAATACAAAGCCAGGTTCGGTCGCCTCTTACTATCTCCGGTCTGGAAACGGTACGGGCCTATTCTTAAGGAAGTAAATAACTTTGACCCCGGTTGGCACGTCACGGCTGCCGCCGACTAGTGACGGTGACGCCACCTGGCGAACTCGACCACATAACACGGTCTTTGATTTTGTGAAAACATCGCATCATCCAAAAAACCGGAAGAAAATAACGCAACATTGTCGTCAGCGGAGGACCAAGTCACGGCCACATGTAATACCGGTACGTACAGAAAATTTCGTGAAGTATGGACATGCGGTTTTTGAGATATGCGAGCGGACAGACAGAAAGATACAGACATACAGACAGACAAACAGACATGACGATCACAATGCTTCGCACCCCTCTCGAGAGCGAAGTAATTAGGCAAAGGGATGTGGTCAGGATCACATGCCCTTTTTATTTTTTTACAAATAACTTATAAGTGATAATATCTTTAAAAACTAGACAAGATAGCGACATAGTTGCACTACTTCATGTTATGAAGTGAACGAAATGAAGCGACTAATCGGCCAGCCACCGCGAAGTAGATTTTCACAAGGGAAGGCACACCATAAACGTCACGCTAGAGATGTGCCGTTCGTGGAATAAATGGCGCGGCGTGTGGACGTAGGCCGGCATGTGTGGATATAGGTCAGCCCCACTGACGTACTAGTTTGATGGTTAGTAGAAAATTTTCGATCGCGTTGGCGTGCTGATGCAGGCTGGAGCTGCTGTCGCGAGGTAGTCCGGCGGCTCTGCAAGCCTGGTTCAGTTCGACGTCGTCGTCGACCGCCGCGGCAGTATGCAGTGCGTTTCCGGGCGTCTTCAACGCTCCGCGTCCCCGGTCATCATCTCTCTCGCCGCCGCCACCACTCGCCTCCGTGCACACGCAGCCCGTCTTCAGTGAACCCGTCGACATCGCCTGCAACAGGTAAAGTAAAGTATACGTCGATTTGTATAGCGCATCGTCGTAACTACCTCCAATGCGCTCAGACATGGATTACACAGTTTTACCTGCAAATTACACCATGCCTGCCTTTACTCCCTAGCCGCAGAGCATCACCGCCCTTTGGCTGGTACTCATTTTACCGTCCCACGGAGGGTAGAAGGCTGAGTCGACCTGGGTGGTTGGTTACATACCGAAATAAAGTGCCGCCTCCGGGAGTCGAACCCGGACACGGTCACCTATCCCAGTACTAACCGGGCTCAGCGTAGGTTAACCTCGTTGATCTAGACCAACGACGCTACCACTACGCCACTCGGCCACCAACCTCCAGCGAATATGTGGTCGGCGATGCGCAGACGTTGCCAACTTGTAGGGCCTAGTTAAACTTTTCACTACTTCTGCACCTACTTTCGTTTAACGGCCGTCTTTACAGGTAATTCTCAGTTCAGTTCAGATTTATTTTTGAAACAAGCAGACAAACCGCTGTATACAAACAGAAAAGAATGAATGTGGGTCAGCCGGTTTCCCTTCTGCTTCTCCCCCTTTGCCTATTCCGTAAGAGAACCTCTACACGAGTCGTCCGATTTTTGGCTTCCGGTGGAGCAAAGTTCCCCAAAATGAGAGATTCCCTGCCCAGTACGCCCCTGAACCGCCGTGCAAAATTTGACGCCGCTAGCTTTATCCTCGCCGGGGGTATCCGTAACCGTACAAACAAAAGCAAACAAACAGTAAACGATATATCCACACCTTGCCTATCGGCATGTGTGGATAACAGGTTCAGTTGTCCCGATATTATTCATTCAGTTTACAATGGAAAGACTTAAGTGTGTACAAACTTTTGTGTTATGAATTTGGTAACTGTTATACGGTTTGTTGGAAATCAGTGTAGTATTTAGTATTTGCGCCTAACCCAGCCCTTTGAAAAATCTTGACTGAAAATTGACAAATTCACACCAGAAGTCACATTTAATGGAGAGACATAAGTGAACCGTGATATCTGAATTTTAGAAGTGGGTGGTTGGTCCTTCCTTCTAAACTTCTAAATACGCCCTGCAGTTGGAAATCGATCGCCGAAATAATTGCATATAAGTTATGAAAAGTTTTTTTCACCGAAACAGAAATAAACGGATCTTCTATTTTTGGAAATAGTTCGGAGTTGACTAAAAAGAACCAGGCTTGGTTTAGTGCCCATCGTTGCATGATGTCCAATCGTAACTCGTAAGGTTATACAACACGAGAAAAGCCAACGATTTCAAGACTAAATTTCCACTAAGATTTGCTACTTGTGAATCAACAGAACACCGCCAGCCAAACTTGTCCGTATACGTTTTCCTCGCAGGCGGTTTTGCGACCGAAGGAACGGCTCGATCGCTATCAGCTGCCCCGGGTCATCGTCATCTTCATCGTCGTCGTCAACTGTGGCAGCATCCGGCGGGTCGAGACAGAGGAAGGTCTACGTCAAGAAACCGCTCAACGCTTTCATGCTGTTCATGAAAGAGATGCGGCAAAAGGTCATCGACGAATGCACGCTCAAAGAATCGGCGGCCATTAACCAAATACTCGGCCGCAAGGTAGGCCTGTACTCCACAGGATAAACCAGAATAAGCCAGCACTCACAAGAGTGCAAAGACCCACGCTATCACTGTTTTTGTGACTCGTGACCTTCACATTTGACCTTGTGACCCTAGAGTAAATGGGCTTCCAGGACTCATCGTTGACATTTCTGTGTCGAGTTTAGTGCATCGGTTTTTGAGATATCACGCGAAATAAAAAACAGACACAGGCAAACGGATGTAAAAACCCTAAAACCCTACACCTGCGACTGCCGTCGTCGTGGATAAAGAATAGCCAAATATGTATACGGTGAGCCAAAAATTAAACCCTTGCTAATATCAAGAAATCATGCTAAAAGGTGTCAGAGAGGCTAGTTGTATTACACGGTTACATCGTGTAAATAAAGCATCAGAGGCCCGATTTACAATAGCATCTTAGGACATATCTTAAGATAGTCTGTGAATCGGGCCCAAGCTGGCAGGTTTATATTACATGTGCATGACATTTTAAAATATCATGAAATTTTATTGATTAAATATTTATTTTCCAGATGAACGTTAATAGTAAAAAAAACAAAAACAGTGGAGCTTCATTTTGGCCCCCAAGGTTGAATTTGCAAGTCACAGCCTACGGACGACAAACCGTCCCTGATAGGGGCGTGGTCAGGTCATTTGACCCATTAAAAATTTTTGGGGCTTCAATCATATCACTGGAACGGCTGAGCCTAGTGGTATAATTTTGTACACAGGTAGGCTATATCAATTCTAGCAACAGGATGACATATCACCCACATAAGGGGCGTGGTTATGGCCACGTGACTGTTTCACAATTTTGCCGTTTTCCGTGATGCAGCGCGTCGCACGGGTTCGTCAGCGACAGCTGAGCTATTTGTTGAGACATGGGAGCGGACAGACAGACAGACAGACAAACAGACATACGGACATACTGACCACAATAACTGTAATAACTGCTCGTGATAATACTGTTTTGATCTGTGTCAGTGGCACGCGCTGGAGCGGTCGGAGCAGGCAAAGTACTACGAGATGGCACGCAAAGAGAAAGAGCTGCATATGCAGCTGTATCCCGGCTGGAGCGCACGTGACAATTACGCCACACGCACGAAGAAGAAGAAGATGAAGAGTGACGTCACCGCCATGACGTCAAACTACGAGACCAAACTCGGTATCTATTAGACGATGCGGTAGCATCGTAGCCAAGAATTTAAAAAAGAGATGCTACCAGCACTAGTCTTATGTATAGCGATTAGGGCTGAATTTTGGCGACCCCTTGAGAAATAAAGAAAGACAGAATGGATCAAATATTAGTATCAGTGTGCTGTCCTCCACAGAATGAGGACATAGACATCAAAAAAGTTGCAAATAGTCATGTCGGGGTTACTGTAAAAAGACTTCAAAAACGCCCAAAAATTCATGTTCTTCTTCTTCTGCTTCTTCGTCACACCTTTTTTGTCCAGGCAGTTTCTCTGGAACTACTACAGACACCAGCATAAGTAATATACCGCTGGAACCGCTATCATCAGTAGATGAAA
>Ga0209363_1001363_pt1 | contig 11617 bp, 6 predicted proteins | sample WorMetexBAHAMAS3_FD_187385 | JGI IMG/M metagenome (GOLD analysis project Ga0209363, IMG submission 187385) | Marine gutless worms symbiont microbial communities from Max Planck institute for Marine Microbiology, Germany - Inanidrilus exumae... | ecosystem: Host-associated > Annelida > Digestive... | reverse complement strand
ATATATGCTATGTTGAAACTTTAGTGTTTGTATTTATATGAATAATGGGGGTGTTTTTTGAACCGCAGTGTAGTATAATCTCAACAAACATTAGCTGCTATCAAACACGCTGTAGGTGACAATTTGTCCTTTATCAGGACAGCCCACCGGTGCATCTGGCACGCACTACTGTGCATTCCAGCGTGATAATGAGTCGAGAGTCAACAACATCGAAGAAATGAAGCAACTACGTCAAGTCGATAGGACTACTTGTTTAAGTCTGGCAAAGCAGTAATATACAGCATTGAAGTAAAAATGCGATTACCGTGTTTCTGTGTTTTGCTAGATAGTGCAGAAGCATTAGTCACGAAAGGCGGGCAAATCAACCAAGCTTATTATGCCAAAAATTGTTAAAATTTACAGTGCTTGCCGAAGTTACATTACAGTTACAACAAGCCTGCAGTTGTAGACAGCAAATTTGCCCCCAGTGGCGCCACATGGCGAACCCGACGATTCCCGATGAAACATACGCATCGTCTATGATTCTGGCCTATTCGCTCTATTATCACGTCATCCACAAACCAGAAGTACCTAAGTTATTGCACTGCCGTCAGAGAATGACCGAGCCAAGACCATAGGTAACATGTACAGAAAATTTGGTGAAATTTGGACATGGTTTTGAGATATGCCAGAGGACAGACAGACAGACTGGCAGACATAATGATCGCAATACTTCAGCCACTTACCGGGAGCGAAGTAAATATCGGGCATGTTGTTGAAAGACGCAGTGTTTGTGTCTTCAACGCATTCTAGCGTAAATTACACGTAATATTGCCAATAACAAAATGTCAGTGAACCCGACCCGACCCGGCCGATCCATCCAATTAGTTTTTGACGCGAGTAACCATACCCAATGCGACCCGTGGGTTTCTGCTTACAATTGGCCGTCACTTTTCCCCCAGAAATCCAACCCGTGTCCAACTCTGGGATTACAATTTACAACTCTGGGATTAAGAACAAATAGACGTCTAGATAAATGACTCAGTATTATCAGAAAGTCGCAGATATATTTGCCACAGTGTTTTTTGCCACTGTTTCAAAACATTTCTGTAATTAACTGTCGTATGGATGGTTGGATAGATAGAAGGAAGACACTGTCTGATTGCTGCAGGGTGGCAGCCAACAATATATTTCTTTAACTATTATGCTTTGTTTTTAATTATTTTGCATTCGTCGTCCTTCAAAAGGATACAAATTCTTCGATTCGTGGCTCTATTTTATACTGTCACTAGCGCTCCACCCTCGCGACTATGGCGCTCGATTAGGCCTACACCTCGCGCCTACGGCGCTCGATCCGTTGCGCTTGCAGCCCGCTAGTTCCGAATTTCTCAACGGAGCTAGTTTTGCGCCCCGCTAGTCAGATGTCTACGATCGGCAGTGATTTGCAGTGGCATACGGACGGCGCGCGGGGAGCAAGCCCGCGGGATCAAGCGACGCTCGCTGACCCCCATGACCGTACAAGGATGCCACCTGCCTTATTTCATGCAGATCCGCTCAAAATGTGGACGTGCATAAGGAACAAAGAACACACGCACAGAGATTCGATTTTATATCATATAAGATTCATAAGCGGCCATTTTTGTACGTGTGTATAATTTGGAAGGAAACTTGTTATTTTCTAATTTAATGCTGGATTCAGTTTTTTTGCTACTGCATTTAAATTGTTTTGGTGTATTTTGCGTGCCAGCTGTCATCACGTGTGATAGAAGACTCTCACGACGATGACGACTGTGACATTTATCAAGCCATTTCTGACCCTGACTGTCCTAATTATATTGGTAAGAGAATGAATGAATTTATTTGCTTGAGAAGAACACCATGCACTCACGTGTGTCTTACGTATCGGGTATTGTTAGTTGCTAGTAGCCTAAAGGCCGACAGATGAATGATATATTATGCTTTGTCATTCAAAAGCAATGTAGGCCCTAACATATAGGCCTTTTATTTATATGAATATAAGATTTAATATAATTATTTAAGCACAATACATGGTGTTCTCTGCAGCTCTGTCCAAACCGATAAACTTAATGCTGATTTATACAACTGTTTGTCGTTGCACCGCATTAACTGTCAATGTGTTTCAGTCAGGACAGAAGAAAATGGCGCCTACTCCTTTAGTTCAAACGGAATGTGTACGTCTGCAGTGACTGATGCAGACGACGATACCTCGGCGAAATCAGTCGTGAAATCGGTCTACAGAAAACCAGGTAGGCCTATGTGCATGTATCAAAAACGTTTCCAATGTCAAACATCAGCAGGCTACTGTTCGATGAGACACATGTTTATGCATGCTCAGGTATAGGCGCCGACTTTTAGAAATCACTGTGGGAGTGTGGGGCGATATCTTCTTCCACCCTACCCTCCGTTATCCCCGCTTTCCTTCCCCCTAAATCCAGCTGGCGGTTCTGGGAGAGAGCTCCGTTAGCGGCTCCGGTGGGAACACGGCCACCAAGTGATATTTGGTGTATTTTGACGCTCAAACTATGCGATAGCGGCCTAATTTCTAATTTCTAGCGTGGTCGGTCGGTCTGTTGGTAAAATTCGTGAGTCCTGCAAAAAACGGCTGAACCGATCGAGATGCCGTTTGGCTGATGATTCAGGTGGGCCCTAGGAATCATGTATTAGAAGAGGTGCAGATATCCAAGGGAAAGGGGCAATTTTTGGGGGAAAGTGACGGCCAATTGTAAGCAGAAATCGTCGTGGCGTGACGCGTCAAGTTGCGTCAGCCAATCGCCTATAGCTCGGACAAGTATTGACACTGTGCCGACACATTTCCGCGAGGTGCGAATTCTCTAATGTTAAAACCGTTTAAACGAAACGCTTAACGGCTACAAACGATTGAAGATTTGAGCGTGCGGTGCTATGCAGCCTGTCGTAAAATTTCTTTGACCACGTGTTATGTTTTACTGTACAGATCGCATTATAAAGTGACGCTAAATTTTTATGGCCAAAATCTTCGGGACAAAGCACTGATGGGGTCAGTTTTTATTTGGTCTCCATGTACTTCGCAGCGAGGATTACATTAGCAGAGTTGAGTTAACTTACCCCAAAATCAGACATCGATTATATTACACCTACATTACATTACGTCATTTTGGCCATTCCGTGACGTAGGCCCCTATGGCATGACTTAATATTTTACTGTCGTGAACATTACCAGAATTTAAATAGTTAAATTATTAAAGGAGTAAATGTTATTGTAAAAACGTCAAGTTTAAAACGACTTTGAAGAGAAGACAGTCGCTACGTGACATAACAGCTCGCAGCTTTTGGGGCTTTGCTTACGTACCTCAACAAAGGAGTCTATCTCAAGACCCCTGGGGATCTTTCGTCTAGAATCCCTGTACCCTAACCATCGAATCTTGGCATGCTCCACAGGTCTGCGATTCTTACTGTTTTGAAGCATTTATTTTGTAAAAATGTGTAATGCATTTTAAAAATCGTTTCTTTCATTTTCTGGATCTACGCTCATTCTTCTCGATCGAAATTAGTGATAAATTTGTTTGATACAATACAGCATAAGCGTATGTGTATACAGTTATGAGACGTACAACTGAAGGTGACATATTAAACGTAGAAAGACACGAGTCAAAATCACAAGAAGTCACAGCCAAAGACTGGACTGAACGTAACTTATACTTCAATATGCCAGCGACTGAGGAAACCCAACCCAAAGTCGAAGACGGTATGTATACAACTCGTCCACATCAGCGAAAACCGCGGTAATTTGTAAACTTTGACTTACAAATATATTTTATCGATGCGAATAAGCCTATCTGCAATTTGCGATAAACTATATAGGATTTGTAAATATGAAACCAACGTCACATTATGTGTTACAAATGCCACAGCCTACAGGCGATAAAGAAATTTATGCTGTTTGCATAATTTAGCAAAATGTCAAGGCGAGTCCACTATACAACAGGCACTTTTATGGCAATCTCTTCGAATGATACATGTAGAATACCAGCCAATACATGTAGTAAACACGGTCTATTATCGGCCATTGTCATACATCATCTACAATCTGTGCTAAAGTATTTTTGCAATGGCTTTGTCAATAATTCTGTTGCTGTAGTGATTTTCGTCACTCTTTCGTTGTTTAATCGAGAATGATTTGCGCATAATAGGCGTATTCTGGAACAGTCCAAAACTACGTTGTCTTTCTTATCCTGTTAAGTCGGATATCTTTTACGTTGTCGCCAGTTGGCTCTGTGAACTTAGACTGATGTCACACCTGCGATTTTATCGTGCGATTTTGTCGCGCAACTTTATCGCGCGACAAAGTTGCAGTGTGTACTCGTATATACTGCAACTTTGTCGCGCGATAAAGCTGTGCAACATAACAGGTATGACATCGGTCTTAGACTTGCAGTGATTCTCAAATTTGTTTAGGATTATACTGCTGTATTACCATATAGGCCTATGTGCCTATGTCTCGGTAGTATGCGATTTTAAAAGGTCTTAAATAGTGACATTCAGTGATACTCAAAGTCAGTGGTAATAAAATCACTCAATAAGCCATATATGACTATCTGTTGATCTTCAATGGTAAAATGTCCCTATCCTATCCGTTTCCAAATTATTACCGCTTGTTTATGAAAATAAAAAGGCGTCATGTGACCCCGAGGTAATTTGTTACCCTTTGGTTGGCACTTGTCTGCTAAATCTGTGTATTGGTATCATATTTGAAGTGCGCAGCTTCACCCTTTCTGAAAATAGGAAGGGCCCAAAATATAAAAAGCTCACGTGACTCTGATCACGCTGCCTCTGGGGTGGTTTGTCATCCATAGGCTAGAACTTACCATGGCCAATCTACAGAGACCTACGAAGTCAGTTGTTGCAACTGTTTCAAGTGAACTATGGTTGATTACAGGTTACACGCATCGGCAACAAACTAATGGAGAAGATCAATCCTGCAACGTTGTAACTGATGAATCGGACGATCGCTACTACAATGGTGTTCCTGGTCATATTTCACAATCACATTATACAACAGCTGTTGGAGCTGATTTTTCACCACCGGTTTATAGAGCTCTAGAAGATCTAGATCTAGAAGATGAAGGTAAAGAACACCGTTTTATTGTACACAGTCGTGTTATTCGTTGTTTCTAATATCTGAGAACAACGAAACGCACGTTCTACACAGGTTCTTACCTGAGAGGCCACTGATCGTTTACTCCCTCCGTACTAAAACTCACAACAAGTCCCTCATTTGCAAAACTAGTGATTTGAACGAACGTCACTTTATTGTCAGGTCTCTTTACAAGAATTGTTATTGATTACTCTTCCACCTCAGTGCATTTTATATATTTACGTATGTTTGAATGTATACATGTATGTATTTTATGTAATTGTAATCACTTGCGTTTTGTCATGTGACTCAATAAAGAAACTTGATGATGATGATGATGATGACAGCGTATCGGTCTGTCGGTCGGTCACGTTCGTGAGCCCTGCAAAAACGTCTAAACCGATACCATTTGGGATACTGATTTATATAGATGAGGGTCAAGGGTGACAAGACGGCGAGGCATGCGATGCATGCACCGTTTCTTCTGAGGTAATCAGGACGAAACGGTCCGGGCAAAAGTCCGTGAAAGCAGTCCGAGATAAAGAAGTGAAACTACGGGGGATATGACTTGTGAATCAGGTAGGTTTTAAGCCCGGAGTGAAAGAGATAGTGAGTTATGGATTAGCAGAATCGAAAGAAGAAGTGATAGGTGAAAGAATACGTGAGTAGGAAATGGTACCAGAATGAGGTTGACCAAAAGATAAAGGGAGTTGGTTCCAGAGACAAGGTGAAGCATAGCAAAAGGGAGTTGGTTCCAGAGACAAGGTGAAGCATAGCAAAAGGTGCGATCAATTATTTTTTTAGAGAGGATGATGTCGGTGGCCGAGCAGGTGTAACGACGGATGAAGAGCGAGTATAACGAGGATGCTAAATGGAGATGAGGTTATGAAGGTATGAAGGTTGGATAGTTGTGATAACTTTGTAGGTAAGTGAGAGGTGCTTGTGTTCGATGCGTTCAGTGATTCTGTGTCAGTGGAAAGAGCTAGGGTGGACATATTTTCATAAAAACCCGAACTCAGATAAAAAATAATCAGCGTTGACTTTGTACTCGGTGGTCGTCGAAACCGGAAATAGAATTTGGATTTTAGAGATGTGCAAATTTCGGTTTCGGTATCGATTTCATCCGGTCTAAAACGATTACGTATACGCAATTCTTTACCATTTCCATAAAACTTTGCGTACGGCTCGGAAATGTGGTGGGTTCGATGCCTGTTGTTTCTGAGACAAACCGGAAGTAGACGTAAAATTTTAGAGGTGTGCGAATTCCGATTTTGGCAGTTTCGCGATTTTGGTGGACATATTTTCCCACGGATCGTCGCAAAAATCCGACCTGAGTTAAAACGAGCTCTATTGTGTTCTGTCGAAATCGGATCTATCAAATGCAACCTTCAACGAGCATTCGTAATAGCTCACGAACGAATGAAACGGAAACCGAAAGCGGAATTTGGGCCTGTCTGAAATTCGAATTTATTTTAACGCAACCGGAAACAAATTCTAGCTTTATAGAGGTGCAAAATGTGGTTTTCGTTTCGGTTTCATTTGTTCTTGAGCGATAACGTATATGCAATTCTTCACCTTTTATCAGAGAATTTTTTTCCGTTCGGATCGTTAATATGATCGGCTTGACACCTATTGTTTCCGAGACAAACCGGAAGTGACCGATTTCAGGGCTACACGAATGCCAATTTTGGCCGTTTCGAGGTTGCATTTGATAAACCCGAGTTCGATGGAACACAACAGTGCTTGTTAGATAGTCTATCAAATGCATTCGATAGACAACGAGCTATCGCTATACAGACGGAGTAGCGTGGTGTGTGTGTCTGTGTGTCTGTCAGTCACGTTCGTGTACCTTGCAAAAACGGCTGAACCGATCGAGAAGACGTTTGGGGGTGCTGACTCGGGTTGGCCCCAGGAACCATGTATTAGATGGGGTGCACTTACATTATGGGGAAGATGCAAATTTTTAGGAGTTGTTCGCCTCTGTGAAAGGCATTGGGAGACTTTGCTGCGGTGTATGCAAAAACGGATGAACTGACCAAGATGCCGTTTTGTGGGCTGACTCATGTGGCTCAAAAGAAACATGTATTGGATGGTCATCAAGGTCGGACAAATCCATTCGCCGCTGCGAGGGGTGGCAAGATGGCTATGCGGCGTTTCTTCAGAATTGTTTGACCACTTGTTACCCATGCCGACAGTAGTCGTAGGGCTAGTGTTTTTACCTCTGTGTGTCTGTGTGTCTGTTTTTTCCGCACGATTTCTCAAAAGTCGATGCAACTAGGATCACCAAACTTGACATTAAAATGTTGCAAAATGATTCACGGAAACTCCTATATTTTGGGGTCAAAGGTCGAAGGTGAACGTCACGAGTCACAAAACATTAGTAGTAGTGCTGGCGTGGGTCATTTCACTCTTGTGAGTGCTGGCTTTTTCTAGTTATTATCATTACGCACAGAGTAACTGGATGCAGTAAACATTGCAATGTTATAACAGTTATGACGTCATCACGCCGTTAAATAAGAAGATCGTATTTTTTATTTTCATTGATACAAAAGATGTACCAAGAAACACGGGAGTTATAGTCCAAAATAAAGTGGCACGTTTTTGTAGCCCACGATGTATAGGCTATTAGTATGATAACTGTTTAGCTTAACCATATGCATTTGCGCAGTATTAGTATTCGTACTTATTACTTCGCCACGGTAGGTGGGTGACGTACTGAGATCAACGTGTCCTAAATGCCTCTCGGTCGTTTGTTCGTCTGTATGTCTCTTTGTCTGTTCGCATATATCAAAAATTGCATGTCTAAATTTCAACAAATTTTCTGCACACGTTACATGTGGCCGTGGCTCGGTCATTCTTTGACGGCAATGCAATATGTTATGTACTTCCGTTTTTGTGGATAACGTCATGTTTTCGCATATTGGGGGCCAATTAGCCAAAATCAAACACAACATTATATTTTGTCGAGTTCGCCAGATGGCGGCACAGGGGCGAAGTTGCTATCTACGATTGCAGGCCTGTTTGTTTCTTTGAAGGTCATCAAAACTTGGGCGAAGTCGACAATACTGCCGACGAGAAAACGAATGTTGACTACAAGCACAACTACACGGAAGGAGGAAGCTCGTTCCAGATGTATGGATAAGTGCATACATAAAATAGAACAGTTTAAAGTCTGCCAGTGCTAGTAGTCAGGAGACAGTATAGACTATAGGCGATGTAATGGTTGACGAAAATAATGCGTGAAAATTGTGACAGTGACAGTGACAGTGACAGTGAGTACGTAATAGTTTTTACAGTTTAGATAGACAGCCTGCATATGTATATGTATATGCTGTTTCGACAATCGCTTCCCGAGTAATCCCGGAATAAATATACTACCAGTTCTGACTAAGAAGGAAACGACTCAACTACCGCAAGCAAGAATCCGTGTATTGTACAGCATACGACGAACACTCAAGCAATTATCGGAGCGAAGTGATTCACACTCTAGGTACTCAGGTTTATATAGCCCTATGAACGTACGTCGTTGCCTATAAAAAGGAGAGGCAAACTGCGTCCGGGCCTGCAAACTCCACCTCGGAGCGGTCCACATATTTTTTATAGCTAGTAAACCCATTTGTGCGTTCTTCGGTCGGACTTTGGTCTGACTACCTCCATAGCTATACACCATAAAGGCTACGAACAAAAGGCCACAGGACAAAAGGCCGCTAACAGCGTCAAGCGTCACACTAGGGGTAGTTGGACGCCTTGGTCCTTTCCTTTAATGCCTGGAGACGGACGCTTTTGGTCCAAAGCTCGCGCGTGGGTTACTGCGACGCAGTGAAGCGCGGACGGTGGGCGGAGCCTAGGGGAGCCTAGCGGACCAATCATAGACTACGGACATTTAGTGGTGTAACTGCAGTCGATTGATTAATTTATACGCAAATTTCATAAGTCCTCTAAGATTATAGGCACTCGAGTTTGGCGGCGGCGATACTCTTGTCCATTTGGACGTACGCGGCGCCACTTCAAAGAAAAGAACCAAGGCGTCCAACTACTAGAAAGGTGTTTTGAACCAAAGTGTCACGCAATCCACACTAGGAAACTGGAGCGACGGTACCGTCGACTTCGCACCGTTGAGTTGGAGACAGCCTGGCGTCAACAGTTCGACATGCAGCGTCAGCTGTACCAGTCGAAATGCACACAGTTCTGGCTGTCAACCGTAAACTCTTGCAGACGCAATCCAAGAGCCCTGTGGCGGCCTGTTGACTCGTTGCTCCAACCACCAACTCAGCGCACCTCAAACAAGCTGTCAGCCGATCATTTTGCCCAGTTCTTCAGAGGCAAAGTCGACAGCATACGGGCGGCCACTCTTTCTGCTGACCCACCAGTCATTGTCAGCAGAAAGATGCCGCCTCTCAGTCACTTCAAGCCGGCGACTGTCACAAAGATTCTCAGTCTGCTGAAGAATACACCGCCAAGACATGTGAATTAGACCCCATCTCAACATGGTTACTGAAACAACTGGCTTCCCAGATCGTACGCTAGCAAGCAGTTTTTACCGCGCGACACTATGCTATCGTGGTATATGCTGTCGTCTTGTGTCTGTCCGTCCGTCTGTCTGTCCGTCTGTCCGTCCGTCCGTTTGTCCGTTCGTCTGTTCTTCCGTCCGTCACACGCCGGTATTGTACCAAAATGGCTAAACATACAACTACACGCAACCAACGCCACACTATAGTTTTCTTGACGCCAAAGATCTCGGCGAAATTCCAACGGGGTCACCCGCAATTGGGATGCCAATTAGAGGTGAGGTAGGTTAACAGCGGCGATTTTCGACCAATATCTCGCAATATCTCAGAAAGGTTGCAAGACAGCGACATTGTTACTATGGAAGGCTAATAGGAACTCGTGTGCGCTCTATCTAACGGCGCTATTTCCGTTGACATTGGGTGACACGTATCTTCCCCAAATCACCCCATTTTCGACATTTTGTACCGCCTTTCATGTCTTCGTAGTAGTCTTAGAGACTTCAAACTTGGTAGGCAGGTTGATCGTAGCAAGTCCTAGGCCATGGATGACAAATTATCCCTAAAAGGGGCATGGTCAGGTCACGTGAACCATTTAAATTTTGGTGGGCACCCACCATATCATTGGATCGGCTGAAGCTAGAGTGGTCAAATTTTGTACACAGGTAGGCTATAACTAGTTCCAGTATACGGAGAACATATCACCCTTAAAAGGGGCGCGATTAAAGTCACGTGATCCATTTTAAATTTTGCAGTGATATCTCTGGATACCTGCCCTCGTGGCCGAGTGGTTAACGCACTCGACCGCCATGTGCAGTAGAGCATGACGCGCTCAGTGGCCGGGGTTCGACTCGGCCAGGGCGCGTCCGCCTACCAAAGAATTATTTCTAATAATTTTAACGTACATGATGAACAGGGATATAATCCCGGGCAGGAAAAAGAGGTTCGACGGTGTCCTCCATAAACTGTGACCGTTGCAGGCACCTTGATCTAGCCGCGTCAAGTCTGCCTGCCGCGCCGACGTGAGTCGAAGTAAATAGACTTGGCTGGCCGCTGGCTGGCGTAATACAGTCAGGGCCAGTCAGGGCTAAGCGAGACAGTAGGCCACGTCTAGAAGGGGCGCGCTATAGAAATACCTGACAAGCTGCTCAATCCTACTTAACCTGTTTTCCCGCAAGTCGCTAGCACACATCGCACACATTTACCAATTCCCTTCCTCTCCCTGGGCAAGCACACTGGACTGCTGTATGGTCTCAGCGATGGGGTCCAGAGTAGGCTGGACCCCTGAACGCAAAAAGAACGAACGAACGATATCTCTGGATCGGTTGAAGCTAGAGTCGTTAAATTTATAGACTATATCAAGTCCTAGCTTTCGGATGACAAACCACTTCTAAAAGGGACGTGATGAGGGTCACATGACCTATTTTCATTTTCGGCGCTCGCAATTATGTCCGGAACGGCGGAAGCGAAAGTCGCCAAAATTTCTATGCAGGTAATATAATATCAAGTGCTAGCCTTGAGATGGCAGATTACGCCATAATGGGCGTGATGATGGTCACATGACTCGTTTTTTTTAAATTTGACATAGGCATATTTTTGGAATTGGTGCAGCTAGGCAGTTCAAATTTCGTATGCTGATTGACACACAAAAGTACTATAGTGTGTGCATGACAGATTACCACCTAGAGGATGTGTTTAGAGTTACGTGACCTGTTTCAATTTTGGGACATAAGTGATAATAAAATGGTAAAAACTGGCCAGTTTACAACCAAGTGTAAGGGCAACAAAGTCATAGATCTAAAACGGCAAAAATCACTTTGTTGGGACTCCGCCTAGAACGTTAAGCACGCCCTTACCAGCGAAGTCATGTTTCAGTTGATGGTTCTGTTCCCTACCGGTATTGCTAGAATGGCCATTTATTACGTGATACAGTCACATTCACAGCAAGTATGATTTTTGGCATGACTTCGCTGGTAAGGGCGTGCTTAACGTTCTAGGC
>Ga0209363_1001362_pt1 | contig 11620 bp, 7 predicted proteins | sample WorMetexBAHAMAS3_FD_187385 | JGI IMG/M metagenome (GOLD analysis project Ga0209363, IMG submission 187385) | Marine gutless worms symbiont microbial communities from Max Planck institute for Marine Microbiology, Germany - Inanidrilus exumae... | ecosystem: Host-associated > Annelida > Digestive... | reverse complement strand
ATATATATATATATATATATATGTACATATACATACGTATACGATTACGTACGTAATTGCATACGCACGCACGCACGCACGCACACACACACATGCATACCATCTTCATCTACCTCAAAACACCAGACAACAACCATTTTATGGCCATTATACAAGTCAACCTGTGTTATGTGAAATAGAGTTAAAAATGGGACGATTTTGATTCAAGTTTTACCGCCCATATACCTTTGCTGATGATAACAATTGTCTTTAGATTAGGGAGAACATGCTGTCTCACTGGTGATAACTATATCGTCTCCAAACCGGTTGGCTGGCTGGTTGATTGGTAGGGACATTAATGTCGCCTTTCAGCACAAGAATAAACCATATCAGGGACAAAATCTTGGGTGGAGATTTAGTTCCGCCAGGTTTAAGGATGGCCAACAATACAGTAACCTCCTGACCTCGTTACCTTTTGTTCAGCAATGACCCTACATGGGAAAGGATAGGGGAGGCTCATTTAAGTTATTACGCTACTGACTGCAACAGGATGTAAACTAACCAACCACCACAAGACCTATTTATCAGTTCAGTGTGATATCTTGTGTAACTGCTGTTCTTCAGTTCTCATAACATATAAGTGCCTAACGACTCTCATTGTATAATATCTTTTTCTGTGTTGGTCTGGCTTTGGAATGACTCTCTTAAGTAAAACCCAAATGAAGCATCCACGGGACATCCCACCCACGGTACCAGACCTGCCCCCTCCATCCCCTTGTCTCCATACCGTAAACATTACCGCAACAAAATGTTTTTTAATATTTTATACAGTGTTTAATTTTAATGAACAGACTGCATACTGCACAAGTTTCAGTTGACATAAAATTCTCTTTCACTCTCCTCTCTTTCTCAGTTTCCTTACTCAGCATACTTCTACACTAAAATAGTTCAGGTCAAGAATTCAAAGGACAGGTTTGCCAGAGGAAACTTTCTTGGGATTGCTGTAGCAGGATTTGTTACAAGCTGTATGCCATATCTGTCTCGCAAGTCCCAACCAACAGCTCAATGCAATGAAAAGGACAAAAGCAAAGCCGAACTAACCGCGGCGTGCCATGTTGCCAATGGCCGACTCTGATGGCTGAGCATCAATCATTCGCCGACTTTCAGTCTTCACCAACTCCATCAGCTCTCTGCAACCAGCCACCACGCCATCAACGACCATTTCACACACCGTCATGTGCCGTGGTCAAGTAGTGGCACAAACACTTGATTCTGATGGCAAAGTCAACAGCTAGCTGTTCCACTTTCAAGCAAGAAAATAGATGAATCAAGTAAGAAGAAAACAAAAAATCATCCGGAGATGAGATAGCGATCGTGAACCTTTTTACGATGATATCGCACACGTACTTCAAAATATAAAAAAACTACTTCGTTTAGCAAATTAAACGATAGCTAAGCAAGTACTGCGCGTTAAGGCTTGAATTTATGAACCTGCTACAGAATTTCCAGCTTGCAGTTAATGCCATTGTAGGCATGCAGACGGGTTGCAGTATATCTGGACACACTGCAATATGGGCTCAAAAAGAGTGTTTCCCACCGCCATACTCCACAGGTGACACAACTGTTGACTTATTTAGTGAACACAACGTGTTTAGTTCCTGCATTCAACGATACCTAGTGTCACGTGCCTGCGACTGAGTGATGCCAGCATTATCTGCCGTGTTACTTATTTTCAGTTCCAATTCAGTCTGATTTTGTTCAATATATTGTTTGCTAGGCCACATCAGCACTGCAGCGTACTATTGGTTTTAATATGCAATATAGTAAATCGGATGTTGCCGAAAATTCGGGTAGGCACCTTTCTTGTGTGGAGCGTACACTGTACGCTCCACACAAGAAAGGTACCTACCCGAATTTTCGGCAACAAAAAGCTAGTATCAATACAAAGTCTTTCCCTGGGCTGTCTTTCCCTGGGCTGTACGCCGTACAGCCCAGGGAAAGACTTTGCATTGATGCTAACTTTTATAATGTTCACTAGGCCTAATACTAATAGTATTGTTATTCTATTGATTTTCATGGTATATAACATTTATAAAGTGTAAAAAATAATTCTTGTTGCATTTACTGGTTTATTACTAAAATAGTTGGATATTGTGCTTATCATGGGGCAATTACTGTTACTCATTTGTGACCATTCACTAGTTTATTGCGTAACAGTCAATAATGGAAAAAGCTCAGTACTTGTTTTGGATAACCAAATATATTTGCAAAATGCTTTGAACATCCCTAGTTAAAATTCCAGCTGTCACTCGAACGATATTTCGCTCGTTATCGATCGCATTTTATTACCACACGTCAGCATATAAACAGCTCTGCAGACTGTGACAGTGCTACAGCATGTCCCTCTGTCCGTCTATCACACATTGGTGACAGTGCTACAGCATGTCCCTCTGTCCGTCTATCACACATTGGTGACAGTGCTACAGCATGTCCCTCTGTCCGTCCATCACACATTGGTGACAGTGCTACAGCATGTCCCTCTGTCCGTCCATCACACATTGGTGCTGTGTCAAAAAAGGCTCAACTGGTCATCAACCAATCAACACTATATTTCGGGCCGCTATATGCTATATATGTTTCCCTGGACCCACCCGCGTCCTCAACGCAAATGGCATCTCATCGCTTCAGCCATTGTTGCATGGCTCACTGGGTGATATATTGACTGACAGACCGTGCTATTCGGTCGGTAGCAACAGGCGGAGCGCACAGTGGACCACCCAAATTCTGTTATTGTCTATGGCTACAACAAGTATTTACTGGAGCAGTCGACTCAAATACACCATACCTGTCTTTCCTTCGTAAGTGTTCACCAGATGTCGCCACCCCTAACTGAGGTAGGACATCCAGTTGCAGCTTACCACTCATCTATCGACCCCGAAAGTGTGAGTTGGCCTAGTTAGTTGAGTGGTTGACCTATAGTGGATGGTTTACCCACAAAAGTGGTAACCCGTCAGCTACAGGTCTCGCGCAGAACAGGGAAAGTTCGCCGGCCAAAAACCGACGTTCTACCGCTGAACCATTAAACCAACTGTGATGTAGTCTAATAATAATAATTGTAGAATATCTATGCTCTTATAGTGGTTTCCTTGCATGTATCGTCGTACAGAACAAGGCAGTCATAGACAGCAGAGTATGCAAACTTTGCTTCGCCGGAGGTGTAGAATCGCACGCTTAACTATATGCTTACTTAACGTAAGTCCAGTTAGTGTAAAATTAACTTCACCTTCCTACGTCCATCAATATAAATTGCTTTCTTTGGCGACGTCGTCTGTTGCCATACCAACAACAAAAGCTTTTGTATTTTTCTTCTGATTAATCGTCCCAATTTCACAATTCCTATTTTAGTGGATTTTGCGACTAATGTCGAAATAGTTAGTCACAATTATGCTGTTTAATAACGCAAAATTAAATTATGTCCGACTTTACTTTACAGTAAAGAATTGATTTTAAGCGAAATCGGTGCATTGCAACGAAATTGATATCGCAACGCCATGCAATGATGCCATATCACTTTCGTAAATAAGCTGTTTTACTTACTGCATTACTGGAGGCATGGTATCATGTGACTCAATATTGCTGCGTTATCGATACCATAAGTATGTAATTGAAATCGCGAAAACACGAAAACGTTTGGTGGGTATACTTCCGGTGCGCAGCATACAGCCCAGAGGAAAGACTTTAAGTTGATTCTAATGGTAAAAATGGAAACTTGACATTCCATAGGGGGCCATTTCACCGTGAGTTTTCGGCTTTTGTAAACATTTTGGAGTTATAACAGCCTGAAACCGCAAGACCTGGAAACTTTTTGACAACTTTTTGTGTTTTTTTGGTAAAACGACCCCTTATGGTAAAATTTTCCAAATTCTGTTAGGAAAGTTTACATGGCAACACCGATCGACATTGTTGTTTTGAAATGTCGTATAATTTTTCGGACGGAAAATCGCTGAAATCGTGCGTTATTTACCAGACAAAAAAATTTCGGCTGCCTGTCAAACTGTCGCTACTGCGTGGATCATGCCCAAAGTCTGCCAGGGCCAGCCCCCAATATATAGCTCACAATGTTCCAAATTTCATCCAAATCGGTTCACGTTCGGCGGAGTTATAGCCGAACGCGTGAAGGCCGTTCTTTTGGCCCACAGAGTAAATCCACTATTCGCCAGAAGGCCTCCGGGCAAATAAAGATCTTACGAAATTCCAAAAGAGTTAACTCCAAATTGGAGCAGCCAAATGCAGGCAGAGTAAACAAAATTATTTGTTTCTACCAGTCAAGCCATAGCCACGTCAGATATACTGCCACTAGAAAATGCATCCATTCGATGGCAGAGTGATATGTTTTACACCATTGGCCCACCAGCGTTGTCAACATAGTTTGACCGCTGAAGATCTGTCTGAGTTAGCTAAGTCTTTGCCTTTGGTTTACTGTTTCCACAAAGCAAAATAAGTACTGTAATGCATATGCTGCGGACTAAGACAAACAAGATGAAACAAAGGAAACTGCGTAGAAGGCCAGACGCAAACGCTTAGCATGCTGACATGATAGTAGGCTACACATTAGGCCTATGAGTAGGGATGAAGAGTTATTGTTCACAGCAGCATTTATAAGAAAAGACATCAATCGCACCTTCTCACGCACTCTACTGGATTGAATGCAACATTAACTGAAGTCAGCCGATGCCAATACATCGCTGTATGGTGGCTGACAACGTCAACTCCACCAGTTGTTCCGATCCACATTCTCCTTCACTAGCAACTGTATATAATAATCCATCGTTTGGTTACACAAAATTGTGACTATAATTATTCTTAGATTTCAGCTGTCAATCTATAACTCATCAAGCATGATAAAACACAAACGTGACTAGTAAATAAAAAAGTAAGTAACGTAACATAATGACCGAGCATTGGTCCAGGTGGATTCACCAATGATGTGTTTCAGTACTGTCACCATACATGATGCCACTTGATGCGGTCCTTGCACAGTGCTGCAATAGCAGCATCATTCTCATTAACATCTTTGTTACATTTAAGTAGCTAATCTTACCACATGGTGCCCAGTGGATACTCAGCCTTCTACAACTCCAAGTCTAAAGCATTGGTTTAAAACCGAATCCACTAACTTTGCTTACATAAAACGACACAGCGCATGCTTAGTTATGTTAATAATACCGCAGCAGTGGCATTTTAACAGCTGTAACAAAAATATTGCTCCAGGCTATATTTTTTGATAACTGCATGGTCACAACAGCATTAAACAACTAGAAATGTATGGCCAAGCCCAGCCTCTAGCCCGTCTGGAGCAAACAGCATGGAAAACTCAGGGTTACTGGACCAGTCCACCAAATTATTATCAGGCATAGACGGTTCATTTGTGGTGTTAATGCACACATCCATGTTGTGATCCTCCTCCCGTCTGTTGTGGAATGTCAGCAAACAGAATGAAGGTGGAGTATGCCAATTTTTGCTGATTCGCGCCAAAAATCAGTTACCTTGCGCAAACTCGAAAAGAAGATCAGTTTGATCATGCTGACCTATACTGAAAATTCAGAGGAAATCAATCCAGTACATTCTGACATAATTGGTATCCAAAGGGGGCCATTTAAAATAATAAAGAAAGTAACATCGGCAGAACATATTGCCCTATGGCATGGCAGAAGCAGCCGGACGGGCTAAACACAAAGATCTGCTATCACTGATAGACTGTAAGATGTGCTATGTCGGTTGAAATCTTCAAAACTGCTGCACAACTGCACGAAAATCCCACTTGGAAAAAGCCTTGCAATAAGCAAAAACCAGAGGTCACTCAAGGTCATCGGAATTGCCGCAATTCAACAGGCCAAAAATATCACTTTCTATTAGTAGTCTGCTGCATGAACGTCTCTATCTTGCACCGATTCTGAAATACTACCACATTTACAATGTACGTGACTGTACGTGACCTTGAGGAGACTTTCATTTTTTTGGGTAGTGAGGAGTTACTCACACTGCAAATAGCGCCATTCGATACAGTACAAAGTTGTCGTTGTCAGTGCAATCCTCCATGAGGGTAAACAGTAGCCACGTTTCTCCACTCCTTATGATTGTCTGTGATCCTTGTGGCTTTATTAACTGGAAGGCCTGTCCAACCACTGATGTCATCAGTTCATCATGGGCTTCTTCTTGATCTTGAATCACTTGTGTAGCTCTGTACGATGACTTAATGCAGACAGTTTGCTTTCTTGGCCATAGAAAGTCGTTCTTCACTAACTTCTTCCAAGACCCATTCATTTGTTTTATGTTCTGTCCATGAAATTCTCAATAATCTTCTGTAACACTAAATTTCAAATGCTTCAAAAATTTTTCTGTTACTCTGCTTTCCTTAGTGTGCAGCCTTCAGAATTACATATAGAGATTGGTCAAACAACAGCCTTTTATAGGTCATGGCCTATATCTGATGCATGGTATTAGATGACCTGGCAATTGGGCAGCAACAGACTTTATCGAATTATCGAATATATGCCAATGGATAAATAAGTAAGTAAATGTTATGGACATTTAACAGAAGTCACACGAATGATCCAAGAAGGCCCATAAACGTAGAATTTTTGTCACTTCCATGTGGGCTGATTACGAGAAAAAGTCTGAAAAGCAGAAGAATTCTGCCAAAAGTGGGAATGTTGGCATATCTGCCGAAGTCAAGTAACCAGATTTCATTAGAGACAAAACATGGCGTCAGCAGCTTGAAGCTGTAATAAACCTTGACAATTTAACCTAATGGTGGAGTTGAATGAGACACTGGTGTTCTATGAGTTGTACAGTGGGAGTAGGTGCAGCAGGAGAGATGGATATGAACAACTGAGTGTCATCTGCATACTTTTGATGTGAGATGCCATATGAACTAATAATATATAAGGAGAATAGGAGTGGGCCTAGGACAGAGCCTTGAGGAACACCGGTGTTTATAGGAACAAAGTTAGACTAAGATGTGCTCATTGCATTGTGCACTGGCAGTAATCTGAGAGATAGAATCTAATCCAGCAGAGTGCTAAGCCGGTGACGCCAAAACTATTCTCAAGTCTGTTCAGCAGAGTGCAGTGGTCGATGGTATTGAATGCAGCGTTGAGGTCTAATGAAATATGGCGATAGTTAAAAGTGAAGAACTGTCAAGACCAGACTTCTTAATAAGTGGGGTTACAATTAGAGATGCACCGATAATCGGTATCAGCCGATTAGTACGTTGGTATCGACTGATTTTCATTTACACAATTGGTAGGGATATTAAACAAAGTTAGAATATTCGAAGCCTCGGTTTTCAACTTGGAACTCAACTCGAATTTCACCAACTCATAACTCGATTCATGTAACTCGAGCCAGGGTGACAGCCAAGACGTAAGCTTTACAGCAATGTCATATAATCTGGCTCATCCTGGTGGAGTGCCGCCACTGGTCAGCGGCCTGTCGGCAGTATCGTTTCATCTTTCATCTTTACTCAGCTGCAGATATGTCGACTGCGCCACTGATTACTCAGTAGAGATAGCTTCACAAAGCTGCAACTCTGGTCCGCACATCCACGTGGGAGTCAACATCAAAAAATTTTACCAGAACATAGCAGCTTCAGTGTTACCATTATCTCGTGTAAGCAGCGTGTAACGTGTCAACTTTCGCGTGGACATCGCCGCCGCCAAACGGGGATTATTCGGCGTCTCGGAACATTAAAGTCAGATCCACACCAGCCGCCCGAGCCGCAAGTCCTGGCACGTCGATCAGCGGCGTGCACAGTGGCGGCGTGGGTGGGTGGTCGTCCATCGGGCGGCGTCTGGAAGGACACTGGCGGCACAGTGATGATCCACATACGCGTGCCGTACTGCATGGTCCGGCCGAAGAGCATGGCGATCCGAGGCCTGCAATGGATATACATCTCACCTGCTACCACCTCGTGTCCAAAGTTGTTATAACAAGGTGTCGCCCTAGTGAGACGTAACACGACTGGCCCGCCGCGTTCTGCCTCCTGGTGAGTTAAGTTGCGTATGCACTGCGTTACAGACGACGCCGACAGAAGACAGACTCCGCGACCATTACTAATTTGGCCCTCCTACCTTGTGTGTAGGCGGGCCAGTAACAATGCTGTAAATTCAGAGACTGGCGAGTGATGAGTTGGTCAGCTGCGAGGCACGCAGAGTGCAGAATGTGCGCTCTGTGGGTGGTCGAGTGACACGAACAAAGAGAGGCCAAGAGAGTACATGCTTGCACTTCTTGGCTCCTTTGTTTGCACAGTTTGCCGGCGACTTTTGACCCCCTCTCACCCCTCCCTTTCCGACTCAACTCCGCGAGTCCGCTTTGTTAAGTAGCGATCTCACTGCGGCCATAACAAATCATCCACATCGGTTCACTTTCGGCAGAGTTATTGTGGAATGCACGAAGACCGATAATCGGCCAGTGCCTTATCGGTGCATCTCTACTTACAATGGCTTGGGTGAAAGATAAAGAAAAACAGCCTTTGTGAAAAGATAAATTTGCAGGGTAGGCAATGAGTTCCGCAAAGTGGGTGAACAGAGTTTAATGAGTTAGGTAGGGGTGCAATCTAAAAGAGAAGACTTTGCTGATGTTTGAGTCTAGACTTTTTCAACAGTCAGCCTGCAGGTGACTATAAGTCATCCACCCGGCAGTAGGCTGCCATTACTTTCTGCGAGGCCTGCGGTTACCTTCCCAGCCTTAGAGCGTCACCGCCCCTAGGCCAATACCAAGTTACTGCTTGGTGACAAGAGGCATATAGGTGTAAACAACTTGCCCAAGGTTGTTACGCAGCTTTGCCCCGAGCAGGAATTGAAACCGTGATGACAGTCAACAAGGATACGATGCTGGTCGAGATGTGTAATTGTCTGCGAGACTATGATATGTTCGGCTATCTTGCAGCAGATTGACGTTAGCGAGATCGGGCGATAATTCTCAGGATTGGATCGGTCGCCCTTTTTAAATGCTGGGGTCACAAGTGCCTTTCTCCAGTCCTCTGGAATGGTCTGTTTGGCTAGTGACTGTTGGATGATGAATGACAACATCTTAGCCAGTTCACTGGAGCATGTCTTCAGGAAGACTGCTGGGATGTTGTCAGGTCCATTGGCTTTGCACTGATTCAGATGGTTTAACAGCTTGAACATACCGTTACTTTCTACATGGCCTTGTCTAAAACATGCCGGGACGCCGGGACGACGCCGGGACAGTATAACAGGCGGAGACGCCGGGACAGTGGTGACGCTGTACTAATTGAGACCATCGTCCAGTGAGCAATTACCACAATCCAAGCCGAGACGACGTTGCCGCGTTGTTGAAGCCGGGACAACAGACAGCCATCTCTCCAGCACCAGATTCTTTTTAGGACTATCTGAAGACGCGCTAATTTGCGCGGTCTCTATAAAGGATAATAATACGTGTCTGCTAATGTTACTGTTAGAATTTATAAATAAAACTATAACATAAATAAAACGCTAAACATCAGCCATGTCGGAACAAAAACGCTCATACAGCGGCTGTCCCGGCGTCGATCTCTGCCTGTAATACTGTCCTGGCGTCGTCCCGGCATGTTTTAGATAAGGCGTTCTACATGGATTGCTGACATCTCAGGGTATGGAGATGTGGACGTACACAACAAAGTATGAGTTCTCTGCTGCAGTGACCACTGTTCTACAACAACAAAGTATGAGTTCTCTGCTGCAGTGACCACTGTTCTACACGTGTCCCCTTGTCGCTTGTAATGAGAGAAGCAGATACAGCTAAATGTTTATACTTACTTACGAACTTAGTTAACGTCGCGACTGTCATTTTCTGCACACAATTATGCCCTGCTGGTGATCCAGGCAAATATTTCTTCCACGTTTACGTTGATTAAAAAACGATTCTAGGGTAAACAGGAAGTGTAATCTTACCGTAGTTTTATTAAATATTTCAGCTTGGTTACGGTTAGGATTAGGGTCAGTGTGGTTAGGGTTAGAGTCAATGCTAGAGTTAGAAGAGGCAGGGTTAGGTTACTTTCGGTCGCCCAGATGTCTACTGCCCAAATGGTTTGTCGCCCAAACATCCGGCGACAAGCCGTGACAACCGTCTACATAGCAACACGGCCAGCCGCGTGTATAATAGCATCGGTGTTTATGGAGACCGCTGTCCACAATTAGTCTTACCACTTTCTCAGGTCCTTAATAAAACTATCAATTCTTTCTTGTAGTTGCATCCTAACCTAACTAGATGCAGTAACGCATTCAAGTATTCTATATATTACTTTAAGTACATCGTACACTTAAAGTGCAATGTTTACAACCTATAGCATAGAATATATAACTCTGTTTTTTAACTGTAACAAGCAATACGTAACTAGCAAGCCGCAATCCAATCCAATGTGATGTGACGGGCGCAGGAAATCCTAAGACTCACAAATAGCATAGCATTACGTACACACTGCCAAACTAGCAAAATAGCAATGGTAGCCACGAGTTACATTAAACTAAACCAAGAAACCATGGGACGTGCCTGTGTAAGCCAACGGCTGAGCTCAGCCTAGGACTAAGCTTAGCGGCTGAGTAGGCTGAGCAACCAGACGCGGTACTGTACTGTAGTACAACGGTAGTTCCACGTCAGTGGAAGGGTAACTGGTGGACACTTCGCCTACTGGACATTACGCCTACTGCCTGGACAGTTCGCCTACAGATTGCTCATTTTGCCTACGCACAAGACTGCCGGAATAAAATCAGATGCCTAGTTTAACCGCAAAGATATTTTTTACAAGCTTTAATCCAAAAACACAACAAACCAGAACGAGGCGGCACACATCTGCTATAGCTTACTACTCAATTTCAGTGATGGGGAGTATTTTAAAATACATGTATTTTAAATAGTATTTTAAATACATGTGGAGTATTTTGCAGTGTACTTTAAATACTTTTGTTGTATTTGTAATTTAAAATGTATTATAAATACATTTTGGCATGTATTTGTATTTGGAATTTTGCACATTTAAAATACTTTTTCAAAATACTCTTCAAATAGTAAAAGATGACTTTTTTGACTTCGAGTCCGACAATGAAGCTAGTGTCATGGATGACACAACACAGCGTCGCGACCAGCTTTCTTCTGCTGTCAGCAATGTTAACATTGAATGTCTGCAGTACCTCAATGAAGCCTGCTGCAGTGACATCATTGCACTCAATAACTACAGCACTGCAAGGCGCTTGTTTAGCCGGCTTAATGCAGCAGTGCCTTCATCAGCACCCGTCGAAAGACTGTTTTCGAATACTGCACTCATAATTGTTCCTCGGCGCAACAGACTGACAGATGAACATTTTGAACAGCCACTTCTGCTGAATGCAAACAAGCATTTTGTGCAGTAACGTAGGGCCTACTTAGTAGCCTACTGCTTGTGACATTGTGACTTTGCGTTGGCGTTGCACAGGCCTAGTAGTGGTAGTAGTGCATGACTGCTTGTACTGTATTTTGTAGTATTTAGCAGCAGCTGGAAAATAGCTGATCAAACAGTTTTATGTGTGATATTTGTGATTCATTTGTTCGTGATGTTTGAATAATGTAATAATTTTCTGTAAACCGAGTATTTTGTATTTTG
>Ga0209363_1001361_pt1 | contig 11620 bp, 6 predicted proteins | sample WorMetexBAHAMAS3_FD_187385 | JGI IMG/M metagenome (GOLD analysis project Ga0209363, IMG submission 187385) | Marine gutless worms symbiont microbial communities from Max Planck institute for Marine Microbiology, Germany - Inanidrilus exumae... | ecosystem: Host-associated > Annelida > Digestive... | reverse complement strand
GACGACAGACGACAGACGGACGGCCGATAGCATATAACGAACGTGAACGTAAGTATCACGTTCGCTAATATTTATTGCTTAACGTTATTGCAACACATCGACGGCATACTTTTAGCCGTGGCAACAAAAAAGTGTAGTTCGATTGGAGATCGAGATTTTTATTTACGGGAAATTAGTTAGGATTAACAATCGTACGGATGGCCATAGCGTGCAAGAAGCAAACTCTAACAACCAATCGATTGGCTGTTAGAACGTGCTGCTTGCACACTTTGGCCGTCCGTTCATGGCGGACGAGTACATTCGCAGACGCGAGCGGTGACAAGTTGGTGATACGGCCTTGTGGCTATTCATATCGGACAGTGGCGCGTTACTATACGCGAACAGTGGGAATAGTTGCAGAAGCCGGGGGCGAAGTCTGCCGTATCCGACTGCATCTTGTCATATTGTTGTTGTTTCATTTCGCGATATTTACAAACCTAGATGATTGGCCTAAGTTTAAAAGCATTAGACTGAATGACACATGTATCGCGGCAATTTGTGACTTTGTTGTGAATCGGCTATTGCAGTCGTCGATTTCTGTGGGACCTCCTAAACACTAGATAGTGTGATGACCGAGTATTTCGGTTCTCCTTATTGCCAGGCCGAAACGAAATATAAAGTAAAGTAAACAGTGTATAGCAGTTTAGCATCAACTTTGCTCTTCACCGCTACGGGAAAGTCACATGCCATATGGGAATTGGATCACACAGTGTTACCTGCCACCCGACCGAGGTGAGAATCCCGCCTTTACCTCCAGCCAAAGCAGGTACTCGTTTTAGCGACCCCGGAGGGATGTAAGGCTGAGTTGACCTATGTTACGTGAAAGCCCATCGGCCGGGAACTGAACCCGCGACCTGTAAATCGCAAATCCAACGCCCTACCAATGAGCCACCACGCAACACGCAAATATACTCTGGCCGCGTCACATGCTGCCCCCTGGTGAGTCAATGTGAGTATGCCGATGGGTCAGACAGACCCAAGGACGACAGACTGTTACACTGTAGGCTTTCCGCTCTGGATGCGGACAGCGTGGCAAAGGATTACGCGGTAACCCGGTCGAGTGCTGCAGTTTGTAAATTACCGTAACGAGTTTTAGTCTAATTAACGATTGATAAATTACAGTCGTTGTTTCAGCGCGGACAGCCTTCAGCAGCGAGCTGCCGAGCATGGACCGAGTTGTTCATCTAACGGATGTTCGGACAGTCCATCCGATCAGTTACTTCATCACATCGAAGCTTGTCCCGACGTCAAGCTACCGCATCACGTCATCTCAGGTGGAGACTGTGACACGTGTACGACTGATGGTTGTTTATTAGCACATCTCTTTATTTTACGCAATTCATATCATACTGTTATCGTTTGTGGCAGCAATCACCAAGCGTTCCCCTCTGGGAGAACGTCGGCACCCGGCCAACCTGGAATAATCCGAAAATATCGGAACGTGATGGTTAGAACCAAGGGCGTCGGAACATAATGGACAGATAGGGCACTTGCCCTACAAAATATCAAATACGATACGAAATGAAGAAGGCAAAGGCATGATACTTTTTGTGATCCTATTGCATCGATGAGATGATCGTGAATGTAAAGCAGAGCAGGTTCAGTGGAATGATGTTTACAGTAGGCAGACTGGTGAGGATTAAGATAAGTAGGGTCAACCATTTATTTTGCCCTACTGACGTCAATAACGGCATGTTTGGCCTAATCAATTGTATTGATATTACTCTTCAACTGCAGTAAAAATGTAGTCATTTTCAGAATTATAACTGCCAAATATTACTGCTGTTGGTAAATTTTGGCTTACTTACAGTTTTGGACGCCTACAATTAGGAGCTTCGGATCTGCTTCCAGTATGCATGTTAGATCTCAATGTCTTCCGGACTGCCCTACCGGTCAAAAAATCGTTCCCTCTCCGTGTTAAACCAGTAGTAACAAGCCTGCAATCGTGTAGACACCAACCTCGCCCCCAGTGTCGCCAGCTGTCGATCTGGACTAAACATAACGTTACCTTTGAATTGATTCTGGCCTATTGTCACCGACTCTGTTGTCTATCGTGCATGGAACGACACATCCTCCTACGTCATTGGCTGAAGAATGTCAACTCATGAATATTTCCGAACGTGCTCGATTCGCCTGAGATAATTTCAGTTTTGTATATCATATCTAGTTACGTTTTTGAAATGAAATTTTCTCATGCTAAAATAATTTTATTTCAGCGTAACAGAATTTTATTACGCTTGCCGTGTCTAACGGTAACCGTAATGCATCAGTCTGGCGTCCGTCCGTCCGTCTGTCTCACTGTCTGTCTGTCCCATCTTTTTCCAACCGTAATAGGGCGGGCACGCGGCGTTTTTTTTAATTTCAATAGGGCGCGCGGGGCATACTCAACGTGACTCACCAGGGGGCAGCATGCATCGCGGCCTGCGTACATTTTCGTTCGAGTATTACGAGGACAGACATGCTTGCTTCATACTTCACGGTCTAAGTTTTTTTGTTATTGCAGCTAACGGCATACATTCGGATGAAGATGAAAATTATATCAGTAAGAGTTCTGCGTCTGTAACTTCTGACATGCACGACGCACAAAAACTATACAACTTCATACACCGGCAGCCGCTTGATCTTTCTCAGTCCAACGCTAATACGACGTCTACGCCTCCATTGTCTCATGCAGAACCGGACGAATTTTGTTGTTCTACTGACGCTTCATGTACACGGAGTGAAGGACAAACTGGTAGTTCATTAGAGACCAGTAACGGACCTCGAACGATAATTTCCGACGTACAGAAAGAGAACGGCGCGAAATACACCGACACAGTGAATAATGAACTGCCGCTGAAGCATCAGATGAACAACGGTTCCGATAGTTTTCCGCTGAACAACGACGTATTTGTATCAGAAAAACACCCGGTCAAGTTTAAAGGCATTGGACCGACTGATGAAGAAACGGGCATTCCAATCGCATCGAGAACTGTTAGTAATTTCTGTTTTCTTCTGTGTTTTTCTGTTTTGCTGTCGACAGAATTACTAAAGTTTTTATGGATGGATATTTATTAGGCCCTATATTTTGGCAAGTGGCAATGATATTATTTCGGTTTATATATACTCCCTCAAGCCACTCAAGCGGGAGGTTATGACATTATTTTGGTTTTCTTTTCCGTTTGTTGTCTTTCTACCTGTTAGCAGGAGAGTTGGATGGATTTTCGCGATCTTTTTGGTGAAAATTCGCTGTAACACGCGACAGTAGGTTAGATTTTGGAGTAGCTTCTCGACTTGGGGATTTTGCGCCCCTTGCGTTTTATGTTTCAGAAACTACTGCAGCTATTGCCCCATACGGGCTCTGGGGCAGTAATGCGCCATGATCCATGTGTTGGTTTCGGCGCTGTATAAATTGTTTTTTTTGTGAGGTTTACTTAACTTCCTTCCTCCCTTTTCCTTCTTTACTTTTTTTCTTTCCTTACACTTTCTTTCTTACTTATTTAATTCCTTACTTGTTTACTTCCTGACTTGTCTACTTCTTCCAGAATAGACCCGTTCCCTTTCCAGGCTGGAGGTCGTAAGAGGCGACCAAACCTGGCTTTAGTTTTACTGGTTTACTTTATGTTGTAGTATATTTTGTTACGGTTGCATGTTTTGTTTTGTTGTGTTTGTTTCAGTTTTTAGTACTAAGCCAAGAGATTGACTGGGAAAAACGTTTCCTAAATAACGTATTTTGTGTCGGATGAGACGTAAAACCTTAACTCAATCAATCTATACTGCAGATATACGAAAATAATGGTAACGTCTCGTAGGAATGGTCGACTAATGTCAGAATATGAAAGTCGTGGACCCTGGAGGCTGGAGAACGACTGAAACTTTCATTTTTTTCAGATTCTCGGACGAGTTAATTGTGCAGAAACGACACAGCAGATCGAGCTGTTCTGTAAAACGCACCTACTTGATCGGGGCAACATTATGCTACAGGGGCCTGTACTTTCCCGAAAATACTCCTGTTATTTTTGCAGGGACTGTGCTGATTGCGGCTTTTTGTCACACATTACTGACTTTGTCGACAATGCGACCGTCGAAAGTATGCTAATTACTGCAAGCAATGGGCTATCTTTTTGTAGATGACGACTTGTCCCTACGGCAGAGGGGATGCGACTACCATACCGTACTCATTTCACCAAACGTATAGTTCTGTAGCCGGATAACGTAACGTATATCTAACTACGGCAAGGAGAAAAATTACCATGTTTTATATGAATCGATTGATATTTTTAGAATGCAAGAAGTTTTTTCAGGCTTTACAAGGAAATGAGCTTCGTGACAGTCTACTGTGTGTATTTTCGTCAATATTATATTTATTTATGATATGTGCGTAAGAAATTGAATCACATGGCATGATTTTTTGATGATAGATTATTCTAGTTTGTCTGCACTGCAACTTATGTTTGTGTAAAGATGGTGGAGGAAAGCTACCAGAAAGAATGGTATCGACAGATGTTTCTTGCACTGCATAAACTTACTGGTAGGTCTTGTTCACTGTACGGTAATTCATGATATTTATGCATTTTATGACAGTGTTCAATACTGCTCGAAATGATACAGTATGTGTAAGATGTACACGTGTGTGATACTTCTAGCTATTTGCAGTAAGTAATAAATGGTTAAAATGTGACCGAATAATTTCTTAAAACATAATGCAAAATTGTTGTGTAAACACGATGCAGTGCATTTTGTCAAATCGGAAGTCTGCCCGGTGCTGTTTCTGATCAAATAACAGGAGATATTAACCAGTCTTAGTTGGATGTAGTACAACAAGTGTCCAAAGTGATTTGGAAAAAGGCCGAATCCCCGACTTGTCACCCCTTGCAGCTGCGAATTGATTCGTTCCATCTTGACCCCATCTAACACATGATTTTTCGGACCAACATGAGTCAGCCTCCCCAAACAGCATCTCGATCGGTTCGGCTGTTTTTGCACAGTACATCAGTATGACCAACACTCTACGTGTTTGACATCATTAGCAGTAGGCCGCATCTATGGGACTGTGGGCAACCTTTACTATTTATTCCTACATAGTAACTGTTGGTGTTTTGTAGGGTTGAAATGTCCTCCGATGTTTGTATTTGCTGGAGAAGATCCTGATCCACGTCTTGCTGGTATAACAAACTGAGCCTAAACTACCCTCTTTGCAAATCTCCATTATTTGCCATTCCAGTCTGTTTGCTAAAATTACTCACCGTACTCCACTCACCGTGTTGGTCTACTGTGTTTTAGACATATATTGGCGGAAAGTAAAGTAAAGTAAACTATACGTCGATTTGTATAGCGCATCGTCGTAACAACCTTTAATCTAATGCGCTCAGACATGGATCACAAAGTTTACCTGCAAATTACACCATGCCTGCCTTTACTCCCCAGCCGCAGAGCATCACCGCCCTTTGGCAGGTACTCATTTTACTGTCCCACAGAGGGCAGAAGGCTGAGTCGACCTGGGTGGTTGGTTACATATCGAAATAATGTGCCGCCTCCGGGAGTCGAACCCGGACACAGTCACCCATCCCAGTACTAACCGGGCTCAGTGTAGGTTAACCTCGTGGATCGAGACCAACGACGTTACCACTACGCCACGCCGCCATCGGAACTAATGCGGGAACACTTGTAGAGAGAGACACGCAGCGTCTACTGATGTCGTCCACTCACCCACTTGAGTAGTTTTTTGTCACAGAAAAAAAGTTGAAACCAATAGCCTGTTTTACCCCTCTCTGTGGTTTTGAGGGGCACTTTCCATGTTTGGTCTCGCTGACCGTAGATGTACCAAGTGGTATACAGACTGACCATGGCAAGTACTAGCTCATACGGATGATAACTCACCCTGAAGGGTGCGTGATCAGAATCGCAACATGACATTGTTTCTCCTAAAATCTGGAACTCTTCCTCCAGCGGTTCGAATGTGTATGTGCCCTCATACTTCTCGTCGTCATCTTAAGACATACTGTTTCCAACGGGCCTCATAACCCCCTTAGTGTCTTTTTTCTTGCGCCTCAGATTCAACTTCTACCGACCATTATGCGCGTTTATTAATTATATTTAGTTACTTAAGTACTTACTTACTTACTTACTTACTTACTTGCTCGGCAGGCGTAGTATGCTCGGCTTTGCGGTGCCGTCGTTGGTGGTTGCGTAGATGATCGACTGTTGAATGTTGCAGTTGTGTCTCGACTCAGTTCGTCGTCAGACATCAACGAATCTCAAATAAATGCCGCTCGTACGTATCCCCGTTCTCCACTCTACTTCACAAGGAATTTTATCTGCGCTAGTTATTTGAATTAATTATTTCGAAAAAGCAGGAACCACCCAGTTTTTCATAACTTTTATGTGCCGAGCAGAAGGCCCCTAAACACACCAGTGATCTGCACTATGGAATAATGTTGAAATTAGCCAGTTATGTGTCCTTGAGGACAGGCATCTTGGCCTTGGCCTAGAGGACTTGGTGCGTTGGCCTTGGCCTTGTTCTAGCCTTGGCAGTGAAGGTCTTGGCCTTGGCCTTGTCCAATTGTTGTCATTTTATTGTAATATGGTACAGAAAAATTAGAGCTGTCTGGCAAAAACATACAATGGCAGTTTTCACGCTGGCTGAGTGACTGACGATGATGTTAACTAACTTGAGTTCTAACTTCTAATGTTTTTGTGCGTAAAGTAATTTGAAATAATGATTTAATTGCACGTACGCTCTGCGTGTCATCACGCTAACTTAAGAATAGACAGATCTTGACAGTCATTCTATCAGAGTCAGCTGCAGGAGTCCGCCCGTGACCACAGGTCGCAGTGGAAGACGGTACGTGAGCTGCTACACACTGATGCTCGTCATCCTTGGCCTTGGCTTTGACCTTGAACACCTCGGCATTGGCCTTGGCAATCAAGTCCTTGATAGCAATACTGAAATTAGCTCGTCTACTCACGAATGTCGGCTTCGTTATAAAGAACGGTTTTTGTTTTCAGTCGACTCGTTTAGAGCATATATCGAAACAGTTTAACCAGTCAGATTATTGTTATCAGTTCCGCTGTTTGTTATCAAAAACTGTCACGCTGTATATACTCAGCTACAGGTATCGTGCTCGAGAAAGTGGTCGACGCACCGCATTAGGTACGGATTCAGGATTTGCTGGTACTGATGTGTCTGAATTAGGCCTACAACGTTTCACCACCGAAGACTGGGGCACCACTAGGAAGTCCGGATGCATGTTTCCCCGGAAAAAATAATTTGTTTTAAATTTGCATCGAAATAAAGCAGATGGGGCTGGTGGCAATCTGTCACTCAAATACCTCTGGATTTGTCCTTGGATTACACGTATTAAGAAGACAGATAAGTCAAGAAACTGTTCACATAGGGCCTTTATCGGCTGTGGTGACATATTCAGCCCCAGTACTGCACTGCAATTATCAACGGATTTGCTAGCTTCGGTATAGACAAAATAGCACGTTGTCTGCTACGACAACTTGATGTCCGTTCTGGTGTGGACGTGACAGTCAGGAGAAATGTCAGTTGTCGGAACTCTGTCGAGAGTATGGCGCATCACCATCGTCACTCTTTCAGACGCAGCAGCAGCAGCATTGGCAGCAGTCCACGCATCTCACCGCACCCCGTCTTGAGCCACAGCCACACTCACAGCAGGTAATGTCACTGCGGTACGCTGTGTATACTAGAATCGCCCTCCTCACTCGAGGTCGCACCGACCCTTAGCAACATTTTCCTCCTGTGACCTTGAACGTTGACCTATGACGTCGAACTTGACCTATGGAGTATAGATGTACATGGGAATGGGGAAGGCTGGGATCCCATGGGTCCAATGGGATTCCCACGGGAATGGGAATAAGATCAGCCATGGGATGGAAATGGAAATTAAGTTCATGGGATGGGAATTAAGACGTGGGAGTGGGAAAAGACACTGCATTCAACATGGAGTAAATGTTTGTAATGTTTTAATTTTGTAGCAAGTTGTGCTGAACTCAACTAAACTAACGCTGATACTTGAAAAATTAATCGAACTACTTTGATTACAAATTACAATTTATTGCAACCAACTTTTTGCGCATACTATGATGTCACGTTTGAGTTGCCTGATGGGAATGGGAGGGATTTGGGAATTGCGGAATGGGAAAATATGGGAATGGGATTTAAGTTTCAGATGGGAATGGGAATGGGATGGTGATGGGAATGAAGTCATTAAATGGAAGGAAATTCGTATGAAAAATCTGTTTTCGCACATCGCTACTATAGGGTCAAACTGTACCATCGTGTCAAAGGTTATTTTATTCGAAAGTTATCACCCAAACAGACACACACACACACACACAAACGACCGTTGCTCTATCTGGACCACAAAGTATGCTAATTAATTTGACAGTGATGAAATTTTGACATCGTCGTTACCAGTCACAACTACTATTGTGTTTAGTGAACAATGTATTCATTAAACAGAGTAATGTACCATGAAGGTGTGAACTGCAGGTTTAGTTCCTTTCCGTAAAAATGAACAAGTGCCTATTGTTGATTGCAGGTTTGAACATACGAGCGATCTGATATACACAAACGCAAGTTCACAGGAGCAATCCAAGGTAGACATTACAAATATTTTATCCTTAAAATTATAGTCATCTTGTGATCCTTCAGGAGTAAACGTTGAATTAGACACGCTAATAAGTCAGGTGTTTTGTCAATGCCGCTGCCGTATCTTCTATAGATTTCTTTATTATTGGGCTTCATCTCATGCACGCAGAGCATACGAGGCGGCCTATTGCTACAGATGTCGCACGTAGCGTGGTCTCTGTCGGTGCATGTCGTTATTGACGATTGAATGATCATTTTTGCTGCATACACTGCAGAGAAAACCCGCATGCTTGACTAACACACAGTATAGGCATAATGTCTTGTCATTGTTACTATTAGCATATACTTGCAAGTTAACTGTGATTCTCAAGGCATAAGAAACATTTGTGTTCTTTTTTACTAGCATGTAGTGATTATGATTGTGTGTATTTGTACGAATTAGAAACAGACTGCAGCGTCTCCTTTCACAAGTTGCGACAACTTTACTTCTTTCGCTGGTGAGTCCCAACGTTGAATGCTGGTTTTAAAACGTGCCTTGCAATACGAAACATCAAGATTACGATAAAAATAAGACAGTAATAATGTATTTTAAAATTTATGCTAAGGCTTTAGGAAAAATACTGTTAATATCCTATGTGCCCATGCTACAATGTTTCATTGCATTTCGGTAAGTATCGCTAGGTACTAAGGTCACACGCATCGATTTTGCACGGATAACGATGCTAAGTCTGATGACGTTAATGATGATGACGCTGACGATGATGAATCGCCGTGCAACGTGTGGCGACATCTGGCGAAGCGCGTCACATGTGTGGTCCAGCAGGCGGTGACAGTGCGCGGAGACCGGTGCACCATCGGACAGTCACCGTCTCCGACTGCACGGCGCGCCGCCTAGCAGCCACATCTGCGCCGCCAGTCCGACGTTACCTTACCGTTCGTGTCGCCTTTTACACGTAAGATAGCCACGGCAACGTTGCGTCTCCGGTAACTGGCGTTCTGTCGATGATTCTGCGTTCGCTAACGGACGTCGTCGCGATGCTGGCATCGACAGAGAGAAGTGTCGAAATCGAGCGACATCGACGAACTCAGCTGAAGCTGCAGCGTGTGGATCAGCTGCGTCGAAGCCGGCCGACTTGCCGTCTCGACGCCTCCGTCGGACAGGGCGATCGGCAAAGTTCGGAGCAGTTCGTGGAACGTGGATCCTCAGAGACAGTCCGCGACGGCAGCCGGTCGACGCTGGCGGGTTTCAATGACGTACGGCGGATGAACGGCGCACTTGCCGGTTGTCTGAGTAACGCTTTCGGCGCAGCTGCTTCTAACGACAACCGGAAGTTGAAGAACAGGAACAAGGTGGCGAAACGCGTGCGCGTTCGGAGACGTGAGTCGATTATCGGCGACGCGACAACATCGTTGGACGCGTCGACCAAGGTCGTTCCAGACGTCGTTGCTCAGCTCGCGTCGGCACCGTCGAAGACCGAGACGACAGAAATTCAGGCCAATAATGTCGGCGGTAGCGACCGCCAGACGTCTAGCGGCGGACCGTCGACGTTTCCGCCCAGGCGTTGCTCGTCGCTCCAGGAGCTGCCCCGTCGCACGTCGTCGAGTCAGTCTCAGGCCGCTGGTCGAGGTGGCGACGGCAGCAGACGGGGCACGATCGGCCGCCGTGCGTCGCGGCTCGACCGCCACGTCTACCAGTGCTACCTGGCCGGCATCCTGCACTCGTCGCGTCGATCCGAGCGCTTCGTGCGGCTCCAGCAGCTGTACGCCGTGCTCGAGAACGTCGTCGAGATAGAGACGGAGATGACGTCACTTCGCCGGGGAGCGGCGCCGACCGCGACCGACGTCCGCGGACGCCAGCCGCCAGCCTTGAAGCACGCGACCGACTCCGCTCGACAGAAACTCTGGCGCCAGCGGTCGCTGGACCTGCAGAAGTTGTACGCCAAACTCGACGCCGCGCAGGACGACAAGGAGTTCTTTTACGACAGTGGGCACCTGGACGCCTACCAGTGGAAACTGTGGAAGGACCTGGGTCTGAACAGAAAGAGCACCTCGTTGACGAAACTAAGAGACTTGTTTGAGGCGGCTGCAGTTTTTCACGGTCGCACTACGATCACGACCCCGACGTCATCGCAGAGCTTCGATCGCGGTTTGTCATATAAGAAGCTTCTCGGGACGTTTCAGAACATGGAGAAGAAGACGCGGAAGGAAACGGACGCTTGGCTGCGACGGCAGTCGTCGAGTCGACGGCTGGACGGCGGTGGACCGAAGCTGGACGGGACGTACATGAAGATGATGGAGAGCGCGGCGAAGAACGCGAAGACGCTGGCGCTGCACGGCTACTACATGAACGAGCATCGCAACCGCTACGACGCGTACGTCCAGAGTCGTCGAATCTATCGGCCGACGTCGGCGCCGAACATCTTCGAACAGCTCGGCGACGACGACGAATCAGACGAGGTCGCGTCGAGCGATCGAACAACGTCGATTGCCGGTTTCTACGACAGTACTCGATGCGGCAGCGAGCGAACGGCTGCAAACCCGGCTTCCGATTCGACGGATTCCTTACAGATTTTTTCACCGGTGACGTCGGCAAGCCGTGCGCCGATCCATTCGGCATCAATACCGTATCAGGACTCCGCTGGATATCCGTCCGAACAGCAGTCATGTTCACCAGTTGGTCTTTCCGCAGCAGCTTCAGAGTTGTTCACGGAAGAAGTCAGTTGCGACATACAATCAGCTCAACAGGAGATCGCGGCAGACGATGATCGGGGTGATATCGTTAACGAACTGGACGCTGACGTCAAACACGGCGGCAGGTCGAGAACTCGCAAGAGGCATCGTCCTCGCTGCAGAAATGGAAACGAGACGGTCGTCCAGCGTACGGATGCCCGCTGCGCCGTGCCGGGCCATTGTCCGAGCAGTGCAGCCCGACGTCACATCGACGCTTGGCGTCGAAGCTCACGCCCTCTCTCGGGTACGCTTAAC
>Ga0209363_1001359_pt1 | contig 11626 bp, 13 predicted proteins | sample WorMetexBAHAMAS3_FD_187385 | JGI IMG/M metagenome (GOLD analysis project Ga0209363, IMG submission 187385) | Marine gutless worms symbiont microbial communities from Max Planck institute for Marine Microbiology, Germany - Inanidrilus exumae... | ecosystem: Host-associated > Annelida > Digestive... | reverse complement strand
GTATGTAACCAACCACCCAGGTCGACTCAGCCTTCTACCCTGTGTGGGACGGTAAAATGAGTACCAGCCAAAGGGCGGTGATGCTTTGCGGCTGGGGAGTAAAGGTAGGCATGGTGTAATTTGCAGGTAAAACTGTGTGATCCATGTCTGAGCGCATTAGAGGTAGTTACGACGATGCGCTATACAAATCGACGTATACTTACATCAACGTATACATTGTCCAGGTCTACCTGGATTAGCCAATACAGGTCTCCAATCATGTCTAGATGGATTAGCCGACAGTGTTCGCAGTTGTCCAATCACGCCACCACCTTCATTTTAACGACCGTTTTCCAGCTGAAACGGTTTTGCCGGTTCTCTTGGTTTTGACTTATGACAGACAGACAGACACATGACGACAGCATATACCACACTAGCATAGTGTTGTGAAGTAAAAACGCTTTAACAAATGTGAAGATTATACTAATTCTGATTATGTTATTCCACGCAGATGTGGCAGCAGAGACGTATGTTACTTACTACAAACAACAGCATCTTCCCTGTTTAAATACAATCTTGTAAAATCTCTATCAGCCTCCTCATTCCATTAGTACCATTCATCTATATCTGTAAGTTTCTTTGCAGCCAATCAAACAGACAAATCTGAGGACCATTTATGATGCGCTCTACAAATCTACTCATTATTATTATTATTATTACAAAATTTGTATAGCGCACAAATTCAAGCATGCTCGAGTCGGAGGCGCTGGTGTCGCTGTGTGGGGAAATGGACTAGCCGGGGAGGGTAAATAAATGAGTTTTGAGATGACGTTTGAAGGAGCCAATAGGTGGTGATTGCCTGATACTGAGTGGGATGGAATTCCAAACTGTTGGAGCTGCAAAGCTGAAGGCTTTACGACCAATGGCCGTGGTGGTGAAAGGAACATGTAGTAGATTGTGTGAAGAAGAGCGGAGAAGTCTTGAAGGAGCGTTGAGATTGATGAGAGATGAGAGATATGAGGGGGAACCAGACTGGAGAGTACTCATCATTATCATCATCATCATCATCATCATCAAATACCAATGTGAGAGACACATCTATAGCCACTCTTAGCACACTGTCTGTCTGCAGACAATTACTGACAAGAAATTATCGCAGGCTATGACAGTGCCCTGACGCTGGTGGTTCGGAAACAGCCAGGGCATCCAGCCTGCATTGATCGACTGACTGGAGTTAACGTTTTACATCCCACTCGACATAGAATACGTAATTTCCAGCCAATCTCTTGGCTTGGTGCTGAAGAAATGAAATCCAACATAACAAAAGCAAGCGACACAGGAATAGTGGTCTAACACAAAGAACACATAAATGGTAAACCTAAACAAACACACACAAAAAAAACAAAATCTAAACCTAAACCAACATGCTAATTCAAGAACTGTTCAGACGTCTGTGCGTATCATTGTGCAGCATGCACAACTGTCGTACACAACACAGCACAGTACAGTTATGATAATTTTCACTCCTAACCTCCAGACAGCTCAGATGTTGTCTATTGGAGGGCAGGTGGAATCCAGCTGGTAAAAAACTGCTCCAATTAACCCACGATGACTCGGCCTAACCCGGAGATAAGAACAGTTTGAAATTCAAAGTGGTATTATACCACCACAGTTGACAAGAAATCATGCATAAAACAATCAGTTCTCACAATACATAACATGCAAAGAAAATATTCCCAAGATTATTCAATATTCGATCGTCGCTGTTCTAATAGCATGCAGCAAATCACCACACTGACACAGAGCCGATAAGAACTAAAATGACAAAATTAGCCCCATACAGGACTGGCGGTCGACTCCTACTTACTGCCAACTTCAAAGTCACGTGACACAAAAACTAGGACAGATATGAAAAATCTGGACTCCCACAATGAACAGAAACTGCAAAATCTCAGCACAACTTAATATAATATTACAAAATGTTCTATGATTGTTCTGAAGGTCTGTCAGCATTAATCACACAAACTTTATTAAATTATGCAAAATGCTGAGACAAGTTGTAAGAAATCGAATAAAAAGTACAACGTTTGCAAGTTGCCAGCCAGCGATACATAAGCCGAATCTATGGACTGAAGAAATTTACTAAAAAGTGAAGTACCAGCTAAGTCATGACATTATTTTGACACCATGAATTATCCCGTATGTTGTGGAATAATCTGTATGAACAAGCAACTAAACCAGCTTGGGCCAATAAGCAAAATGAAAAAACGTGCATTAAAACACTGCAGGAAATGGCCTCGAGTCACACAGCTAATACTGCTAAAGTTAGTCGAAGTTTAATATCCCTTATCAGCACAAATATGGCTATATCAGAGACAAAAAGTCAGGGGTGGAGAGCTATCCCTACGGAGTAAAGAAACGCCAGCGATATATTAACCTCAACCCTGGCTGCCTTTTTGTTCAGCAGCCGCCCGAAACTAGAACAAGAAAGTAACAAGTAACAAGAAAGGGACCGAGAGGCTCATTTAAATTATCACGCTAGCGCCTACAACAGGGGGAGTCAACTATCACACTGTGAGACTAAACCAAATCAAATATGACAAAAAAGCATGCATCCCTAACTAAAAACACATATAACACAAAATCAATACACAAAAAAACTAAAGCCAGGTTTAGTCACCCCTACGACATCCGGCCTGTAATACTGATAAAAATCATCTGAGTAAGTAAACTGTTCGTAAGGAAAATCTGCTGAAGGTTCAAACAATGAGGACTGGCAACAAAGCAAAAAAGTCTAGCAGCAGTGGCCAACCCAGGACTGAATGGCATGGCAGGAACATATGCTTGACAACACTCCACGTGACACGGACCTCATCAGCTTTAACAAACAAAAGTCATTTACTGCTTGCAAGAAAGCAGATGACTATCATTTTAAACTTATTTTTTATTTTTTGCCTCCCTCTCTGTCAAATCAGCATTAGCCCATAAACGTTTAATTTTCACAATAAAAACAAATCCTGCAAATAATAATCTCTGACGGCAATTATGTCGTTTGCTAACACAAAAACGTGTGTATTACAGTTCACAGTGACAAAATTTGTACATAAAATAAAAGGATTCACGCACTTATCAGACAAATACTTGAAAAACAAAGCTGAAATTTTGTGCAATCGCCAAAAATATCCCACCATTTCTAAGAAATTACCAATCTGATGGACAAATGTTTGACGACTTTCAAAAAAAGTACCAGAAGGTAATGAAATTTCATTAAGATATCAGGTTGATATCAAAAAACCTTCAGTACAAATGCAGTAAATTCTGTAAGAAAGTAATAGGACTTCTCTGAAAAAGTTTTTACCTACGGATATTTTGGCCTCTCTGAGTGTGTTGGTTGGATCTTGTGCAACGTTATTTCTTTTATTCTACATAAATGGATGACGAGGGAATTCAGCAATCTGATCAGAAAATACAGACTGATTTCAACTTATCGCACTTTGTGTAATACAAAAAAAAACATTCATGCGTGATATACATAACGTAACCCATGCAGTAAGCGCAGACACATTCTATATATATATGCACAGAATACACAGCATACCGCACCTGGTCACGATACTGTATGAAATCACCATAACCACGTGTACGTTATTTGTAATTTATCCAGTTTTACCCGCGCGACGCTATGCTAGTGCAGTACTTGCTGTTGTCGTGTGTCCGTCCGTCCAGAAACAGTTACTATAAAATGTGCTCTATCCATTGGTGCTATTTCCAGTGACGTTGAGTGACCCTAACTACCCCAAAACACCCAATTTCGACATTTTATATCGCCTTTCATATCTTCGTAGTGAGTGCAAGTAGAGACTTTAAATTTGGTAGGCTGGTTGACGGTAGCAAGTGCTGGCCCACAGATGGCAAATCATCCCCAAAAGGGGCGTGGCTAGGTCACATGAACCATTTAAATTTTGGCGGGCACCAACCATATCTTTGGAACGGCTGATCGTCTTAGGTGCTGTCAAGTTAGCTGAATGGACGGTGTGGTAAACTGGTGACGGTCGTCGGTCACCAGTTTATCACACCTACCGTCGACATCTGTGTGCAACGTGGTGGGCCTGAGGCACTGCGTCGCGTGGGTCTGTCAGTGGCAGCAGAGAATTGCTAATTAAGTCCACACTATGCAAATGTTAATAGAAAAACTCAGCAACAATAACCACTTAATAGCTGAAGATACAAATATACGATAGCTGGTGCTGCAAAATTATTACATCCCCAATTTGCAGCTACGTTAGATTCTGATACAAAAATGCAATTAATCTCACAACATGTTATATTCAAATAGACTACTGCTAGGTGGCGCTGGCTGTGGTGCAACAGGTAGAGCGTTGGACTTGCAATCAACAGGTCGTGGGTTCAACTCCTGCTCGGGGCAAAGCTGTGTAACAACCTTGGGCAAGTTGTTCACACCTATGTGCCTCTGTCACCAAGCAGTATAATTTGATACCGGCCAAGGGGTGATGACGCTTTGTGGCTGGGAAGGTAACCTCCTGGCAGAAAGCAATTGCAGCCTACCGCTGGGTGGATGACTTCAAGTCACCTGTGGGCTGACAGCCTGTACACCGGGATCAGCTCCGTGCCCAACGCTCGGTAACGAGTATACGAAGCCTTTACCTTTTTACCTTTCTTACTATTGCTCTAATTGGATTTGCTCTGAAACACTGTTGCTGTAACTAAAAAGTATATTACTTTGATGCTAAGCAAAAACGATAAATCAAACATAACCGTTTTACATTCAAACTGACTCCAAAATCTGCATCCCTTGGCATTGCCCGACTCAGATGCTTCGTTCTGAGCATCGGCATATCTTGAATACTCATTGTCTTTCACTAACCATGTTATTAATAGCTAATTGTACATTCTCTCTCTACTGCCTCTCCTACATCATTCCACTAACCATTAAAAGTTCTCTGTCTCTCAAGTCTTTCAAGTGTAACCTCAAAACATTGTTGGAAATCATCCTTGCCTGCTTAACTGTTGAACGTATGCTGGATATTGTTTTGGCCACGTTGAACGCATGCCGAATAATGTACCGGTCAAAGCAGTTCTGCGCGTGGCACGCGACGTCCGAGACGGAGTTCCACCCTTCCCAAACTGGTGCAGACCGTGGGGTCGTCCTCCCATTACCTGGCTGCATCAGGTTTGTTCAGACTGTGGCCTGTTAGCTGGAGACGCCCTCAAATGTGCCCAGGATCGGGCCGTGTGGAGAATGTACACTACGGCCTCCTCGGCCTTGCATTGATGACGACGACGACTGCTTCACTGCATCTCATTCATCTTTCTACTTCGCCCGTGGGAGCAGTTGCAAAGTATTGTGATGAGTACGTCTGTGTGTGTGCGTAAGTAAGTAAGCAAATTTATGTTTTGCGCAGCAAGCCTTACAGCCTAAAACTGTCGCGGAGGCGCTATGATGATGTTGCGTAAGCCCTACTGAACAGAACAGTCTTCAGACGTGTACAGAACTGAGTTAAGAGTTAAAGACGAGTCGCGAACATTCAGCGGCGGCGAGTTCCACAGGGTCGGACCGGAGACGGCGAAACTTCTCTGACCATATGTCGACGTTCTGGATCGAGGTACTGCAAGGTCGCCGCGTGCTGCCGAGCGGAGGTGGCTTCTGCTGGCGGATGCAGACACTGACGTGCACAATTCGGAGAGGTACGTTGGTGCTGCCTGATGAAGGCATTTATACAGACGTGTGTCTGTCTGTCTGTCTGTCTGCGAGGATATTTCCGGAACCACAAGCGTGATCTTTACCAAATTTTTTTGTGCATGTTGCCTATGGCCAAAGCTCGGTCCTCCTCCGGCGTCTAGTGACTGCCTATACCGCAGATTCAGGCTTTCACACCTCACCATATGCGCTTTATAAGCTCACGTAAGTATGTGCATAAAAAACCAACAAAATTAAGAATAGCATTGTCTTCTGACGGCCAATAAAGGAAATCATTATAACGTTTTTCAGACAGTGGAAAACTAAAAAAACCCCTTTATTTTAACGTGAGTAAAAACACACTGAGAACATACATGTGCCGGGATGTAAATGTCAAAAACACTAGATGTATCGAGATCGATTGCATGGAAGCCTCGCGATGAGCCGTAGACGACCTTTAACCTTTGACCTTCCTCGACGGTAAGGTCAACCATCAGTGGCTTGTCAGACAGACCAGCAAATGACTGCAACACACCCAGTATGCAGCTCTTGCTGCAGCAAATTTCACGCGAGTAAACACTAAATTATTTAATTTCACTTGTAAACAGGAGGTATAGTGTAAGTTATGAACGTTAATCAATTCACTGAGATACAACAATATTTCAGTTAATAAATGCATTTTTCAGTTTTGGTAACGTTTTCCTGACGGTTAAATTCTCACTAATTTTTCAACTGTGATTATGTGCACAGCCTGCTGTAAACGGTAAAAAAATGTGCGTTTTGATACAAAGGTTTAAAACTAACATCTGATATCTTTGGAAGCACAATAATTCAGTAAAGTTAGTTACTTGGAGTTTAACGTCACTTTTCAGCACAAACATGGCTATATCACAAACGAAAGGTCAGGGGTGGAGAGCTATCCCTGCCCAGCGAAGGCAGGCCAGCGATATATTAGCCTCAACCCTGGGCGGCCTTTTTGTTCAGCAGCCAGCCAAAAGAAGACAGGGATCGAGAGGCTCATTTAAATTATTACACTAGCGCCTACAACAGGGAAGACAACTATCACACTGTAAGACAAAACTAAACCAAATACGACAAAAAAGAGCATGCATCCTTTACTCACCAAATATATATAACATAAAATCAACACAAAAAAAAACTAAAGCCATGTTTAGTCGCCTCCTATGACATCCGGCCTGGAAACGGTGTGGGACTATTCTGGTAGAATGGGAAGGAATGGAAAAGCAAAAAAATAGATAAGCGAGCAAGAAAGGGAAAATGGAAAAAGAAACTAAAAGACAGAGTAGAAGGTGGGGAAGTAAACGGATAAGGAGCGAAATGGGGGACTGCCCCGGGCCCACCCGGGGCTAATACAGTACAGTAATGATGACAAATGCAAAACTAACTGATAAAACATACTCAAGTAATATTTTGCAAGACCAATTGAGCAACAAAAATAATCTATAGAAGTACGTTGGTACGACACAAACACTAAAATCTTTAAGCGTAACCTTAAAAGCCATGAATTTATGGTAAGGCTTTGGCGCCCAAGCGTATATCTCAATACCATCCTTGAGCGCAACAACCAGAAACTTGATTCTTTCATATTTCACTGCAAGCAAACAACACATAATGCTATCAGAACACCACCACATAATATGCTGTGCCTCACAACTATAAGATGAACTACCTGTCAAATACATATAAAAAAGCTACAAAAAGTTCCAATATTACCAGCCTCAATAGTATTTCTAGCATTAGCAGCAGCACAACTGGCAATATGCAGAAGACTACCCACAAATTCATTGCAATCATTAACATCTGATGTTATCTGATGTTCATTTATTAAACAAATCAGCAGTGTGATTTAAGTTAACGGTAATGGAAACGGATTCATTCCGTTAACAAACAGAATTTAATTCCGTTACCGATAACAATAATGGAAATAGAAAAATTAAAAAAAAAACAAAAACAAAACGGAAATGGAAAAATTAACAACTGAAAGTGAATAAATATTATTTCATTTTCTGTTGTACAACCGTCGCCAACATTGTACGACGAGACGCCATGTACACGACGTAGACGGACGTACGCCTACACATATACAGTATATATGTAGGCGTACATCATAAAATTTTCAGTTTTGGGCTGAACTGCTCGGGTTATGCAGTCCGTTTGCATTATACCAGCTATTATGCAGACAGTAGCTACAGTGTGATCTAAGTTAACGGCAATGGAATGAATTCATTTCGATAATGGATGGAAATTAATTCCGTTAACGATAACGATGACGGAAAAAAAGGAAAAACTGAAACTGAAAATTTAGACTAATAACTTAAATGAAACTGACAAAATATCCACAGCTTAAATCACACCGCAAATTAAGTCCGTTCATCCCTAAATGCTACTCTTCAACTTTAACGATCCATCATCAATTTCATACTCTGTACAAATGCATGACCACACCACACTACAGGCAGACAGTATCATCCATTCATTCGTCAAAACAACACACCACACCATATAATACTCACAATAAATTTCTGCCCATTCTGTGTGATGCCTTACCTGTGTTTGATGTTCTGAAAGTAAGGAAGTAACTAAGTAAGTAAGTAAGGAAGAAAGGAAGCAAGAAAGTAAACGATTTATAAAGCGCCAGAATCAGCAAATAAATCAGTCGTATGACAATGCTCACGTACACAAGACAATGTACAATAAACAGCAGCACCGTCTACTGGTTACTGTCACACGAGATGAGCAGGCATAAAAGGTGCAGCATCCTTTGCACAGAAATTATGAGATCCAGCGGGTGGACTTCTCTGGTTGGCGACAGTTCTTCCATTCAGTGCTATTGACGCTGCTGACTGGAGACAAGGGAAGGCTTCCAACCAGTGCCAGGTTCTCGGCAAAGGTTCTCCTCTGGAACTGGTCGAGGAAGATGGCCAGTGTGGAAACTGGACAAACCAGTCCTATCTGAAAAACGACCGTTAAAACAGAAGACCCAGCCCAATGTTACAATAACTCTGCAAAAAGACAGTTAGCAAGTGGTCAAAGAATTTTGACGAAAGGCTCATCGCAGGAGGATGGGGCGGATTTTTCACAGGGGACAATGTAATTTAGTTAGTTAGAAACGTACTGGGGTACAGATTAACGTGGCATGAGCAAAAGTGCTTCTAGGACACGGAACACAAACTAGAATTATGGGAACGACTTAGTGAAAAGAAATGTCTTTAATTGTCTTTTGAAGGAAGCCAGGGAAGTAGCTGTAGTGACACTGGTTGGAAGACTGTTCCATGCACGAGCAGCCTGCACTCAATGTAGCATGAGACCGACCAGCTGGGAGCATTGCAGTCAGTTGCAGCAGTCCTGCTATCATGCCGTTATCGAGGACTGAATGATACCCCTTGCTGCATACACTGCAGCAGAGACTCCCAATGCTTTTCAATGGGCCAGACAGCCCTCAAAATTGCCCCCTTCCCGAGGGGGAATCTCAATCCACATGGTTCCTTGGGCCCACGTGAGTCAGACGTCCCCCCCCCCGCCAGATGGAATCTTGACAGTTCCACACCCGTGTGACCAACACACAGACCACGTTACGTGCATGATCTGTAGCAACAGGCTGCATCTATGCAGTGCGTGTGATGTGGATTAACAAGAACTGAATGAGATGGCCTGCATTGTTTACTTGACTAATGTATTTTGCATTTCTGTGTCACGTATGCTGCGTCGACATTATGTAGCTGTATTCAACGAAAATGCAAAGTTATTGGCAGATTTTACCAATCTTGAAGTGAACACAATTCTCCAACTCTCCGACATTTGTCCATCCGATTCTCTTCTCGTTCTGCAATGCAACCATTACAGCTACACAGCCGAGACAGCCTTACGATTGATTGATCGAGTCAAGGTTTTATGTCCCACCCGACACAAAATAGGTCATTTCGGAGACGCTCACCCCAGCCGATCTCTCGGCTAAGTGCAGAAAAACTAACAAAAACACAGCTAAGCAAACATGCATCCGTTAAAATATACCAAAACAAAATGAACCCCCCAAAAAAACTAAAGCCAGGTTTGGTCGCCTCCTACGGCCTATTCTGGTTTCAGTGCTTCATAAATCTGTCACCTACTTACTTAGTTAGACACTTACTCACTTACTTACAGCCCGGGATCCACACAGGGCAACAACTTTACGAGAAAACACAGCAGTGACAGTTTCATGACCGTTATACATGTCAACCGTTGTTAGTAAGACGTTGATGATTTTGTAGGAGCAATGTTTTACAGTGCTGACGTCAACTATGGCGGCATTTGGATTAGAGCAAAGATGCTGGAGTTCTTCTCAATGGTGTTACCAACACGGTCTCCATAACGTCAACTCTAAGAACAAAGAGTGAAAGGACAATACCACTTACCAGTAGACAAGTGACTAATTATTAATTAACTATGATTTAATTAAACTGTACGTAACGTAAGTACTTCCTATAAGCCCATAGGGCGGCGCTGATCTCCGTTTCCGCAGCCCTCAGTGAGACACCGGCTTATGCTGTGAGACCGCGGATGCAATGAAAGTGTAAGTACTAATAATTTAACAGTCAAGAAGGGCACATAAAAGTAAATCCGACACATCTGCTGACACGTGTTCCGACAATAAACAAAAAATAAAACTTGATTTTTAAACCTAACCATTTATAAGGTAGGTGCTCTTCCTTATAACAAACTGACAGCACCGGAACACTGAAGGAATTTATTTGTTAGCTGTAGATGTAACATTTGTTGTTTTACAGTTTCATAGAGACGTTAGCAGCATCATGGTTGGTTGTGTGGCACAGTGGTAAAACGTCGGTCTGTGACTGGCAAACTTTCCCTGTCCTGTGCTTGACCGGCAGCTGACGGGTGACCACTTATGTTGGTAAACCGTCCGCTATAGGTCAGCCAACCAGGCCAACTCAGCCTTTCATCTTTTCAAGGTCGATAAATGAGTAGTGAACTGTAATCAGATGAGTGCTACCTCACTCGGATGGCGCCATCTGCTAAATGCTTACAAATTAAAGGCAGGATGGCTCATTCCATTTGCGGATAAATGTGTGGGTGGCAGGTAAAACTGTGTGATCCCTCATTAACACGTGCCATTCCTGAGCGTATTAGAGGCGCTTGCATAATGTGCTATACAGTGTACAAATATACAAACACTTTTACTTAACTTTACCCATAATCGTGTTACAAACCATGAACAATTCCTGTTTATAAGACATATAAAGACTACGACAGAAGTTAGTTAGTTGGAGTTTAACGTCCCCTTTCAGCACAAATATGGCTATATCAGAGACAAAAGGTCAGGGGTGGAGAGCTATCCCTACCCAGTGACGGAAAGCCAGTGATATATTAACCTCAACTCCACAGAAACTAACCCCTTCATACGAACAGACAGCGACCAACTAACCACATCAGTTTTTAGGATTTTCGTCTTGAGCCACGACAAATAGTACACGCGGATCTTGTGTTTCTTGCCAGATATGGTGACCAGGATGTTCTGACCTTCGAGAACTTCCAGCTGCTGAAACCGTCGCCGTGATATCATGGGATAGACTACAGCACAGACCATAGTCACTAGCAAATAACACATAAAACCAAGATATCATTATCATCATCATTATAGTGAATGTAAAAAGGTAAAGGTAAAGGTCGGTGTCGGTTTCTTATATAGCGCAGCTTACGCGATGACCGGACCAGCGCGCTGTACAATCTCAGAAGTGGCAGTTGATTGGCAAGAGCCAATGGTGCTGCAGCGCAAACTGCGGCCATCCAATTGCACGCGTTAACGCACAATTGGACTCACGTTATGCAGCTAGCAAACACACCACCGCTCCAATCAACCACACCAGGCCTTCACCCCGTAAGCATTCACCAGACGTCGCCACTCGTGCGAGAAAGCAAACATCCGATTACAGC
>Ga0209363_1001358_pt1 | contig 11628 bp, 5 predicted proteins | sample WorMetexBAHAMAS3_FD_187385 | JGI IMG/M metagenome (GOLD analysis project Ga0209363, IMG submission 187385) | Marine gutless worms symbiont microbial communities from Max Planck institute for Marine Microbiology, Germany - Inanidrilus exumae... | ecosystem: Host-associated > Annelida > Digestive... | reverse complement strand
AAAGGGGCTTGGGGGCTCAGCCCCCCCCCCCAGCTCAGGGGGAGTGGGGTGGTAGACTGATGGAGGGGATAAGGCAGAGGGGTAAGAGATGAGAGGAAGCCCCCCGAGCTTTTTCAAACTACTTTAAGCACTGCCTATCACTTAGGTGACCTCAATGACAAGAAAAAATGAAGTTGTAATATTTACACTCTTGAGCGAAAAGGAATTCGAGTTAGAAACCTAGTAACTTACTAAATCTTAAATGACTACAAACTGTGCACTTTTGTGTATTAAGTTGCTACAAATTCATATGCTGTTGGGCATCCTTTGTGAACGTTCGTCCGGTTGATTTGTTCACACTTGTCATGAAACCTTACGAAAACTCGTCTTCATATTTCGTATGCACTTGGGCTCATATCATTACAATATATGAAATTACATTGTAACAGAAGTTTAAATACAGTTCTGTAAGACAAAGTAATATGATAAACAAAGGACGTTTCATTCCATTTGCACAACATAACAAAAGCAAATTTTCTAGAGTTGTATGTGCAGGAATAAAATATTTGAGCGTCTACGTTAAAAGCCTAGTGAATAATTAAATCCCAAGTTATTTTTGCCGTTTTCGACATGTGATTTGGCTTCTAACACCGTGTTAACTGCTAATTTTTTACATTTATTATATAACAAAGTGTCGCCCTAACGGGACGTAACCGTACTGGCCCGCCGTACAGTGTTACCATGGAGCTATAATTACACTGGAGGCGGCATGACGTCATCGCCTGGCCTGCGCGGCTTCCGCGCAGAAGCCGCCTGCAGGCCGGACGTGGAGTGTTACAGACCCTGACAGACGACGATGACGACAGACGCCAGCGAGCAAAACAATACTGGCCTATTATGTGGGTCAGTAATAAAACTCAATATCTAAGCAATGATTGTTCGAGATATTAGCACCAAATTTGGCTTGAGACATGCAAAACGTCATTTTGAACAAAGCTGTAGTAGAGAAAACTACTTCCGATAAAGCTCAACATGGTGGACAGCCACTATCTACTACAGACATTGTAATATAGCACTCTTCCTCTTCACCAGTGTAAACAGGCAGTGCTCGCTACATGCAGACCACTCACTCATTCAATCGGTCAGTCAGTCGGTCGGTCAGTACCTGTGCAGCCGGCAAGTGGACCTTCGTCCGACATATCTCCACAGTCGTTGATTGTGTCACATAACCACGCAGGTGGAACACAGATGGACGTGTTCACACATCGAAACTGAGCTGTTGCTGGGCAACCATTGTGTGTTGTTGTCATCGCAACCGTTGTCAATGACAACCTACTCCTGGCTGTAGCAGTAACAACAGGAAAACATTTGGCACAATGCATAGCACACATTTGTGTGCACATATTTACTACTATAATTACATCAGTGTGGCCACATTTTGGGGGGGGGGGAAATTCAAGGACTTTTCAAGGACTTTCAACTACCTTTTCCAGACCTATTCCAGTTATGTTTTACCACATTAGAGAGTGTTTATGGCATCACATAAAAACATTAATAGCATAAACATAGTTATATAGCAGGTGTTGCTTCAGTAGTCTCTTTGGTATTTTGTCCAGTCCACAGAGCTTGAAATATTTACACATATTTAATATTTACACGTCACATTCAATGACGCATCGTGGTAATGATGATTATGAAGTATTGCAACTCAAGAACTTTCAAGGACCTTTTACATCATATCCCAAAACCTTCAAGGCCCTATTCTGTTTCCAAGGTCTTTCCAGGTCCTGGAAAATGGACAGGCCTACTTCTTTCAAGGACTTTCAAGGATGTGTGGCCATTCTGCTACATCTACTGTAATCATATCTACTATTGTCACTGCTTTCATTTTCAATTTAACCGCATCAACATTACCAAGCTCTCGAGGCAGTGACAAAACTAACAGAAACTGCACTAGTCAAATGTTGCATAATTCTACGAGAAGTTACATTTTGAAAGGTCTGCAGTAGGTCAAATAACCTTCAAAGTCCTTCAAGGTCATAGGAAATGGTGCTATTAGATAGGCCATATATCAATTCCTATTAGTGGTCTGTAGAAACCATGTCTATATCACATCATTTCCAAGACATTATCATCTGTTTAGCATATATAACTGCCCGTGACCACGAATAGTCCTTATGCTAGTTTATGACAGTAAATTATAACCACGTATGATTTCCTATTTATCAAAAATCAAATCCTAGCTAACTCTACTTTGTGACATATGTGATTTTAAAGGTTTCAAGTAGATGAAGTCACCTTCAACGTCATTCAAGTTTACTTATTATGATGGCACCAAACGATTTCATATTAGTCTTTCATTGTAACTGTACCATTTCCAAGTTATTAATGCTCATTTATTAAAATAAAAGGGGTTATGGGACCCTGAATATGGTCGTTTGACAGCAATTTGTCCTGCATAAAATGGCACTTGCCAAGCTCAGTCTGTGTACCATATTTGAATTGCTGGCCTTCACCTGTTCTGACGACGGGAGGGGGTAAAAAGTAAAAGGTCACTGACTCTTACCTCGCCCTCTTTGTAGGCGCTTTTTTACATTTAGGTTAAGTACCTGTCATGATTAACCTAGGCACCAAGTTTGAAGTCTGTAGCATCACCCATTGTAAAGATATGACCGGTGACACAGGATTCACAAAATGGGGTAGTTTGGTCAGAGGTCATTCAACAACACTGAAAATAGAAATACACTGTCTTAAAAAGACAAGATACTCAATTTTGGTTAAAACTTCAGTAAATGTAGACAGGTTTTTAACTTTTTTACTGACAGATTCAAAGGAACTTTCAGTGTATTTGTGATACAGATTTCCACCACATATCAACTGCATTTCTACATTACCTTGCAAAATTCAAAAATTCAAAATAACTGCCAAACATTTACTCCTACCATCAAAATGATCTCTGTTTTACATGAAACTTTAACAAATATTAACAATATTCATATAATACATGCCACAAAAAAATCACAGCAATGACTTACTTAGTTTTTGAGTAATACATGAAGTGCAGATTGCAGATAATGCAACAACGTTCAAACTATGACGACCATCTCTAGTACAAAAACAAGCTTAGCTCGCAGACATTTATGCTATTTACTGATAGCTTCACAGATGACAGTCTGCTGCAGCCCATGCAAACCTCACTCAGGCACTACTTCAGTTCGCTGACATCACGTATCCTTTTCTGTTCACTGCAGTATTGTTTTCCAGACCTCGTAGTTATTAGGATTCAGATGTAGGCTATTAGATGGTAAGATGAATGAGGTCTCACGTCCAAAAATGCTGCTAAAATTGGCACGATTTGAATTTTCATGTTTCACAAGGTATTGCAGAAACACATTGGTAAGGTGTAAAAATCTTACAACATTTATGTACAAAATTTCCCTGGGAAGCTAACAGCGAAATTTTTGAAAATCTGTCCACATTTGCCAAAGCTATGATCAAAAATCAATGTTGCTTTTGTAGACACAATGCAGATCACACAGGACTTCCTATTAGCCTTCCATAGTAACGATATGTCTCTACCTTGCACCATTTTTCTGAGATATAGAGAGATGCTGGCTGAAAACAGCAAACGTCACCTACTCCAGCTGTGCTTGGCGCCCTCACTGGGAACGAGCAGTAGAATTTCAACAACAGCTTTGGCATCAGAAAAGTACATCTCCTGGCTACTACGGGGCATTGGTTGGTTAATGAACACTTCAGTCATTTTAACATACCATCATGTGACAGAAGAACAGACGGACAGACAGACAGACACAGAATCGCTACATCAATATTGAACTCTGTGTGGCTGTGCTATGCTGCTTGTGACAAAATGTTTAAGAACACAATAATTGATTATAATAATAAGAAAAAAAGAAAAAAGAAATAATAAGTAAGATGTCACAAACCAGTAGCAGACAACGCGGCACATCCTGCATGCCAATCTTCATCAGAACCATCAGAACAATGTCGCACACCATCACACAACTGGGCTGCTTGGATACAACTGCTGCCCACTGCACACTGATACTCACCTGCACTGCACTGACCTGATCAACACAATGGTCTTTTCTCTCAGTCACATCATCATCTTATTTGCCACATAGACAATGTATGCATACAAATAGGCATACAATGCCTAAATTTGGGCAAAAATCTGCTAAGTCCAAAAACGTGTTCATCTGTTGTACTTGATTAAATTTCAGCAAACAAGTAGAGGATCATAGTGGCTGAAACATACAAAAAATTCTAAATGGGAAATTCTTGTAACTTTTAAAAATATTTTTCACATTTGCGAACTTCGATCCCAAATATCTCAAAGTGTCCTTCGGGTCCTTTCAATGTTTATGGCACTTTCGACCAAGTCAATAATGGAGAATAATAATATGAAGTAAAAAAGTAAAAGGTAAAGTAGTTTTCCTTTCTGGGATAATCTATCACACATGCACTAGTACGCCTTGGTAGCAATCAGCAAATGACATTTGAAATGTCGAGCTTCATCGATTCCAAAGATGACTGAGGGGGCCAAAAATTTTTTAAACGGGTGACCCTGATCACAAGATCTGCCCATGTGGCCGAGTGGCAGCGCACACGGCCGCCATGTGCAGTAGAGCGTGACGCGCTCAGTGGCTGGGGTTCGACTCAGCCCGGGCGCGTCCTCCTACCAAAGAATTATTTCTAATAATTCCTATGCACATGATAAACAGGCAGTTAATCCTGTCCTGGTCAGGTAAGAGGGTTCGACGGTGTCCTCTATAAACTGTGACCGTTGCTGATGCCTTGATCAGCAGCGTCAAGGTGTCAGCAACTCAGCCGCACTGACGTGAGAGACGAAACAGACAGATGTGGCTAAGTCTGCTGGCTAGGCGCTGATGAAGTGTCAGTCAGGTGGCCAGGCGCTGAAGAAGTGCCGGTCAGGGTTGATACTGAAAAAGTGCCAGTCCAGGCTTAGCCAGACAGTAGGCCACACCTAGAGGCGGCACGTTTAGAAATACCTGACAAGCTGCTCATACCTACTGTTCCTTCCTCCACCCTACACAATGTGCACATGCACCGCACACATGTACCAATTCCCCTCCTCTCCCTGGGCCTTGCACTGGACCGATATAAAGGTCTCAGCGCTGGGATCCAGAGTAAGCTGGACCACTGCCCGCAAAGAACAAATGAACGAACGACCCTAACCACGCCCACTAAAAACGGGTGACCCTGACCACGAGACCTGCCCATGCAGCCGAGTGGTCAGAGCACTCGGCTGCCATGTGCAGTGTCTGTCTGTCTGTTCTTCTGTCACATGCTGGTATGTTAAAATGACTGAAGTGTTCAGCAACCAACCAATGCCCCATAGTAGCCAGGAGATGAAGTTCATCACAAGGCAAACTTTTGATATATTCTACTTATATTCAAAATTAGGCGACTCGCACTTGAGCCATTCCAGAGATACGATTGTTTTGAAACTGAAAATGGGTCATGTGACCCGGACCATGCCCCTTTTAGGGGTGGTTTGTCATCCATAAGCTAAGAATAACTACCTGTGTGCAAAATTTGACGACTCTAGCTTCAGCTGTTCCAGTAATATCAATGGGGCCCTCTCTGGGCTATCATATGGCGTAGTTTGTGTGATCATAGGTTTTTGCAATCCATCATTTAACCATTTTGATACAACACCAGCTTGTAACAGACAGACAGACAGACAGACAGACAGACACGCATAAAAATGGATCACGTGACCCTGACCACGCCGATTAGGGGTTGTTTGTCATCCCAAGGCTAACATTTCACATATTCTACCTGTATCTACCTGTACCTGCGACTCTAGCTTGAGCAGCTGTTCCAGACATATGATAAGGGTCCCTGAGAAATTTCAATTGCCATGTGACCTGACCTGACCTGACCATGCCCCTTTCTGCAGTACTTTGTTACTCTTGAGACAGAACTTTATACAACTAACCTAAATACCAATTTGAAGTCTGTCTCCACTCATTACAAAGATATGAAATGCGGTACAAAATGTAGAAAATCGGGTGGTATAGCTCCATTCGATAGGTGGCATATGAGTTCCTATTAGGATTCCATAGTAACTATGTCCCTATGTTGCACCATTTGTGAGATAGTGACATTTGTCAAAAACTGCCGATTTTAACCTATTCCACCTGACCCCATTGGAAATTTGCCGAGATCTTCAGTATCAGAAAACTACAGACACTTAGCTATCGTAAGGCTTTGTTTTTGTGATCCTACCCTTAGCCATTTTGGTACAATACCGGCTTGTGACAGACAGACGGATGAATACATGACGACAGGATATGCCGTGCTACACAGCGTTGTGCACTAATTACTAATTACACGCCGTGCTGTCTCCTTGCAAAGCATGACACCAACCATAATACAGAAATGACTTAACAATACTCTCAAATGATATGAATCATCATGCAGTTTCTCTACAATAGCTGAATTTATGTCGTCAGTGCTTCAAAACAATTAACTGGGCTGGAAAGGAATCCAGTACAGAAATTCCCAGTCAAGCACTGACAAAACGTTTCCTGAAGCAGATGTCAGAAGGAAACAGCATCGTCTGTGGTGAACATGCATTGAAACAGAGCTGATTAAACCAACACGAAAATAACGTTCATTGAGAGAGTGCCAAGAGTGACCGGTGTCGACTGAAGCGCAGTTATATTGACAACATGACAACAAACCTGTCGACAAATAGCATGTACTGTCAGTCAATCGGAGCTCATCGAGTGCCACGTACGACATGTCTGAATTTAGCGTCGCACTCAGTACAATCTACACACACACAGACACAACAACACAGTGATAGACGAAATGTCATCTGGTAACACATTTGCTGACAAACTCATGTCTGTCCAGTTGGCAGTCTGATGGTGTGTGTGTATGTGTGTGTATTCTGAGCTTGCATTCTCCAAGAATACCATCAACTCATCATGCAGCATAACTACAAGAAGTCATATTCATGCAAACTTCATTAACAAAGTGCAATAGCAGAAGAACTGAGCACATCCTAGCATGTCTATCATACTTTTGCTACTGTGCCTTTATTTAAAAGATCGAGTCTGGACAGCAGTGTGTCTCATTATTTCACAGGCATCAATCACACTTCGTGCGCACATATCAGAAATGTTTGAGACGTGTATACTGGAGATTTAACGTGACTATTTTGCCACTTCTGACTTACAGTACAGTTTTTACTGCACGAAGCTATGATAGCATAGTATATGCTGTCGTCGTGAACCACTATTCATTGTTTATTATTTAACTGACCAAAATGTACCTTTCGTCATCATGAATAATCAGGTCCTATCAAACGACTGCTGATCACGTGTTGAGCAGTCATGTGATGTGACAATACATTTTCTAGTGTGGTACAATTACTGTGTGAAGTTATGCAGGGTGGGATGTTGTCACCTGTTCTATTTGCTGTGTAAGTAAATGATTTAATCCTAGCACTGTCAAGATCCTGTCGTGATTGCTATTTTAATAATGTTTGAAACGTATGCTGTTGTTATATGTAATCTACAGTCAATGATTGATAACTGTTGCGATGAGATGGATATTGATTAATTGACTGAGTTAAGGTTTTACGTCCGACCCAACACAAAATAGGTCATTTCAGAGACGTTCTTCCCAGCTAATCTTTTGAAAAACTATAACAAACACAACAAAGGAAACATGCATCCGTAACAAAATATGCCACAACATAAAATGAATGCAAAAAACTAAAGCCAGGTTTGGTCGCCTCCTATGACCTCCGCACTGGAAACGTAAAAGGCCTAGTCTAGTTTCAGCACTTCATAAATTTGTCACTTACTTACTTACTTTGACACTTACCCACTTACTTACAGCCCCGGGACCCACACAGGGCTGATGAGCTGGACAGATTGGACATTAAACTAAATGTCAGAAATCACAGTTAGTAACAACTGGTAAGTCACATAAAAAGTATTTTTGTCTCGAAAGTCATTAAAAGTTAGCTTACACTGTATGTGTGTACGCTTTTTAAGCATTTTTAACTCCATATATGCCAAAAGTAATAGCTTCAGTAAACCTGATACTGCATGTTATGAGTAGGCGTAAAAAATTCATGAGTAGGCGTAAAAAATTCATGATAATTCACAGCATAGCCATAATGTAGTAGTTAGGCACCTAGCCAGTGCCACATTATAAGAGTGTATATATGTTACGTTCGCACTTTCTTTTGTACATATCTGTATCTTGTCTCTACTTCTACCATGTGACGTTCGGTGAATAAATGTTTCTAATAAGCAGTCGAACAGATGATAAAGCAAAGACCTGAAATGGCCCTTCAGCACTGAGACTGATGGTAGCCTGATTCCACGTCCTTGACGGTGTCTGTACAATGGTGTTAGACTGGTTCCACGCTACATTCACAAGAACGCCATCATGACGCAGCACTCGTACTGACAGAACAGCAGCAGATGAAGGCAAGCTGGTACTCCACCACAGCTCGAGACATCGCTGATCTCCTGGTGCCGCAGATACAGGCAAACTAACGAGTACTGCATGACCTCCAGATGACCTTGAGGATGTCACCATGACATAGTGACCACCTACAAACACACACGACCTTAAAACGATATTTACAGGTTAGCATAGTGTGACAACCATGCGAGTTTGATTGTAAGCAGCATCACTGTGACCAAGATGACTTATGAGTTGTAACTCGAGCCAAGCAGGTTTACTGCACCATTTAACATCACATCTGTCTTTGTGCCAGCCTCACAACAACAGACACACAAATGTCACATTTCATTGCAGCAAACGGACTCACTGGACATTCTATGAAGCTGCAAAACTACAGTCCTCTAGACTGTCACACGGTGGCTACTATAAGCAGTACGACATACAGGGTCTATACTTGTGCACTAAGTACAACAGCTAGCTACTACATGTAGCACTGACTTCCGTCTGTAGAAGAATGATCTGCCACTGGACCAGTAGACACTGATGACAACTGTCTGGACAGAATGGTCCAATGCAGGTCAGCTCGTTCTGTGCCACGTAAATGGATAAGTTGACCAACAGATGACCAGCCACACAACGACGTCTCAAAGTTACATGACACATCAACTGTCACACACAGCAAACAAACACAGAACTAATACAAACACTGCATCAGTATCTACAATTACATGACAAATACGTCCGTGCAGTGTGTTCCACAGATTACAGATCATGGTGCTCAGTCATTCTGCTGAATCTGGAAATATAAATGTGATGAAGTGTATTGAGTAGGTATCGCAGTTGACTGAAAATGCAAGATCTGAAAAGGTGGGACTGGAAAGTACAGGACTGGAAAATTAGCCCCATACGGGACTGACGGTCGACTCCTGCTTACTGCCAACTTCAAAGTCATGTGACACAAATATAGGATAAAAATCAAACATCAGGCCGCAATACGCTTTAGTATTGTGCCCTAATTTAAAAATCAGTAGTCATTTGCCAGCCCCCATAATAAATGGAAAGGAGATAGTCTTTGAAAATGGTCGAATTTCCGACTTTCGGGGGCTCGTGACCTTGACCTTGACCTTGGATCGGGTCATACTGCATACCTTCATGCATCACTCGTCAACCTCTATCCACATACAAAATTTCATTGAAATCGAAAAAACGTTTTGTGGAAGGACAGAGGACTCCTACTTACTGTTAACTTCTAAGTCACGTGACACAAAAACTGGGGAAAAATAAAAAATCCGGCCCCGATAAGCTTCAGGTACTGTGATGTAATGTACATAATGCCCTAATTTAAGAATCCGTAGTCATTTGCCAGCTCCCATTATAACTGAGGAGGAGACAGCCTTTGAAAATGGTCAAATTTCCAACGTTCAAGGGCTCGTGACCTTGACCTTGGCCTTGGGTCGGGTCATACTGCATACTGGCATGCATCACTCGTCGACCTCTACCTACACATCAAATTTCATTGAAATCGAAGAAAGTTTTTGTGGACGGACGGACGGACATTTGAGACCGGCTTTATTATGTCAAATCGGAGGAGTCGACCTAAAAATGCAAGACTGGAATAAATTAGCCCCATACAGGACTGACGATTGACTCTTCACAACGGACGTTGAATGTGATATGAATGTGATAATCACACTGCGGCGCTAATGAACAGTCGCACACCTGTTGACATGGCTGTCATGCGCCACTGATCATCACGCAGGCAACAAAATGTACAGAAGAAGTCCGTGCCGAAAATCATAAAATTAAATTTTGGGGTCCGGCAGAAAACAGCTGGTTGCATATTATGTACTGCAACATACACAACACGTGAACAACGTTACTAGCATGTCTAGCATGTCTGGTCCTTCATTTTCTGGTCCTGCATCTTCCAGTCCTGCATTTTCAGCACTCTCAATATCGCAATATAAACATTAGTATTATAGCATTTCAAACGAGTGAAAAAGAAAGTTGTTCACAACATGTAAAAGCACTTTTAAACCTAGATTCCTTCAATGAACAGATTTTAGAGGCCTATATGGGCTACCAAAATGTTTCAAAACGCCTACAGACATATGCTGAAGAAACTGCGGTGAACAATCATTGTAACAGATACTGGCTGGCACGCGGTCTATCATATATAAGTCGACAGCAGTAAAAATAACCTGCTCCTTCACAAGATCCTTCCTTCATACTGATATCGTCGACAGCAAGGATTGCCTCACTCTCGTTCTGTGCGTCGAACTCGGCTGCAAACGTCACTTGCAGTGCTGAGTGACTGATAAATGTCAGCTGTGCAAGCTGCCATACATCAGATCCTCGTAGGTTTCTACGACTCCACTCAGGTCGCCGGCCAACCTACACACATCACCGCTGCATCACCAGCGCCTTCCATGCTATGACACATGCATATCATTATCATCACAGTCTCTGCTCGTTTACCGATGCAAATATCAAAATTACATGAACTTCAGCTGACCACGTGATAGTGTGGCAGGTTGTGTGTTTGTCATCTGTCTGTCTGCCTGGAATGCTGTGACTCAAGCTTAAATAGATCGAGCTGGTTTTTGATACCATAGATCAGTTCTAGACCCACCCACAGAAAGGCAGAACTCCTAAAGTCGGGAGTCAGACTTGAAAATTTTCAGCACATGGCATTACTTATTTATTGCAAATCTGGAAGTGGGCGAGTCACATTTATGTCATTTACTGTTTCTGTTTTAACAAACAATCAACTGAGCCCAGCACGTTGTCACAGAATGGTCAGTCATTCGCAGCAGTTGTGATTACTGAACCCTTTTTACATGGGCCGATACTTTTAATGTAAATTATAAGCAGCTACAAATTCCAGGCACTAAAATCTTTAATAACTATAGGCTCAAAGGGCCTATCATGAAAATACTCTATGGGGCAAAAAGCGGCCTTCACGTGCTAGGCTATAACTCCGCCCAAAGTGAACCAATTTGGATGAAATCTGGAACAGTGTGAGCCAAACGTTGGCAGATTTTGGGCACGATCCACCCAATAGCGACAGTTTGAGCGGCAGCCGAAATTTTGTTGTTTTTTCTCCAGTAAATAACACACAATTTCGCTGATTTACCGTTGAACAAATTTTACGACATTTGAACACAA
>Ga0209363_1001356_pt1 | contig 11629 bp, 4 predicted proteins | sample WorMetexBAHAMAS3_FD_187385 | JGI IMG/M metagenome (GOLD analysis project Ga0209363, IMG submission 187385) | Marine gutless worms symbiont microbial communities from Max Planck institute for Marine Microbiology, Germany - Inanidrilus exumae... | ecosystem: Host-associated > Annelida > Digestive... | reverse complement strand
CCTCCCCTTCGTTCCCCTTCCCTCCACTCCCCTGCCCTTCCCTGCCTTAGTAGTATGCCCCTAAAATCCAGCTATAGGGTTCGGGAGCGCTGTAAGTTCCCCCTGCTGGGTTGGAGCCCCAACCGTCAAACGATTTGGTGCATTTAGCCTTAAAACTGACATCTGGTGGCATCAATTTTAATAATTTTCCTGAGAATCAACTGACCAAACTTTATGCATTTTATGATTACAAAACATTCCAACGAGCCAAAGTCACTTTCAATTACAGTTTTACAGAGTGCATGATTTACATCCCCGCGCCCCGCGTCCACCCACAGCGGTCGTGTAAAATGGGGTGAAACGGCGTTCCCCCATCTAAAACGGAAGGGGAACGCCGTTCCCCCGTGTTCCCCCACAATTTGACCGCTGTTTGCCCGCAAGTAACAGAATACAGTATACGTGACACAAGAGTAGTTGGCATGAGCCAAAGGACAATGCACTTACACCATCATCATCATTATCATTATCATCGTAAGAACTAGAAAGACCTCAGTTGAGGTCACACCGACCGCTTTGGCAACATTTTCCTCCTGTGACCGCAAACCTTTAGCTATGACCTTGACCTTCAAACTTGACCTAGATAGCGTGAAGGTGAACCACCACGCCAACATCTAGGTCAAAGGTCATTTAGTTCAAAAGTTATCGTCCTGACACACAGACCAGTTCGATTGCTCCACCTGGACCGCTAAAGTGGTCGGTAATGTGGATGATGATGTAACATTAACAATGTAACTATCTTGCACCGTTTTTGAAACACAGCGAGATATTGGTCGAAATTAGCCGATTTGAACCTACCCTACCTCTGTTTGGCGCCCCGTTGGGGTGATACCGTCTGAATTTCGTCAAGATCTTTTGTATCAGAAAACTTAGTCCCAGGGCTATCGTATGGCGTTGTTTCATGATCCCGCTTTTAGTCATTTTGGTACTGTGCCAGCTTGTGACAGACAGACAGACACACGACGACAGCATCATCATACCGCGCTAGCATAGCATCGCGCGGTAAAAACTAAAGCCAGGTTTGGTCGCCTCCTACGACTTCTGGCCTGAAAACGGAACGGATCTATTCTGGAAAGAGTAGATAAGTAAATGTGTAAGGACATAAATAAGTAAGGAAGAAAGTATAAGGAAGGAAGAAAGAAAGGAAGTTTTAAAAGTAAACGAACAAACAAACATTTATATAGAACCGAAAACAACAAATCTGACTAACGATGAATGAATGGAAGAGTGAATATACGCGGCTATATACCTGCGCATGTAGTAGGCGACGAAGGAGAGCAGTATGCCTCCGATAAGTACCCCGAGTGCAACGCCGATAGCCACGACAATCAGTATCCCTGTAGAATCGCCAAACAAATCGACAACATCACCCGACCGGCCGTTCTCTTCTACTTAGTTGAAACTATAGAGACCGCCCGCTGCAAAGTATCGCGCTGCGCTCTTCATCGCTACAATCACCTAGAGTTTTCGGTATAGGCCTATATAGACACACATATGGCCTAAACTGGACCGATGCTATACGTAGACACATTATGCTGCGACTTCTGTGACACGTGTCTTTCTATTATACATTTCTGGCAGTCTTTCTGTATTATGGTAAATTGAGTATAAAATGTAGATGAGTATCATTACTGCGGCACTCCTTCTATAGGGGGGGGGCGCATTATGGATTACACACTGTCCGTCCGTTTGTATTTACCGTTCCTGCCTCTAAGTCTTTGACGAAAATGCTCTGACGAATTATGTCTATAAATGATACTATAGACGCAAATATCTTTACCTTCATGCTGCTGTTACGCAGCGACACCATACAGGTCGTTCACACTGATGCATCTGGTCGCCAAGCAGTATAAACAGGTACTGGCCAAGGGCGGTGATTCTTTGAAGCTGGGAAGGTAACTGCGGTCCTGACAAAGTAATTGCAGCCTACGGTACGATACGATATTTTTACGTGCGCTCGAAAGCTGACGATATAGCCAGCTTTCCAGAGTAGAGCGCACGGCACAGAAACGAAAGCATAAGGAAAAACCAAAAACAAAAACCGAGTAGTTTAGACGAAACAGTGCTCTCAAAAAGTCCGTGAAGGCAGTCCGGGAGGAAGAAGTGAAACTACGGGGGGTAGAATTTGTGAAACAGGTAGGTTTTAAGCCGGGAGTGAAAGGGAGAGGGGGTTATGGACGAGTAGAGTGGTGAATCAAACGAGGAATAAGTGATGGATGAAGGAATAGCTGAGTCGGAAATGGAGGAAACCTACTGCTGGTTTTATGACTAACGTCACCTGCGGGCTGTCTGTCTGTCTAATGAAGTGGAGATCAGCATCGGCCCCGGCGGTCCTTGAAGGATTATCTGCTTTAAGCTTTGATCAACAAAATTGAACAGATTCATACGCATACCGTATGGAAAGCCTTCAGCCGCATCTAGAAGACCAACGACGCCTTCAGTATGACTTGGCACTGCTATCGAAAATACATACCAAAAAACAGCCACGTAACAAACAATACTAGCAATACACCGTAATATCTTCACAACATGTAAGCCTACATCACACTCTCGTTTATACTATAGAGACCTCTTAAATACCGCACATATTATCTAGGCTACACTAGACTGTGTCTCAAGAAACGACACAGCTTTGGCTTGCTATAACTTCGACCTACATAACCGATTTCAACAATTTTTGGCAGGAATGTTGCCAAGAAATTAAGAAATCAAACGGTACTTTATTCTCCCACCCCATTTAACTAGCGCTTCTGCACTACCTGGCAAAACACGGAAACACGAAAATTGCATATTTTTACTCAAATGCTATATTACTGCTTTTCCAGAGTTTAACCAGTCGCTGCTCGATTTCTTCAATTTTGCTGACTTGCAACTCATATCAACGCTGCTATAGACTGCCTAAATCTTGTAATCAATTAAGTTCAGCTCTGGCCTGTTGGGGCCATAGCTCAGGAGAAATGAAGTTGAGAGTTTTGCACAGCAGCTGTTGAACTGTGTTGTGTGCACCATTCACTGGTGCATGCATGAGCTGTGTCGCTAAAAGGCAAATAATATTGTCATCGACAACGTGTTTGATAACAGCTAACATTTGTTGAGATAGTAATTCCACCAATACTGTCGATTGACTTTTCACTTGAGGTTCGACAAAGAACAACTCCCACTTCTGACACAGCGACCGACATCATGACAGACTCGGTAAACGATGAGTGTGTGGTAACAGACGGTAGCATGCTATACTCACTTCCTACGTTTTGCTTGGTGCATAAGATCGATTCTTGTGCAAATGAAGGGTGGTTCAGCCGTGACTAAGTGATAATATGAATGTGTTTTTTATATCTGTGGCAAAACAACTTTCAGCGTTTAAGTGAATGACGCAATTTTCGGCTTTCTGTTTCATCAGGTGCAGAAGCATTATAGCTAGGTGAGATGGGAAGAGAAAGTATCAGTTGACTGCTTGCTTTCTTGGCGACATTTCTGCCAAAAATTATCAAAGTCGGTTGATGTATCATGTCGAAGTTATAGCAAGCCATAGCAGTGTCGTATTTTAGACACACTGTAGAATGTATTAACAAACAAGTAGAAAATTGTACGCGATCGCAACCAAGCCTGAGGACTGCTCGAGGTTATCGACAGTCACATACGCTGAAAAGTGCTAACATCTTGCGAACGATGCAAGATGCAGACGGGTTATGAGACACCGAAAAGTACAATTTCCGATGACCGTGAGTGACTTATGACATGGAGCGTCGCACAGCTCAGCTTGACAGCCGAGTCTCGTGTCATCCTGTATTTACCAGACATATGATAATGTTTCGAATTCTGTATACAAGTGATTTAGTGATTAATAATCGGATCCTTTCTCGTCCGATTCGCACTTTCGCCTCGACATTTCCGAGACGCCACAACGCGGAATAACGAGACGCACTCGTGATGAAGGAGTTGATCACCCGCCAAACTTTGCGCAAATAAAAATTTATTAAGGAAAATGCCGATAAAAGGCGGGAAATAAAAACCGCCGCAGACACAGACGTGACTTGGCAATTTTAGCATCAAACCGACAGCAATATAACAAGTCTCAGGTGCCGCGTGGAATTCGCGTGATGTGCAGATAGGATCTGTCGGATTAATTAATTACTGACGGACGGTTTCTCACCATGCAACTTATCCGTACTACGTGACCGAGCTCCATCCAATCATCGCCGTCGCACGTGCAGCTGCGTGAGCTCACGTGAACTTTCGCTTCGTCGATGACGTGCACATGCAAGTAAGAAAGTCCGAAGATTGACCTCCAATTCAAGCTCTCGTGAACGGTATGTTGACACGGGTGGGCGTGACGGCAGAGGAAAGACATGACGGCGTTATATAGTGAAACGTGAGTGAAACATTTTGTTAAGTCTTTCACGACAATATGATTTTCTCTTTAGCCTCGCTCGTGTCGAACAGAACTGGGGTCCGTGTATCTACCGTTACTTCGATTTTCACTCAAAATGGAAAATGAAATATGAACAGCCATGTTCATTTTCAATTTCAAACTAGTTTTTTACGTAACCAATTGATATCACCGAAATTTGTCATTCCGTCGTCGCTTTGGAGTAATTTTCCGTTTAATGAATGTTTTAGTATTTTTCGATGTCTTAATTTCCATTTTATATCGTACATTTAATGAAAAATTATCGTAAATCTTTAGTGACGTTGTGTATATGGAGTCATTCGCTAGGTGGCAGCTCTACTCCCTTGACGTATAAGTACATTTTAATTTCTGAATTGTTGGTGAAAATGGAGACTAGATGTTAATATCCACTGTTTTAATTTTCCACTGTCAGTGAAAATAAAGCATAACGGTAGACACACGGACCTACTCCAATCAAGTTCGTGCGATGTGAACGTGGCTTTAGTTCAACGTGAGTAGTTTAGTTTGTTTCTGTGAATATTACAGTACGGCAGTCGCTGCCCGCCACACGTCGTCCTCCCACGTACTTCTGCACTCCGCACCCCACACACTGATCAATATAACGTGACGATCCAGAGAACAATAAATGTTAACCTAGAGTCGCAACACCGGACGATTTATAATCGGCGACTAACGCGCTAAAATGGCCACAATGGCGACGAGGACAACAGCACACGACACAGCTGTGGCCAGTAGCAGGTAAGCGCTGGAACAGGTGCGGCTTCAGCTCGCTCAGTCTTGAACGGCTGCAATTCCGGAGAACGGAATAACAAGGTAAAGCAGGGGGCTAGGAGGGGAATAAGCCCCCAAGTGCCACAGATAGCCCCTCAAACATAAGTGATCCAGCCCCCAAAATATGACTCCAATAAAGTCGTTTTATAACGAAATATGACATGTTTTTGCATTAGCGGCATAGGTATATAACAAGTAAGCAGTAATGGACTAAATATCTGAAAGCACTAAAAGGTCAAATAGTCATATCCAGAGCGCAATATTGCGCACTCAGTTTTTACATTGCTTTCAGCTTCAGGGGCGGTGGCTTGTCCAATGACCCCCTGAAGTTATGACCTGATGGCGCTATACAAATCTATTTGTTGTTGTTGTTGTTGGCACCCAGACAAAGGGGACGGTCACCCTGCCATCCCCTCCCCCTGACTTGGCTGACAGGGTGACGTGACCGTCCCCTTTGTCTGGGGGACAACCGGGCGAAAATGCATGAACTTTAAAAAAATAAAAATACGTGCAAGATTGTGAGAAAACTGTGTATAAGTTTTAAACTTGAGCGTGAACGCGTGTCGCGACAGATTCTTGTCAACCAACTACCGACCTTTGTTTGAGCAGTTGACGACTTGGCCTCTCCAGCGCGTATCGCTGCACGTGAAGTACCACGTCTCCTTAGAGCCGTTGCAGCGCACCGTCGCCGTGTTGCCTTCCTCGGTGACTGTACTTCCGGCCGGAGCTACGAACTTTCGACATCCGCGCACTGCAACGTACGTAACATCTACAGCGTGCTCCAGAAAACCAACTTCATCTGATGAGCTTCAACTTGTTAGATATATGAAAGAAGACAAAAGTATCAAAACGAATCCTGTTCGTAGTAACATTAACATTACAGACGTGCACGTGTGCATGCATAATACATTATCCCCGAAATGGATGTGTTCAGAGTCATGTGACCTCTTTAAATTTTGGAAAATAAGTGATAGGCCCCTAATATCCTGTTAACGGTGCAAGATAAAGACAAAGTTGCAATTGAAGAATGATAGGAAATCGTATGCGGCCTATCAAATAGCACCAGTGCTAATGCCCTTGAATGACCTTAGAGGTCACTTTTGCTGTTTGAAACCTTTCTAACTCATATACCCCGTGAAACATAGCATCAATTTACTAACAAAGCGCGTTGCGCGGTCCCTCTGCGGTAGCTGCTTCTTGTTCTCCCCGCGGAAGCATGGGAGCATGTTTTTAACGGCGTTGGTTTGTCTGTATGTCTGTCTGTGACCCTGATAACTAAAACGATTGTGAACGGATTTGTACCAAATTTTATGGGACGGTTCCTAGGGGAAAGGGAAGACCAAGTTCGTGTTTCGTTACGATCGGTATAGAGGGATGTGGAAGTAACGGTCAGGGAGAATTATACCTACCCCAAAATTTCTTTTGTCACTTCTACGTTTCACGCACAAAATAAGTCGTAGTCTTTACTAATTTATACACATTGAAGAATTTTTATGCAATACTTCATCTTGTTGTTATTCTTACAATCAATTCTCATCCATAACTCCCTCTCTCTTTCACATCCGGCTTAAAACCCACCTACCTGTTTCACAAATCCTACCCCTGTAGTTTCACTTCTTCTTCCCGGACTGCCTTCGCGGACTATTGTCTGGACCGTTTCTTCTGAGCTACTCGGTTTTTGTTTTATTTTGTTCTGTATTTTTCGTTTCTGTGCCATGAGCTAGATTAAGCTGCCCATCTCGTCAGCGTTTGAGAGCACGTTAATCTACCGTATCGTATCGTATCGTATCGTATACCTTCGTACTTGATGACGAACGGCGCGAGTCCGCGCAGCACTTCGGCCGACAGCAGTTGGACTATGACGTCACTTCCGGTCGACACGAACACGACGCTTTCGCGACTTCCGCCGCACGTCGACAGCGTCGTGCGCCGTGCTCCGTCCTGTAGGCATCAGTCATGATATGATACGATATGATATAGGATGCATAACACTCGCTCAGAGATGGACAATGGCTTGGGTCAACTCATGGTCGGGTCTACCCATTGGTTGGGTCAATCCATGAGTTGGGTCGGATCGAATTGGGTCTGACGTTATTACTTTTTCGTGGGTCTGGTCGGGTTTGTGTGCCACAAAGTGACGACGCAATAAGCGAGTGGACACTGGTCAGCGAGTATTACTGTTACATAGCAATCGAACAGTGACTTGTAAGAATTTCACGTATGTTCTCTGCAGTTCTGATGCGGATTTTAATAATAATATTGACCATATACTGTAGTACAGTTCTCCATGAGTCATATCACATTGTTCCGACACAGAGCAGTAGACTGGGTTGAGTTGGGTTCAATATGTAGTGTATCGGGTCGGGTTGGGTCGTGAAACGTTAACCTTTGTCCATTTGTGCATTACCTCAAAAATCATTTAGGGTGGCACAAAAAACAATGCCGCTGGCCACTGTGAATCATGCCGAGTTTCAGAAGGTAGTATCGCCCGTGTGGTTGTGTGTCTGTCTGTGGTTGTTAGTTCGGCAATAACGTAAGTCGAAAAAATCATTTAACCAATCTTTGCGGGTACTTCGTTCGCTTGTTTATACGGCAAATATATCGAGAAGGCGAGACGTCGGTAAAACTAGCTGCATGTTTATAGAAAAACAAGACGCAGAGTCTGCGTTTTCTAACGGACGCGGGCTAAATGAGTTTTAGCATAATAAACAAACCTATCACAGAAATATACTGCAATCTTAACATTTGTGTAAAAATAATAGCATTTCTGTGCTATATACAACGCGTTTCACATTTTCTGTTGTATTAGTTTTACATATATTATTCGACGAAACGTATGATACACATTAACGGTTTCTACAGTCGTAAACATGTCCGATAAAACCGAACAACGAAACGAGTATATCGTGCATCACTAACTTGAACAGCGCCGACTTCGTAGCACGTTTTCGCTGGTGACTCCATAGCGACGTTGTCGCCGTCAGACGACTGTCTTCCACCGAACGATAACAGCGATAAACGCACGGTTTGCCCATCACCAGCCTGAGCCGACACAGCAAACGCGACATTGCATATTTACACGGTACTGGGGATAGTTCAAGTGGTTCAATGAACCGCGGCCTCCGACCTTCAGGGACCTTAATTTCCAAAGCTCAAGACCAAAAATATTGGCCAATCGAACAAAACCAACTGAACAACAAAAAGTGAGTAGGCAGTGCAGACTGTTATAACGTTGAATGCTCATAAAACACTGTGGCAAATTTTGGTGAACTAAAGCTGCAGTGCATAAAGACAGCCATACAACGAAATGATAACTGACACAAGCAACATAGTCGGTCTGCTGTCAGCTTATACCGCTAAAACTACAAGATAATGTCTCTATCGTCTAACCAATTTTTTTCCGGCCCAAGTGGCCAAAAACTTTACAGCGCTCCCTGTTGACACCTTGCAGCAGGCGGTCTAGACTAACTGATTGTTGCCACTACTATACAAACTCACGCCTATATCAGCTGCTACTTTGGAGATCGTAAAGCGTTGCTGACCACGAGCCACAACTTATGTACACTAGACCGCCCGCTGCAAGATATCGCGCTAACGCGCTCTTCTTCATTTTCGTCATTTACTGTTTTCGTTTTAAATACACACACATACATCAGACCGACGCTAGGTAAATGGAGCACATTACACTGCGACCTCTCTCTTCTGCACAAACAGCCTACGCTGCCGCAAGCCTACCGCCCACTGCAACAAATCACGTGACCCTGATGACCTACCGGAGAAGCTACGCCTCTGTCGTAAGCTCCGCCCGGCGTTACAGCACTTAGCAACTTAGTACAGAAATATATACCAAATGTTCATACCTTTAAAAGACTATCAGATATATTGCACGCGGCCGTTTTGTTTAAAAACATAAATTTATTTCGATTGATTCATTGAAGATCGACAGATGTCACCTGTATGCGCCACGGACAGGCGCTCGACCCAATGCCTCCGTGGTCAGTGGCGGACGTGCTTGCCAGGTAGCCGACTGTGACGTCATCGGGTGGCGTCACCAGTGTCTGTCCGTCTTTCTGACACGACGTCAACGAACCTCCGACAACTGCACGTAACACGTTCACACGTCCCGCGTATGAGGTGGCGAGAAAACCGGACCGTTGGTGTCAAATATTTCACACGGTAGTGTAGCGACACGTTTAAGGTGCGGTGGGAGCTTTAGTGACGATAATGCTGAGTATGACGGTGAAAAAGTGTTGAAAATTGGTCAGAATTTGACAAAGTGCGTAGTGGTGGTATCACGTATTATTCATGTCACGTATAACACGCCACGTTATGCAGAATTTACGACGGGCTCGATGTAGGTAAAGGTAAAGAATTCCACACTCCATCTCCCTTTCCCAGGCCTTGAGCCAGTAGATTGTTAGACCAGTGAAGTCGTAACGCATGGCAAGTGCGACGCTACACTTAACCCTTTCACTGCCAGACCGGGAAAATATAATACGTAGTCAGTGTATGGGTAATAGCCAATACCGCAGGCAGCATTATATCACATACCACGGTTATGAGTATAGCCTACCTAGCGTCGCCGGATTCATCCGGCAGTCTGGGGATTATTATTCATTTCCTCCGCCGGAAATATCCGGCGGGCAAGGCAGCGAAATGGTTAATCCTAAGACACAGGCCTTTTTACCAGAAACAATGTTAGCGTGTCAATACAGTGCTTCACTCCAGCCGTAGGCCTAGAGTGTCACAGCCAATAAGCCAATAAAACTAAGTTGTAGTCAGCGATAATACTGTGATTCGGTCTCTGGTAACCTGTTGTAATAACAGTATTGCCGCGTAGTTAGATATTAATGGTTTTTGCCCGCATGACGTATTTGTCAGTTCTGTTGGGCATATAAAACGTAAGGTTTGGTCTGATTTTTGTACAATAACAGTGTAGATTTTATGTTTTACGTTTGTGTTTTTGAATGTTTTTTAATTGTAGCTTTGTATTTTTGTTTTAATAAAAATTTTTTTTTGCTACATTGTTCTTAATAATGAACGAATAAATGAATGAATAGCACGTTATACTGGTTAGTGAGATGGGCGTGTAAACAATGAGAGGGCGTTCTCAATGACGCGTTCGCACGGTCGACTGCATTCCAACACGGTCGACGGTCATCGGGTCTCAAAAATCGTGATGCTAGATGTTCGAACATCGTCGACGGCGTACACATGTCGACGATGCTCCAACATCTAGCAAAATTGCTAGACGTTTCAGACATCATTCCTTGTTCGACCGCGTGCGAATGCGTCAGTGAGAACGCTACTTTAAATTGCCCAAAGCCCAGGCGCGTCCCCCAACAGAAGTCGAATCCGCGACCTCGAGGTCGCAACTTGCACGGTACAAACCGTTGTGCCAGCACGTCAACCGCGGTATCTAGGTAGTAGCTTTTTAAGCATTAGCTAATCAAGCCACGGCTTAAGACCTCACAGTGTGGGTGTACAGCAACCTGTCAAAGTCTATAAAATGAATTTGCTGTTATTTCTTTGTCGATAATCGTCTTGAAATTAATTAATTAACGATAAATTTTGGAAGTTATACAACTACAAAAATGGAAGAAATCGACAAAAGTCCATCAAGTCATCCACGAAATAACGAAAGAATAATAATTACCAATTTACCATTACAGCTTTATCCTTATTGCATGCGGCAGTATGAGGATCAAGAACCACAACGTTAACGGGGTACTTGCTTAGTCTTTTAATCTTGTATTGTCACTACCCGTTAGCAGGACTGTAATATAAACGCAGGAAGATAGACATAATTGTGTAATACAACGAAATAAAAGGCATGCTAGAGCAAAAGACTGGGTTGGCACAACGATGGAGACCAAGCAGCGTGTCAATAGGCGTGTCTATGCCTCACATAGCAACACTAAGTGCTTATTACATTAGCCGATGAGGCAACTGCAAATACGGGACTGTACAATGACAAAGTGTCAAAACAAAAATACTCATTTAATAACTTAGACTAAATAACAATTATAAATTGGTGACTTAAGAGTAACAACTGTTTCAGTAAATAAGTAATAAATTAGCGTCTGTTGTTGTATGAATAAATAATAAAAATACATTAACTATATAGTGAGAAAAATAATGACACATGTGTCACGTCCGTCATTTTCCAGTCAGTGTTTCTGTTGTTTACTTGTGTCTTCGTGTCTTGTTGTCTACCATTATTGCCACAGCGAATACAGATTTTCATTAGCTTGTACACACTGCATTGCTCAACAATAATACCAATTTTTATTCGCCTAACGCCTTCGGGCGAATCATAGATTTACTCTATCGTTTATTATTACGCCCGTAGGCAGCACATACAAAAATTATATATACACAGCATAAAAACATACAATCATGAGACTAAAA
>Ga0209363_1001355_pt1 | contig 11644 bp, 4 predicted proteins | sample WorMetexBAHAMAS3_FD_187385 | JGI IMG/M metagenome (GOLD analysis project Ga0209363, IMG submission 187385) | Marine gutless worms symbiont microbial communities from Max Planck institute for Marine Microbiology, Germany - Inanidrilus exumae... | ecosystem: Host-associated > Annelida > Digestive... | reverse complement strand
GGGCAAGCTGCTCACACGCATGTGCCTCTGTCACCAAGCAGTATAATTTGGTACCGGCCGATGGGCGGTGACGCTCTTCGGCTGGGAAAGTAACCGCAGGCCTGGCGGAAAGTAATGGCAGCCTACCACCCGGTGGATGGCTTCAAGTCACCTGCGGGCTGACTGCCTGTACACCAGTATCAGCTCCGGGCCCAACGCTCGGTAACGAGTATGGGAGAACTTTACCTTTACTTTTTTTACCTTTATTTAACCATCGAATTGAAGGCTTATAGAGGCAGTGCCTACAGGCCGCGCCGTAGGTCTGTTTTGTCTATCAGCAAGTAGAGAAAACTGACATTTATGGTTATGTTGAATGTAAATGAATCAGTTTTATCGTTTAATAGGACCTACGGCTCTAGACCCACCCGTCTGTTATCGCACTGCGTGCTCTCCTCCTCCGGTCCTCCCCTTCCCTGCTGCTGCGGCTCGGCCGCGGATGCCCGCAGCTGCGGCATGTGCTGACGACACTCGCAAGCCCCGCCCAGTGTGACCGACGGACACCTTACCGAAATAAGTAGTGTAAGATTATATCTTCAACCGCTGTTAGTGGCTTATAGTTTGCGAAAGTGTTTTTGAAGAATGTTGTGTATGCTTAGTGCAGTAAGGTCGATAAATCTTCGTCAACTAATTATGATGAAAATTTTTCAGTGTTATCGACAGAAAATTGGAAACGGTTTGGACGCAATGCGATTCCCTTGTGATTCGGCCCCTCCCCTCCAATAGACAGCATCTGACCTATGATGACTGTCTGGAAGTTTGAAGAGAAAATAATCAGAACTGTTCTAAGCTGTATTGTGTACGACAGTTGTGCACGGTGATACGCACACATGTGAACAGTTCTTAAATTTGCATGTTAGTTTAGGTTTAGATTTCGTTTTTGTGTGTTTGTTTAAGCTAAGCATTTTCGGTGTTTCTTGTGTTAGCTTAAATCATTTTATTCCTGTGTTGCTTGCTGTTGTTTCTTCAGTACCAAGCCAAGAGATCGGCTGGGAAGAACGTCTCCAAAATGACCTATTATGTGTCTAGTGGGACGTAAAACCTTAGCTGAATCAATCAATCAGTCAGTCCGTCAATCGTGATTCGGCAATTTTATCGCGTAATATGCAGTGATGCAACAGTATTTCTGGACATCGTAGGACAGTATAAGGGCTGGACCGCCCGCTGCAGGACATCGTGTTGACTCGCTCTTCTTCCATTCCGCCACCTACAATTTTTCGGTTTAGACGCTCACCTACCCTGAACCTAACTGCGACCTTCAGCGTGAATAGCCTACGCTGCCGCTACAAGCCTAGCACCCACCGCAACAAATCACGTGATCATGTACACCTACTAGAGACGCTGCGCCTCCGTCGAAAGCTCCGCCCAGCGTTATAATTGTAGCAGTTAGTGAATTAATAGTCTAAATTTACAGGGCAAAGTAGTCAGAAAGATTGAGAACGATCTCTTTGGTAGCCTGTGAGCAATTTACATTTCTCATACCAGATTTCTGACTGAAATATGCGAACGCTGTCCATGTGCTGACTTAATTGCCCGTTTTGCTACTGCAGAGCAGTGTGCCACAATAGATGTTTGTTGGAAAATATTTTTTGAATAGATGAATTTATCCGTCATTACTGTTGTTGTTACCGCTTGTCAGTCAGCTGAATAGCGAAATGTGATATGGAATTGTATGTAGCGCCCAGAATTGTTACCAGTTGCCAGCGCGCTGCTCTCGCAAACACTGCAGCCAATAATTCAACAGGTAAGGATGTCTTAGTCGTTTACTACTAATAATAATAATAATAATTCCGCGATAATATTTATTGTACTGTCATCATGGCAAGCCATTGCGAAAGTTCTGTCAGTTCATTTGATGAATGCAGACTAAGCGCCTGATGGCCGCCAATCCTCAGACCAAGCCAACCAACTTGGACAGTGAGTCCGCCGGTAAAGGGTGCTATCCACAACCACCATCGCCATTTATTATTATTATTAATCAGCCCATAAGCTGATACTCATTTTACCGTCCCACGGAAGGTGGAAGGCTGAGTCGACCTAGGTACTGCAGTAAAGGCGCGCAGCCTGTGCCAAAGGCTGCATAGCTCATCGCGGTGGCTGTCGTGATGAACACAACTGCCCGCGGTGAACTATTATTTTTATTTATAGTGGCCTAAGTAAAGATAACTGCAAAAACACGCACTCAATGGAGTGTGTGAATGTCGACCCCATCTAATAATGGTACAGTCAGCTCCCCAAACGGCATCTCGATCGGTTTAGTCGTTTTTGCAGGGCTCATGAGCGTGACCAACAGACACACAGACAATGACAGACTCCGTCTGTAGCAATAGGCCACATATTGCTATCGCTACAATGCGGTCTAACAGTACGATACGATGCGGTAGATTAACGTGTGCTCAAAAGCTGACGAGATGGCCAGCTTAATCTTGCGCACAAAAGTACAGAAAAGCAGACCTGAAATTAAAACTGTACATGAGTATCAGCAGCTTTACTATTTTTCCGTGGTTCAAAAATCGTCTAAGTGGTCAGCCGTTGTATAGAGAGTGTTTTCTCTGCAAGTTTTTCGAATGGACGAATTATCAAATAATGATGGTGACCATGGCGACAGACACGTGGACTCTTATGTGGACGTTTCAGGCTCGCCAGGTTCGACTACAGTGCGGTCTGAACGTCGACGTGATCGACGACGTGATGACGCAGTTCGAGGCCTGCGACCAGTCGTGTCCAGGTTTGACGGATCTCTTCGTCGAAGAACTGTTGACGAGAATTACACAGTTCATCCTGTCGCCGAACGAACTGCAGCAGGCCATTCGACGCACAACCACGTAAGTGACGCCTGCTTACTTACTTAATCGTCTCTTTTCTGTTTACCACCAACACTTCCGTTTTATCGGCAATTTTCCAGGTGATGATGGGCCAGCCGGTCACCTCTCGAATTTCTTCCTCTTTTTGTTTCAGAAGACAACCTTCAGGGATATGTGGCACAGGTGTTTTACGGGCCGATGCTCTTCCTTTCACCAAAGAAGAGCATGTGAAAGCACTGAAGGCAATTCAAAACACTGACCCCAACCGTGGAGAATCACCTGCTGCCTCATACTTTTTTTATCCACCACCAGACTCTTGAGGGAAGAGGCATTGCTCACTTTGTGCTGGCTGCCAGAAGCCAGTACCCCTTCGGTGCAGTGATAACTAGAAATGCTCGCAGTGATGTGGTCCTTGAGGTAGGTGCCTTGCCTCGAAGCAGCCTCGATGAATCTTTTTGCCTCTCTTTGTCTCGGCTCTGCCTCGTCTTCCCGCTGCCTCGGTCTTGCCTCAGTATCGAACCAAATGCCTCGGCCTCGGCTCAGCCCGGTTACGTTTGGCTCGGCCTCGTCTCGTTCTGGGAGTTTCCGCTTCGATCTTACATGAGTTACTTGCATTTCATGGATTTGTAGTGCGTTTCGTTCTTTCTTCTTCTTTCTTTCTTTATTGCGGGCAGAGGTCCAGACTACGTCCCGACCTCAGCGTTGAGACCGTGTAATAGTCCAGTGCGCTAGCCCAGGGAGAGGAGGGGAGGAGGGGAATTAGTAGGTGTGTGCTAATGTGCGCGTGACGTGCGGGGAAGGCGGAGTGAACAGCTTGTCGGGTATTTATATCGCCTGACTGGTGCTGTGTGCTGCACCAGCCAGTGGCTAGCCAAGTCTATTTACTTCATCTCACGCCAGCGCGGCTAACACCTTGACGCTGCTAATGAAAGTGTCAGCAACGGCCACAGTGTACAGAGGACACCGTCGAACCCTCTTTTTCCTACTCGGGATTATCTCCCTGTTCATCATGTGCGTAAGAATTATTTGAAATGATTCTTTGGTAGGCGAACGCACCCGGGCTGAGGTTTGCACCCCGGCTCCTGAGCGCGTCACGCTCTACTGCACATGTGCATTTAGTTCATTTTGCAAATACGTTCTCTGTCTTAATTGTTGTAGACAGACACATTATTATTTTACGATTTACTGGTTTTTACGTCTCTAGTACTTATGGTTTTTTTTCTCGCATTTCTATTTTCAGGCCTCACTCGACAACGTAAATGTGGGGGGGGGCAAAGACTCGAGGTGTATGTGCTGTAGTTAATTTACACGACTTGTGGAGCAACTATTCTCGTAGTATGCGGCACGTTATTGGCCTATAGTGTATGAAAAGTGGGACACGCACAAATTTTGGGGAGGAAAGACCCCATACTCCCTCCCATGGAAACGCCACTGCCGGCATTTGTGATTCATTTACAGTTAAGTGATTACGCGTCGCTCTAAAAACTTAATGTTTTACTTATTTACTTACTTATTTGCTTGCTTATTTATTGTAGGTCGTCGTCGTAGCTGAAGACAATCGCCAGAAGCGTGTTTTCTGACATCGCGTAATTCGTTCAGTCATTTGTGATCACTGTCCTAACATACCTCACTGTAGTGTAGAGTGCTAGATACCGGGATAGAATCCCACTGTTATCATGACGGCCACTGCGGTATACTGGGTGGGCCAAAAAACTGCACACCTACTGTTTCTCAACAAATTGTGCTACACTGTGTACCAATAAACATTAGATTTGAGTGTGACACACGAAGTAACGCACAGGCACATAATATCTTCGACTGTTATATTCTATCGGTTAAATATTCTATACACGGCGTCATACGTGACGCCAAGCTGATACACTGGTACAGTCAGCGAAGATAATAAAATTTTAATTTAAAATTTGAGAACAGAAAAAACAGTGGGGCGAGAAAGAAAACATGGCAGAAATTTGCTGCAAACAGTGGTGTAGGAGTGTAATTTAACATCTTTTAACTAGTAGTCATGATTATTAAAGCGAAGTCATTTTATTTTACTCATTTTAGCAGACGATAATGAGTCGTCCCGTTTTCTGCTACTGTACCATAGAATATTCAACATTATGACGGTAAAACACGTTGATTACATACTATTGTTCACGATTATTTTAAAATATTAGTAAAACCACTGTTTTATCACATATTTATTGTTATTAACACTATCAGAGTGAAAAAGATAGGTTTGCAGTTTTTGGCCCACCCTGTACAGTCTTGGACACGGGATGCACACCCTCGATTCGGTCTTCCTTCCTCCGTCGGACGATCAAGCTACTATCATCTTTCTGGCGGAGGAAAAAACAAGAGGCTGAGCTATCGCAGAGGGACCGCGCGACGCGCTATGTCAATTGAGAAACTGCTGCACAACTGCACGAAAAAATCCCACTTGGAAAGGCTTGCAATGGGTGAATGACATTGAAGTCACTCAAGATTGCCGCTACTAGATAGACCTAACACCACTTCCTGTTAGTGGTTTGTACCATATAAACGTCTCTATCTTGTACCATTTCCGAGATATTATCAGTTATTTCCCAAAATTTAAAGAGGTAACATGATCCGAAACTCACTCCCTTCGGGGATAATCTATTGTGCTTGCGCTGTTACTCGTCAGTATTAGTATGTACACCAAATTCTAAATGCCTAGCTTCACCCGTTCCAAAGACGTGACTGGGACCCCGAAATTACAATGTGTCACGTGACGCTGATCGTGGGCGTTATGGAATGACAAACTGCCTTTGTCGTCCCAAGGCTAGTACTTGACATGGCCTAGGACTACCAGTGTATACGATTTGAAGACTAGCTTCAACTATTCCAAAGATATGAAGGAAAACCCAAAATGTAAAATAGAGGTAATGTGGGGTGATTAGAGCTCTTAAGGTCATCGGCAACATCACCATGCAACAGAGCACAATGTCCTGCAACTTCAGGTTCGTCTTTCACATAAACTATGCATCCGTCTTGTACTGTTTTCGAGCGAGCTATTTGTCGAAAGTCGCAAAAAATTTCTTACCAACTTGTATTTGGCGCCTCCGTTGGGGGAGATTCCATTGGAATTTCATCAAGGTGTTTGACGTCAGAAAAACCAGATTCCCTTGGCTATTGTGCCGTTTTCATAGAACTCATATTTGCAACACAGAGAGACTGACGTAGGACGGACACGGCAATAGCGTACACCTTGCTAGTAATATTAATAAATAGCGATGTTGGGTATGGACGGTAATAGCCTACAGTTGAAGTCAGTTGGCTTTGTTTGACGGTTGGCGGTTACCTGTCGATGAATCTGGCATTCATCAAATGAACCGGGTAACTATGGCAATGGCCTCTGTGATGATGAGAACCAGAATGGATACAGGTCAACTTTTCACAATCCAACCCAATCCAGAGTTGTAGATATCAATAATGACCCTGTGTCGAAGCGCTATGACTCGACGGAAAACTGTAAATACCTTATCAGTTGTATTATCATACTGCGCTACGAAGACATAGGCCTATAGGCCTATGAAATTGCTATGAAACAATAATTACATTCGTTTGCGTCAATTTTTGGCACAAAATGGAACCCATCGCACAAAAAAGTGAAAAATCAGACCCAAGTCCACCCATGAGTGCACCCAAATCACAAATACTGGCACCGTTGTTACTATTTTTCGTTATTTATGACTATTATTATTATTATCATGATATCATCCTACGTTTTAGCCTGTACTCTCACGGCCGCTTACGTCTACGAACGTGTGGTCTGTCCATAAACGTATTCCGAACGATTCGAGCGATCCTGCTTTGATCTGGGTCAGGCCACTACCTGTGACCATGACTGTGGCAGGTATCACGTGACGTTGTCTGAGGTCGTGGCCTGACCCAAATCAAAACACGATTAGACCGATCGAACCGCTTGGATTTCGCTGCTCAATTTGGTGGCCGCATGGAGTTGAGGCTATAAAAGCAGGATAATAGTGTTATGTACATTGTGCAAAATAGAACTTATTAGCCGCTGTAGCAACGTTGACTGGTATGTAGGCATATCACTGGTGTGCATCGCCACTGATGAACTGTTTACTGGACACTTGCACGGGGACAGAAATTTTATCCACCCCAGACGTCCCGTCCCCACCTATCCATCAGAACTTCCATCTGAATTCCATACCGGTATAAACAACAGTGGACTCGGCTCGAAAAAAGTATGTAAAACTAGCGGCAAATTGGCCATTTAGTAATAAAATAGAAACTACAGTCCATATGATTATGTTAACAGTTTGTATCACTGTATTGTCTCTGCTGTTAGCTTTACTACGTCTGTGATCTTTTATGTTTGCGTATGTTGCTACGTGCGTGACAAATAAAGATTGACATATTAGTAAAACCAGATCAAAAATCCACAGATGTCAAATAAAGCGGGTGTGAGTAGTTAATGCATCGGCCTATTGGCGACTATCGGCGGCCGTTAGTGACAAACTGACAATTAACCCTAACCGTAAGCCTATTAATTTTCCTAACCCTAACCCTAACACTAACCCTAAGCCCTATTTTTCCACTTTAGCACAAATCAAACAAATCGCCGTTATTGTAGACCGCAACTGGAAATCAATATACGTCAAGCTGATGACGCAACATCACGTACGACATTCTGTACGCCGACAGCGCCGATAGACCGACAGGCCGATGCGCGAATTAGTCGTATCGAAATACAGCTACATTCCAACGGTAATCCATCCCGCTATTCCCGCAAGATCTTTTTCTCATCGCCGCGGGGATCCGGCAACATTTGTTAATTTCTCACGGAATTTCCGTCATCTTATCCCCGTGCAGGAATCCACTGTTTGCCCGTGTTTAGCAATATTCTGTTGAATTTCGCTCTGTACAGAATGTGTTATTAAACCACGTGTTACGCGAGATTCGCTGCGTACTGTAAACTTGGTAATGTTATCGCGGCATTGTTATGTTACTGCCAGTGTGGTCATTACAGATGAATAAGCCTGTATTACCGACCGCTTTAGCCAGGAAGATATAGCAATCAGTAGTGGCTGTCTGTCAGTCCGTTTGTTTCCACCCACCATTTGAAATGACTGACCTTTGAACTTCCGTTTGTGTGTGTGGATCATGGTCATAGCTCGTCTGGAATTGAAATGCAAGGTCATAGGTCAAGATCAAAGGTCAATGTCCAGCGCGTATGGGCGTGGTAACGCAGTATCGCGGTCGGTCTGACCTCGATCCTCGATCGAGGACATTTTTTCTAGTGTTAGCAACCGTTTTAGTTCCCTGTACTTGTATTATTGATTTTGTTCCTATTTTATTGCCGACCATTTTTGTAGTCCAGGTAGAGCAATCTGTCTGGTGTATGTGTCTGTGAATCCGGACATCATTAACTTTTGAACTAAACCACATTTGACCTAGCTATTTTGCAGCTCGAATGTCTTGAAATTGTCTGGGTTAGGTTCTGAGTTGAAACGTTCACGGTTACAGGAGGAAAAATGTTGCTAAAGTGGTCGGTGCAACCTCCAGTGAGGGCTTTCTAGTTTCATTCTATTTTAATATTGCATTTTACTTCTTCGTGTTTATTTTGTAAGCATGTGCTCGCGTAGTCTGATGAATAGAAGCAGTTGACAATCCGTTCTCAGTAGTGTCTGTTTTTTACGGCGCATGCTGTCCACAATGTCACAGCTAAAACTAGGTCGATGAAGCAGGGTGTCTATGTCCCAACCTTGCCAGAAAACATTTTAGTCGTAAAGAATTTACCCGAATTTACTGTATAACTGGCTAATATCCGCCATACAGGGTAGCAGTAGCACGATTTCGCGGGCTTTAGTGACGCAGCCAAGGTTCTGAGTTTGGAAGTTAGTCCGTGGGGGACTCGTTGTACCTCCTCGGGTCTCTTCCAGTGATCTCGGGACACAGCAGAATTTTTACATTTTTTATATTGGAATTACGAGTCTACGCGCACTCTTACGCATTTACCGCGCGACGCTATGCTAGCGCAGTATATGCGGAACCCTGTTTATTTATGATAATGTCTCGGAAACGATGCAAGATAGAGACACTTGCAATAGAAGACTAATAGGAAATATACGTGGCCCATGGAATAGCACCATTACCAATGACCTTGAGTAGCACTGAAGATCACTTTTGCTGTTTGAAATCTTTCTCACTCCTATACCTCGGAAATATAGCACGTATTAACTACCCTATGTTTACGTATGAATCAGAAGGCTCACGTGGCTTGTAATTTGACCTGTCTTGTGGGATTTAGAATTTTTCAAAACGAAGCCTGACACTCAAATGTCACAGTTCACTGACTGACTGATGTCTGTCCACTGATTGTGACGTTTAAATATGAATTTCTCACTTAGTATGCCGGTCCTCGTAATACTCTGACGGAAATGTCGCTGGCCGCGTCGCCTGCTGCCCTTGGTAAGTGACATAAGTATACACCGCGCGCCCTATTAAGGTTCGAAAAAGACGAGACAGAGTGAAAGACATGCGGACGTACGGACGTACGCCAGACCGTTACATTACTCTTACCGCAAGACGCGGACAGCGTACTAGTTTTGAGAGCTTTTCAAGTGTTTCCCCCCTTCGATACGCTACTGCCAACAGTGATAATGCTGTAAAACAGGACGGACCTTCAGTGTCGTCGAATCTTAAAACTTATTACTGGCCCGCCTACACATAGTGTGTGTGGGGGAGCAGGCTAGTGATGGTCGCTGGCGTCTGTCGTTGTCGTCGTCTGTAATACTCCATGGCGGGCCAGTAGCTTCGCGTCCCGTTAGGGCGACACCTTGTCTTTATGTGCGCTGTTTACGTTTCATAAAATTACACGCATCTTTATCTCGTCATCAAGACAGCAATACAACATGGAAGTAATAAGATAATAAAACAAAAGATAACAATAAAAATAATGATCAGCCTAATTACAGTTGTATGACATGGTTATTTGGCACAACATACTCGTACGTTACATTGAATAACGACAGCGACTGCCTCTTTATCCGGCAAATATGTCGAACGTACTGGGAACCCATAAATAGAGTTATCTACAAAACAGTACACTGCAGTCGATGCATTTGCTGTAAGAGATATTTTCTAACGCGCCGACGGTGAAATCATTCGACAGAACGTATCTGTTTCTAGTTCAATAATCAGCAAAACTCATCCTGGGTTTCATTACACTAATAAACGGCGATTGAGACTGAGGCGCCGCGGCTAGTCGCAGCGTTTTAGCCTATGTGAATCAAAAATCAATCAAAATCAAATACCAATTTAGGTCTATGCCCGATTTACAAAATATCTTACGACAAACTTAGGATAAAGTGTGACTTAGGAAAATCTTAAGATAAACTTAGGATGAACTTGCGCAAAACTTAAAATGAACTTAATAAGAAAATTGCAATTTGTGAAAAATAACTTAACATTTATTCACAGAATTGTCTGCACATGTATAGGAAGACCTTAGTAAGTTATAAAATCGCTTTAGTAAATTACATGTAAAAATCTATGAAAATCGTAACTTTATAACTTAGGATAAACTTAAGATAAACTTAGGGAAAACTTATGATAAACTTAGGATTTTTCCTAAGATTTTTTTTGTAAATCGGGCCCCAGGCTGGTCTATATAGCGCCGTACGTCGCGAGTGAGAGGCGCTTCACAGTTTTCTTCCTGCTTTGACTACGTCGTCTTCGTATCCTCTCTCAGAACGTCGGTGATGAATCCAGCGTAAAGCGGGGCGTATTTTACGGATACAAACGGTGCGAAACGGGGCCGAGGCAAACCGTGTAGCGGGTATCGGTAAGGAAGAGTTCTACGGCAGAGCGACAAAGCAGATGAGGTATTTTGGTGTGAAATTGCGCAGCGGTGCTTCCTATTTTTATCTATTGCACCTTGTATTGTTTTGTTGTTTGTGTATAATCTAAACATGCACACCATGTGACCTATGATTCGCGGAAATCGTGGCCTATTGCTACAGATGTCGTACGTAGCGTGGTCTGTCTGTCTGTCTGTCTGTCTGTGGTGTGTCACACAGATGCGCTCTGCAAAAACGGCTGAACCAATCGAGATGCCGTTTTGGTGGCTAAATCGGGTTATCCCAAGGAACCGTGTATTACACTGGGTCGAGATCCCACGGGAATGGGCAATATTTGGAGTTGCCCGGCCCTCTGATAAGCATTGGGAGTCGCTGCTGCGGTGCACGCAGCAAAAGGGATCATTCAATCATCAATAACGGCACGACGTGCGATGCGGCCTTTTGTCAAAATTCTTTGACCACTTGTATGTCATCAATAAAGTCGACCAGGTCAGCTCTGATAATGATACCTGTCTGGTAGTCTGCCACTATTGTGTGACATGTTTAGTTTATACTTTTGTTTACTTTATTGGTGGCTATTAAACTCTCTTCGATGAATGTGCGGGTTCAACTTGTCCGGAGGCCACTATGTTCAGACGGGTTTTTGTCCGTCGCGACGTCGGTCACAGTGACGGTTCGAGCGTTTGCTTGACCAAGTCGAGTATGACCAAACTGCAACGTTCGGCATACTCGAACGCTGCAGTTCGTACCGTACGCCCGTCACTCGACGCTGCGTATATGCGCTTGAGCGTCGAGTCGCCTATCCTCGCTGTGCTGTCGACCCTTATCAGCGACTGTACATCGATAACTGCCGGTCGGCCGCCCGTCCGTCCCCTCCGCTGCAGGCCCGTCTCGCCTCGGTCGACTTGGTCGGGCTCGGCTGCAGCTCGCCAGGGCAACAAAGTCCATGTGACA
>Ga0209363_1001354_pt1 | contig 11644 bp, 7 predicted proteins | sample WorMetexBAHAMAS3_FD_187385 | JGI IMG/M metagenome (GOLD analysis project Ga0209363, IMG submission 187385) | Marine gutless worms symbiont microbial communities from Max Planck institute for Marine Microbiology, Germany - Inanidrilus exumae... | ecosystem: Host-associated > Annelida > Digestive... | reverse complement strand
CAGGTTCGATCGCCTACGATCTCCGGCCTGTAAACGGAGTGGTGACTATTCTGGTAGAAAGGGAAGGGATGACAAAAGAAGAAAATAGGTAAAGCGAACCAGAAAAGGAAAAGGGCTAAAATTTCAGAAACATGACAAATGACCGACAGGGATGGTAAAGGTGGAGACGGATACCTGCGAGCAGGTCGGTGTGTACGGTGCGACTGACTAATTGGCGGCGGCGGAAAATCGTAATCACTCGGCACTCGATGTAAACTGGGCCGTGAGTCTGTCACAACAGCATAACAACAATAACTGCATCATCATTACCATACTAATATTAATAATCATGATGATGACAACTAGATAGTCATATTGTGTGGAATGCATACAGTATTTGGCTCAAAGTGCTCGGCTATCTGTGCATAAGCTGTTTACTTCTTGCATTCGATGAAACCTAGTGTCACATGACTCAATAGTCGATGGTGATTGGCTGCCTAAACTTGAGTCATGTCAGCATGAGCATTATCTGCCATGTTGTCAAGCCGCATCGGACATAGCAGAAAATTGTAGTAAGTTTCTTGAATGGAGTGTACAGGCCATGGGAATGACTTTGAACTGATTATAATGGTGGAAATGGAAACTAGAAATCCCACCGATGGTTATTTTGGTAGTGAATTTCCAGCGATTTGTAATCATTGTGGAGTTATGGCGGCCTGAATTCGCAAAGCGTTGAATTTTTTTTAGAAATTTTTGCATTTTTTGGAAAAAACGACCCCTTACAGTATTTGTTGGTCAGCACGAAAGATGACACTCACATAAACGTCCCGCAGAGAGTGGAAGGCTGAGTTGACATAGGCACTGCAGCAACAGTACACATCCAGTGCCAAAAGCTATAGACCATAGCAAGTGGCTATAGTGATAGTCCACGTAAGAAAGCAAGTGACATTTTAGGTATTGAGCAAACTGTTATAACGCTGACACCACTCGGACAGCCAGTGGCAAAGAAATCGAAATGACTGCAATGTAAGTTGTAAGATCTCTGACACGGGCAGTTGATGACAAAGCCACTTTCACACATCACAACGGTACTCAAAACACTGAAGGGCATTACAGGAGGCAAGAAATCGTTATGTAGAACTGAAACAGTACCTATAACTGGCGGGTGTGCTGCAGCATTGGCATAGATGGGCTCATCCATCAGTTCATGATGTGATGTCCTCATCAGTGGGCCAGCACTACCAGCAGCAGTGGCTGACGGCTGATTGCTTGGTGGAGGAGTGTCATATGGCACATCGTGTAGCTCGGGCAGACATCGCTGTTTAGCATCTGCATCACCATCACCAACATCATCAGCCTTCGATGTCAACCACAGTAACACAATACATCCACATCTCAGGTCGGACACTGACACTGCGAACACCATCTAGTAAAACAATAAACAGAACAGCAAAAAGGACTTGAGAATACGATACGATACAATACGACTTAAGAAGTGGTCTATCTCTTGAGATACAGACAACTCAGTTTGGAAAAACTGTCATGTTTTTTTGTGATTTGACATTATCTACCAGTGTCTCAACCACGTTACTTATTTAATGACTTACTCAACGACAATCTTAACTCACAAAGTAACAATTACACTGACACTGACAGTAGTGCAAATGGAAAGCAACAGCAATTCACTTTAGTTAACTGTATGTAAGTCAAAGCTAAAGTTAAAAAAATATCCTGTGAAACAGAAATTAAATAAAACTGAAATAAAACAAACCAAATATAAATGGCAACTGAAAATAAAATCCAAGCTTGTAAAATATCTAAGCGTCACTTGATCTTTCACTTGACCTAAAGTCTATAACTTTAGTCTAAAACCGAAGTTTAAACTGAATGGTTAAAACCTCGTTTTAGACTGAAATGAGATTAACTTTTAGACTTTGGTTTTAGAATGAACTTCCCATCTCACTGGCAAATGCAGATATATTTTACATTTACAACAATCTAACTAACTGACTCATTGATTTTGGATGATGCTATTTTATTGTTAGGTGCTTTTGGTCCATGGCAGTTCGTTGAAGCTTGCGGTAAAATTAAAATAATTATACCGCAAGCTTCAACATCATCGTTAAAGTATTGCTTACATTTGCTTTAGCGAAAGATATAGTGATTTGGTTTAAGAAAAAAGTTTCAACTCCCAGGATTTAGTGATAACTGCCTATCTAAATACATTACAGACGTTTGGTCTGAAACTGGATTGCCAAGATTAACTTCGGTTTTAGATCAAAGTTTGGTGTAAAACTTTAGTTTAAGCGGTGAGTTTGGTTTTAGATTTTAGTTTAAGACTCAAAGTTTAGTGTCATTTCATGATTTGCATTAATTAGATCTTCGACTGAACTTTTGATTTTAAACTAGTTTTAGCCTTTGATTTTAGCTAAAAATAAAGTGACCCATTGTCCAGGTTTGCTTCAGTTAGCCGGAGAACTCCAAAGGTTTCAAAAGAACCCAATGCCAACTGCTGGAGTAATACGGAAAATCCACCGGTAACTTGTTGAGTTATTCTGCTAACAAACAGACAAAAATAGGTCAAAACATTACCCTCGCTAACATGTGGCGGTGGTAATCACACGAGCATGCTTTGCACTGTGTCAATTAAACAGTGTCAGGGCAACAAATCACTACTACTGCTGTGTTATAGAGACGGACCGGCATCTGTGAGTGATGCAGGAGCACAGTCTACACTGGCGTTGGCTGCAGCAGCTGCTGCTGACGACGATGAGGATGAGGAGGATGGCGGGTTATTAAGACAATCAAGGCTGCTGGTTCGTCGCACTGGCTCAGGCACCATTCCATTCACATACTCGGCCGACTTGTCAGCTGCAGCAGCACACGGCAGAGGAGGCGGCAACTGACGCCTGTCAATCACGACACCACAACAACCATTCAATGACCCTTTACGCAGGAAACCAGCGTAAGCTAGTACCAGAAAAAAAACACTTACTCCTCATTGTCATTATTCAGCGTCTTTACTCAATTTCCTCCATCTACTGTAGTCCACAGCATCCGCCGGTTTTAGCTGGCGAGTATGAAAGTTTTTCCCACAACCGACTTTGCTTTGATGCTGTTGGCTGGGAGACAGCATCCAACAAATCTGCTCTATAAATTCTAAAGGTTAACTTTTAGCAGACGAGACCTGGAGTAAATCGAGGAAACTGGATCGATCACACAAAAACCAGAAGTAACAGTAATACACAAGTTACTACAGAAGTGAAGTGACATGAAATTCAAAAGAAGAAAGAGCTGGCTGACCTTGGCAGCGGTGGCGACGTGTGGAAAGAACTCCGCGGAGGTAATGGTGGCGCCGGGGGGAGATTTTCACGCCGCGGCATACTTGGTGACACCCACGGCGAGCCGTTATTGGGCGACTGTCGACGGGCTTGGTCTGACGACGAACGAATTGAAGAAGCCAGTGATGCTAAGTTGCTGTTAGCCAGCCACTGAGACGGTTCCTACATTCACGTCATTATCACATACTTATGTAGCATCTTTGCTACGTATCTGGCAAAATCCAGTTCTGTCCCAAAACCCTGCAATTGGCTGAGGCATGTCACATGATCGCTTATGCCCTGCCGACTCAGTTCAGCGCATACAACTGAGTCATCACGGTGTCAAACACAACCCTGACCTGAGTGGGTGGGGCTTGACACAATCATGCAACCTGCTTCAGCCAATCATAGGGTTTTGGGACAGAACTGCCATTTTACTAAATACATTCACTACACATTCCACTGTGGGTTGACAACAATGGTGGAGTGGTACAGAACAGGCCAGATAACAAATACATCTGTTGCACAGTAATTCAAGAGATGAAACCTGGTGAATATTAGACAACAACAACGACAAAATTATGAGGTGATCTATTGACTGATTAAGGTTTTACGTCCAATTTGATACAAATAGGGCATTTTTGAGATGTTCTTCTTTCCCAGCCAATCTTTTGACTTAGTCTAAAGAACTAAATCTAACACAACAACAGCAAACATGAATCGATAACAAAATATACCATAATATAAAATCAACACAAAAAACTAAAACAACATTTGGTCGTCTCTTACCACGGTCCCCTGCCTGGAAATGGCATGAGCCTATTCTTCAGGAAGTAAATAGGTAACGAAATAAGTAAGTAAACAATTTATATAGCAGCGTAATCAACAAATGAATCAGGACTCACTACAGCCCAACAGCCCACAATGGGCCAAAATTAGGAAGTGGCTGTCGGTGCTAAGTACCTCAAAGGCATCATCATCTTCATCTACACTCGGCGAGTTGCGGATGCCAGTCCTTGCAGTTCCACGTGGATCAAACGGATCGACCACGACCTGCTCCGTGCCCTTGATCTCTGTCCGACAGAATGGACATCCCTGTCCATCAGAGTCCTGCCAACACGGAATTATTTTATGGTGTTCTGCAGAGGCATGCAAATCCATGAGTACTTTCTACACTGTGTCTCAAAAAAACGACACTGCTAACTGCTTGCTACAACTTTGGGGTACATCAACCGATTTTGATAATTTTTGGCAGAAATGTCGTTTTTTTGAGACACACTGTAGTTATGATAATGATGATGACGACAACGATGATAATAATGGTGATTATTACTGGCTCGCCTAATGGGCCAGTATTGTTTTGTTCGCTGGCATCTGTTGTCGTCTGTAACACTGCCGGCGGGCGGACGGGTGGGTCGGTCGCCAGATGCGTGTGCAGTCAGGTAGCCGACACTCCATGGCGGGCCAGTCGTGTTACATCCCGTTAAGGTGACACCTTGTTGTTAATGCTGTTGTTATTTCATATATCACTGGCACTGTGTAAAGGATGAGGCAATACTGCCCTTAGTAGCACATTGGGGGATTAAGTAAGCATAAAAATACGGCAGATTTTCCTTGGTAGGGATCAGTGCTCTGAATTCGCTTTAATGCTCTAACAATCTTGGTTGGATGACAAGAAAAGTCTTTGGCCTGTAAAGTAACCCTGCCCAAATCATACCAAAACTGCAGAAAACAAGCCGCAATTGTAGATGGTAGCTTTGCTCCTGGCGAACTCGACCAAACATAACACTGACTGACGTCCAACTGGTGCTGCCACCTGGCGAACTCGATGAAATATACACGTCGTCTTTGACTCAGGTCCACTGGTTCCATTATATAAAAACATGACGTCATCCACAAACTGAAGTACATAACATATTGTACTGTCATCAGAGGAGGACTGAGCCACAGCCACAGGTAACATATACAGAATTAATCAGCCCCGTATGGAATTGACAATAGACTCCTCAGAACTGATGTTTATGCCAACCTCAAAGTCACGTGACACAAAAACTAGGCCGAATAACAAAAACTGGCCCGATAAAGTTTAGATATGTGCCCTAGTTTAAAATTCCATGGTCAGTTGCCAGCTCCCATTGTAAATGGCGAAGACAGCTGTTGAAAATGGCCCAATTTCCAACTTTAAAGGGCTTGTGACCCTGACCTAGCTTGGATCGGGTCATACTGCATACCATCCCTCATCACTCATTGACCTCTACCTACATGCCAAATTTCACTAATATTGAAAAACTTTTTGCGGAAGGACAGACGGACGGACGGACGCACGTACGTACGTACAAACATTTGAGACTGGCTTTATTAGGTCAACTCTGTCGAAGAGTCAAATTAAGAAGTGGACTTGGTTTTTGAAATAGGCAAGTAGGCAGACAACACACAAACAAAAAAAACAGACAGACACAGAGACATACATGCACACTGATGACAATACTTTGTAAATCCGGTTAAACAATAACAGTATTAGCAAAAGTATGAACAGTTGGAGGTCAAGGTCATAGATTGCTGCAGCATCGGTAAATGGCTGACCTGCCAGGAAGTAAGACACGGCGTACAGAGCAGATGTCCGCATGGCTCAATGCGAATGTCTTTGTCATTCTCAGCACAAATCTTGCACAGCTGGAACGTGGAGCCCATCTCACAGTACAACTCATACTGCTCCTGAGTCACTCGAATATGGTCCTCAGGTGCATCTTGTACGAGGACACTTAGGTCGGCCGTCATGCTCGACTTGCCGTCGGGGTACAGGTAACTACACAGGTACAGGTAAGCACATACATGTGCCTGCTTGATTTCATGCTGATAACTGAGCAAACAGACAGTCAACTGAACGAGGTCACACAAAAATTAACAAACAACACTGGTAAACAGAAAATAGAAAATGGAAATCCGAAGTAATACCAAACACAGAACACATTGCTCATCAGTGACAATTCACGTGACGAAACATAATGTCCGTTACCATTTCCATGGTAAGTTACTATTTCGTCTTGGAGAACAAACTCAGTTTCGTTTTAGTTATCATTCCTTACAGTTAACTGAAATTAATAATTTTACGTACAGTTTCAATTACTGTTAATGAATATATCACCGCTATTATGTGAAAAATTATAACTAAGCAAACTAGAAGGGCTCAGTAGAGCACATATGGTACCTCCCCCACCGTCCTTGACCTTGACCTTCCAAAATTTAATCACCTTCTTGTCCTGTGGCCAATGATATGACTGATGAAGTTTGGTGACAATCGGGCTTGAAGTGGCACCAGGAAGTTGTTCATACCTACATAAAACATAACCTCCCATCATCTTCGTTGGGGGAATGTCAACGATTAAATGTCAACACTGTCAATGCATTCACTTGTTAGCTACAACCTATCGAATATAAGCAAACTTGTCAAGTGTTGATTTATCTTACAATCCTTCTCGCTGGCCATCAAGTAGAGCCTGACAAAGTGACTTGTTCTGCGGAATTGTCTGCAGTATTTGACCATCACCGGTGACGTAACCAATCGCCCACTGACCAAGCCGTGTGCAGCTCAACCGAAACACGTAGCTAACATACAACACACACTACAGGTACTACTACCACTGCCACATCCAATGCTTCTTTCAGTCTCCATTTAATGGAGCTTCCCTTCCTGTGTGGGTCCCCAAAAATAGAAACTCTGGACAAACAGGGAGCCATTTTACAAACTAGGTGCCATATTCTCATCATACAGCAATGGAGGGGACTCATAAATATGTACGAATATCATGCACTGACCATGTGTGATCCTAGAAAGCTTGTAGAATAAGCTTCAGGAGTAATAGAAAGTCATATATGGAATACGAAGCAAAACCAATGACCTTCAAAGTCACTCACCTACTACAAGCCTTTTCAGTGACATTTTTGTACAGTTGTGCAGCAGCTGACAAGATTTCAACTGACACAGTGCACTCTGCGGTCCCTCTGTGACAGTTCAGCTTATTTTATTACCAGTTAACCCATCTGCTGCTGTGTTTAAATACTTTTTGCTACAGATAATTCAAGACCATATTCTCTCAGTTGACAGTTGTACAAATGGGGATGGAATGAAGACAGAAACAAATTTTTATGGAGACGAAATGGAAGATCTGTGAGGATGGGTTGAAATAGAAGTGAAACTGCACTGGGGTATGTGTAATTTCAGTTACACTGCAGGTCTCCACTGCTGACATCATGATTGGTTTCTGTTTACCACATGATTATCCATATCCAGCTAATGCCGATACAGAGAGACAGAGACAATAACATCCACACGACCACTGTGCAGCGAGAGCTGACTCAAATTAACCCACACATAAAGTGCGATATTTTCTGGGAGCAATTTTGGCCCTATGCAATTCCAACATCACCAATAACCAACATGCATTAAGCAGGAACTCAACTCGAGCCCACCACCTTAAGTGCCGAGCATGCGCCGCTCCTTTAAACTGTTACAGAAGTTGTGAGACAAAGCAAACAGAACTGAATGAGGATCATTATGCCGACGGCTTCTGACCTGCCTGGTTTGTTGATGTATTTCTGTAGCCTGGCTTTAACTTCATCATACGTCAGGAATGCTACATAGCCGGGGTGTGTCACTGCCAACACGTTCCAGTTACGTAGCAAATTCCACCACGGCTGGAACAGGCTGTAAACACACCACTCAAAATTGCTACTTACTCACAACTCTCACGAAAAGTTCTACTCATCATCAACAGCAAATGTGACCGCTTAACAACACTTTTCCTTACATCCTCTGCTTGACTAACTGAGTTAAAGTTTCACGTCCCATCCGACACCAAATAGGTCATTTTGGAGACGTTCTTACCAGCCAATCTCTTGGCTTAATACTGAAAAACTGAAACAAACACAACAAAAGCAAACATGCATCCATAGCAAAATATACTACAACATAAAATTAACACAAAAAAATAAAGCCAGGTTTGGTCGCCTCCTACGATCTCCGGCCTAAAAACGGAATGGGTCTATTCTGGAAGGAGCAGATAGATACATCAAAAAGTAAATGAGTAAGGAAGTAAATAAGAAAAAAACATAAGGAAACAAAAACGTAAGGTAGAAAGCAAGTGAGGAACGAAGTTAAGTAAACATGCAAAAACACAATTTGTATAGCGCCGAAGTCAATACATGAATCACGGTGCATTACTGTCCAGAGCCAGTATGGGGTGCCTACATCCTCTGTGACAAACTATTTAACCATTAAACAAATTACTGGTCAAGCTTCCAAAAAGCCATGCAAGAAAACAAAAGTAATCACTTTCGTTCAGCAGTGATGAGCTACCATCTCCTCCAGTTAACAACATCTGAACAATGATGACTGTTTGCAGGGAAGAATGTTAGAACTGTTCCGGGTTGTGTGTGGTGAGTACTATAATTGTGCACAATGATGTGCACATACATATAAGCAGTTCTTACACTGGACGTTTCTCTGCAATCTGATGTAGAGGGCCAACCAAGACCAAGACCTCCCCAGTCATTGCCCTCGAAAAAGGGTCAGGGGGACATTAGGAACCCCATCCGGAACACAAGTGGCTAGGTGTTCTTGATGGTTACAACTTACACGACTTGTGACCATGCCAGGGATGTCATTAGCACTCTGTCAGACAGACTACTGGTTATTTGTATGGCTACTAAGCCACTTACAGCTATTATGCTGATTAAGGACACCACCCTTGTGCTGGAGAACTCATGATAAAACCAGTGTGCAGAAACCAACTGCTTCACTAGGGAACTCTGAAGCCCCAACGAAGATAAGCTGAGTATGCTCACCTCTCTGTACCACCAGAGGCACCCGAATAAGGAAGCCATGAGACATAGACGAAAGGCTGAGACCAAATTGGCACTCTTGGATGAAACTGAAGAGGGGAAACACTGAGACAGTTGAGACTGCATCTCCTATGCAAATTTTTTTTTACTTTTAGTTCTTTTTCAATAATTTTATATTCTTAATGACACTGTCAGTTAGCCTATACTAAGATTAATCTTTTTAGATCTTGTCACCTGTCACAGTACAGTAGTCACAGTGCTTATCAAAGCATCCTTCCACCATGTAATCTCCATGTCATATCATACTGAATTTAACATGACAATTACCGTGTAAAGACATCGAATTCAAAACACGAAATGTAGTCGTTACAGGTCAAGTCAATTGTAGATTTCAGTGCCATTGCTTCTAAAGGAGAACCTATTGAATGAATTTCGTTGAGCGATTGACGAAACTGCTTCCACGGAACAATTGTTCTAAAATGCACAAACACAGCTTCTGACAATCTACTGACACAATGTGCTGCATAACATTTCTATAGATGCATTTTCACTAAAGAACTGATATAATGCATATCCAATTGTTTCTATCACTTCTCATGCAGTTACAAAAATTTAACATATATAATCACATCACACCAAAAATTAATGCGTGATCAATTTTTGTGGTTTTTACGAACAAGTGCATAGCAGATTATGAAAGAATAACAGAATTACTCAAAAAATAACAAAGTGATCAACAAATACAAACATTCAAACACCACAGTGTCTGCCTAGGAGTTAGAATAAAGAAGTCCACGAAACCAAGAGTACTAAAATATATGTGCAACAGCTGATATTTTTACGCACTTGTCTGGAAATGATTTCTTCCACCAGTCCGCAGCATCACTCTTTGTTATGCGAAACGTGTCACCGGCATACAGTCCTCCAGGAAAAAGTGCCCTTAGCTCTGCTAGCATGTGTGAGAAAACCAGTGACAGCTTTGTAAGACTTCTACGTGGCGTCGAGTGTTCATCAAACATTTTCTCTCGACCGTCTTTAAACAGTTTCAATGTCTTCTTACTCTTGTTCATCAGATTATCGATGAAGATGCGGAAATACTCTATCTCGTTCAGCAAGTGCATACGTTCATCGTATTTTACGTTGATCAACTTTAGATGTTGGTAAGTGTCCGGCAGGATGTCCAGTATGAACGGGGGCGAGTTTTTTAGGTTCATTTTCGGGTGTTGACATAGTTTTACGACTTTATCCATCAATTTCCACGATTTTTCGATAGTTTTCTTATCGACAACAAGTCTAGGCGGCGCCACGGCGTACGCTATCGCGCCATGCATTCTGCTGAAGAAACCTTTCGCCTGTACAGCTTTCGGACGACTAACACCTCCAGTCGCCATCTTTCTCTTCCAACTATGCTGCATACACTACAACACATCACACTTAGTACGTTTAAAGTACTTATTTGTTAACAGGTATACACAGAAAAGACGACCGCATAGTTAAATAAAATTAATTCAAAAATGCGACACTTTATTATATATTAGAAAAATAGTATCAAATTATTTGCAATACCTGTTAATACGGTTTAATTTCGATGCAACCCTGATAACGCAAATGCGCTGCAGTGCAGTTTCCGCAGTCGGCTATTTTTAGTAACTGGAATGTGGCTTTGGTTGCTATGCATTGCATGATTCGCACCGTTTCATACATCTGTCACGCATTATCATCTTACTTTTGATAAGGCCATGGAGGTTTTTGGGACAATTTTTGTTTTGGTCGTCTGTTCATGCACATTTATGTTAAAGCAGTCACTCTGCCTTTTATCCACTGTGTCATCCGTCATTGTCAAAACGTTTCCAATGATGTAGTTATTGCTATAATAGAAGCTTTCTATACCGATTCTCATCAGGTTTGGAATTCACACGTCAACTGCCAACATTTTACGGTGTAAGTTCGTCGTTATGAAGTTCTTGACTTCATCTTCTTGTCTAATGCCTATGCCCATTATTACTGTTAGTTTTTTGTTTACGAGAACCAGCTTTTTGTGTTTAGGCTGTGCCTACATGTGGGGAACCCGACGTATAATTTCACTCAATCCAAGTTCGAAAGTCATAACTCATTATGTCCCACCCCCAACATTCCTACAAAGCCTAGGTAGGGTATCACTCATGGCCAGAGTAATCCACAAAAGCCGCCTCGATTACTCTGCACCGTACGGCTTTACGATACAATACGATACGGTACAGCGTGCGCTCAAAAGCTGACGAGATGGCCAGCTTATAGTCTAGCGCACGGCACAGAAAGAAACGGAACGAGAGCTCATCAGAAAATGAGAAAGCGAACGTGAACGTTTTACGACGACATCGTACATGTAGAGGCCAGATCCTGCGCCCATTAAACTGAGTTCCTAATTTCTACGGTAACTAAGCGTCAATGGTAATCTATGTAGTGCAACCAATCATCTATGCGCCTCGCATATCATCAAACCGAGTTATCAGAGTTTGTTTTGC
>Ga0209363_1001353_pt1 | contig 11651 bp, 9 predicted proteins | sample WorMetexBAHAMAS3_FD_187385 | JGI IMG/M metagenome (GOLD analysis project Ga0209363, IMG submission 187385) | Marine gutless worms symbiont microbial communities from Max Planck institute for Marine Microbiology, Germany - Inanidrilus exumae... | ecosystem: Host-associated > Annelida > Digestive... | reverse complement strand
CACTAATAGGAAGTCGTATAAGCTTTTGATTGGTATCAAAATAGGCAACCTTGAATGACCTTGAACGGCGAAATGGCCATTATTTAGCGTTATTTTATCGAATTTGATAGTTTCCGGGGCGAATTGCGTAAAAGTGGTTGACAAAGCCATAACTATGGACAATTTACGACTACTATATCTAGTAGTAAACGTCTGCAGATGGACCGCGCGACGCCCACGGTATAAATTCCTAACAGATTTACAAATTCAAGACTTAATGAGCCGTACATGCCTAGCTATCGTCTTGATAGGAAGTCGCATATGAGCTTTCGACTGGTATCAAAATCGGTAACCCTGAATGACCTTGAACGTCGAAATGTATAATTTGTTAAACGAGGTAGGTTCTTTTTTAGTATTTTGAAGTACGTGTACGATATCGTCGTAAAAAGTTCACTTTCGCAATCTCATCTTTTGATGAGTTCTTGTCCATGTCTCGGTCTTAGCTCAGTCTCGATCGATTCTTGTATGTCCCGTCTTGGCTCAGTCTTATGAGTGTGTCTTTGACATTCGTACAGCTGAGTGCTTATTCTGTGCATAAAATATTATGGGTTGAATAAGAAATTGTTTAAACACTTTGGAACTTATTGCTGAAAGTAGGCCTATTTACTTACTGCTTAAGGTCAAAAGTCAAAGTAACTAGATTACGTTTTAGTTAGTTTTAGTTTTACTTTTAGTAAGTTCATTAGGCTATTATTCCAAAAGCTAAAATAGCTTGATTTAAAGTTGCACAATACATAAAACCCAAAATTAAACACAATGCAAAAGACATTCTCAAACTTAAAAAGCTAATTATACAACGATGCACATACATACAAATTAGACCTATAATTACTGAAAATTTAAAAAACCGTACGACTAAGCTACGAGTACGAGACTATAGAACAATATCTTTTAGTGCGAAGACTGCCTTGAGTATACAGTCGGCTTCCGAAGATGAGATGTTACACAGTGTTCAAAGTTCATACACAAAACTAGTCGTTTTGTATGCGTGTTCAGCGGTTGAAGCGGTGAAAATGATGTGTGAGGCGACACTGTCTGACGGTGGCTACGAATTCCATTGTCCTCAGTGCAAACACGAGCTGGATTTCTTCGTCATCCGCCACATCTTGTCGTTGGTCAAATCGAAGGCTGAACTGAGGAGAGACTCCGACCGCGTCAACGCCAACTTCCTCGACCGACGCCAAAGAGAGATGCACAAGTAACGAATGATGACTTCGGAAACAGTTTTCGAAACGCTTATAGTTTGTCCGTTTAGAGCTGCACAGAATGCGATGTCAAACGAAACAGCAAGCTGCTAGGCATACACTTTCGAACTAGAAAAGCCCTCGCTCGAGGTTGTACCGACCACTTTAGCGACATTTTTCTCATGTAACCTTGCACTTTGACGGCGTGGATGAAAACGGTACTTTAGTTTATAGTGTCTGGCTATAAGAACGACGTCCCATGAGCGTGTTTGACTAGTCAGTAAGTAAGTAAGTCAGGAAACACGGAGAACGGCGCCAAAGCATACAGCGGCGCCATTTGGTGTTTATGAAGCGATTTCAATTTCTGCTTGAAGTGTTCGAAGACTAAATGTTCGTTCACACTGGACGTGCTGCGCTGCGGTGCTGTGCGGCGGCGCGCGGAACCGCAACACAACTCGACGCATCCAGTGTGAACGAACCTTAATGAGTGACTTGCTTTACCTGTTCATTTACCTCTCTAACGCTATCAAGTAGTTACTTATTTTTTCACTTTACGAAACGGCGTATCAGCTGCAGTGTAGTGTGACAATGCTGGGAAGGTGTCCAACGTGCGGAACGTACGGTGAACGTGACATCAGTCGACTTCGCGGCAACGTCAACAAAGTCGTGTGTGACTCCTGCACCAGGCGGACTGGCCGCGAGATACCGTTCTGCTGGATCTGCACGCAGACCTGGAAAGGAACTGGAAAGGGATGTGGAAACTCCAACTGCAAGGTGAAATAGGCCTATGATGTCAGGTGGATTGATTAGGCCTAATATAAATCTATCATTTTTTGGCTGTGTCTATAGCTGACAGAGAGCAGACATCAACCGGATGATACTATACGATCATACGATACGATGGGTAATGTTTGACGCAGAGATATATAAAACTGTTTTACGTTTTTTATTCTTGTCACTTTTATGTTTTTAGCGTTCTTTATTTTGAAAGTTTTTATTATAAAACAGTATAAATGTAACCCTAAATGGCATTTTAATGATATCTTGCGTCGTTTGCTTCGTTGCTTTGCATTTCAGTCATAAATTCAAAATTGATTGGCAATGCAGCATGGTAAAATTATAATACATGAAGCACAGCCAGTAATGCAGTATACGCAAGAAGTCACGTTTTTTACCGCAATTTGACTTACTAACAGTTGTATTATCTATAGGCCTACTTCAGCTGTAAACCATACTGCTGTCATTGACACATTATTAACGTTTTTATTACGTTTTTAAACGCTATTTATTTCTTTTCTCGAACGTTTTTGTACCTCCGCTGAAAAGCTGACGGATAGCCACTGTAATCTACGGCACGGAACCATAAGAATAAAAATGTCGACAAAGAACTAAAAACAAAAAAACGAGTTGCTGGGGCAACAGTTCGTAGAAGCAAATCTGAAGGAGGAAGGGAGTCTATGGTGGGAAGGATCTGTGAAACAGACAGGTGCATTTTAAACAATGAGTGAAAAGTGAGGGAGTGACGTAGGCCCATTAAGTAAGATTCCGAAACTGGATGTATTCGATAATAGTTGTTTAGATGGGATGAGGAAGATGCGGGCATATAACGCGATCTGAAGTTTGACTACCCAAAAGTAGTTAGTAGTTGAGTGGTAGCTTTCACCTATAGTTAAGTACCAGGTAGTTAAACTACTTTTAAGTAGTTACAATCTGAAAATATTTGACATAATCTAAGTCATAGGCCTCTAGGCCTACATTGTGCTGTCGTCGTTATTATTTGCTTTGAATTTTATGCATAGGCCTTTATTGGGTTTGCAATTACAAAATTCAGGGACAAGTTTGATGTGATTTCAACGAACAGACCTGCTAATATTAAGTAATCAGCAGCCGTGAAACGCTGGACACACGGTACAGAATGTTCAGTGCATTACTAGTGTTGTCTTTGACAGGGAGCCGAGGGCGACCTCGAGGCACTGAGAAAATGCGGAACGAAGAAGATCGGAAGCGTGGACGGCTGTCCGGACACTCGAGCATGTCCCAAGTGCGGGTTGTTGATCACACACGCCGACGCCTGCAAGCACATGTCGTGCAAATGTGGCTGCAACTTTTGCTTCATCTGCCTGAAAACCCAAGATGCGAACGGCAAATGGCAGTGCGGTTCCTATAATGCCGTGTGCCCAATCGCCGCTCGCCAGAACACCATCCCGTACTAGCGTCACGAATGTTCAAACACACAGGAAATACATATGCACTTCTGTTGAAAATTCATTGATTTAAATACTGCATTTGGATTTCATAATTTCGTTTTCGTTAGCGTTCAGACATCGTTCGAACGTATAGCCTAATCGCTTAACCTTATGACTGCAGTATGTGTGCGCTTTATTGGCCGTCGTTAAATTACGAAACATTCGCTGGTTTTTTGCCGTGTCGCGATATCAACACAACGTAATGGTGCCCAATATAGCGTCGAGCAGTCTCGTCGGTCGAAGGCAAAATACGTAACTTGTTGAATATTATAGTCATATTATGTGTTTTTGGTACTAAAAATAAAGTTGCAGACGCGCGTGAGAGCGGCGATGCTCGACTGTTGTCGATGACGTTGTTTGCATTCTGTGTAAAGCAGCAGTGATTAAACCTCAGCATCAGCAACCGACTATGATAGAAATGCTATAGCCGCTGTGTTTTTGATTCTCGAAGTACGTTTATAGGTCTTTTTCATTAGTAAACTGTAATGGTTTGCCTTCAGCATTGACACTGTTGGTTTGGCGTCAACAAACATATCCACCTGGGAAAAAGTAAAGTAATCTTCTATTATTGCAAAAGATCAACCAATAGTCTACTAATTGTGTATGTATCGGGAATGTACTAACAGTTCCCTCTGTCCGATTTTCGACGTGACTTCGCGGACCCGCAACGTATTTTCTGAGTAAATCGGTTTATGCTTTTAGCTCTTTTTGTTATTTTTTTCTGTTTTTACTTTCCGTGCAGTAGATTATGTTCAATAACCTGGCCATCAGCCAGCTCTTACTTTTCAGTGCACGATAAATGTTCTGTATCGCACTGTATCGTACCATGTTCGCTTGTAAGGGCTAGCAGACGCTCTGTGCACGGTAAAAGTGATATTTGATGTTTTAAGTGGTGAAGTTCGGACTGTATTACTGTGTTCTGAAATTCATGTGAACAGTGTTATGTAGGCATCGTTTTACTGTATGAAGTCGCAATAAAATATCATGAAAAAAGCATCGATGCGAGTTGTCTATACTAAGCATCACATATTAGTACGAATGTCATACAGTCTAGCAATAGGCCTACAATATAACAAACGTACTTTTTATAGTTATTACCGTAACTAGACAGTACCATATCTAATAAAATCAACGACGCATAGTAGAATTCAAAGCCCTCGCTCGAGGTCGCACCGACCACTTTAGCATTAAGAACTCGACAAAGAACCAAAAATGTGTCACCCCGTAACGTGCATCCATAGCAAAAAAGGAACATTCTTTATTCTGTAACCATGAACTTTGACCTGTGACATTGACCTTCGACGAACTTGACCTCGATATGGTCAAGATGGACCAGCAGGCCAGATATCTAATCTAGATCAAATCATTTAGTTTAAAAATTATTGCCCTGACACACCGACACACGCATACCAGCGCGATTTTCCGATTGCTCTACTTGGCTCACTAAAGTGGTCGGCATCTGTTATATTGACCATTCGTGCATGCCGTCCGTCCCGGATTTGAAGTTTTGAATGGAACTTTAAGCCAAATTCTACAGACCGAATTTAACCCAAGTCATCGCTAAATTGCGCACTGAAACATCGAAAAAATAATTCTTAAAAAATTAGCAGTCATAGTTATACAGTGTACGCATAATATTGAAATAACAAAACGTTTAACGTTCGTAGCAGCTCAATAACGTCGAAAGTTGGAGGATTAGGCGTCTGGAATGGAGGTTTGACGGGGAGCCACCTTGCACCGATCGTTTGCACTGCCACATGGCCAGCTTTCGTCTGATTTCATCAGACCAAGACAGACGAAGCAGAAGTTGCAGCCGCATTGTGCGCACGCCATATGCTTGCACTGAGCCATGTGATAGATGAGAACCCCACATTTCGGACAGGCTCTGGTACTGGGACAGTTGCTAACTGACCCTATCGTCTTCGTCTGGCAGTCCTTCAACTCCATCAGCTTCGCCGTCGCGCCGTCGCAGTTGCGATTCCCGCAGCCCTTGAAGCCCGGCCGCCAAGGTTGCAGGCAATGCCAGCAGTAGGAAACCTCATGTCCGGCTCTTCTGGTGCACTCATCACAAGCCACGCGCGCCCTTTCCCTGTACCATTTCTTGTCGAAGTCTCGCTGCAGGTTCGTCCGGCACGACTTGCATTTCTTTATCTCCGGTTTTCTGTTCTCGTAATTCTCGTTGATTTTATCGAGAGATCTCTTCAGCTCGCTGTCACTCATCACCGACGACAAGACGTGACGGACGACGAACCACGGCATCGAGGCGGGGCACGACGGGCACTTGAACTTATATTTGCCGCTGCGCAACGTGTTTTCGACCATATCCCGAGTTGCCTCTACACCTTTACAACGCAAGCATAGCATACACGTAAACAGGATAGGCCTGCATGGGGTCCGGGGAGACAGGGACCCCCACGGGGCCCCCGGGGTCCCCACGAATGGGTAAGAAAGCTACGGATACCAGCGACGTTTGAGGCTAAGGTGACGGAGAAACAGTAGAAACCGAGCAACAGCTGACAGGTCAACTTGCCGACAGCGAAGTAATTTCGCCGACGAATCAACTCGTTTGTTTGTATCAGTATAACTTGACTTTGCCAAAAGTCCGCATATGCATGAATACAGGAAACCACAGAAGGCCTGCATGATTCCAAGCACGGATACGGACTATTTGACGCCTCAGGAAAATATTCTCGCCTACCTACCGCGTTAGCCGAAAAGGTAAAACAAATTAGCAATTGGTAGCGTCCATCTGCCGTCCGTGTCTTTCCACTTAAATTTTGAACCGACTTTGAACTTGAGTTTTTGTGGGGGGTCATGGCCATAACTCGCCTGGGATTGAAAATTAAGGTCATAGGTCAAGGTCAGAGACTCAAAGATCAATTTCCAGCGCGAATGGGCGTGGTAACACAGTAACGCGGTCGGTCTGACCTCGACCTTCGATCGAGGACAGTTTTTCTAGTGAAATAAGATGCTTCGTTGTCACTGCATGGACCGGATGTACGTTACATAGTAGTGAAACTTGGTCTGTGAAGAAAAAGAACAAGTTGGCACTTCAGCGGGCTGAGAACAGAATGATTAAATAGACCATTGAAAATTTCCAACTTTAGTATTTTTCTGGATGCTGACAGTTAAGTGGGCATATTACGTAAAGTGGTAAATTTCATCTTTTTCTCAAATGTACATTTCAGTGAACAGCACTAAACAGTGATCACGTAGGCCTAGACTATACATTGCCCGTTAGTCAGTTAGGCCTACCTAACCAGTTTATAACTGCACGCTCCACCTACACCATACAGGCAGACAAGAGTATTACAGAGTGAGAGAACTATACGTTAAGCGTGCCATATTGACGACAATGACGGACGACACTGCATGACGGACGACAATGTCGGCCTGTGAGTCGCAGGAACCGACATGTAGCCGACACAGCTCGAAATGTCGCCAGTCAATGTCGACTCACGTGTCGTGGCCTTTTTATATCACTGTGCAACTGCAACTGCATCTTGATAACTATTCTATGTATGTTCTATAACGACTGCAAAACAATAATGTCCCATTAATCACAATAAACACACAAGCACACAGAGATATGCGTACCTAAGCAAACATAACTCGATAGAAGTCCAATATATTCAAATATACGAAGCTATGATACTCAATGCTAACGGTAATTTTTGGCGCTAAAGGGGGAATTTTGACTTTCAAAACGGTAATTTCTGTGAGCCCTGGTATGGGCCACTCCATGGACCTTGGTATGGGCATGTTTCCAGAAAGGATGCTATGTTATCAGATATTTCCCGAAATTGACAAGTAAAGAGGTCATGTGACCCTGAACACCAGGCCCGTTCGTTGTTAATCTATCATGCAATTCATTATAGTATTCCTCGCTATCAGTCAGCACACCAAATTGAGTTAGGCGTACTTGCAGAACAAACACCTCAGCCATATCTATTACGAATACGAGCAATAGCAAACCTAATCAAAATCTTGAATGAATGTGTTTATTAACCCCGAGAACATTAAGTTCGATGTGTTTAGTCGTGATATAAGCTTCACCGTTTTGCTATATGCAGTAATATTCCTTAACGTCTAAACGAAACGATAATTATGTCTAGTTAAAAGTTTAGTCGAAACTCACTAGCGTTCTTACACTGATCATTATTATCACGCACACTGTAAAGCCCATATTTAAACATACAGTGTCTACATACTAATGACATGACCGCAGTTCAGCTTGGCTCTCCACTCACTTCCGTCGTCATCAAGCGTGACACAACACGGTTCTTTGGTCAGCTGAACTTGACCTGGTAAAGCCCTTAAGTTGCATCCTCCGTGCGCTCTTTGAGTGAACACCAGTGCTTCGTTGTCACCATCGCGATCGACGGCCCAATTTTGACCTACAAAATGCAAGTATAACTACAAGTTTTTGAAACAGCCATACGACGATTCTCTCAAAACCTACTATGGCCTATTGATTGTGCAGCAATAGTATACTATAGATTATTATGCGATGACCCCATCATCGATAATGTCTGATATGGTACACATTAAACCTATTCACAATTATTTAATGATTACTTTGTCCCAGGTAAGGGTGTGAACTGTGAGGTATGGTGATCAGCGTTGTATGTATGCTTGTCTGTCAGTCGGCTCGCATATACTTCACAAAAGCACACGTCTAAATCTCACCAATTTTTCTATACATGTTACTTGTGGCCGTGGCGGCAATGCGATATGCTATCTACTTCCGGTTTTGGGGATGACGTCATGTTTGGGGGGAATAGGCCCGAATCAAAGACGACGCGTGCGTTTCGTTCAGTTCGCCAGGTGGAAGCGGACGTCAGACGATGTTGCTTGAAACTGAAATTACTCTTCAATAACGAAATAATAATCGAAATTATTGTCAATTTAAACCTGAACGGAAATGGAGATTATGTGACATCGCCACGCTCGCATTGTCAATACTAATTATAATGGTGTGTCGAGTGGTATCTATGTGACAGCTGAGAACATTCTTTCATTTAGCATAAATATTCAGTCGTTTACATAGTGTGATTTGTTAAACGTATACAGCGTTGTTGAAGATAAAGTAGCGCCTACGAGTTAAAACATCTGTGAACTGAAATTGACATTTAAGTAAAATTACTGTATAATTTTGAGAACTAAAACTGGAATGGAATTAATCTGTCCAGAACTGAATGATAACTGAAATGCGTCGTAAACGTTTAATAGATCATTTGCTACATGACTGATAAACCTCACATTACAGTATCTGAACAATTGAACATTCACGCTAATTAAACCAAAGAAGCTCAGCTATCGCAGAGATAACACACAACACTTCACATACAATTAATTTTGCGCGTGACGATGACACACTTTCCATTTCCGTTTAGGCTTGACAATAATTTCAATTATTATTTCGATCTTCAAGAGTAATTTCAGTTTTGTACAATTTATCGTATTAAATAATTTCCGTTTTCGTTGTAGGCTTACTTACAGACTTTTACAGTTAACTAAAATTAATAATTTTGTTTACAGTTTCAATTACCGTTAACGAATATATCACTGGTCGTAGTCTTTTACTTACCTCCATAAGTTAAATATAAAGAGTTGATGTTCGCAGATTTCATTTCTGCGACCTGTTCATAGAGTTGTCTGATTGTCCCAGCCTAAAGACAAAACACATGCACAATGACATATTTTGACAGCCCCAGAATACAGTAGGCCCTACATACACTGGGCCACTTTATCTTTCGCTAAAATCAAAGTCTAGAAAGAACCTCAGACTTTTGGTCTTAGACTAAGGTTTTAAACTTTTTTAGCGAAAGACAAAGTGACCGACTGTCCCAAATTCAAACAGAGGGCTACTTGTTCCTGACTACGCCCCTCTATGGGTAATTAATCTTCAGTGGCATAGGCCCATAGCACCTGCTGTAGTAAACTTAGGCCAATATAGCGAATGTGAAGTAGCCCCACCCGTTCCGAAGACAGCAAGGATTCCAACTATTAGATGATTGTGAATAATGTTAATGTCATTGGTCCACATCAAAGTAAAAATCGCTCACAAATTAAAGTGCAGAGACTCAGGATGAACAAATTAACGAAGGCCTATAGCCAGTAAATTAATTTTTGCTCCATAATTTGTAACCGTTAGCTGAAATTTTCTAAGTGAAAATAGTGGAACACCAGACGGAGTTTTCTCCTGATATTGCCCTTTTTTTCTTTCTTTTATTCCCATTAACATAATATTAAAGGCTTATTATCGTATAATGTGAAGAGTATACAAGAAGGTCGCTATCGCAGAAGGACCGCACGATAGGCCACATGCGACTCCCTATTAATTTTCTACTGCAACTGTCTCTATCTTGCACCGTTTTCGAGATATTACCACTTATTTTCCAAAATTTAAAGACGCCACGTGACTCTGAACACATCCATTTCGGGGGTAATATAACTACCATTCTTGCACTAGTACTCCTGTGTATCAATGAGCACACGAAATCTGAACTACTAGCTAACTTCCTAACCAACTCCAAAGATATTATTGAGGAAAAAATTTAAACAAGAAGCTCTGCTACTGCAGAGGTACCGCGCGATTTCCTATTAGTGTTCCATTGCAACTATGTCTCTACCTTGCACCGTTAACGAGATATTATCACCCAAAATTTAAAGAGATCACGTGACACATCACACATCCCTTTCAAGGGTAATATATCATGCATGCGGTAGCATTCATGTGTATCAATCAGCAAACAAAATTTGAAGTGCCTAACTTCACGATTTCCAAAGACATGATTGTGCAAAATTTAAAAAAAACGGGTAACGTGACCCTGATCACCCTGGTGGTTTGTCATCTTTCAGCTATAGGCTATGATATAGTGATATAATCTACCTGTGTACAAAACTTCGCGATTCTAGCTTTACATGTGTAGCTGTTTCAGAGATATCACTGGGGGCCCGAAAATGGGTCACGTGACCCTGACCACGCCCCTTTTAACAGTGATTTGACCGCCATATGCTAAGACTTGATATAGCCTATTGGTGTACAAAATTTGATCACTGTAACTTCAGCCAGAGATATAGTTTGTGCCCACCAAAATTACAAGAGCTCATCAGAAGATGAGATAGCGAACGTAAACGTTTTACGACGACATCGTACATGTAGACGCCAGAGCCTACGCCCATTAAACTGAGTTCCTAATTTCTACTGTAACTAAGCGTCAATGGTAGGGCCTAATCTATGTAGTGCAACCAACCATCTATGCGCCTCGCACATGAAACCGAGTTATCAGAGTTTGTTTTGCCAAAATAATGCTGAATAAGGGGGCAGATGGTATTAATATGATCATAAACTGTCAAAAGTAGATTTTGAAACCGACTTAAACATAACAATTGTTTTACGACGACATCGTACACAAATTCGGTGAAATAATGCAAAATTAGGGCCGTTTCGCCGTTTAAGGTCATTCAAGGTCACCGATATTTGTACCAATCGCAAGCTCATATACGACTTCTTATCAAAACGATAGCTAGGCCAGTACTGCGCATTAAGTCTTGAATTTATCAATCTGCTAGGAATTTATACCGTGGGCGTCGCGCGGTCTTTCTGCAGACGTTTACTCTTAGACACAGTAATCGTAAATTGTCCATAGTTATGGCTCTGTCAACGACTTTAACACAATATGCCCCCATGCTCCTGAAATTACCAAATTTCTTAAAACTCACGCAAAATAAAGGGCATTTCGCCGTTCGAGGTCATTCAAGGTCACTGATTTTGGTACTAATCGAAAGCTCATATACGACTTCCTATTAATGATTAATACTAACTTACCTCCTATCTTGCACCGTTTCGGAGATACATGCATGTAGAGGCCAAAGCCTACGCCCATTAAAATGAGTTCTTAATTTCTACTATAACTAAGCGTCAGTGGTCATCGATGCAGTGCACCCAATCATCTATGCACCTACGCCAAACCAACCGAGTTATCAGAGTTTGTTTTGCCTAAATAGTCGCTGAATAATCGCGCAAATGGTATTAATATGGTCATAAACTATCAAAAGTAGATTGTGAAACCGAGGTAAACCTAACAGTTGTTTTACGACGACATCGCACACGTTGAATATTCAACAAGGCACCGCCAGAGAGTGAGCGTGGACCACAGATATATATATATATATA
>Ga0209363_1001352_pt1 | contig 11654 bp, 6 predicted proteins | sample WorMetexBAHAMAS3_FD_187385 | JGI IMG/M metagenome (GOLD analysis project Ga0209363, IMG submission 187385) | Marine gutless worms symbiont microbial communities from Max Planck institute for Marine Microbiology, Germany - Inanidrilus exumae... | ecosystem: Host-associated > Annelida > Digestive... | reverse complement strand
AGCTATCACGGTTGAGGCGCTATGAGCCGATATTGGTCGAAATGTCGCTGTTTGAAAGGGGGTGGGTCACTTTGAACGCAAATTTTAGGGGGAAAGGGGCGTCCCCCACCAACGAATTTTGGCATCAGAAAACTAGTCCCTGGGCTATCCTATGGTGAAAAAAAATTGCCGAAAATTTCAACCGGCTGAGTATGGCGCACCAACGTTACAGACGACAGACAGACAGACAGACGACAGACAGACGGACGGCCGATAGCATATAGCGAACGTGAACGTAAGTATCACGTTCGCTAATAATTGTAATACTAAGGAGGCTCGATAAATGTAAAAAGAAAATCTACTGGAAATTTGTTAAATGTGTCCTGGAAATCTCCTGGAAATTTGTTAGGCTGGATTTGTAGACACCCTGCTGTACCACGGATTTGTGCACATGATTGATGCTGTTGCATCTGATGTTCATCTATTCGACACAGTTGGCGGTCACATTATCACGCACAAAATGCAGAAGTCTGTAACGCAACATACAACACAACCGGAGCAATGTCACAAACACAAATAGAAGTAGAAAACATCAGCAGTCGAGTTGAAGCAACCGTGCGACCGTGTCGGTGTTGATAGCTCGTCGTTTTGCTGTTAGAACGCGGACAAACAGACAGACACATCTGAGCGCAGTACCCACGCCGGCGGATATACTGGCGTGGCCTGATTGATATGTGTCAAACTTCCAAAGTAAGCAACACTTATATACCAGGAGTCTGTTGTTGAAGTATTGCTGCATGTGATCGGGAAGCGTCAATTACAATGCATGTACCACGAAGGTGCTGGTCACGGTTGAAGGAGTCCCCAGCCAGCTGTACACACAGTTGATGCTCCCATACCAGCACTGGGACGAGGTCTTTAACGAGACAGGATGTCACAGAAGAAGGCTTTTGTGCAATGCGAGCCGCATTCTTGGGCTGTATTGCTTGTGAGATGCATCTCCTCACTGTTCAAGGCCGAGCTGTGGTTTGTAGGCTTGTTATTAAACGATGATGTGATATTATGTTGTGTGCTGGCACGTAATGTCTAGTGAATATGATAGGTAGACAGTGCTGTGATGTTGCTGATGATGGCTGTGTGTTGACAGCAGACGGGATGTTGTGCAGTCGGCGAATGATGCTGGTGTTTGTTGTTGGACTGTTGTTTGGCTACACGTTGATGTACGTCATCGTGCGTTCACTGTACAGTCAGTCTAATGCCGGCGTGTTTTACTTTGTGCCGTCGGCTCCACACTCACATGCTGAGATCAACCACTACGTTCCGTCACTGCGTGATGTCCAACAATGGCATGACTTCGACGAGAGCAGCCACATCAGTTCGTCGACATTTACTTTCATTCCAAAGTTCAGTAAATCCAGCTGTATTTAGTGGTTGAGGTCAAGTGCAGCACATTCTGACTTATTGTTGTTAACTGCATGTGTCTGAAAACGGTCTGGAGACACTGCAGGTCATTGAGGTCAACTCTGTTGTATATTTAATCGAAATGCACTAGATGTCAGCAGCAGTGGCGTTCGTTCATTCGTTATGTGGGCAGAGGTCCAGCCTACTCTGAATCTCAGCACTGAGAGTGAGGCCATATGGTGATCTAGTGAGCCTGCCCAAGGAGACGAGGGAATTAGTAGGTGTGTGCGATGTGTGTGTGTGACGTGCAAAGAAGAGCACTAAGTGAGAGTGAGCAGCTTGTCCGATATTTCTAAAGCATGCCCTGTCTAGACGTGGCCTACCATCTAGCTTAGCCCTGACTGGTGCTGTGTGTGGCTTACAGCCAGTGGCCAGCCAAGTCTATTTACTTCAGCCACGCCAGCGCAGCCAACATCCTGACGCTGATAGATGAAGCTGTTGGCAACGGTCACAATTCATAGAGGACACCATCGAACGCTTTTTTTCTGCCCAGCATTATCTCTCTGTTCATTGCGTGCATAAGAATTATTTGAAATAATGAAATAAGTCTTATTGGTATGCGGACATGTCTGCACTGAGGCGGCTTCAACTCCGGCCATTCACACTCGACTGCACGTGGCGCCCGAGTGCTTTGACTACTGTGCTACGTGGGCAGCTTCATCAGCAGTGGCGAGTACAACTTGGCTCCAACAAAATCCTTCAGCTGGGGAGGGCTAGGCTAGCACTGTTTGTGGTCGTCGTCGTCATCGTCGTCGTAGCTGCATTTGTCTGACAACAAGTAGCTCGTCTGCCGCCAACGAACCCACATGACGCGCTGCATCACAGCAAACGGAAAAATGTTTAAACTGTCACATGACCATAACCACGCCCATTTAGGGGGTGATATGTCGTCCTTTTGGTAACATTAGATATGGCCTACCTATGTAAGAAATTTAACGATTCTAGCTTCAGTTATTCCTGAGGTATATTTAGGGCCTTGAAATTTAAAGTGGATTACATGACTTGACCACGCCCATTTCAGGGACAGTTTGTCATCTGTAGGCTGGGACTTGCTGCGATCAATCGGCATACCAAATTTGAAGTGTCTACAATTGCCTGCAATGAAGATATGAAAGGCAATGTACAAATTCTCATTTTGAGCCACCCTTTGGGGGACTTTGGGGTCATCTGTGGCTCGATGGAAAGTGCATCGTTGACTTCCTATTACTGATAAGATAATTGCACTTTTTTCGCTAGCTCTCACGGCTGAGGCACTATTAAGCGAAATCTATAGAAATCGGTGTTTTCTGAAGCGGTGGGTCACTTTGAGCACAAATTTCAGGAGGAATGGGGGTCGTCCACCAACGAATTTTGGCGTCAGTAGGGTATGGGCCATCGTATGGCATTGTTTACGTGATCTTTGGTTTAGCTGTTTTGGAGCAACACTGGCGTGTGACAGACGGGCGGACGGACACACGATGACAGCAAGTACTGCGCTAGCATAGTGTCACACCCACATGATGTGTTAATATAGGCCTGCATGGTGTGTTAGATCAGTCTACTGCTGCTACAGCCTTGGTCTTCTGTCCACTCGACTATACTAACTCTGTCTGACTCATCGGCCAAAAACGTTGCTCGTTTACAGAAGGTCCAGAACGCGGCTGCAACAATTGCAACACAAAACCATTACATCTTTCCTCGGTTGACACGCTTTGTGAACTCCTGGTTGCCAATTCAGTGGCGCATCTTTTATGTTCTTAGGTCATCTTCCTTGTCTTTCCTCTTACAAGTTTCTTGCATTAATCTTATTTTCGGTCTTTGCTCTTTCCGTGCCACTGCCCCAACTATTTGGAACACCCGTCCTGAGTCAGTCCTTTCTTCCTATACATTTAACCCTTTTCGGCACCACCTGAAAACGCCTCTTTTCCGAGCAGTTTTTAATATCCCCTAACTGCAAACTCTAGCGCCTCTGATTCATTTGCATGACTAATGGCGCTTTATAAATGTTTTTACTTACTTGCTCACTTACTTACGGTATATTGTGCCATTTGCTTACATTTTTGTTTGTTGGCATAATTAATTAAACCTTAACAGCATGCAAATTCAGTTTTGGAGGTCAGTTGTAAAAAAAGTAAAGGCTTCCCATACTCGTTACCGAGCGTTGGGACTAGAGCTGATCCCGGTGTACAGGCAGGTGATGATAAGTCATCCACCTGGCAGTAGGTTGCCATTACTTTCCGCCAGGAGATGAGTTGACCAAACAGTTAACTTGACCGAATGTGCTTGCACACAATATGATCAGTCAGTTGTGGCACTGACAGGCCTGCTGTCAGGTCCTCGCTGTGATTTCTGGTCTGTGCATGGCCGACTATCTTGTTGATTCTTGCAGTGATGTGTGCTGGCCTTGCACTGAACAACATTTGTATTATTCTGTACATCACCAACAAATCAGAGGAGCACGTGCATGCAAACGTCACACGTAGCATCACTGCATCAAACTGAAATGGCCAATAATGGCGTTGCCTAGTGTAGTAGGCTTTTTGTAGACATGTGGAGCATAGTAACAACCAAGCAAGTACACACGAACTTCTGCCTCTCAACATGTCATACCACAAACAGCAAAATAACCCACAACAACACTTATCCAGCACAAACTGAAATCCTGTCATCAGCTACAGATACCAGACTAGTAAATACAGCGTGTGACTTTGTGCTGGCAGCTGGTACAGGTTTTGGCTGCGACACGTTTGTCGCGTTGTTGACATATTTCTCGGTTGCCGTTACATTTCACCAATAACAAACGTGTATTGTGTGTGTGTACATGTGTGAATGACAGACGAGAAGGCGACATTAGCCACTGACTTACAACAGAAGGTGCGTGTGTTGTGTTGGGTGATGACAAGTCCAGAGACAGTGAGTTATAAGGCGCGGCATGTCAAGGCAACGTGGGGCTCGCGATGTAACGTGCTGTTGTTTATGAGCTCAGAGCGGGACAGACACCTGCCCGCCGTCGGACTGAACGTGTCTGAAGGTCATGACAACTTGTGGGGTAAAACACGTGCAGCATTTGCGTACATCTACAGTCATCATCGCGACGATGCCGACTGGTTCTTCAAAGCAGATGACGACACGTACGTCATTGTTGAAAACCTACGACTTCTTCTCATGGTTGGTTTTGAACACTTGGTTCATCAGCCTTAAACACATTTTGAACACTGAGCTGTTTTAATACTGTGCTCACTCAGTTTCATATCATACGAAAGTCAGCCAAGTCAGCATCTAGCATTTTGTATGTGATGTATTTATTATTCGGTTCACCTAATATTTGTTGTTACCTTTTGTTTTTAATTAATTTATTGTATTGGTTTTACCGTGTACTGGCATCGAATAGCCTACTCTGTGCTGATGGTGCCGTTAAGAATCTACTCACTCACTCACCTGTATTTACCTCTCTTGTTTGAAGTGACCGCAGTCGAATTTAAGCCAGATCTTTAGCATCAGAAAACTAGAGTTCCTCGGCTATGGTGTACCTTGTTTATGTGATCCTGTGTTGAGTCCTTTTGGTACAATAACAGCTTGTGACCGATGGACAGACAGGGACAGGGACACAGCATAGCATCACACAGTAAAAACAAGACGCTCAGATATCGCAGAGGGACTGCACGACGCTGTATGTTAGTTAATTCGTGCTATGCTTCACTACGTGTGGCAGTTAGAAAAGTTTCAATCAGCAAAAGTGACCTTCAAGTTCATTCAGTGATATTGGCACTGGCGACATACGATTTTTTCTATTAGTTTCCATTGCCACTATGTCTCTATCATGCACCGTTAATGACTAATGAGATATTATCACTTATTTACCAAAATTTAAAGAGGTCATGTGACTCTAACAATCCCTTTTGGGGATAATATATTGTGCATGCACTCATATGGCTCTGTATCAATCAGCACAAAAGATTTGAATTGCCTAGCTTTACCAATTCCAAAGATATGATTGGGGCAAAATAAAAATGGGTTTATCCGAAGGCTGGCACTTGATATATTTCACCTGCATACAAAATTTGGCAATTCTCGCTTCAGCCATTCCAGAGATATGATTGCAGGCATCAAAACTGAAAATGGGTAAAGTGACCCTGACCACATCTTTTAGGGGTGGTTTGTCATCCAAAAGCTAGAATTTGATACAGTCTACCTGTATGCAAATTTGACGATTCTAGCTTTAGCCATTGCAGAGATATCATTGGGGCCTCAAAGTTTAAAGTGGGCCACGTGACCCTGACCACGCCCCTTTAAAGGGTGATTTGTCATTCTTATGCTAGGACTTGACATAGTCTACCTATGTACAAAATTTGTCAACTGTATCTTAAGCCATTCCAGAGACGTGGTTGGTGCCCATCAAAATTTAAATGGTTCGCATGACTTGCCCATGCCCCTTTCTGGGATGGTTTGCCATCCGTGGGCTTGCACTTGCTGCGATCAGCCTATCTACCAAATTTGAAATCTCTGTCTCCACCCACCACGTAGATATGACAGGCGATACAAAATGTGGAAAATGGGGTGGTTTGGGGTAGTTAGGTGTCACTCAAGGTCGTTGGAGGCTTTGCGTTTATGCGCTATATAAATCCACGATTGACATTGACGATTGACATTGGAAATAGCGTCATTTGATAGAGTTCCTATTATCATTCCATAGTAACTATGTCCCTGTCTTGCACCTTTTTGAGATATATTTTGATATTGGTCGAAAATCACTAATCTGAACCTACCCATTTATTTGGAGCTTCCATTGGGGGTGACCACGTCGGAGTTTCACCAAGATTTTTGGCATCAGAATACTAGAGTCCCTGGACCATCGTATGGCACTGTTTGCGTGATTGTTTAGCCGTTTTATTACCATACCGGCGTGTGATGGACGGACGGACACACGATGACAGCATAGTGTCACATGGTAATGATTGTCATGTTGCTTACCAATTGTTGAGATATTTTAAAGCTACTTTTGATTGATACTAGCTTGCAGTAATTAGAAACAGAATATTTATAAAGCGTTGTTATACCAGCTGTTCCAATAATGAACTAGAGGGCCTAAGCATTGCCGCGAAGGCATTGAATATACCTCCACTGCTGAAAAAGTGGTAGGGGAAGGAAGGGGAGGGATGGGAAAGGCAGGAAAGGGCAGATATATTTCAACGCCATCATGACGAAGTGGTGTTCACAAACTTTGTTATTCAAAAGTTTGATGAGAAAAGAAATATACAAATAAAAAATTGAACTTTTTCGCCACCGGCGGCGTGCAAAGTCCGACCCAAACCAAACTTGGCATAGTGATAGAGGTGATCCATACCATTCTTGCAGCTCTAAAACGTGTTTGCATCTGACACACAGTTTCGCCGCTAGGACGCTTAAAATTTGGGGAAATGCAACTGCACCTGCTAAACATTGACACATGGAACTCAGTAATTCACCGCTTGCGAATCCACCTAAATTTCTGTGCCTGAGGCAGCATAAAGCCGCCCACAAATTCTGGAAATTTCATTAACAAATAGCCCAAGGATACGCCCCTATGGGGCGTTTATATTCCGAAATTGCGTAAAATTTTCTGTTTTGGGGCCCCACAACCCACTCCTGCACTGATGGGGTGACATTTGGCATGGAGGAGTCAACCGAAGGGGTGAAAAACCTTTAAATCGCCCTGTGAGTAACCAAAATACTGGCGCTGTGCGCTGTGTGCAATGCTGCCGGTAATTACAATGAGCATCTTGGTTCGTGCTCAGTTGCTATTGATCTGTGTTTAGAGATATGTGGGTATAGTGTTTAATATTATGAGAAGCAGAATGTTGTTGTGTAGACACACAGCCCAAGTGAGCCGGTCTACTTTGGCCGTCGATTCCGGCCGTATGTGACCCAGGGCTACATGAGTGGTGGTGCTGGCTATGTGCTGAGCCGTGAAGCTCTTGATCGGTTCGTGCTGAGAGCGATGCGTGACGTGCGCCACTGTCGACGTGACGACTTTGGCGTAGAAGACGTGGAGATGGGCCAGTGCTTGGCATCTGTCGGCGTCGCTGCAGCAGACTCGAGGGACGAACACGGTCGAGAACGTTTCCACCCATTTACACCAGACCTTCACTTGATACGTGGTCGTGTGCCTCAGGACAACTGGTACTGGGAGTACAACTACTATCCCGCTAGAGAGGTCTGTGTTGTTGGTCGCCTGCGTCCATTGAATAGAATCACTTGCAGTAGCAGATAATGAACGACTCTGCACGTGAGGTTACTAATGTCGGAGTGCAGTCTGTGTTTCTTCCCTCAGTGGTCAAGTCGTCTGATGGATCAAGGAAGGACGAAGCCAGTGGGTTGGAGTCATTGCTTTGAGTTACCTTGACTGCTTCAACTCTGTTGTTTTGGTGACAATAAAGGGCATCTGACGTATGAGAAATCTGCTCCAATATTATTCCCACAAGTCGTCTTTTGGGGACATTGACAATGAAAATGACAGAAAGTACCAACTTGTAGAGCGCAACAGTCTCTAGCACACTATGGCGTCGCAAAAAGTTAGAAACCTGCAAGTAAGTGACGTTTAAGACGGGCGATATTGTAGGGCCTCGAAGATAATCTGGCCGGCTGTTTAAAATCTATTGGTCGCATAGTATAATATACTAAAACATCGTGCACCGTATGTAGACAGTTTGACTGGTGTGACATCAAGTTGGTTTCTGTTGACGGATCTGAGGGACTATCTGGGTGACCCAGTCTGGACTAACTGTGCCCCAGAAAAGGAGGCGGATAAAAGTGATTGTTTGAGTGCGTGCATGTGTGTATATCAGGGTCCTGAGTGTTGCAGTGACTCGTCAATCTCATTCCACTACGTCACTGCTGACTCAATGTACGTATTCGAGTACTTCGTCTACCATCTCCGTCCGTTTGGCGCCAACTCTTATTCCGTCATGCGTAACAGTTCCACACCAACAAGCAGTGTTCTGCCTGCTAGAACAGTCAATACAGAGACTCTGTTGAAGATGACTGCTGCTGCTGCTGCTAATGATGATGATGATGATGATGATGATGGTGATGATGGTGGTGGTGCTGTTGTGTCTACAAGTAGGAATGTAGCATCTCTTTTGAAGACAGTATTGCAGTCATCTGTCAGTACGCATCGTTCACAGCTGGTCATCAGAACTCACACGAATTAAATACACACAATTGCTGTCAGGTTTCAGTGCTGCTTGGAACATCTATTAGGATATTTGACGTGCATGCCTGTGATTGTTTGTGTACCAACTAGACTGTAATGCTGTACTGCAGTGAGCCCCGTGTGGGCCTGGGGCAATTCCCCCTCCCCTTATCCCTTCACTTCCCCCACCTTGTACTCTATTTTTAGTATCTTTTACTTTTCTTTTTCTTACTCACTTCATCTATTTTCTTGATTTTCAATCCCTTCCCATTCTGCCAGAATAGTCTTACTCCATATCCAGGCCGGATGGCGTAGGAGGCGACTAAACCTGGCTTTAGTTTTTTGTGTTGATTTTATGTTATATTTATTTTTTAGTTAAGGATCCTCTCGATCCCTTTCCCTTTTAGGGTCGCTGCTGAACAAAAAGACGGCCAGGGTTGAGGTTAATATATCACTGGCCTTCCTTTACTCGTAGGACGTTAAACTCTAATTACCTGTACTTCAGTGAACTGATGGTACAGTTGCATCCGTTCTGATACAACGATGGAACTGATCCTATAATATATAATAAGGGTTATATTACTGTGCATGCACGAAATGGCTACATTTCCACTTCCGGTCTAAAATCCGACGTCGCCGTCGTGTTCTCGACCCCGATTTCCTGTAGGACGCGGGAATTTCAGCGATTCGCGTACATTTAATGCAGTTAGGCCTAAATGGTTGTTATTGATATTTGTATGTATTTTGAGGACCTCTTCGCCTAAAATGGGGCTTTGGGGGCAAACTGAGGGAAGAGGTGGTGCGATGTTTACCTCCAACGAACTCGTTTTTACTTTTGGGGTTTTTACGTAGACTGTGCCAATTTTGGTGAAAATCCATCAAGAAATGCGAGCGTGAGAGTGCACGCAGACGAACACCCGGACAGAGGCAAACTGGTTTTATAATCTGTCCCATGCTACGTCCCTATACATGTAGCTATGGGACAAATAACCGATTTTAGCATCAACATTGTCCCTTGTTGCCGTGATTATCGGTTTATTCCAACAATATAGCTACTTGTTTGAAGTTACATAGCACATAGCATGTTTAGTGAGGCTACTTTGCATGAAGTCTCACTGCGGCCGTCGACGATATCGAAATCTAGCAATGCTAGTTATCGAGCGCTTAAAGATGCTTACTTTCAGTTACATGCTCCACAAATTTTATAACGAATTGTAGTATATCTGCGTTTCGTTACCTTACTTGAAACGTTAATGTAACGTTTGTATGACATTATCAAACTAACCGAATTTTACAAACGTTAAATTAACGTTAGCCTAATTCAATGTTTGTGAACTAACGAAGCCATTATTAATCATATATCGACGTTGATTCAACGTTTACTTGTCGTCGGGGAGGCTAGTGATTTACAATGCTTTTGAAATAAGCCGGACAATCCCCAAAATTGCCCCTTTCCTTTGTGGAATGCGATCCCATCTGGTTTTTCGGACCCACCCAAGTTAGCCCCCGAAACGACATCTCGATCGGTTCAGCCGTTTTTGCGGGGCTCACGAACGAGACCGACAGACAGACCACGCTGCAAGATTTAAAGATTCTAGCTTCATCCGTTCCAGAGATAAGAAAGTAAAGCCGAAACGCAAATGGGTGATTGATTTAGAGTGATTGGGTCCAAGGTCATCGGCAGTGTTCCAGATAGACCGACAGACTTGATAGACCGCATTTGCCTTTCATAGAAACTATATGTATATGTTTATTGTTTTTTGAGATCCAACGAGTTATTTGTCGAAAGTCGCAAATTTTTCCTACTCCACTCGCGTTTGGCGCCCCCGTTCGGGGTGACCCCATTGGAATTTCAATATGATCTTTGGCGTAAACTGTTGGGCTATCGGGTGGCATTGTTTCCGTGATGACGCGTTTAACCGCTTTAATAGAACTCTACTCGTGACAGACGGACAGATATGCGACCAGTGGCGGATCCATGGGGGCGAAGGGGGCGATCGCCCCAACTAGATGGCTTGCAAAACTGATTACCAGACAATTTTGGGGCTTCAAACCACACGAAAATAAACAGCGGCGGGCTTCGGCCCGGGCCCCACTGGGGTAGCTTTCAGTGCTTTCGCCGTCCCCTCGCCGCGCTAAAGCCTCTGGACCCGCTCCTGTAATATAATTTAGATTACTTATATAGCAACACAAGCCGCCTCAAGAGCGCTCTATGAGGGCCATAGCATACATTACGCTACTATAGCGACTAGCTGCTTAGAGTTAGCTCTGAAAACACTTTCGCTAAATCTGAACTTAGGACTTAAAATCTGAACTTAGGACTTAAAATCTCACATTAATTCGCCGACATTCAGTCCAGTTCGTCTTCGGTTTACACGTTAACTGCAGTAGAGCTATGAAGTATGAACTTGACGTCAATCACTGTAGCCAGCAGACTGCAGCTGTCTGTGATGAATGTTCGCTGAATCTGAGTCAAGTGAATTACGCAATGAGCGACGAAGGTCCGACGGCGGACGACTACGTTGAACAGGACTGGTCGACGATACACGGTATTTCCTCGCCGTTCTTCAGCTTCGCCAGCTGTACAGTCCATCATCACTCACGTTACATCCTATCCACCTTAAGGTGTTGTAATTAGGACTACCGACCGGACAACCGCCGGTACTTACTATTTAGATTACTCGCGGGTCAATTTCTGGGTTTTCCGCAGGGGCGACACCGTCGACACGCTGCATCGATGATGTCGACTTCTTCACGCACAATTTTACCTTCATCCCTAATGCAGTTCAATCTGCTCCCAGAAGGCATCTCGATCGGTTCAGCGATTTCAGCAGTTTTTGCGTGGCTCATGAATGTGACCAGCAGACAGACCACGCTACAGTCGCTACCCCACATTTTACGAAATTTGGGAACATAAGCGTCCCGATTATTACATAATTTTTAGCGAACGTGAACTCGCGTTCACGATCGCTATATGCTATCGGCCGTCCGTCTGTCGTCTGTGACGTTGGTGCACCCTACTCAGGCGGTTGAACTTTTCGGCAATTTTTTTTCACCATACGAT
>Ga0209363_1001351_pt1 | contig 11658 bp, 9 predicted proteins | sample WorMetexBAHAMAS3_FD_187385 | JGI IMG/M metagenome (GOLD analysis project Ga0209363, IMG submission 187385) | Marine gutless worms symbiont microbial communities from Max Planck institute for Marine Microbiology, Germany - Inanidrilus exumae... | ecosystem: Host-associated > Annelida > Digestive... | reverse complement strand
GTCTAATAATTAGCAGAGATGCAGAATGGGCAAATCATTATGTTATTTTGATATCATTATAATTGCCATCTTCCTTAACAAGCAACTGCAGATCATCGGTTTTGTTGCTGGCTTACGGGTGAGTGCACCTGATTTTTCAGTGGCTTTAAAAATGAGTTTTTAAAATTTAATATGAATTTATATGAATATGACTAAGTGACAGGATGTCAAACCCCCACAAACGTGGCGGTTTCTCTAAGTAGACTTTTTGATGAACCTTCTAACTGGCGAGTGTGTTTATGGAGTGACAGAAAGGGTAAATATCTGGTATGGAATTTATGGTGCGTTAGTTAGAAAGGCTCATTTTAAAGCTCATAGATGTTTTAGGAGCCATAGAAGCCTTTAAAAACAAGTTATCACCGTAATGGGACGTAACACTACTGGCATGCTTTGTAGCCATGCTGTATTTGCTGGTAAAACTGTGTGATCCATACAAATGGTGCTATTTAAATACTCTTCCTTTCCTTTTCCAGGGCCAGTAATAAGGCAATCAGTGAAACTAAAACTTGTAAAAGTTGTACTTTTTAATGAAGTAAAGCCGTCAAAGTTAAGTGATTGACTGGAAGTGGATAGAATGTGTGCTGCATTATCAGTGCTAGCAGTGCCAAACTAAGAGGCTGAAGAATAGGAAGATGCCTATTAAGTTAACATCATATAAGGGCTTGGATAACTTTTGTGTACAAAAATCAAAAGTCCAGTCTGAAATATTTTTGGTCGAAACATTATGTGACTGCTTCATTTTCAGGAGTTGGTTTGTCCTTTTTTGTTCTTATTTACTACGACTGTTGTGAGTCTGGAAATAGGACGTTAATGAATCAAGAATTTAAATACTTACATAATATTGGCAATTTTGAGTGTATTTAACTTAAATTTGGCAAGGAAGTATGACAGTGATTAGCTAATAAGAAGACATTGTTTCAGTTCGAAATCTTTAGTCTTGCATTGTCGTTGCATAAATAAAAACTACTGTACCTAAGTAAATTTTATCTTCAACACTATGTAAGTACCAACAGCAATCGAACCTTGGTCGATTTGAATTAGTCTCTTAGTCACAGGTAAGTAAATAAGTAATTTGTTGAGTATACATTATGGAGCACACATGATAAACATACATACTTTAAAAACAAAGATACCGCTGACACAACTGCATCTATGAGCATAACAGTCAAAACTCAAAAACAGAAGTAAACTAGAAAGTGGGGCAGAGACCAACGCGTAACCCGCCCGGCATGCACATTTCTTACTTACCTAAAGACTGGCTATGATACTGCCATTTAGCAAATGACCGTTAAAACCAGTGCACAGCATATCTTAGCCTACGTGCAGTCACCACCCATGCAGATGCATCTCGAGATCTCGGGGATTACTGAACCAAAGTTCATCAAATTTGTAGCCGTAGTGGTTTTTTCATAGAAGGTGTTAAAGCAAAAATTGTGTTGTGATCAACCCACCCATTGTCGAATGACAGGGGCAACATTTAAAAAAGAAAGTAACATCAGCAAAATAAGCCCGCCGACGGCATCGCGATGCCAGGTGGGCTAATAAGTAAGTAGCTGTGTTGAATGATATGTGAAGAAGAGAACATTTGCTGCTGGTGGCTGTTGTTGCTAGTTGCTGATGAACCCAATGATTCTCAGTGTGCTGTACATTTGGTGTCAGTTCAACAAGGATCAGATCGTCCACTTTTGGTTCGGAACACAGTTCAAGGTCTCTGTCAACCACGTGCTTATTATTATCATTATTATTAACCATGTTAACGATGGACACATGGGTAGGGTTTTTAGCGGTGCTTGTTTGTCTTTCTGTGTTTCCACATGATATCTCAAAAGCCGATGCAGTTAAGATCACACCAAACTTGACATAGAAATGTTTCACCACGAGTCCTGGAAACCCATATATTTAGGGGACAAAATGTCAAAGGTCAAGATAATGAAGCACAAAAGCCATTGCCGGCATGGGTCGTGGCACTGTTGTGAGTGATGGCTTCTTCTAGTTATTATCCACACATGCCGATAGCAGGGTGTGGATATATCGCTTACTGTTTGTTTGTAATTGTTGTGTGTGTGTGTGTGTGTGATTTTGTATGGTTGAGGATTTCTCTGCCAAGGATAAAGCTAGTGGCATCAAATTTTGCACGGTAGTTCATCAGCGTCCTGGGCAGGGAATCTCACATTTTGGGGAACTTTGCTCCCCCAGAAGACCAAAATCGGATGAATCGGCCAGTGTGCGGACCACACGCGCTGGCCCGAGGGCCATGCGGGTGTGGCCCTTGCACTGGCCATGCGTAGAATTGGCATGTATGGATAGAGGCCAGTCCCCACTGACATACTTGTTATTATTTATGTTATAAGTGCAAGGATTATAGTGACATGCTGCAGGGTCTGTACAAGACAAGCGCAGTAGTCGCGTATCTTTATAAACAGCACATCATGTTGTCCAATACTAGGTCACATGCGTACACTGATGACTGCCGTGTGACATAGCGTTACCATATGTATGCGTTGGTGGCACCGAATAACCAATACTTCCAATGTACTGACATGCTGTTCTTTTTGCTTGCAGTTTGTGCATTGAATGTCTTGTGAACGTTGAAGGTAATGAAACTAAAATATAAATGACAAAAACTGACTAGTTATGCACACGTGCCGATAGGCAAGGTGTGGGTATATCAGTTACTGTTTATTTGTATGTTTTATTGTTCATCTGTTTGTACAATTACGGATTTCTCTGCCGAGGATGAAGCTATCAGCATCAAATTTTGCACGGCGGTTCATCAGCGTCCAAGGCAGGGAATCACATTTTGGGGAACTTTGCTCCCCCAGAAGCCAAAAATTGGACGAATCGGCCAGCTTGCCACCACCACGATGTTCACAACAATTACCCTTTGGCTCCCAAACACATGACAGCGCACGGCATGTGGACATGGATCGGCATGTGTGGATATACGGCCATCCCCGAAGACAGACATACTTGTTTATAACTCACTGTAAGGCTGATCTAGAATCATGGCTGCATAACAGCAAAGTTTTGTATTCAAGTGTTGCAGTGCAGTATAGGACAGTTGGCAGTGAACCTGTTTGTGATCTACCTTTATTACTGTCACCATTATAGGTTATGTATGTGTGCTTGTGACCTATTATTACCTTGCCATTGATCTACTCACATCTGCCGGTATAATTAATAACCGCTGTAGACCAAAAGCGCATAACAGTAGATGAAAAGTCAGCATGTCAACTCTGTTAGCCTCTAAATCAGTCAGTCACGCAATCAACGAACCATCAGTCAATCCGTCATTTCACTAAGAAATGTATAGTGCATCTATCTGTTTTTGCCAGTGGGTTGGGACGTTCGGTCTGAAACTTGGTCTACTAACTTCGTCTATGACCCAAAGTCTAATCTGAACTCTGTCTAAAAGCAGGTTTTAGCCATTCAGATTAAAGTTTGGTCTTAGACTAAAGTCTGAGACTTTGGTCTTAGTGAAAAATAAAGTGACCCAATGGATGAATGTATGTGTTATGCAGGCGATGTATCTACCGTGGGTACTTGTGCTGTTCAACATGATCATTGCTGGCGGGTATGTCACACCGTTTCAGACAAACATTTTGTCTTGTTGGTTTAATTGCATAAATGCCTCAACTGTTTTGTATTTTCTTCTCAGCTGCCACTGGTTGTGGACACGAAAGGCGGAAGAATAGCCCTATATTATCTTTGAAATTTTCCTGATGTAAAGAATACTTACTGATAGATTTATGAGCAATATTCCTTCTAATTTTATTACTCATCGCGCACAAAAATTACATGAAGGGTTAAAAAGTTGCGTGCATGTTCCTGTGATTATGTGCTGGTGAAATGCAGAGGTTGGAATGAACTGCTCGGTATCTTTGTCGGTCATGTCTACTTCTTCCTCATGTTCAAATACCCACAGGACTTTGGTGGTCGTCGATTCATCTCCACTCCACAGATACTGTGAGTCAGCAGTTACACTGCTAGTGATTATAGTAATCATAAGCACATTTATATAGTGCCGTTATGCGGAGGCTTTAGAGGCACTTAGAGTCTCGTCTGTCGCTGACAGACCCACGCGACGCAGAGGCTCAGCGCATGCTGAATACTCCGTATTGCATCATATGGTAATCAAACCATTTCCTCTACTCAGCCTAGCTGCTGAATACAGATCTCGATGGTAGGTGTGATCAACAGCTTTCCGGCGACTATCACAAGTTTAAGACACGCCCTGGTGAACGAAGTTGGCCGTGCCTGAGATGATCAGTTGTTCCAGATATGTCGAAAATTGCCATTTGTACCTAACCCATCTCTATTTTGCTACCCCGTTGGCCCGTTGGAATTTCGCCGAGATCTTTGGCATAGGAAAACTGGAGTCCCTGGGCTATCATATGGCGTTGTTTGCGTGATCCTAGGTTAAGCCGTCTTAGTAGAATACCAACTAGTGACAGACAGACACACGGTGATGGCAAGTACCGCGCTAGCATAGCATGGTAAAAAGCAGGAGGTGAGTGTGCATGTGATGTGTGGCATCTGCAGACGCTTAAAATTGTGCGAAAATTTTTTGTTACACTTAAATTACAACTCGTCGTAAACATGCTGGAAGAGATAATAATATTCACTCATATAAGAAACTTATGTAATGCAGAGAGATTGCAAGTTAGCATTAGAAGCACATTCTCCAACGGACAGTTTTTATTTGTCTTTATGCAGTTGTGTACTCGTATTTGTGACAAAAGGCTTAACTGTCGCACACTACACACACGACATTCCGTGTCATGGTGGCTTGCTGTGAACTAAGATGGCATTTAGTGTTTTAAATAAACGTTCGATGTTGAACGTCACTGATGACTCTGCAGTAGTATCTCGCCATCAGTGCACCATTGTTGATGTGATGTGGATATCACAGTCCATGGACATAAATTGTCTGTGGTACGGCATAGTCATGGAACGAAGTCCGGACTTGTCAAAAATTGCACATTTAACCTACCCACTTGTATATGGGAACTCCAGTGGGGCTGACCCTGTTGAAATTTCTTTAAGGTTTTTGGTGTGGGAAGACTTGCTTGATGATCGGTTAAGTTACTTTAACACCAGAATGTGACAGACAGAACTACACTACAATGTCAGTATCATGCCATGAATAGCTGTGTTCTGCTGACTGCAATAAAAATTACTGGTCATTTTTTCTGCAGTTTTTCTACTCACACATCCCAGTGAATTAGCCATTGTTAGAGACCAACCCGATTCACCGTTTCAGAGGCATAAGATATTCTTTGAAATTGTCCATCTTCCGTGAAAAATGCACACTTAACTTAATATCCATGGTTTTATGTGAATTTCAACATACCTAGTTTCAGTTGTGAAAGTTTTTGGACTTTTATTAACATGTTTCTATACAGACTTTGTCGTTTGCTGCATGAGTCGGATGTTTGTCCATGCACAGATATCGTTACTTTCCTGATCGTCGTGGCGGAGTCTCGGGCTTCGGTGTTCCACCTTCGTCAACCCGCCGTCAGCCGGCTAATGACCAGGGTGGCAGGCACATGTGGGGGCGTGGCCATCAGCTTGGTGACAACTAGGTACCACCTGCAGCGGAGGCGCTGAGCTGTGATTGGTCACAGCTGTGACGATAGGGACCAACGTTACTCATGAAACATGCTGGAAATTTTCAGAGATCCAGCGTAAAGACAGCAGGGACACTTATGTCAGGAGTCCAGTTGTAGACAGAGAAAGGATGAAGCTTCACCACAGTCTGGTGTCAGTGCTTCATGTTCCCCTTTGGGTGGGAGGAACCACATGCAACCCATAAACAAACCCTGTTTCACTCATCTGCAGCTGTTTTCTTCTGAAACTGGTGTAGGAGAATGACCAGATGGGGAACTGGCAGTTTCAGGTTCGCCTAGCAAAACGGCCGTTGAATGGAAGTAGTACTATACTGTGTCTCAAAAGGGTTCATACCTTTGGCTTGCTGTAACTTAGAGACATTTTTGAACTGATTTTGATGATTTTTGGCAGAACTGTTACTGAGAATGTAAGCAGTTCAAAGGTACTTCGTTTTCCCACCTCACCTATCCAGTGCTTCTGCACTACCTGGCAAAACAGGAAACCCAGAATTTATATCTGTTTGCATTGCGTGCTATATTTTGCTTTGCAACAGACACACGGTTAAATTGTCACGTGGTCACAGTTGAGCCATTCTTGATTTGCAAAACGATCAACTGTATGCATCAGATGGGCATAGGAAGGGAGGACAGGTCCTGCGATCCGTTAGCCACATGCTCAAACGTTTGTCATAGTGTCAGTCACTGTGACTAAAAATTGGAGTTGTTGTTCTCAAACTTATGTTTTTAAAATAAACGTTGTCAGAGTAGTATGCACATATTGGAAACAGCAACAACAAGTACTGTCAAAAAGCAGCTACAGAATGATATTCTTCTTTTTTTGAGTCAATTAACCTGAATAACCATATTGGCCTACTGTTGTTGTCTCATTGGCTGTCATCCTCCACCTGCTTTGGAAGAGAAGAGGGCATTTTCTGTAAACGAACGGCACATATTTGTTAATTCAGCATGTTTGTGATCACTGCAGAGTCATAATTTTGGTTGGTCCCTAACGTTCATCATTAGTGACGTTATCAGCATAACTTGATTGAATATTTTCTTGTTTCTCTGATTTTTTGTGTAACGTTGGTCTATGCAGACCGGCTGATGAACTCGTGGTGTGTGGTTTGCAAAGCCGTGAACTGATTTTGTTCATATTTATCATTCACTTGCTTGTTTTTGCTTAGCATGTGTGTAAACCTTGACAAGCACGTGTCAGTTTTGTACAAAGAAAACTGTCCGACGGCTCAGTCTCATCCGTGCGTGGTACCGCGTCCAAACCACCACGTCCGTTTAACGAACCGGAGCCCCCGACCTCCAAAGGGCCCCAGCGACAAGGAAAAATACAAGACCAACATATTTACTGAAAAGGTGTGTGAACAGTAGGATTGCAATTTGCAGCATGGTGTGTGCTGTTCCTGCAGGCTGCATAGTGCACAGCCTAGCTACTATTACTGCAATTTTACTTATTTAGCTGTAGGTGTTGATATCGAATCTGTAAGCCAACTGCAAACGGGCTGTGCTGCTAATAGGCATTTGTGGTGCATCAAGGCCCCTGTCAGATTTTCAAACCTGGGCCCCACAATGGACACTATGCCACTGGGTTCCCCTCGGAACTGGGTTCCCCCTTAACTGTATGGGAAGAGAACCTATGGTACATGTTTTTAGTGGTACAGTACCCTTCCAGTCACCAAACCAACAGTTTCAAACCACTGAAGAAGACAAACGCTGACTCCAGCCCCACATGTAAAGTTCATAATGTGTTAATGTCGTTTGCAGTGCTGTCAGTTAAAATTCGTGAATGCGATCGGTTGAGGCTATGATCTCGTGATAACTGTTGAAATCTTGTTGGTTTGACAGTGCCACCAGGAGAAAATGTTAACTGGTGACGGTGAAGTGTCATTATTGCAAGATTTATTTATGAACTGTGTGGCTGTGATATTTTGGTTGGACGCTTTGTAGCATCTAAAAGTCATTTTTGTGGGCTGAAATTTGTTCGGGTGATGTGAATGTTTCCATGGATGGGCTCAGCCGTCACAAGCTGCATCAGTAAGATCTGGCTGCTGTTTGCTGAGTTAACTTAACCGTCAGTTAACTAACCCATATTTCAACGTTGCTGTTGGCTATCACATTTCATGGCAATGCTGCTGACTTTACCTATGGTTAGGTGGCGCAACGGGTAGAGAGCGTTGGACTTGCGATCAAGAGGTCGTGGGTTCAAATCATATACTCGGGGCAAAGCTGTGTAACAACTTTGGGCAAGTTGTTCACACCTATGTGCCGCTGTCACCAAGCAGTATAACTTGGTACCGGCCAAGGAGCGGTGATGCTCAGCGGCTGGGAAGGTAATCGCAGGCCTGGCGGAAAGTTATGGCAACCTACTGCCGGGTGGATGACTGTTAGTCACCTGCGGGCTGACTGCCTGTACACCGGGATCAGCTCCGGGCCTAACGCTCGGTAACCTTAAAGTTAGTTGAGCTTGGTGCAGTCGGACCTGAGTAGCCCACTGTGTAGCTACGGTCGGTTGCACAGAGATCACGGTTTACGGGTGGTTAATGTCTTCTACTATTGGACGGATGGGGGGGAGTAATCTACCAAGTGACGGAATTTCAGCCAGTTGTATTTGCTGTTTTAATTGTTTGTGTACTAGCGAGATATGACAGCGTGATATCTCGGCTTCGTTTGTTGATATTCTCTATTCAAGAAACACGTTCGGTGGCTGCTTAACTGGACCGGGTCTGGTTAGGGCGAGCCTTTATATGTCCATTTACATGTGGTATATTTTAGAATTTAAGAAAGGCGTTTTCCGACCACCCTGTCTGAAGTTAAAATGTAGTAGTTCACGCTCGTCTGTCCACTGAACGTGACTGAATATATAATATATACTTGCTTCTTTTCTTCCTGAGCCTACGCTACGGTGTACAGCACTACAACAATACGAGTTTGTGTGGCAGTGCACGCAGCATGGTTAGTTGGACCTGAGTAGCCCACTGTACATGTATGTAGCTTGGGTCGGTTTACGGGTGGTTAATGTTTTCTGCAATTGGACAGATAGGCAGTCTTCTCCTACTGAGGGGAATTTTGTTGATGGTCAGGGAAAATGACATTTTCTTTTAACGAAAGTGCAAATTTTACTAGTAGCGTATTTTAATGAAGAGGGGTCAGCTAGGCCTAGCGGGGGATTTTCAGCCATAAATCCCAATCAACCCCTCCCCAACTCAAAAAGAGCACCTAAAACGTATATGTCGCGTCGGACGCGCTCAATCAATAATTCCGACACAGTCGGGGAAAAGTTACAATTTCATTTTTGAACTTTAATGGGAACATTGACTAATGAATAGCCTACTGTTTTTAAGTCATTGGCAGAGTGCCATGACCAGACGTTGTCCAGCGAGTGCCCAGTGGGCGGATCCTTGGGCGCCAATTAACAGTGTCGTAGATAAGCGTGGGCTTGGAAGGCGCTGAAATACCCACGAAATTCTTAGAGCCGTTCCCCAACCGAAGTTATACCGCTAATAGATTTTGGGATATTTCAGAAAAACCTCTCAGTCGCTGCTGTAACAACTGTAATTGCACACGAGATGCATTAGAACCTGTACGTAAATATTTTTAACTGTCATCTTACGCCATCCTCCGTTAAGAGGTGAAAATCTCCCGTCGTCAATCATCACCTCAGTGATGTCGGCCCATCGAAGTCTGTCGACTAGCTGTCACCTGCTCTCGGAAACCTAAAATTCCAGCCGTGTCAGTGCAATTAACCCGTCTTTACATGCCTCGCCGTTAAGAGTTAATTAGCACTCATTCTGAGCGGCCGAAGTGTTGTGCTGCTGCTGGGTGTGGATGATGTCGGCACGAACAACGATCTCGGTGACTGTTGCTGATGCTGGTGAAGCCAGCGAAGATGCTGTCAGCGCTGGCGTAGAGTGTCTGCATCTCTGCAGGCGTGAACTCACAGCAGCTGGCGGTCCGCAGTATATTCCACCGACGTACAAGTCGCCCTAACATGCCACTACAGCCTGTAACCTACCTGACTGACATAAATACTTTTCGTGTTTTTCTTACGTAAAAACATTGACGTCGCCAGCTATGGGCACGTGCTTCCTCGACTTACAACAGATTCTTTTTTTTTCAATGTACTTTGACCTACACAAAGTCGAACAGCTACTGCTGGTGGGCGCTTCGTATAAACACCCAGTAGACTACAGTACCTTAACTTTTGTGCCCGTCCTGCATGGCACCGAATCCTGGAAACGCCACTGTGTAGAAATACCACAAGCGTCAAAACGTTGACATCAAACACAAACAGCGTTAATAACGCGTTTGGTAGTTAAAATGAAACAGAATGTTCAACAACTACATCGTTTATACATGTATGCTCACCAAAAATCACCTTAGATTTCAACGTCAGCTGGCTGAGCTGTCCAATGAATGCTCGTAGTATACGAAAGTACAATTGCGTTCTCTTACATAAATTTTCTTTTCTGAAAGTGTGACGAACAAAAACATTGAATTTTGTCGGCTCCCGCCAACGTGTGTATACTGTAGGGCCTATACGGTATACGGCCACAGGGACGAAAGATCTATCAGGTCCGCACCATTTTTCCAAAGTTTTTTCTCGCAACCGATCCATATCGTTTTGCCGTTAAGGGCCACCGGTGGAAAATATGGAGGGAAACAAACCCGCAGTGATAAAATGTCTACATTTCTCTGGTGATGAAGGGCGGGAGTTAAAATTCGCAATACACTTAAATGTGTTAAACGACTCACACTGTCAAACAGTTCAGCTTCATCAGTTGCTGATGGTGGTGATAGTCGTGGTAGGCGTGCAACAGCAGAAAATGACGCAGATCCGCGGTCTTCGCCATTCTTACGCGCTTCTTTCAGTTCAGCCTGTCTGCGTCCTACTCAACTCCAAATTAGACACAAATTGCACATGACGTAAAGAAACTCCAAAAATGGGCAAAATGACGCTGATTAACTGGCGACCACTGTCGGCGCTACGCTAGGGCGCAGCGCTCACCAGGTCAAATGACCTTGCTGAATAGTTTACGCCTTGGCTGTCACCCTGGCTGACTTTTGTATAATAATTGTACAAATGTGAGCCAGGGTGACAGCCGAAAACCCTTGTTACGCCACTGAGGCCGCCTGCAGTGGTGGCGCAAGGCAGTCGAACAGGGGCGGTGCCACGATTTTAAAAGTGGGGGGGACAAATTCTGCGAGCGGAGCGAATTATTCCCAAATTATGCCCCCCTGTACGCTTTGGCTCTAAAAGTGGGGGGTCATGTCCCCCCCCCAGCTCCTATGGGAGCGCCGCCCATGCAGTCGAATTAAGACAGGTCATTGTAGGTCACTATGAGCGCAAAGCAGGTCAGTGGTCATTCAATGTATGCTTTTAGCAAATAAAATTGTTTACTTCTATTTATTATATTTATGACCTGTCTTGACGGCCTTGCGCCACCACTGCTGGCGGCCTCAGTGGTGTAACTAGGGTTTTCGGCGTCCGGGAGCACAAACAGTGAAGTCGGTCCCCCTTGAAAGTGCGATCTCCCCGAAAGTCCTCACGTGGCTCTGACGCCGGCAGTGTGATTATCGGTTAAAATACAACCGTGGTTAATTGTGCCCAACTGCCGAGCCACGACAACCCTGCAATGCTATGATTTTTACCGCGCGACGCTATGCTAGCGCGGTGTATGCTGTCGTTGTGCGTATGTCCGTCACAGGTCGGTATTATAACAAAACAAACGTAGGATCATCCAAACAACGCCGAACAAAAGCCCAGGGCCTAATTTAACGTGCCTACAGGCACGGACGTGCTTGGAGATTTGAAATCCGTGCTTAAAGATGTGATAATCCGTGCTTGAAGAAAGTAGCAGATGGCACCAAGCAAGTATTGCTGAATTTCACTTTAGGGAATACAGAATACAGTGAGAAATACAATCTTCAGAAATTCGAAGATTCGCGGTCTTTCGTAGTGATTTATTCGGAATATTCGCAGTTGACATTGGCAATAATG
>Ga0209363_1001349_pt1 | contig 11663 bp, 9 predicted proteins | sample WorMetexBAHAMAS3_FD_187385 | JGI IMG/M metagenome (GOLD analysis project Ga0209363, IMG submission 187385) | Marine gutless worms symbiont microbial communities from Max Planck institute for Marine Microbiology, Germany - Inanidrilus exumae... | ecosystem: Host-associated > Annelida > Digestive... | reverse complement strand
TAGCAGAACTTCTCAATACTCGATATATCAGTAGTAGGCTAACTGCCGTCCACTTTTACTCCTGGCGGTTTGGCGTAGCGTTAGCGTCGTTGGGCGTATCAACGAAGTTGCTCTACGTCGAGCCCGGTTAATACTGCGATGGGTGACCGTGTCCGGGTTCGACTTCCGGAGGCGGCACTTTATTTCGGTATGTAACAAACCACCCAGGTCGACTCAGCCTTCTACCCTCCATGAGACGGTAAAATGAGTACCAGTCAAAGGGCGGTGATGCTCTGCGGCTGGGGAGTAAAGGCAGGCACGGTGCAATTTTGCAGGTAAAACTGTGTGATACATGTGTGAGGGTGGGGACGTAGAGCACTGGAGTCCAACAAACTGAAAACTGTACGCAATTTCGGAATATAAATACCCCCACAGGCAGTGACAGGCTATCCCTTTGGCGATTTTTACGAAATTTACATCAGGGTTTTTTCCCACAAGTCCTTCAGTCCTTGAATGTCGTCTGTAAAGACTGAGATACAGAGATTACAGTCGGAGGCGGTAGAGTAGCCGTTGCCACCAGTGCTGCCACGTGGCGAACTCGACGAAACAATTGATTCTGGTCCATTCGCTCTGTTACATGAAAACATGACGTCATCCACAAAACCGGAACTGTATAGAAGTGCGCGCAAACCGAGTAGCTCCGAGGAAACTTCAAACGGGTTCCAGAGACTGCCATTGCCAGCATTGTGTAGTTTTGTCCTGATCAGGATGGATTTGTTGCTCAAGGATTTTAGGCCTAATGTACCTTTTAGCAAATATGTTATAACTGTAGCCGTGCATATATGATATAACAAATATCTGTTTTCGATATTTTGTCTCCCCACTCATGCATTTGTGCGCTGGCAGTCTGGGATTTGACATTTGTCCCTCCCCACTTTAAAAACCGTTGCGCCGCCCTTGCCCATTGGGTATTGTTCCTGCGATGCCTCAGACAACTCTGCTTTTGGGAACACTGTTTACTCTAATTGAGGTCCTTCATTTTGTTACTTTGCATGTGATTTTTACGCTGATAATTGGTACGTAGTTGAGTCTATTTATCGTGTCACACACAAGGCTGGATTTGTAAGGATGGTTGGGGGTTTAACCCCCTCCCCAGGACACATGGCTGACACCCCACAGAAAACCAAAAAAATCAGTTGGCGAGTCACACGTGAACCCCCAAGGACACATAACTGCAAATTACGGACAAAATAGTTTTTCACACATGTCAGAATGCTTTAGCTTCTGGGGAACGAAATAAGTAAATAAAGTGAGCAGTAAGTAAATACCGGAAAAGGTAAATAATGGATAAATACCTTAAAAATTTTCGGTCAAAGGTAAAAAGGTGAGTGCCTCGGGTAAATACGTAGTGGGTATTTACTGGATAGTTTTACGTGAACCCTATGTCACCTGTTGCTGCTTGCCATGCAGACGCACCGTGAGATAGGCCTGCGTAATACGTACGCAGCATGTACAGAGTGCCTCGCAGCAGCCTGGCAGAAACGGCCTGGAATCACCGGATACGTCCACCTTGTGCGGCGGGAGACGGCTTCGTTGATAGCTGCTACGCCTGGCCTGGACATCCGAGTGACTGACGTGCTAGGCAGGTGGACGGGTGGGCAGCGGCGCGCGCTGCCTGTCCCTCAATGCTTGTACGGCTGCTGCTACTGGAGATGACGAACGCATTCTGCTTGCGTGCATGGAACAGAGGCAGGCTGGCACTGGCGGAGATTTCAGTTCGCGAGTAACAACACTGGCCGGAGGCGTGGCAGTATTTAGCGTGGTGAAAGTAGCTGGATCTTGAAGCGCCGATACAGTCCGTCATGTTCATTGTTTCACGCTTACTGACAAACAGAATGCTGGTGTTCTTCATACTGATTATTTTATCGGCTTTAGAGAGCATCGTACAAGGTCAGTAATGGGAACTGTAGTTACAGTATAATTATAGACATTAATAGTTAACTTTGGAACTTTGAACTGAATTCGTTATACAATTAACGTCCATCAAATTCCTTGTGAAGTTTATCCATTAAATCTAGAACACTAAAATGGCACATCTTTATCGGGACACGTAAAATGTTAACGGGAGTCAACCGATGTTGCATGATATGCATGGTTGTCGTTTTGTTTTTGTGTTTCATGTATGAATGATGCATTCAGGATTTGTGGGGAGGGTGACACAAACTTGGTTCTCGGGCTGTACATAGGCTATAGGCCTATATACAGTGAGGGGCGAGCCGCCGCTGGGGGTCTCGAAGGTGAAGCCCCAAAGGTTTTATAGCGAGTTTGCTGATAACAAAGAAATCAGTTTCATGTCATGGTGTAGAGTGTAGACTGTAAGTGCGACAGTATAATATGATGTCAACACGAGGGCTTTGCCTTCGTGTTGACATCATATTTGAAGATCACACGAACAGGCATGCATTATCAGTTTTGTACGTTGTATGACAACAATACACAAAATTTAAAAAGATTCGTTTAAAAACAATAGTCTGAGCAATGTCAAATTGTCAATAGACTCTCGAGTTCAGATGTCGTCTGTTACAAGGCGATTCCCAGCATTCGCTGTTGCGTGTGCCAATAAACATGCAGCACTCTTGAACACTGTTCGCTAACGACATCTGAAGTAAGAATTCGTACTTTTTTCGGACATTTGGTCTAATTTGTTTACTTTAACCCGCCAAAACGATTAAACAAATCTACACAATTTTTGGCAGACTTCTTCACTTCAACGCCATTTTGTCCTGAACAACTCTGTTAACACTGTTTTCGACAACAATATTCTGTGGTGGCGCCACCTAGCAGCGCGGAGGCAAAATTGAAAGAAGGTGCACAAAATAAACAAACCTTCCCCTATCCAATACACCCTAATACTGAAACCGTCAGTACAAATTGCTTAATGGCGATCATACGTTAGGGTGTATTGGATAGGGGAAGGTTTATTTTGTGCATCTTCGTTCAGTTTTTCCTCCGCGCTGCTAGGTGGCGCCACCACAGAATATTGTCGAAAACAGAGTTAGCATGTAAACTCAAACAAAAGCGTGACGAACCTTTTCGCCCCCTCCCCTCCCCGGCGGCATACGAAGTTCGAGTCCCAGTATAGTTGCTCTTGCTGTGGTAATAGAAGAGATCCGTACCATTTTTGCACTTAGTGACTTGTTCGGATTCAACGTATAGTTTCGCCGCTAGGGGGTGCTCAAAATTTTGAGAGAAATGCAAATGCACTCCCGAGGCAAAACGTCCATAACTTCCGAAACTTTTAAGCGAACTGAACAAATTAAAAAAAACAGCACAATATTGGAATTACCCACAAACCGTTTCTTAAAAGTGGCGCGAGATACGCCCCTGGGGCATTCATGTTCCCAAAATGTCGTGGAGCTACGCCAAATGTCAACCTTGGGTGCACGTGTTGCCCAGGGCTGCGCGGCGAAAAAATCGACCTCTGAGCAGAACGAGACCAAGACCGAAATTTTGGCTTCTAGATCGAGGCGAGACCATAATTTCGCCCTCGAGACCGACACCAAAATTTTGTTTTCGAGACCAGTCTGGTCTAGAGACTTTAACATCTCTGCCTCTGAGGCTCTGAATAGCAGAGCCGACTGTTAGTGGTCTGTAATAGGCCTAACCATGACTCATCAAAATATAATTACCGTGTTAATGCTGATTTATCGTACGTGCCCACTCACGTCGCCGTGATGCGACTGAAAACTAACTGGCAATACGCAGTCTGTTCTGAACATGTTCGGTGACGGCGATGTGAAGAGGCCTTAACACCGGTGTGTCGTGTGATCGAGCCGTCTGTCGACACTGAGTCGGTCGCTAATGAACGACGACGTGAATGAACGGCCGAGTGGAAGGAAAGGGCAGGCAAGCTGCGTGGACCGGCTTGTCACGCTGGCGACAGTCAGTCTACCTGCATGCAGCCATTAGCAGACTCCCTCCGCCGCCACCGCACACGTTGCTGTCTGTCTCACACGTGTATGTGAATGTAGCCACAGCCGGTGTGCGTCATGCCATTGTCCGCCGAACAATACATTCCCCATTTCGTATTTCTGGGAGGCCTAGTAGCTGTTTACCGGTAGCTGGTCATATCGGTGCCAGTATTCTGACAGGTATTGCGGTAAGGTCCATTCACACATTCTTGGCGATTTGCAGTACAGTCTGTTGGGGACAGGAGAGTTCATAGAGACATCATGTCCAACGAGCGCACATGCTGGGTGCGTGAAATGAATGACCATCTACTCAATACAGTTTGATGGTGTTTGTGAGTGAACTAGATCGACAGGGACTTTTTACATGCGTTTATTCTAACTCAGCTAACGGCAGTGATGGGTAATTAAGATTTTTGAACTAATCAATTAGAATTAGCAATTAGTTTACTAAAGAGCAAAAAATGTTACATAATGCATATATAGGCGTACAGCAAATGAGATATTGCATTTAGTTCAGTACATTCAACTTTAACTTGAACAGCAAAATGGAATTAGGCAAGCAGTAACAGCCTTGAGTGTCCATAGTGCTTGCTTCACCAACATGCTAACTGATCAGACAGCTGAGTCGTCTAATTAGGCATCTAATTGTAAAATTGAATTAGAACTAGAATTAGATGAACACCAATAAGAATTAGAATTAGCTGCCATTCTAATCGATTAGCTGCTAATCGATTAGTTACCCATCACTGGCCAATGGCGTGCTTACGTGGACATGAACCGAGATTAGCGGATTTGTGTCATTCCACAAGTCACTCACAGCTCAGTAGGCCTTGCCCGCGACGTTTCGCATCTGTCTATCGACTCATGTCATGCCGAAGGCCCGTTATTCCGACGGCTGCAGTCCCTACCCTAAACCCTTTCCCCTAACCTACTAACCTCTGTGCTCGTAGTCGTACTAATCCTAACTCATTGGACCATCTGAATATCGGGCCTTCGGAATAGCGGGCGGTCACCTTATCTATCCCCGACCATCGCCGCCTTTATGGGCAGCAACTCGCCATGCTGACGCTGATTACAAAATGGAATGGACTAAAAGTTAACGACGGGCACGTGTCGCATCTGACATCACAATATGGCGGGCGGGCGCACCTTATAACGTAACGTCAGTGACGGTGTGGGAAGATGTTTCACTGGCTGTGCAGTCGCGGTATTCAACGCACGAGTTAATCCATCTTGTCGTGTGGGGTCGAAAACGCTGCTGCGATAACGAAGAGATAAGATAATAGGCTAATTGAGACGGTATGCAGCGTTGCAGATACGATGCGGGTTACCGTTAGAGGCTAGAGCCCGCATGATGTCGTTGAATGTTTGAGAAAGCTGAGTGCGGCATTACCTCTGTATGCCTTATTTCCCTGGTAGGCCTGTCGAATGTCGACTGCGGACTGCCGAGTGATACGAGTGCCGTGAAATATGACGCTGAGCACGCGAGCTGGCTGCCTACTCGTCTGACTCATCGCCGATGCGAGGCGAGGCCTGCCGAGTGCAGACCGGCGACCGGTTAATTGCTGCAGCGACAGCTTGACAAACCGACATTCATGCGCGATGACATCGAATATTCGCGGCAGTCTGTCTAGCCTCTGCTCTCCGACTCACAGCTGCCAAGTAATTACAACGGTGATGTCACTGCGCGCACCTGTCAACGTTCCATTGACTTCTCAGCCATGCCTCGCGTACTTCTGTCCCGAGTTATAGCCTCACACTACCACACTACACATGTATGCGTTTGATAGACATGGCCTATTGAGTTTTCAATATTGTATTATATTATGTTACATTAAACGCTGAAATATTTCACGTGATAGGCCTAATATATGGTATGAATCGCAGAAGGATTCAATTAAAGTTTAATATGTCAATTAAGGTAATTAGTGTACATGTACAGTGTAAAATTAACGTACAATTTCATTATGACAGTACACCTAGTCTCCTAGGAGGTTTTAAAATACATTATCGAAAGATGACGGTGAATTAATATTATCTCTTAGTCTTTATCACATTCATTCAGTGCTCGAATTACTGGGGGACGGGGATTCCCCTCCCCTGCGGTTGTGGACTGGACCCCATGTAATACACGGCATCGAAGTCTCGATGTCGTCCCCCACTACTTTTTTCTTAGTTCGACCACTGCATTCATTTCATAACTACATTCGACTTGGCATTTTTTCCCTTGCAGCGTCAAGTCATACTTACTGATTCAGGTTTATATTCTGCCTGAATACATCTTGACCATTTACTGTTTCTGATACTCCACTGAAATACTTAACACTGTTGTTGAGTGGTCAGATGGAATGGACCGGTCTGCATTACGCAGGCAACGGACAGTGACGACGGGAAACAGACAATTCCCCTGGGACAATTCCCCCTCGGACATTTCCCCTACCCTGCTCGGTTAGGGTTAGAGTTAGGAGTTGGGTTATTAGGGTTAGGGTAGGTCAGTAGGGTTATGGTCAGTATGGTTATTAGTAGGGTTAGGTTTATGGTTTGGGTTAGGGGAATGTCCGGGAGGGGAAATGTCCAGGGGGGAATATCTGACACTCGTGACGACGAGACCTGACACTCGCAGTGTCATTGCTCGCCAACACATGCAGCGCGTGGTGGGTGGACCAGGTGCACGCCATGAACCCCGAGCTGTTGATGTTGCTGTAGTAATATCCATTGAGCGAGCTGTGTGTCGGTCATGAAGCAGCCATGTTATCACTGTGGGTGGGGCGGCAGGCGGTCAGGGAGGCGTGTCCAGTCTTCCTGGCGCCAGCGCCTGCTGTTCATGATCGTCTCGGTCGCCGCCGGCAAATCGTCGCTGCTTGCAGCCGTAACGAGTTGTATTGTCTGGCTGTTGCTGCGGGCTGCTTCTCGGCTTCCTCCATGTCGCTTTCCGCTTACACTCTCCAGTCACTTTCCACACACCAGACAATGTCACCTACTCATCCTCTGATAACCCCAAGCGCCTCTGGCAAATTGTAAACGCATTTTGCACGGTAAATCATCTTCCTCTTTACCTTGCTGTACCCAAGATATCTCTCTCGCTGACAGTTTTGTTTCTTTCTTCACAGATAAGGTATCCTCCGTCTGCAATCGTATCATATCGTCTCGACACTCGCCTTCTCCTACAGCACCTTCTTATTTTTGTTCTTTCACCTTCGCTTTTGAATCTGAAATCCTCAAGATTCTGTTGAGCTGTTGGAACAAACAATCTTATTCTGATGCTATCTCCACTTGACTTCGTGAAGAATGCTGTTGTCTCTACCATCACTAACATTGTCAATTTCTCGCTCACTTCTGGCCAGTTTCATCCCATTCTCAAAGAATCTGTCAGTTCCTTGCTTAAGACGTCCATTTTAGATAAAGATGAGTTCACTTAACTACTGCCCAATCTCTAACCTTTTGTCATCATATCTAAGATAATACAACGCGTTGCTAAATCCCGTCCCACTGATCATCTCACTTCTAAGAAAGTAATAAACCGTCAAAATCATGTTTCTATTTCTATCAGCTTTATACGTACGGTACACGTAAAGACGGTAAAGTTATGGTGGTGGTGGGTGGCAATTTTGCCATCCCCCTTGGCTGTGTGTGTTACCAAAATCGGCTTGGCTGTGCAAGGGTTAAGTCGGGTTAATTGCTTGTAATAACCGAGCTACGAGAAAAAGAACTTTTAAAAAATTTAATGAGATTACGATTACGATATGCCTACATGTTAGCCATAAACTCCAAATTGATGACAACATAAATACTTGAAAATGCAATATCTGTCGAATTAAATTCGAGCGCTGTTCCAGGTGACAGTATAATGTCGACTAGTTTTTCTATACGAACATGTTGGCGGCGTGGCGTAGTGGTAACGGAGTTGGTCGTATCAACGAAGTTACTCTACGTCGAGCCCGGTTAGTACTGGGATGGGTGACGTGTCCGGGTTCGACTCCCGGAGGCGGCACTTTATTTTGGTATGTAACCAGCCACCTAGGTCGACTCAGCCTTTCATCCTTTCTAGGTCGATAAATTGAGTAGTAAGCTGTAATCGGGTGTTTGCTTCCTCGCACGGGTGGCGACGTCTGGTGAATGCTTACGGGGGTGAAGGCCTGGTGTGGTTGATTGGAGCGTTGTTGTGCTTGCTGGCTGCATAACGCGGGTCCAATTATATACGTTAACGCGTGCAATTGGATGGCCGCAGTTTGCGCTGCAGCACCATTGGCTCTTGCCAATCAACTGCCACTTCCGAGATTGTAAAGCGCGCTTGTCCGGTCATCGCGTAAGCTGCGCTATATAAGAATCCTACCTTTACCTTTTCTTTACCTTTAATGTGCCAGCAGTCCGCGTGGTGTGCGGGAGAGAGATGCTATTTTGCGTGGTCGTGATGTGGGATGAAACGGTGCTATATGGTTGCGTTGTATAGGGCGATCAGAACATTAGTTCGACCAAGTAGGCCTATATCAATCAGATCAACGACCGTTCCGCGATGCCTCGGTCTATATGAATGACCATTATGAGACTTAGATTTAGACAGACAGACAGACAGACAACTCTGCCTGTCTCTCATGTCGGGTCTCCGCTGTATACGGCCATGCAGTAGAGGCCTGCCGTGGAAATTGCGTCTGGGATCAGCTGAGGCATACAGCATGCTGACGATGGAGTCATTAGTGTGCATGCGCGCGTCGGTATAGCACCCTGGGGCACAATGTCTGTGTCAGGCATATCGACCGACCACTGGTTGCTATTACTGCACTGTCCGCAACTAGATTGCAATCATTGAACCCGGGTCCCGCTATTGCAATCTCTACAGCACGCATACCAATATACGTGCTGGAGCGATTTACTGCTGGAGTCGATTTACTTGAGATGCTCAAGCGGCTGCTTCATTAAGTAAATAAAGTAAAGTAAAGTAAGTAATAAAATTTGATTTAGCGCCATAATCATTCAGTCCAATGAATCAGAGGCGCTGGACAAGTCGCTAGGGGCTTTTAAAAGCAGACTGGAAAAGATGGGCGTTGATATGTTTTCATAACCAGTGCTCGAATTACGGGGACGGCGGATTTCCCCCGACTGCGGTTACTTTACAATGGGCCATCCTTCGGCGCCTCGATGCCGTCCCCCACTACGTTTTTCTTAATTTGACCACTGTTCATAACTAGAAATGCGTGGCACAGCCTAGCATGTACCCCGCGCGGCATAGCAGTGACGCCCTCTAGCGTATAGGTGAAAGAAAACTGAGTAGTGATTGCCCCAGAAAACTCAGTACTGATCCCGCAAGGTCTAGCAGCGGCGCCGCGTAGCCAAACTGCTGATCGACAAGGGGGTGTACATCTGAAGTTCACCAAATTTTTACACAATGTAGGCAGATCATCCCAGATGAAACTTTTGTAATTGGAATTGCGATATTCCACTCCATTTCGGAATGCCAAGGCGACGAATGAAAGTGAATAGTCCGATTTTGCCAATTTTGACCCTAAAATTGGTTTCCAATTTGCAATGGCAGCGTCCCTTGAGCTATCGGAAGAATAGGGTCAAATCAGTAATCTACAATCAAATACCTAAGTACGGCATAGTTGTTCCGCACGTGCAAAACGCACTTTATTTTCGGCGAAATGACAAAGTCTTGTGTTTTGAAATTAAATCTTAAGTAATCAAATAAATCAGTGATGTTTAAAAACTTTCATAGCAGCCTAAACAGCTTAGAGAATCAGTATTCAGTTCACAACAGCCTCTTACACTTACATTCTAACTTTCAAGACGCAATTACATCACAGAACATAGCTTACAGTGATAAACGCACTTTAATGCACATTCTTTTCGCAATGAACGTACGGAACAACTATGTCATACGGTGAAAATTTGGTGAAAATCGGTCAAGTAGATCCTGAGATAATTTGTCTGAAATGTTTATGGAAGAAACGACGGGTGTACATATTTGGCAATATTAAATTCCGGAGTTACTGAGTTACGTTCACCAAATTTACACACAATATAGCCGGGGCCCGATTCACAAACGATCTTATTATGACAATATTTACGACATATCTTAGGAGAAAATCTTATGACCAATCACAAAACACTTGCGACGTATCTTAAGACATCTTATGACAAAATCTTACGCTCACCTTTTTAGTTGTCTTAAGACACTGATGATATTGTAAACAGATAAATTAAAATCATTGTGGGATTTGCTAGAGAGTCATAAATCCCCATCCACACCAGCAACAGTGCCGAAGCAACATTATCGAATGCTACAAGTCGAATGATTCTTTCGACAAAGTCGAATGTTGCTTCGACGTTGTTGCCGTAAGTCCACAGATATAAATGTACAGATTTATCGCCATGCCGTCGTGATGATTTGGCTTGATAATTTGGTGTGGTTTTTGGCAGTGGACTCGCCAACTCGTCATGTCAGCTTCACTAAGCTAGCCTACTGACGTTAATTGTCCTATTTATTTCCGTAAACGTTGCAAGTTTTACTCACTCATTTTGCGTGTCTGGTGACATATCCAGTAATCGAAATGTATCGTTAGCCCGGAGCAGGCTGGCTGTTGATGAGCAATGGTGAAAGTCGTCGGTCACTGGCAGACGATGCCGCATGAATATGCGTAGGAGAACGGCGTGCAGTGCAGAGTATAGCGATAGCTTGACATGTTGAGTATATGAACTCGTAGGCCATGTAAGAGGAATGATATCGATTGCACGGTCGACACCAGTTACCGGGTCGGTGCTTCGTGGGTGGTATGTCTTTGTCAGTGGACGACATAGCTGCGATTTCATCTCGTGTTGTGCGTGCCCTCAACCGATTGACTTGCTGTTATCGGCTGCAGTCAACATCCATCTCGTCTATTCTTGCTGAGCTCTGTTTTAGTGTTTTGTATTCGCCAGCTGAGGTCAGTATTGCCCACCGCCGACGTCTCGGTGTCACCGCCGATAGCCGACCGACCTACCGACCGACGGACAAACGAAGACATCGGCGCGTCCGTCGCGAGTTGTCCACATGCATTTACACTCAGTGACCTACAGTGACCGGCTACATCACGCTTCAGTGGGGTCGGTCATTAGCCCGCACCGCATCGCGATGCCCAAAAGGCTTATATTTTACCGCTGTTGTTTTTTTCCTTTTTTGACGCCTAATCTCGGAGGTCTTTGAACGTATCTCAACCAAACTTGGACACACATTCACTTATGACTGCTATTTGAAAAATGTGGTCCGAACTCTCCCGGGCAGGGGCAAAAGCCGCTTTTTGGGACCGACTTTGACCTTTGACCGAACATGCAACGGAACATATCAACAATCGGGAAGAAACTTGTCAATCTACAGGGACTTTCCTACATGCCCCCAAATTTGGTGAACTTTGGCCCAGAAACGGCCGAGAACGGTTGGCGAGTTTTTGTCTAAATTTTCGCATTGGGATAACATTATATGACAGACAGCAGGCATGTTATGTAGTGGCACGAGCTTACAGTCTACAACAACAGAATGCCTGGCGGGCTCACGCTGGGCTTTGCCATGCATCTAGTTAATGTTAATAAAGCAAGTGTAAGGACCTTCGCTCTAAAACAGCAAATATCATTGCCGGACTGTACCTAGAACGTTATGCAAGCAAATGCCTTTACGAGCCAAGTCATGTGTAAAAATCAGAATTAGATGCAAATGCGGCTCGTTCTTTTACAATGTAACAT
>Ga0209363_1001348_pt1 | contig 11664 bp, 16 predicted proteins | sample WorMetexBAHAMAS3_FD_187385 | JGI IMG/M metagenome (GOLD analysis project Ga0209363, IMG submission 187385) | Marine gutless worms symbiont microbial communities from Max Planck institute for Marine Microbiology, Germany - Inanidrilus exumae... | ecosystem: Host-associated > Annelida > Digestive... | reverse complement strand
TTTGCTCAGAAGCCACCCGTAGACGGATATGCACCTAATTTGGTACAGCCCTAGGGGTCGCCGACGTAATCACCTATGACAAATTTTTTGGTGATCGGCTGAGGGGCGTCGATTCTGTGGGGGGGGGTCGAAAATTGCCATTTCCCATTGCCAAAGCCAGTCGCCGTTAACACAGGGCTGGCGCTACCGCGCAGCCTGTGATCACCATTCACGTTTCAGATTGTTGCTGTTTTTCTGACATTAATATTCCACAAGCTAGTGTAGCGACGCATTTGAGAGGTGATGGGATATTATATTATCACTTTACAACAAATTTCTTGCTAAGTCTGTCGTTGAAAGGATTTTGGAAAATTGGTCAGTATTTGGCAAAGTTAGAGGCAAAAACAGAGTGGCATCTTTTTTCCAGACACTGTCGGTACTGTCACTGCTGAAACCAAAGGTGAGATACACAAACACAACACAATACATGAATCAAAACAATACCAATTACAAAAATTAAATCAATTGGGCGTTTACATAGTCAGCATACCTATTCAGTGGAAACATCCAGCAGTTGCCTGCTGCATCACCAGTAACAACACGAACACAGACTTTGTGCACAAACCAGCCACGTCCTACTTCCTTGTCATTATGACCAACAACAACTTGTGTCACGTTCATCAGATCAACAGCATCAACTTCAAACACGTCCATCTAAACACGTTTTCATAAACTTTGTGCAATGCAAACTTGTATATTGATAACTGGTAAAGTTCACTAACTAGATGGAAAGTAATCTGAGAGAGTACAAATCGCCAACACTCGGCAACACTTGCCACACCTACTATTTTGCGGTCCGCTAGTTTTAAATTTCCCGACGGAGATCTTTTGTAAACAATCGCCGGTTTACGGAGTTTTTTGACCGTTACTTAGTGCATCCTTCCACCGATCGTAACTAAGCACAAACTTGGTCTCCCCTTTCCCCTTAGAAACCTTCCCAAAATGTGGTACAAATCCGTCCGCAATCTTTTTAGTTATCATGGTCACAGACAGACTCACACACAGACACACACACAAACCAACGCCGGTAAAACATACTCCCTCGCTTTCTCGAGGATAATAATGTGTGAATAAAATGTACTGTATATGCTGCACCAACTTAATAGATATTCTTAATTGATACTCAAACAAAACAATAAATCACACCAGTATAATATTTATGGACGTTTAGAGAGATTTGTGATGACCTGTCCAGGTTGAAATGGTTGAGAAACATCAGTCGACAATGGTTTCAGCAGCTTTCTGTATCCAGTGTCTCCACGCTGTCCGACCAGCATCAAGTGTACTTTCGCATCAGTACCAGCATCAGACATGTGGCCAGTGTAAATCTCCACGTGATATGTTAGCACTGCTTCACAAAACACAAGTACGAGTTGACATACTATAACCCAAAAATATTGTTCCATGGTCTTATGTACTCATTGTAAAGAACAAGCTATTTTTGGGGGTCTTAAAAGCGTTTTTACATCAGTAAATTATAAATTCGTACCAACAGCGCCTTGATTTGCTTGCTGAATTAGATTTATTGTCTGTGTACTGATTGCAATTCTGTGTATACAAAGTATGTAAAGGTGAAGGCTTCCCAATTCCCATACTCGTTACCGAGCACTGGGCCCGGAGTTGTTCCCAGTGTACAAGCAGTCAGCCCGCAGGTGACTATAAGTCATCCACCCGGCGTAAAGTATGACTATGAGATATATGCAGATAGTTTCTCAGTGTGATCTTGTTTAGGCAGCATGAGCAACGTAATAACACAAATTTCCGACAACTCATCATCACATCACCACATTCAGAAAACTGCACAATCTGATAATAGGCAGGAAAATAATAAACACGCGTAACAAAAGGCAGGACAATCTTCCGCACAACAACACGTAGAATAAAAGAAATGCAAAAGTGACCTTGAACTGTGAAAGGCACAAACTCTTCTAGCTTATCTGCTTGCTCACCAGCCTCTTCAGAGTCAGGTTTAAGCTGCTGACCGCCTGGGCTTAATTTGACTGGAATCTCAGTAAATCCGTCCAGCTCCATGTCACGGATCAAACGATCATTTAACTCAAACACGTACTGACGTCCGTCTTGCAAACACTCCAGAACCACCTACAGGCGTTGTCAACACAAAACTGTTTAAACAGATGTGTATATTATTAACAAGAAAGCAGAACAATAAAAGTCATAATATGCTGTTCAAACGGAACACGTGAAAGACTCACAATATTAGGATACATCGTAACTAACACACACACACATTATATACTCTGTGAAAAGGTTTTCTTACCATATTAAGCAACCAGTTCTGTTCAGTATCATCGTCCTCATCAAAACCAAGGCGCACTTTGTAAATCTCGCCAATATCTTCACTGAAACGAACCTGTTACAAAGACAATTATGGCTAATCCGCATGTTATGCTATTATTTGACAACCTGTTACAAAACAACAAAAACCTAAGCAGCCACCTATTCCCCGAAAAATCGGCAGCATGAGTATACTTCACTGGTGATGAAAATAAGGAAAGGAAGAGGGGGAAGGAGGGAAGCCTAAAGAGATGAAAGTGGATAGATGAAAAGGTGTAAAAAAAGAAAGAAAAGGATAAAGAGACAGATAAAGGGGAAGGGAAAGAAAAGGGGGAGGGAAAGCAAGGGATGGGGAAGGGGAGGAAAAAGAAATGGGATGGAAGAGAAGAAAAGAGAGACAAAAGGAAAAGGGGAGGGAAAGGACGGGAAGGGAAACGTAATCGGTATACGTTGTCGTCCATTCGGGCCGAAAAACCGCTATATTTGCCATATTTTCAAGTTTGAGGGCCTCCTGTGTCCACCTTCATTCCCCGAGCAGAGTTAAATTTGGACTGAGGGAGAAGACCCACGGCGCCAAATGTCACCCTAATCGGTATACATCGTCGCCCATTCTGGCCGAAAACCGCCAAAAAACGTGATATTTGCCAAATTTTAAAGTTTGGGGAGCTCGTGTACCCACCCCTTGACCAATCCAGGCCATATTTGGTATGATAAGAGTATACCTACGGTCTACGCATGTGGGTCAAATTTCATCTCGATTGGTTCATTGTGTCGCACTTGAGGGGCAAAAAAATCAAATTTTGATGTATTTTCAATTTTCTCACTGTGTGGTGGCTCCGCCCAGTGTTGTAAAGTTAAACGTGTACCAAAACCATTTACATACTCCAACGTCTTCATGGCGAAGTAGCGTGCACAAACTTTGTCACTCAAAAGCGTGATTGAATTATTAGAAAAAAACAAAAACATCGAGTTTTTTTGCCCCCCCCCGGCGGCACGCGAAGTCCGACCCCCACCAAACTTGGTATGGTGATAGAAGTGGTCCATAACATTCTTGCGCCTTGAAAATGTCTTCGCATCCAATGCATAGTTTAACCACTAGGGGCTCTGAAAATTTGGGGAAAAATCCACCCCCAAAATTCAAACCCCCATAACTCCGTAAATCCTTGAGCAAATCCGCCCAAATTTTAACACCAAACCCGGTATGGAGGTTTCAACGAAGTTGAAAATTTGGTGTTAATTACCCAACGGATATGCCGCGCTGCGGGCGTTTATATTCCCAAATTGTGTTAAATTGTGTTAAACTACTCCACGCCAAATGTCACCCCATCAGCGCAACGTGTCGCTCCTGCGGGGCGTAAAACCTCAAAATCGCCAATCCCAAGTAACCGAAATATTGGCGCTACGCGCTGCGCGCAATGCTGCCGGTAATCATGGCTAATCCACATGTTTACGTATGCAACGATCTATACCTATGCATCAGTTAGTCATGTTATCTCGTACACTGTACCACCTGCTTATCATCTCCATACAGTTCAATTCAACTAAAAGTGCTTGGTTTACGTTTACGCTACCTTAAAGGTGTCCACATGTCCAGGTTGAAACTTCTCCTTCTCACTTGGCTGATCAGATATCAGTGGCAGCAAGCCAGTTTTTCCACGGTCACCATAGACCACAATAAACAGTTGACCGACTGGCGCCCACGGAGCCACTTGATACTTCAAGCTTCTCTTCTTCTGACTGACGTAATCAATGTCTTGTTTCTCTTCCTGATCGTTAGCGTTGTTGTTTGTGTTAACATCATCTTCGTCATTGATTTCATCCCTTCCAGGTGGTTCATAAATACTCGTTGTGATGCTCACTTTCCACACATCTGCTTCCGCATCTGCACTCAATATTCACAAGCAAGCTAACACCGTTAAAGATACTACATGTACAGCATTATACGTCATTTACACTTGTTCACAAATCAATCAAAACTGGCAAACCAAAACATGCATTTGCAAAAAAAACCAATTAACAGTTTTATTTAGGTATTTACGGAGCGGAATATGACGTAACGGTAGAATTGATGAGTTAAATGGCCACTGCCTGAAATTCCACCCAAACAAAAAAGAACATTCAGCAGCTGAAGGTGTTTTACAATAAGGCTGATGGAAAAGCAGATGGTCTAGAATAGCTAGTGCCTGGAAAAGTGGCCACAAATGTCGCAGCATAGCCGCCATCATAGACTCTAGCTCAATGTCGGTGACGTAACCTGGTTCATCTGGCAGTGGCTGCTGTGGTGGCGGTGTTTGCACGTAATGAACAACATCAATTTCTCTTTCAATCAGCCCATCATCATGGCCACTGTCCAGCCACCTGTTCACAACAGCACGTGCGCAAAGTGTAAATAAAGAAAACATACACATAAAATCAAATGGAACATACTGTCTGTTTCTCATTATCTCACTAATCTTTCAGAATTAATGTTACTAAACAACAAAAATTTAATTTGATTTATAATTCAATCTGTTGCTTACACTACAGAACATAGTAATTTATTTACTTCGCACATTTATTGAAGCATGCATATGTCATTATTACGTAAACGGTACTAGTACTGTCACTGCTGAAATCAAAGCTGAGAGAGACAAACACAACACAATAAATGAATAAGGAATATATTGGTGACAAAAATATAGCGTTAATTAAAATCAATGTGTGGTTTCATAGCTGGCATACCTATTCAATGGAAACATCCAGTAGTTGCCTGCAGCATCACCAGTAGCAACACGAACACAGACTTTGTGCAAAAACCAGCCACGTCCTACTTCCTTGTCATTATGACCAACAACAACTTGTGTCACGTTCATCAGATCAACAGCATCAACTTCAAACACGTCCGTCTAGACATGTTTTCATAAACTTTGTATGATGCAAATTTGTTTACTGATAAAGTGATAAATGGTGAACTTCACTACTGGTAGCTGTTTGTTTACGTGAAATATCATCCTACTGCTATTTAACACATATTAAAATTAAACTCTAAATCAAATACTGTGTATAATATTGATACATGATTATGCAGAGTTGTTGACCTGTCCAGGTTGAAAAGGCTGTGAAAAAGCACGTGATAACGGTTTCAGCAGCTGTCTATATCCAGTGTCTCCACGCTCTCCAACCAGCATCAAATGTACTTTAGCATCAGTGCCAGCGTCAAGCATGAGGCCAGTGTAAACCTCCACTTGATATCTTAACACTGCTCCGAAAATACAGAATACAAGTAATTATAAATTAGCATCTCTCACAGAGGAGACAGCAGTTGTTTCCGCTCTGTATAAGTTGCTTAACATAATGTGACTAACACGACCTATCTGCCAAACTAAATAATCCATGAACGTGCCGCCAAAATGTTTAAGAAATATTTTTGTTAACTGACACATTAGCAGTTAATAACAGCATCAATATAAAACAACATGACAAAGAGCATGCAATGCATCAAAGAATGGCATTAAATTGTTGTTGTTTTGTCGATGCCGTCACGCAGCTTCTACTTATGGAGAAATTAAAACTTTCAGACGTCCAACTCCAACAAATTTGTGTCTTTTTTGGAAAACACTCGTGATTTCCAGGTTTGATTTCCAGTACCATATGCACGAGTCATTGGCGGCGTAAGGCACAGCATACAGCAGAAAGTGCTTACGTGTTTCTCAAGATGGGCATGCGAACGTTCCGTCTACAGTTGGATGTCAGCACGTTGAAATCTTTTAATCAGGAGTGCAAAATATTATAATGAATATCTTTACTGACGAATCAGCTAGTCAACTGTAGCAGCAGTTACTTACTAAACTTACTATAAAAGTATAACTAAAAAAAGTATCTAGTTTAATTGTATGCATGGTCAAGCATATGGGCAAATAAACAGAGCTTTTATTTACAGTTTCACATTGACTTTGAACAAAAATAGTCTCGTTCATTTTAGCTTTCTTTCCCCTTCTCCTCCCCCAAAATAAGCAAATTTAAGAACAAAACCAAAACTGCGTATTACATTTATTAATGTAGCAATACTGTAAAAGATTAACATACTAACATTATATATTAACATGGTTAACACTATATACACCACACTTCATTGCGTGTATTCTTCTAAGCTGCCAAGTACACTGACCCTAAAGTTAAGAATGAAACTATATGGAAAATTGGCTACTCGACAAAATATAAGCTCTACAGTTAAACAATTTGGACTACAGTTTGTAGTAAGTAGATATTGCAAGCTTACCTGGAAGCATGTCTTGATGGTTGGTCTGGTAAACTGGCATCTCCAACCACTCAGTTGTCTTCCACGAAATAACGACATCACCACTCAACATAAACATATATTCTTCTTCAGTCTTCAAATTCAGCAGTTTCACCTGAATAAAGTAGACATGCTGCATGTCCGATTAACTGAGTTGCATGCAGCACAACAAAACCTGCCCCAGCTATTCGCACCCTCCGTGTAAAGGAAACCATACAAAATATACACCGAAAACGAACGTAATCTGACAACTGTGGTTCGTACATATAATGTACACATAATGTGTCATCGGGCCAAATTTCATAAAAATCGCTTGAACCGCGGCCGAGATATGGTGATTTTTATATTTTCAAGATGGCGGCCGCCGTCATCTTGGATTTTCAAAATTTAAAGTTTTAAATGCTCGGAACGGTCAAGAGGGTCAAACTGCGTAACTGTGCCAAATTTTGTCGAAATCGCTCCAACCACAGCCGAGATATGGTAATTTTTCGATTTTTTAAAATGCAATAATAGAAGTAATAACTCACACATAGCGTATTAGAAGTATCTTCATATCTGATAAATGTTGTATTTTTCGAGATAAGGCAGTAGAGATAGCTATTCAGTAGCTGAATTGACCTTCAGTCTTCTCAGGTCACTTAGGCAATCAGAGTCTTCGACATTGTCATCACTGGATGGATCACATATTGCGGTAATTCCTATTGGCCTTCCATAGAGACTATGCCCCCATCTTGTATCTTTTCCAATATGATGAGATATTGGTAAAATAATATAAATGTTATCTAACCAAGGTGAAATCTGTTGAAGGTAACCTGTTAGTATTTCTTGTTGCACTTCCACAGACTACCATTAAGTACTGAATCTTATAGCAGGGTACAACAGTTTTGATACAATAACCCTATATATATGTGTGTGTGTGTGACAAACGGACAGACACAAATTGACAGCATACATTGCGCAATTGCACACATGCGTCAGCGTCGCCTAGTAAAAATCGTCTGTAAATGAATACATATCACTACAAACCTGCGTAACTATAACTTCTGCATCTGAAGACAAATTATCAGCTGTCACTGGAATGCCAATGCGAACTTTGTAGACGGCGCCAACTTCAACGCCACATACTACGTGGAATAGCCGTGTCTAAAAGACATACAAAAATGAATGAAAATGCGAGGATTTTAAGTGCGTTTGAAAACCGACTGAGAGCCGGCTTTGTCTAACACACTATAAAAACTACAAGTCGATGTCGTTACGCTCACGATCTAGTTAATTATTTATGTATATTATTTTAGTAATTATTTGATGCAGCCACAAAACATCGACACCACAAACAAACGACCTGTATAGTGACCGTAGGACGGTCAGTATAAGGTAAACCTGTATTAGCCGGCACCATCAGTTAAGAACTGGAGAATATTGTTCAATCAGTTTGACTGCCCTCATTCCCTTGCATTAGTGCATTCACATTAGATACAAGTTCTCGTCAACAATATTATATACATTATCTCTGTATCGTTCTAAATGAAATCACTCGATGGCTGGTACTTATTACAATCAACCTGCCTACCAAATTTAAAGTCTCAATCTCCACCCACTAGGAAGATATGAATGGTGATACAAAATGTCGAGGGGCTCTAACGCAGAAAACTATCGCCGACATAGCTAATGGCAACTGGGATACACTCAGCAACTTTTTATTTGAAGATCACAGTCTGCCAGCCGGTCTATAACTCTCCAGCAGAGACGCCAGGTATGAAGGAGTGCCCGTTAATTTCGAGTGTAGAACGCACATCAAACAGTGGTTTTACCTCAAACTTCTCTGACGCAAGTTGATCTTTACACAGCTGTCCACGAGTAAGCGTTAGCTCAGCAGACTTTCCGTCCTCACCGTATATCACCATCAACACGTTATGAGAAAAGGAGCCACTTGTTCTTCCTGTGCGAGTGATCCACACTGCCCAGTCTCCATCTTCATCTGCATTTAGTTACAGCAGCAGGCAAAACACACCAAGTAATCTAGTAAGTAAATTGTGTAATAGATACACAAAATAAGACAAATTCCTCTGAAAATTATAAAAAGAACTACACCAAAACTCTTGTCAAATGTATTTTGTGCTTCCTCCCGGACTGCCTTCACGGACTTTTGCCTGCACCGTTTCTTCTGAGCTAATCGGTTTTGCTTTTTAGTTTTTCCTTAATTTTTTGTTTCTGTGCCGTGCGCTCGACTAAGCTGGCCTTTTGTCAGCTTTTGAGCGCACGTAAATATATCGTATCGTATCGTATCGTATTGTATGCAAAACACATCACTTAACCATAATGCATGTTAAAAACTTGCGTAATAAAATCAATCTAGTTTTTGACAAAGTATGATGACTAAATGTAGTATTATTGAATTGAAGTTTTGGCTTCAGTGCTTTGACGCCTAAACTATGACAAACATCAAACATTGCCAGTTAAACAAGAAAACACTGTTGCACAACGTAAATAATCCTGTGGGTGATGCTACAAACTAAACATCTAACTATTAACCTTGCTCTGGCACAGGCGAAAGTATTGTCTGAGCGGGTGGCTGTGGTACAATCAATGTAGCACATGGCTCTGGTGACGGTTCTCTCGATGGCTCAGGCGACGGTTCTGGTGTCTGAGGAGGCGTAGACATAGTTGATAAGTAGAGAGTTCTCTCTATGGCTGCATCATCTTCACCCGCATCCAGCCATCTACGGAATAATTACGAACATTTATCAGCAAATAATGATCAACGTTTACGATTATGCACGCACATCAACAAATCAATCAAGGCATTCATAAATTCATCTATCATTACTGATTTCAGAATTTTTATCTGACCTTTGACAGTGGAAAACCAGAACTTCTGCTGTGAAATCTGTACAGGACTTGATAATGATTTTCTCCAGAAACCATCCATTACCTAGAAATATGACAAGCACATCACAGATTTATGATAATGGAGACCATATATCTGGAACAGCAATTCAACCTCCATATATAAAACAAAAGCTGAAATTACAGATCGCACACATATTCCGATTTGTGTGCAAACATATCATACTTAATATCGCAGCTAATACGGGCTGTATTTACCAGGGTTTGGGAGTTAGAACGGCGTTCAATCGCGTCTGTCTGTCTGTCTGTCTGTTTGTCTGTTTGTCCGCGCTCTAAAAGGAAAAACGGTTGAGCGCCCGGCATGGATCTGCATGTCGATACAACTACACATTCCTCTAGTTAGTATTGGTGCCATTTGATAGGCCACATATGATTTTCCATTATTCTTCCACTGTAACTATGCCATTGTCTTGTACCGTTTTTGAGATGTCACTTATTTACGGAAAATGTAAAGTCACGTGGCCCTGAACATATCAATTTGGGGATAATCACGTATACTGTTGCACTCACAACGATCAATCAATGTATCAAATTTAAGTGCCTCGCTTCACCCGTTCTAAAAAATATAATAAGGCCCAAACAAAGGCCAAAATATAAAAATGGGTCACATCACTTGGGGTGAGGTTAGTCATCCCAAAGCTAACAACTAACACTTGCTACGGCCTACCTATGTATTAAATTTGAATACTCTATCTTCACCCGTTCTAAAGATATGTAGAAAAACCCAAAGCCTAAAATAGGGGTGATTTGGGGTAATTAGGGTCACTCATGATCATCGGCAATGTCACCATTCGATACAGCGCATATGACTTGCTATTCATCTTACATAGAAACTGTGTTTCTCTATATCGTACCGTTTTTGAGATATAGCTAGACGTCTGTTTAAAGTCGCATTTTTTGCTACCCGCGTGCATTTTGTGGCCCCGTTGGGGGTAACTCCGTTAGAATTTCATAAAGGCGATTGGCATAAAAAAACTAGGGTCTTTAGCTACCATGCGGCGTTGTTTGCGTGATGGTAAGTTTAGCCGTTTTGACATAACTTACAATTTGTGACGGACAGACAGACAAGTCAGACGGACTGACAGAAACAGGACATATATACCGCGCTAGCATAGCGTCGCATGATAAAAATATAAAACATACAAATGCTATGCAAATATACAGTTTTTGTAATAATTTTAAAATTTGCGTCGCATTTCAGTTTACAGTCACGTGATAATGCTATTTCAGTCAACTTCCATTAACAACGAAGTAAAACTGTATAACAATTATTTAACAGTTACGCATGCACAAGTTACAGAAATTTTTAATAAAGCAACCATATAAAACGTTAAGAACAAACTCCAACAAAGCAGAAACACGATGAGAAATGACCTGGTTTATAAGCGTCGTGGCTGATGACAACTTTGTTAATTCCCGTCAACGCCACGGCTTCTAGCTCAAACAAATCCATCTACAATGCACAAGTCTTGTGAGTGAGTCATCAAGTATGTAAAATGCAGAAACGTTGAGTGCAAGCAAAATTTTGTAACCGATGCATTTTCTACATCTCTCTCTGACTTGCAATGCAGCTACTTCACTTTCTTACAATTGCACATGCAACCATTCTACAGGCGAATTTTTCCAATCTAAAGCTCCGTTCACACCGGATGCGCTGCGTTGCTGTTCCCACTGTCCTTGTATAATTTTAAAGTTCATTACATTGCAGCTACTTGAAACCTTTGTAAGTTCCATAGCTGACATATGTGAGCAATCATGCATTTACTGATTAATAGGAAATCGTCTATGGCATATAATGTTAACTGTCATACTCCAGCTAAAGGACTATTCACATTCAGTCAATGCAATGTGTCCGATGTGAACAAATCTTAACATGCTACGGTAACCTGTCCAGGTTCCTGGCACTCAGCCAAAAGCACTGATAGGAACTCAAAACACTGACTCAAACTACGGAAAGTAAAGTAAACAAACTCATTGTATAGCGCCTCATAATGAGTGTGATACTCATCTCTAAAGCGCTCAGGTATGGCATGTGTTAACGAGGGATCACACAGTTTTACCTGCCACCCACACGTCTATCCACGAATGAAATGAGTCAACCTGCATTTACTCCCCAGCCGCATTGCACAGCATCACCACACTTTGGC
>Ga0209363_1001347_pt1 | contig 11665 bp, 11 predicted proteins | sample WorMetexBAHAMAS3_FD_187385 | JGI IMG/M metagenome (GOLD analysis project Ga0209363, IMG submission 187385) | Marine gutless worms symbiont microbial communities from Max Planck institute for Marine Microbiology, Germany - Inanidrilus exumae... | ecosystem: Host-associated > Annelida > Digestive... | reverse complement strand
ACTAAGTTCTTCCTATATATGTGCAGACAATTCTGTGAATAAATGTCAAGTTATTTTTCAGAAATTGCAATTTTCTCATTAAGTTGATCTTAAGTTTTGCGTAAGTTCATCCTCAGTTTATCTTAAGATTTTTCTAAGTCACACTTTATCCTAAGTTTGTCGTAAGATTTTTTTGTGAATCGGGCCCCTGGTTTGTGTACGACTTGTGTGTGATTGCTGGATGCCATGTCCTAGTTGTAGCAAGCTCAGATAACTCTTGCTGTGCCCACGACACGACGCCATTCCTTTCGGTCAGCTGCCTTCCGCCAGGCAGTATCGATGCCAAAGTTCATTGGGCTGACATAGTCAAGCTTGGCCTTTCCTGAGGTCGCTTCCGAGACGATGGTGGCTTATGCATTGCAGCCTGTACAGCACGACGGTGAACTTAGGTTGGCTGTGCTCGTGTGATATGGCCAACGAAGCGCAGTCTGCCGGCTGGCACCATGTCGGAGACTGGGCTGGCATTGTGTCACTTGCCTGATCTCCACATTTGCCAGATGTCATAGGAGGCGACTAAACCTGGCTTTAGTTTTTTGTGTTGATTTTATGTTATATGTATATTTTAGTTAAGGATGCATGCTTGTTTTTGTTGTATTTGATTTAGTTTTGTCTTGCAGTGCGATTGTTGTCTTTGCCTGTTGTATGCGCTAGCATAATAATTTAAATGAGCCTCTCGATCCCTTTCCCTCTTTGGGTGTCTGCTGAACAAAACGGCAGCCAGGGTTGAGGTTAATATATAGCGGGCCTTCCTTCACTGGGTCTGGATAGCTCTCCACCCCTGACCTTTCATCTCAGATATAGCCATATTTGTGCTGAAAAGGGATGTTAAATTCCAACTAACTAAGTCGGACAACTGTTAACTGTTGTCTGACTAAACCAACACTGCTAATGCTTGATGTGTCACTGATAACACTGCTATGGTTAAAGTTAGCCAAGCCTGGCACAGCTGGATGTGAGTTTATCGGCTGTTTGTAACGACTGATTTGTGCTGGTGACATTGTAGGCTTGGCGCGGAGGCATTGAACAATGAGTTCTTTAGCAAGTCTTGTGTTGAGTGGTCCGAGAGACTTGCTCAAGGTGGCTACTGCTTGTATGAATGGCAGTTTCACTTTAAAACGCAACGTTTATTTTGATTTCATTTATCTGTTATTACATGTTTATTCATGCCGAGGCTGTGTCAGTACTGACTGGTATTCTATGAAATGATTATTTTTATATTTGTGTTTGTAGAACTGTTTCTTTCTGTGCTCTGATGCTGTTGGTTAGGTTATAGAATGGGGCATTTGGTCTGCAAAAACCTGTGGCAGTTATTCCAAGGGTGTTTTTTTGTGCAAAATTTGGAGGAAGAAAAATCAATGACACATGCAGTTTGGGTTAATCTAGAAAATGGTTGAATTTCGTAGCCAACACTTTCTGTTGGTTATTTGTTGTTATTTCTGTTGGTTTACAGTGTTGTGTTGTTGACGTTGTATCATTAGGTCGACTCCTCCTAGTCGACCTAATGATACAACGACACACTTTATTAGGTCGACTCATGAGTCGACCTAATAAAGTGTCTCAAATCCGTCCGTCCGTCTGTCCATCCACAAAAAGTTTCTTCCATTTCAATGAAATTTGGTGTGTAGGTATAGGTCGATGAGTGATGCATGACAGTATGCAGTATGACCCGATCCAAGGTCAAGGTCATGAGGCCTTGAAAGTCGGAATATCAGCCATTTTCAAAGGCTATCTCCTCCCCCATTTATAATGGGGCTGGCAATTGACCACGGATTCTTAAATTAGGGCACAATACCTAAAGCTTATCGGGGCCGGATTTTGGATTTTTGTCCTAGTTTTTGCTTCACGTGTCTTTGAAGTTGGCAGTAAGTAGGAGTCGACCAGCAGTCCCGTACGGGGCTAATTTATTATTTGATTATTTTTATTGCGTGCATTGCAGTGAGTGGCAAACCCTTCTCACAGCCTTTTATCTCATGTTCTGTTACGTTCATTCTTGTTGTTTCTCACGGGAGATAAATGAAGGACGTATTGTTGGTATTTTGCACTGCTTTGTTAATCATCACGGACTGCTGCATCTGACGGTTATCGTTAAGAATGATGACGTTTGCGATTAACTTTACTTACTTATTGTGCAGGTGAGTTTACGCCGGAGAATCGACAGCTGCTGAAAAATGAGGAGGAGAAAGAACCAAACAAGCTTGGTGATTGGAAGGTTGTAATAGCTTACATCAGTTGAAAATCTAAGCCGGATTATTTTTGGCTATAGTTATGTCAGATCTAAGACAATTTTTAGTTGTTCTTCCATTGTTACTTGCATTGATGGCACTCATGTGGGTAGTGTTTACTGTTCAGTGGCATCTATGTGTTTGTTTGTCTGTATGTTTGTTTTTCCACACGTTATCTTAAAACAGTTGCAGCTAGGATCACCAAACTTGGCATAGACATGGTACATCATGAGTCCTGGAAACCCGTTTATTTCGGAGTCAAAGGTCGATGTCATGAGGCACAAAAGTACAGGGATGGGTTTTTGCACTCTTGCACTTGCAAGTGCTGGCTTCTTCTATTTGTAATCTGGAATGGTTTGCATGTTAACCTTTGGGAATAGAACACTACTCATCACGCAGCCAGTATACTCCCACCTTATTGGTGGTGGCTCAGCGGTAGGGCGTTGGACTTGCGATTTACAGGTCGTGGGTTCAATTCCCAGCCGGTCTGCTTTTACGTAACATAAGTCAACTCAACCTTGCATCCCTCTAGGGTCGCTAAATCGAGTACCTGCTTCGGCTGGGGGTAAAGGCGGGATTCTCACCTCTGTCGGGTGGCAGATAACACTGTGTGATCCCATATGGCATGTGCGTATCGGTGAAAAGCTAAGTTGATGCTAAACGGCTATACACTGTTTACTTTTTTACTTTACTTATTATCCCCGCGAAAGCGAGGCAATGTTTTTACTGGCGTTGGTTTGTGTGTCTGTGTGCCTGTCTGTGACCACGTTAACTAAAAAGATTGTGGACGGATTTGTACCAAATTTTATGGGAAGGTTCTTATGGAGAAAGGGAAGACCAAGTTTGTGTTTTGCTATGATCGGTAGTGTGATGTGGAAGTAACGGTCAAAAAACTCCGTAAACCGGCGAAGTAGTAGGTGTGGCAATGGCTAGATGGAAAGTGTTGCCAAGTTTTGGTGAAAAAAAATTTGATTTCACGTGGAATTGTACTCTCTTGGAGTAATTTCCATCTAGTAACCCATATGTCAATTTTATTAGATTAATCAGACAAAAATTCACAACTGAAGAATGAATGATTGAACTGACAAACATGTTGAAGATGGCTTATGCTGTCTGTGAGCAGCTGTAGCTGTTGTTTACTTACTTTGCTAATTCATGTCACTAAGTTGCTAAAATTGCCTCATGAATGCTTTGGTCACTGGTTATTGGAAAAGTAATTGGCTTAGTTTCTTCGACTGACATTCTTTGAGGTTCGTAAGCATCCAGCCATGAAGTGGTGGAGTGAACTGGTAGTGAAGTACCACTGCAAACTATCTACAAATTTTGTTTTACCAACGTACAAATTACACCAATGAGATGTGTAATTTTTTTTACATAGTTAGTGCTTTCTGTGTTTTCAGAGATACTTGGCTGTAAGGTGTGACTTTTGTTTTTTTTCTGCCAGCAACATACTCTAAGATGTTTGTGTAGAAAAATCAACACAGTACACAATATGACTCGCATTTGATGTTTAAATCAATCAAATTTAGCACAGTTGTATATTCCAAGTGTTCCTTCTGATGACATTGATGTCTTGTAGTCATTGTCGGCATGCATGAGCTGTTCATTTGCCTTGTGAGGGGAGTTTAACAATAGACTGTCATGCCATTCATGTTATTGATCTGTTGCTGATAAACCAGAGTAAACTTTGCTGTAATGTCATTGATTGATGTCATTGTTTTTAGCGCCGGCAATTTCAGCATCACTGGGGTGTGAGGTAACGTTGTTTATACATCTTGCGTGTATTTTAACTAAGAGCTGCATGCATTCTGAGTACAGGCATTATAGTGTCGTTGTAAAGGGTGCGTCACCTCTTCCGTTAGAAGTCTGCTGTGGATCCGTAAATTATAGGGTCCATCGTGTGGTTGACGTCAGTGCTTGAGTTCCATTGAATGCTCTGGCACAGCTTGTTGGCTGGCAGGAAGTAAAGTCCCCGTCCGCACCAGCAACAATATCGAAACAACATTCAACTTTGTTGCCAAAAACTGCGACAATGTCGAACCAGTTGATTGTAAAATTTTGTCCTTTTGACAAAGTCGAATGTTGCTTCGACATTGTTGCCGTTTTTGGCAACAATGTCCACGCATCGTTCGACTACGTGGAAGCAACATTCGACATCGTTGAAAGAATCGTTCACTTGTATCATTTGACAATTTTGCTTTGACATTGTTGCTGGTGTTGACAGGGCTTAAGTAACATGCTCCAGTTGACCTCACAGTTTCCGTTTTGTGGAGTCTCTTATACACAGACTGGAAGTAGCAGCAGTGCTGTGCTCAGTGAGAGAATAATCGTATGATTAAATTTGCATGAATAATGTGAATAATGGCACGTCACTAATGCTGGTCCGTCTGTTTGCAAACAGCCAGTGAAAATCGCCGTCAGTATCTGTTTGTGTTTGTAGAAATATTCTGTGTGTAGTATATACACGTGAGCTCTGTTTTCTTTAAAGCATCTTTGCCATCCAACAGTGTCAACGAAGACATTGCATTTAGGCTGTCCCTTTCATCCATTCGTTCGTCCGGTCAGATTTTGCTGCCACGATACTTCGTGAACGGCTTAAACAGTTTTAATAAAACTGGTCAAGGTCACAGCAGGCCATCAAGGTCAAATCTTGTGAACACCGTATCTCATGAACTACTTGAGCAAGCTCGGTGACACTTGCAGGGAGTAATCACTAGCCACTGCTGATGACCTGGTTAGACGTTGGAGGTCAAAGGTCAAGATCACATCTTGGTTGAAGTATGCGGTGATGACGGCATCCATGTCAATGCTGGAGTGCTGATGTCTATCTTGTAGTTATCTGGCACAGTGATCACACTGACAGACCGGCGTGTGACAGTGTCATTAAGTGCTACAAATGAAGTGAAGTGTTGAGTGCTGCTTGGCCTCTGACAGTGCTGTTGTGGTCTCGCGAAAACTCAGTCAAACACGGTAGAGGCCCCATGTGGGCCCGGGGCAATCCCTCCCCTTATCCCTTTGCTTCCCCACCTTCTACTCTATCTTTTAGTATCTTACTTTTTCCTTTTTTACTCACTTCATCTGTTTTCTTGCTTTTCTGTCCCTTCCCATTATATAGGAATAGTCTCGCTTCATTTCCAGGCTGGTTGTTGTAGGAGGTGACTAAACCTGGCTTTAGTTTTTTTGGTGTTGATTTTATGTTATACGTACATGTATTTTTTAGTTAAAGATGCATGCTTGTTTTTGTAGTATTTGATTTAATTTTGTCTTGTGGTGTGATAATTGTCTCCCTGTGTTGTAGGCTCTAGCATAATAATTTAAATGAGCCTTCCGATCCCTTTCCCTTTTTTCGTGGCTGCTGAACAAAATGGTGGCCAGGGTTGAGGTTAATATATCGCTGGCCTTTCTTTACTGGGTAGGGCTAGCTCACAACCTCTGACCTTTCATCTTTTCTATAGCCGTATTTGTGCTGAAAAGGTATGTTAAACTCCAACTAACTAACCCACGGTAGAGTTATGGGGTCTCATTTAGCATATTCAGAGCTCACTGTGGCATGTGCTTTTCAGGTTTGTTGCATGTTTCTTGTTTAGGCGAAAAATCAGTTCTACTGGCAGTTACACCTGTGCATCCCCAGACAATGAACGGCAGACATTCGAGCGAAGTGTGGCCTCAAAGCGGCGGCGAATGCGTCAAGTGGAGAAGGACGACATCGTAGACAGCATCACTGATGATATCATGATCACTCCTCAGCGAGTTATACGTCGTCCACGGATCCGAGGGCCAGGTTGCCCGCGCGGCCTTTCCATTCGTCAGCGTGTTTCCCGATTCCCGCAGTCCCCCCGTACTTCCGACGTGCGTTCGGCTTCTGCTTCTGAAATTTCTGTAAAAGAAGAGTTTCAGAAAGCTGAAAACGTTCCTGTGGACGATGGTCAACCGTCGTCGACTTCAAGTGCCGAAGACTCAAAACATCAGTTTATTATGAATGGTGACCATGATTACTTCCAGGTGTTGAATGAAGATCCAACTGCAGAAAGGTGCACAGCCATTGAGGCAGATTCTGTCAGAAGCGGATTTCTAAACTCGTTTAATTATGCAGTCACAAAATCGTCGGACGATGAATTCTCTGCAGGTAGTTATGAGAATGCCGTCAGTTCTTCCTGTACTAGTGGTGCTAGCTCATCTTGTACCGGCGATTTGCTTTTATCCGGAGTCGAAATGGACCATGCATATGCCAAGAGAGTGCCGACATCGGAGGAGTTACAGGAGTCGAGGCAACTTATGGATGATGGTGGTGACAGTGTGCTTGCCCGTCTCACCATCTTGAATGCGCGTTCATCGTGTCAGCCATCGGGACCGTCATGTCGTCGCCGCGCACCTTCGTTGCCTTGCATTCAGAAATGTACGGTCACGCTGAACAAGCTGGACGATGCCGTCTTTGCACAGCAGCCGAGAATTAAACTTCAGTTGCGTCATCTTAAGCAGCGTAGTGCCATCGATGAACATTCCACACTTGAAAATTGCCGTCGGACGGGAGATATTTGCTGTGCTGCATCTAATGGCTATTTGTCGTCAGCTTCTGATGGTCCGTTAACGGCGAATGTTAGTCCAGGTGTATCGGATCTGTGTTCGTCGTCTATTTTTGTACATGCCAGAGACTCCGCGGTTCCGGTTCCTGCCTGCGGAGGCTGGACGCCGGTGACTTCAGGTGCGGCGCACAACAGTGGACTGGAACTGCTGGCGTCTGTGTCGTCTCTGACGGCCGACAGGCTGCAGGAAACGCCATGTCCAGTGGACTCGCTGAACGGCGGTTCTGATGATGTGTCGTACCAGGCCAACTCCGACGGAAGTTGTTCTTCGACGTCCGACGCATCGTCCAAGCGACACGTGAAGGTGTTCTGTATCCGGAAGAAATGCTCGACGGATGTTTCCGCGTCGGAAGGAAATGGACAGGCTTCCGCAGAGCTGCTGGGTGTTGTACGAGATTTTGTTGCGAAAGGCAGCAATGGTCCAGTGTGTGGAACACTGCCGAGCAGACTTGCAAACAGTGAAGTGAGGCTCGGACAGGTGTCATGTACGCGGCGGTCGGAAGAAATCGCTTGCAACTCTCTGCTGTATCTGCACAACTCTTATTCTCCGCTGCACAACGGCCTCACAGAATTACACTAGTTTTAGACGTGTTTGAATTCTTTTTACCGTAACGATTTCGTTGATTGGGCCTTCTGTACACTGCAAAACGTTAGTTAAGGACATTTGTATAACGCCTTTTTATGAGTGTACTCACCTCTAAAGTGCTCGGAATGACGTGTGTTAACTAGGGATCACAAAGTTTTATCTGCCACCCACACGCTTATCCACGAATGGAATGAGCCATCCAGCTGCACTGCATCGCCGCACTTTGGCCGGTACTCATTTCCCGTCCCACAGAGGGTATGAAGCTGAGTTGGCCTGGATGGCTGGCTACATACCGAGGGGGTATACCCGCCCGAAAACGGTCACCCATCCCTGTACCAGCTGACTGATAGTGTGGTGGCTGGGGATCGAACTCACGACCATTGAATCACAAGTCCGATGCCGTAATGACTACAGGGTTCCCACGCATCCTTGAAAGTACTTGAATTTTTTTCTCCTGAATTTAAGGCCTTGAAAGTACTTGAAAAGAGGACAGGTGCTTGAAAGTCCTTAAATTTCATTACACAGGTCCTTCAAAGTCCTTGAATTCACCATGACGTCTAAAGGTCTGAATTTCAATATTAAAAGATAGTGGGAACCCTGTGACTAGACTATTGAGCCAATTGATTCTCCTTGATCGTTATTTTGTGTTGAGACTATTTCGGATTTGTTACGTCACTAGATAAAAACTCGTGCACTGTAAACCTGAATTTTTCAAGTAATGTTCACTGGACTGGCTAAGCTAATAGTTTGCGACTGTCTCAGAGGATACTGCACATGGGAGATGTTGAGACAAATTTAACTGCTATTACTTATTTATTTAACCATCGTGTTTAGGTCGACTCTTCGACAGAGTCAACCTATAAAGCCGGTCTCAAATGTTTGTCCACAAAATGTTTCTTTGATTTCAATGAAATTTGGCATGTTGGTAGAGGTTGATGAGTGATGCATGATGGTATGCAGTATGACCCGATCCATGGTCAAGATCACGAGCCCCTCAGTTGGGAAGTCTGGCCATTTTCGTAAGATGTCTCCTCCGCCACTTACAATTGGAGCTGGCAATTGACCGCGGATTCTTAAACCATCGCACAATATCCAAATTTGATTGGGCCGGATTTTTGATATTTTTCTTAGTTTCTGTGTCACGTGACGTTGAACTTGGCAGAAACGGGAGTTGACAATAGTCGACCGTCAGTCCCGTACGGGGCTAATTTTTTCTTCCGGCTAACTCCATGTTGGATTGAATCCACAAAAGGGAACTTCGTAGGATAATTGGAGCAGATTTTTTTCACAGCTGCCAGGCCCAAAGCACTGAAGAGATATTTGCTGTGATGAATTGAATTTATTGCGGTCTAGAATCTAAGTGACATTTTTAGACAGTGTGATTAGATGACAATTTAATGTGTTCATATGGTGAATGTAGTATATAGGTTTATTTTGACATTACTAACTGTTCTGATTTCCCGCATACCCATTTTGCGTGTGTTTGTATAGCAATCCAATAGGTTTATATTGAATATTTTAACAAGAATTCGTTGGACATTTTTATTTCTAGAAAAGGGTGCAATTAACTGTACGAATTTGTAATCTTCAGCAGCCTCGGAGGGTCATTCTGTACGTTAAAGAGCACCGACATTATCAGTTGTGTGGAGATTTGTCTGCTGCAGTAACAGCTGCATTTGTAGTGCGCCTCCTACAATTAGTCCGATGGCGCATTCTATAGTCAGTGGGAGGAGTGTGCTGAGTTGAACAGGAATGTCTTTAGATGACGCTTGAATGTTGTTGTCGACGACCGCATGAGTTTCAGTTCTTTCGGCAACGTCCGGCATACGCACTGTGCAGTTCTTACTTGCCTAAGACCAGAACTCTCTTGCTCGTACTGTCGTTAAAGTTCCTAAGTCCTGTCATATCACTCCTATCCTACGCTCTTTCCGCTGGCTCAGAATCACTGAACGCATCGAATACAAGCTCCTCTCACTTAGGCCCTACTTACAAAGTTATCACAAGTCACAACTATTTTCAAAACTTTCTATCTATGTTCAACGTCTTCGCAGTACTCGCTCTTTATTCTGTCGTTACGAACGGCGCATGTCTAACGTGAATTTTGCGGCGGCGCATTCATTCATTCATTATTCGTTTACAGACCTTACGTCGGGGTGGGCGTGCCCAGCGCGCTCGCCGATTCGTCCGATTTTGGGATTCTGGGGAGGAAGGGGAGGGAAGGAAGTGAATGGGTAGGACAGGATGGGACAGGGAGTTTTGCCGGCCCAATTATAGTGTGCTTCCGCCGCCCATGCCAGGACGCCGATAAACCACCGCGCAAAATTTGACGCCGTTAGCGTTATCCTTGGTGGAGAAATCCGTAACAAACAAACCGATCGATATATCCACACTGCCTATCGGCAGAGTGACGTCAAGTATCCTAGTGCCACGTCGCACAGATACTTGAACACCTGGACGCACACTGAAACGAACGCGGTCGTCGACATCCAGCCAGTGGAGCTTGTCACGCCGAAATCGACTCAGCCATCGATCATACTTACGAGTGTTGGAGACGATTATTGCCGCAGCATTGATGACACGCTGCAGCTTGTCAGTCGTCTTCTTCGTTGCGCCGATCAAGAGACAGCTGCAGTAGTCGATCGACCCATCTGGCGTTGAACGCGTAGACCAGAGTAGGCCTAGCGGCTGAATCATTGTCGAGAGGATGTCGGATGCGGCGCAGCAGCTGTCGAAGCACTTAGCACTGACCGTGGTGACTTGCTTGTCGAATGATATGTCGGATATCAACAGGACTCAAAGTAAAGTAAAGTAAAGTATACGTCGATTTGTATAGCGCATTTTACGCAAAGCGCCTCAGATGCGCTCAGACATGGATCACAGTTTTACCTGCAAATTACACCATGCCTGCCTTTACTTACCAGCCGCAGAACATCACAGCCCTTTGGCTGGTGCTCATTTTACCGTCCCACCGCACGGAGGGTATAAGGCTGATTCGACCTGGGTGGTTTGTTACATACCGAAATAAAGTGCCGCCTCCGGGAGTCGAACCCGGACACGGTCACCCATCCCAGTACTAACCGGGCTCAGCGTCAGTTAACTTCGTTGATGTAGACCAACGACGCTACCACTACGCCACGCCACCACCTAGGACACGGACGGTGTCGGATGCGACGACTTGGACACCGCTAAGTGTCAAAGATTGACAACAGTCAGAGATCTTTGACACGTTGTACTCGGTGCCCGTCCACATCAGTTCGGTCTTGTCTATGTTGAGTCTGAGTCGGCCGGGCTGGCGGCCATCCACTGCTCGATGAATGAGACGCACTGGTGTACGCTGAATACTGCTGACTGCGCTTCTTCTGGCTGACAGTAAATCATAGGCAACGGAGCCTATGAGGCACGGAGGCTCGTGCCTCCTCGGAATTTAGGGCCCAGAGGTACGCTATGGAGCGTGCCTCCCAGAATGTTTGCCGTCAAATGTTGTTTAAACCCCAAATTGTTGTACTAGATGCTTTCTGTGGGATTAAAAACACAAAAATCGATTTCGGCCAGGGCTTTGCCCCGAACCCCACTGGGGGACCTTACACCATTCTTCCATAGTACCCTATAGCTGGTGGCGAAGGGAGCGGGAACTAGCTGCCCCTGTTTAAGAACCCTACCCCTGCCTCGGCCCTTCGGGCCTATCTGCTCCGTGCGACCGTGCCTCCTCACTTTTGACTACCTTCCGCCGCCCCTGCAGTGAATCTACAGTTGATTGTCGTCGGCGTATGCGTGGAGTGACATGCCATGTTTTGCAGCGACGTCGGATCGATCCGCCATGTATAGAACGAAGAGGACCGGTCCCAGTACAAAGTCCTGCGGTACCGAGCAAAAGATGTAGGCCTACTAGGCTATATTGTAGATGATCTTGGAGGAAACACCGTCCGCGATCACACAGTAGCTTTTGCGTGACAGATAACCATTTCAATCAGCAGCCGTTGACAATGAAGAATTTTTGCAGGCGTGTCAGCAGGAGGTTGTGATCAACGTAACGGTGTCGAACGCGGTTTACGTGGCAATAAGATCCAGCATGGAGACACCGACAGAGATCGCGGACAGTACACCCCTGATCCGCCGCCAGCAGGAGGTCGTTGAGTAGCTTGTATGCTTGTGTTTGTGTTCTCATAACTTATTTTATTCATTTTACTACTACTAAATTTTGCATATAATAATAATAATAATAATAACTCTAGAAG
>Ga0209363_1001345_pt1 | contig 11672 bp, 6 predicted proteins | sample WorMetexBAHAMAS3_FD_187385 | JGI IMG/M metagenome (GOLD analysis project Ga0209363, IMG submission 187385) | Marine gutless worms symbiont microbial communities from Max Planck institute for Marine Microbiology, Germany - Inanidrilus exumae... | ecosystem: Host-associated > Annelida > Digestive... | reverse complement strand
TGTGATCGTGAGGATGAAAACTCCGATATCGGGAAGCAGAGAGGTGCGCAAGTCGCGCACGGGAAAGCGGTTGCCTAGGCTGCGCCACTGGGCTGGTCACCCAGTGGAGGCCGAAGACCGCAAGCGTGATGAAGAAGGATGTGAAATTTGTATGGACCGACGAATGTCAGACAGCGTTTGAGACGCTAAAGATGAGACTGACGTCGGCACCCATACTGGCGCTACCAACGGATGAAGGAACCTACATAATAGATACCGACGCCTCTGACTCCGGTCTAGGATCCGTGCTGTCACAGAGACAGGACGGAATTGAAAGAGTCATCGCTTACGCGTCAAGGACGATGACGAAGAGTGAGCTTCATTATGAGACAACGAGAAAAGAATTATTAGCCGTCATATACGGATTGAGGCAATATCGTCAGTATTTGCTTGGCAGACATTTTATCATCCGAACCGACCATGCAGCTTTATCCTGGCTACGGAAGACACCCGAGCCAATGCCTCAGTTAGCCAGATGGCTGACGCTTATTGAGCAGTACGACTATGAAGTCGTGCATCGGCACGGTAAACAGCACGCAAATGCCGATGGACTAAGTCGCCGACCGGCAACGTCGCCGACTGCCGACGATCGACAGGCACAAGTGAAGATAGTGCAAATTGAGTCAGAAATACCGTCGGCCAGGAATGATCAACGAATTCAGTCAGCACGCGTCTTGAATAATGATGAAGAATTGACTCGTGTTAAGTCGGTCTATGACGATGCAACGATGGCATCAACCGATGACGAGCAATTATCAGCCTCTACGGACCGTCTTTGTCCTAAAGCCGTCCGCACAGTGGACGCAGAACCGGAGGTGGTTCACCTCTTGGTGAGGGAGAACCTCGCCAACGATCAGTGTACTGACGCAGAACTTGGCCGCGTCGTTCAACTTCGTTTGGAAGCCGACGAACGACCGACAAATGAGAATATACAGGCTGACTCTGAGTTGACAAAGAAAATGATTGTTAAATGGGATAACCTGGAAGTTCACAATGGACTAGTGTACCGACGCCTTGATAGCCCGAAACCGTCCAAGCCGACGATGCTTCAGTTGCTAGTTCCACGCTGCTGTGTTCCAGAAGTACTTCGCCTATGCCATACCGGCACAGTCGGCGGACACTATGGTGTTAAAAGGACCATGATCCAAGTGCAGCGCCGATTCTATTGGGCTACATGGAAGACCGACGTGAGGAAGTATTGCAAAGCGTGTTCAGAATGCAGTACATACCACCGTGGTAAACTTAGTCGGCAGGGCCGACTAAATCCCGTCTTGGCCGGAGCGCCGAATGAAAGATGGTATATTGATTTGACCGGGCCGCATCCGAAGTCGGACAGAGGTCATATCTACATATTGACGTGCATGGACAGCTTCACGAAATGGGCAGAGGCCTTTCCATTGAGAAATAAAGAAGCAGAGACAATTGCTAGAGTCCTCGTCGAGCAAGTCTTTACTCGCTTCGGCGTTCCGCTCTCCATCTTGTCAGACCAAGGTAAAGAAGTTGACGGCAGAGTAATGCGAGAAGTCTGCCGACTATTCGGTATTGAAAAATTGAGGACATCGGCGTATAAACCATCGACAAATATGGTCGAACGCTTCCATAAGACGATGAACTCTATTCTTGCGAAGATCGTCTCCAGTCATCAGAAAGATTGGGACACCCGACTGCCTTTTGCGATGGCTGCCTATCGCGCCAGTCGGCATGACAGCACTGGATATTCACCGAACTTCCTGATGTTCGGACGAGAAGTCTATGGCGCAGTCGACGTTCTGTACGGAAATACCGACGAAGCAAACGCGCCGACGATAGACTACGATGACTTTGTTACGCAGACGCATAGCCGAATGACTGCGTCGTATGCTGAAGTGCGAGAGACGCTCCGACGAAGTGCAGAGCGGAATAAACGATATTATGATTGTAAGGTGAAGCCGGCAAGTTTTGCCGTCGGCCAGTGGGTTTACTATTTCAACCCGAGGAAACTGGCAGGAAGACAAATGAAGTGGATACGACAATACATTGGTCCGTATCTAATCGTCCGAGTTCCATCGACATTGACTGTCGAGATTCAGAAGGGACCGAAATCAAAGCCTTTCGTGGTTCACATTGATAAAGTGAAGCCGTTTACTGGCACTCCCCCGACGAATTGGGTTGCTAGGCCTTCGGAGCCTGCAGATGTTTCTGACGTGGTTGGCCACCACGCAGATACAGCAGAAACTGAAGAGACGGAGTCGGCTGGCCCCCGTCTTCGTCGTCGGCTTGAAGATGAATCCACGTTGCCGCCTCCACAGACGGACATATATAATGCTGATGAAGAGCCCGTCAGAACCAGGCCGCGTCGTACTATCCGACGGCCAAAAAGGTTCGACTATTGACTAGGGTTCAGAATGAGAATCAGACAATGCCACCTGCGACAGGAAGGGTAGTCCGCGGCTACCGACGCTTCTGGCAAATAATTGTCTTCTGAATATAGTGAAAGTTGAATTGGCACCGACGTTTAATAACGCCGACGAAAGTTGCCGCTATAAAGATTGTCAGAAAATAACTGACAATAGAAATCGCATTGGACACCAGCCGACAATAATTTACGAGCTTCAACCTACTTGGCGGAATGCCCCAGCAGCTCGCCTCGGCTGAACAACGCGCGGACTTGGTAGATGAATAAGGCACGCACGCACCCCATACGTGCGCGCATTACCTAAAAGCCGCGCGGACTCGGTAGACGAACAACGCACGCACACACTTTGTGCGCGCGCGCTATCTATAAAAGGCTGCTTTCCGGCAAGTTATTTTCAGGCGTGAGGTGATAGGTTGGTGTGGATCGAAGATTGGGAGATTGGTTTTGTCATCTATTTCTGCTTTATTCTACAGCAATGATGATCACGAGTCCCGAGGCTCGGGACGAAAACCGGCCCTTTTCAGGGCCACCACCAGAAGCTGGTTCAGGTGCCAGCGGAGTTACCGTGCCTTCAGCTGATCAGTTGAAGGCACTACTGGAGCTAAAGGAGTCATCCCCGGATGTATTCCTGAAGCTGGTCGAGTGCGCGAAGGGCGCCAGCGTGACTCACGTTTCGGCATGTTCCGAAGACTCGCATGATGGAGATATGGATACATCATCGGAGGGAGGTTCAACGGTTCAAGAAATCAACGAACAGGAAACGACCGAAGGCGGTAACGGTACTGTAAGTAACGAAGGTAATGAAGGTAAATCTCATGTTAATGAGTGGCAGTCGGGAAGTAAGAGGCCCCGACGCCACAGTAAGTCAGTGAGTAGTGACAGCAGTGCTGATCATAATGTCAGCAAGAAAAATCGTGCTGAGATTAATTTGATTGTCTTTTTAAAAGGCAGCACTTTTGATATTGCCAAGGAGGCTACTAGGCAGCCGATAGAGTTTAGCCGTAAGCTGTCTAACATAGCAGGTACAGTAGGTCAGGTTAGATTGGTAAATGGCTGTGTGCGGGTGACATGTACGTCACCCAAACAAAAGACTGTGTTGATGAATCTCAGTGATTGGGGTGGTAAGCCCATCACTGTCACCGAACCTTGGGCAAAGGTAAGCCCACGTGCAACTAACGAGGTAAGGCCACGTTTCACTCGTGGTATTATTTTTGGTGTCAGCCCAGAGCTCACTGAACACGAGATTCAGTCTGAAACTAAGGCGGATATTGCCCGTCGCATTGTTGTATTTAATTCTAGCGGTGACAGAGTACGTACTGGTAGCGTCGTACTTAGTTTTACAGGTGAGTTGCCGGAGTACGTTTACCTCGGATGTTTGCGTTTTAAGGTGAAACCATACATCCCGCAGCCAACGCGATGTGCCAAGTGTCAGGGCTATGGGCACATTGCTGCTCATTGTAGGCGTCAGGTGCGCTGTGTGAGATGCGGAGAGGGGCATTCCGTAACTGACTGCCCAATCAAGGATGATCTCACACAGGCAGTGTGTGTCAATTGTAAAGGTCAGCACTCAGCCGCTTTCAAAGGCTGCAGTAAGTATCAAGAAGTGAGTAAGGCACTCAAGATCTCGGTTACACAAAAAGTGTCGTATCGAGATGCCCTGATAAAGGTGAAATCTGGTGTGTTGCAGGGTCCAGCTGAAGAAGACAGTGTCGCAGGACGACCGGTGCACACGTCCACTCCACTACCCGCTCCTGTTCCGTCTACGGCGAGACCGGTTGCCAGCTCCAGTCGCTCTCCAGCGAGTCGCCAGCTGTTCTCTACGACGTCGACCCAGAGTGCGCAGCCTGTGGAGTCTGTGGGACAGGACCGCTCAGCGTCAGCAGCCAAGCCGACCTCTGACGATACACCACGGCAGAACGACAACAAGCTTACAGCTTTCCTGAAGCAGATAACACATCATTTGCTTTACATTCTATCTATATTAGATGGCAGTAATTCGGATACTGATTTTAAAAACGTAAGGCGTAATTTAAATGCCTTAGCCTGTTCTGTATTTGGGCAGCATGGAGCTAATGCATGTCTGTCTCCAAATTGTAAGCGTAGTAAGGATTAATCATATAGCTACAGTTCATTTTCCTTGATGCCAAATCACATCCGGGTTTAAAATAAATCTATAAAATGACTGGTAAACATAATTGTGGGATAAACATTTTTCAGTGGAACTGTAACGGGCTATCAGCCCATGTTAATGAACTCAAACAACACTTGGCATACAATTATTATGACGTTATATGCTTGCAAGAGACATTCCTAAAACCCACAAAAAACTTCTCACTAATTGGTTACAGTGTAGTACGTAAAGATAGGGAAGGAATGCAAAAAGGCGGTTTAGTTACATTAATCAAAGATTCTATAAATTACACCGAAATCAAACCACAGGCTGACATAGAATGCATTATAGTAAAAATTAAAACCGAAAATAGTCACATAACAGTTGCAAATCTCTACATTTCTCCAGAGCAAGACCTAGATACAAATCTTCTGTGTTCACTTTTCACACCGAAAACAATAATTGTCGGAGATCTAAATTCCAAAAATACACTGTGGGGTAGTCCCATTACCAATCACCGAGGTGCACTTATTGAACACCTAATGGACAACAATAATTTTATCGTTCTTAATAACGGTCTTCCGACATATACACATCATAATGGTACTAGGTCTCATTTAGACTTATCAATAGCTTGTCATTCCATCGCTGCCAACTGTGATTGGGAAGTTGTCAACGATACACTGGGTAGTGATCACTGCCCCACAGTTACACACTTAAATGTCCCCCCATTCTTGGACATAGATAACTCAAAAAAATTCATTCTCTCAAAAGCTGACTGGGAGTCATTTAAAATAAGCTGTAAAAAATTGCTCACAGCTGATACAATTTCTGAATATAAATCGGTTACTGAAAAAACTGAAATTCTAACCAGTGCTATAATAAAAGCAGCAGAATTGAGTATTCCTCAAGGTAAAAACACAAAAGGAAAACGCTCAAAACCTCTACCATACTGGAACGAAAATTGTAGGAAAGCTGTGCAGGACAGAAATAAAGCTAGAAATGCCATGCATAAAAACAAAACCTTGGATAACTGTATTAATTACAGAAGGTCTAAAGGTAAAGCTCAACACGTAATAAAGTCCACTGCACGTGAATACTGGCAGGATTACTGCAGTACTTTGGATAAATCAACCAAACTCGGTACAGTTTGGCGGATGGCCAAGAAAATGAATGGAGTGCAGTGTGAGAGTAAAATCAAAAATCTATTAGTTGATGGTATTACTTTAGAATCTAATGCAGAAAAGGCAGAAGCATTTGCCAAAACATTTTCGGATATAAGCAGTAACAAAAACTACACTGCTAATTTCATAGCTCGTAAAGATGATATTGAATCTAATCAGAGTCACTTATTTGAAAATATTTCCAGCTCCATCGATGATAGTAAACTAAATGATTTAAACGAACCTTTTGCTTTACACGAACTGAAACAAGCTCTACGAGATGTTAAGAAACATTCAGCACCCGGTGCTGATAGAATATCGTATGAAATGTTACAAAAGTTACCTAAATGTTCCATAAAAGCAGTTTTGAATCTCTGTAATCAAATTTGGGCAAATGATGATTTTCCAGTCAGCTGGCGAGATTCAATAGTACATCCAGTTCTAAAACCTGGTAAAGATCCATTATATACAACATCATACAGGCCGATTAGTCTCACACCTACGCTCTGTAAGCTAATGGAAAAGATGGTAACCACTCGCTTAACATACCACGTTGAGAAGAACAATATTCTAAATAACATACAATCTGGTTTTCGGAAAGGTCGCAGCACAATAGACCACATAATCAGACTACAGGATACTATTAATAAGTATAACAACAATAAAGGTTACACAGTCGGGGTTTTCATTGATTTTCAGTCTGCTTTTGACATGATGTGGCGAACCGGTCTTTTGATGAAATTAAGAAAGCTCGGGATAACCGGTAACATTTTCAGTTTCATAAAAAACTTCTTAACAGACAGAACCATTCAGGTAAAAGTTGGAAATGCACTATCGCAAAGATATGTATTAGATAATGGTACTGCTCAGGGTTCCATAATATCACCATTACTGTTTTTAATAATGATAAATGATCTGCCAGATACCTTGCACAATGTTGAGTCGTCTCTCTTTGCCGATGATAGCTGTATATTTAAATCAGGTAAAAGCTTGAGTCATATTACGAAATCAGTACAGGAAAACCTAAATAAAGTCTCAGATTGGTGCGATGCATGGGGATTCAAGATCTCTCTCGAGAAAACTGTTGCAGTGGTTTTCACCCATCGTAAGGTTTCTGATATCGATCTAACCATAAACAGTGATTCAGTTAAAATCGATAACAAAGCGAAGTTCTTAGGTCTCGTTTTTGACTCTAAACTAAATTGGAACGAACATATTAAATATGTAGAACAGAAATGCAAGAAACGATTACAACTTATGCGAGTCGTAGCAGGAAATACATGGGGAGCCAACAAAAAAGCTCTACTTACTATTTATAGAAGTTTAATCCGTTCTGTGATAGACTATGGCTCAATAGCATATAATTCAGCATCCGAGAGCAGTAAAAATAGACTAGATATAATACAACACAAGGCTCTTCGTATAGCATGTGGTGCTTTCTGTTCCACTGCAGCCTCGGCACTGCAAGTTGAGACCGGAGAGTTACCACTAGCATTACGGCGAAGTCAACAAGAAATAAAGTATTCAGTCAAAGTTAAAGCAACCGAAGGTCATCCTGCTAAATCTGTTACAGAATTTCACTGGACTACTCTCAGTAAAAAGTTCAAACCCAATAATCTTCCAATATACTCTAAAACCTTAGATTATTTTTCCAATACCAACACCGAAGTCGTTCGACCAGCAGCTCTTCCAGATGTGCCAACGTGGCACCTCAAACCTTGCTGTGTCGATACCTCACTAATAGATTGTGGTAGCAAACGAGAAAACCCAGAGCTACTCAGAAACTTAGCATTGGAAAAAATAGACAGCTATAAGAATTCTGTTCACATATACACGGACGCATCTAAAACAACAGAAAACAAAACATCTGCAGCATTTTGTGTACCAGAACTAAACATTGAGCACAGTGCAAGACTCACAGACAACATAACAATCTTTGCCGCGGAACTAGCCGCTATCAAACTAGCTCTCCTCTGGGTCATCAACACTTTAGACAAAAATATTAGCATTTTCAGTGATTCGTACAGCTCTCTGCAAGCTATAACATCGGGCAAAAGTTCTTGTAGACCGAACCTTCTCTTGGAGATTTTGGCTCTTATCACCAAATATAACAAAAACGTCACATTTATTTGGCTACCAAGTCACATTGGCATCAAAGGAAATGAACTGGCAGATAAACTAGCTAATCTCTCTACAGCACAACCAAACATTGATGTAGACGTAGGACTGGAGCTGTCGGAGGCATATAACCTAGTCGATAGATATATCATTGGCAAATGGCAGCAACTCTGGGAAAATGAATCTACAGGATCACATTATAGAAAGATAGAAAAAAATGTTTCTACTAAACTCAAATATTTTCACCCAATTCGGCATAAAGATGTTGTCATATCTAGACTACGGCTAGGCAAATGCTACTTAAATGCTTATCTTCATCAGATTGGTAAGCACCCAGATGGTCTATGTCATTCTTGTAACAAACCTGAAACTGTCACCCACTTTCTCATAGAATGTCCTCATAGTGTAGCATGCTCTGCTGTACTTGCTGCGTGCGATAAATTGAAAATAAGTCCTGAAATAAACACTGTTCTCTCCGATAGCCGTCTACACAATGTCATACTTTCTTCACTGTCTAGAAAGATTTAGAATAACTATAATAACTATAATGTAATAGTGTAAACTGGTCTGTCTCCGTTGTCGCTGATCATCTGAGCTATGTTAAGCGACGTAAAACATCAATAACTGTAACTGTAGTTATTTTCATTATCGACTCGACTTCTACAGAAGGAATATCGGAGAGGAGACAGTATGCCGAAGATTAAGCACACTGCTAGAAAGATTCCAGTCGGCTTACCGACGGCTCGTCGACCTTATGTCTGTCCAGAATGTCAGAAGGAGTTATCCGACGCCTCAAATCTTCGTCGGCATCGAATTGTCCTGCATCGAAGAAACGACGACGGATCCGTTGCGGACGAGGCAACCGTCGCTCGATTTAAGGGCTACACTCGCCGAGGAACCAGAGCTCAGCCGACGACAGTAACCGCGACCGGTGGACCGATTCCGTCCACTTCGGCCGGACTCACCAAGCCACGTCACCAACATCGCTCGAGGGACATCGTCAAAAGAGAGGAATCGACAACAACTTCGTCATCAGCGACTAGCATTGACGTCGCCAAGGATCTGGAAGTGTCGTCGGACGATTCCAGCAACGATTTCTTCGTTGATATAACCGACGAAGAAGGAACCGCCGGTACATCAATCGCGGAAATCCAACCCACAGTTCCCGCGCCAACCGAAAGGAAGCCGACGCGACCGATGCCAATAACAACCCCTCGAGTTCGTGCTGCAACGAAGGAGAGTTCAACCGTTCGACAACTACCACCGACGACGTTCGCTGCTGCCAAAAGGCGTCGACTGGAGCTAGCCCCTTCAGTCCTAGCACATAAAGTCATCATGAACCCGAATAAGTCCAGTCGCGACCTTGTGGACGATCTTGCTTCTAAGTACAGCTGGTCGCCGATGGAACAAAGAGATCGCGTTAACGTAATTCGAGGGATGCGCGCCATGGCTGCCACCTTCTCGGCAAGAATCCGCCGTCGGCTACCCCTAAACCGAACGGATGAGGACGTGCAGCGATTCCTTACGGCGATCGAGGATGAGTGTCAGTTGATGGAGGGACATGTCTCCGACGAGTTCTCCGGCTGAATCGTCGTTACTGCTGTGAATGAACGGACTATTTTTCTTAGCTTTCTTTAGTTGTATTGAATGTTTGTAAATCGTTTTGCTTAATTAGCCTAGTTAGCTTAGTCTTTCTAACCGACTATTCAATGTGTAGTCGTTTGTTTTAGTTAAAAGTATAGTGATTGTGTAGCGGCTTTGCCGACGAACTGTGTGACTGGCAATGTTTTTAGTTTCAGTAGACACGCTATAGCTTACTATATTCATTGTAAATAGACTTTGTTTGGATGACGGTACTCACGAAAAGATACGAGTTCAGCCACAAAAAGATTCGGTGGAAATTTAGGAAAAGATGGCTCGCCACCGACTAAGAAGATGCTGGCTCGTCACCAGAAGACAGTACCGGTTTTATGAATTAAACTAAAGATAGGAGCCCGGCCTTCTCGCAACCAAAATTATCTCTAAGGTCATTTAAGACGACATTTTTAGTCTTTCGGGGACGAAAGAAAATTGGTGAGGGAGAATGTAGCGGACATATTTACCGATCAAATTCATGTCTTTCTCACGGCTCTCAATCAAAATTTAATAGCATTACTTTTTATCTATTAGTTAAGGTCACCGTAAAGCTTGGCCCAGCGGTAAGCGCTGGCCTGCATTAGAGCCCGCATTAGCGTTAGAAGGAGGAGACCCGTCGCGTATATCACTCTTCCTATATTAGTTAAGGACACCGTAGGGCCTGGCCTAGCGGTAAGCTCCTTCCTGCATTAGGACCCGCATTAGTGTTAGAAACAGCAGGTCTGTCAAGTAAGTCTCCGCCTCCTGTCAGTTCCACCCATCCCAGCGAGGGTATAAAAGCTCAGATCGTCGGCATTATCTCCAGTCTGCGTCTGGCTGCAGACGGACGCACACCGATCCGAACAAGAGCTCGCTCTATGATAAGGATCGGGAAAAATTAAGTCGGCTCGAACCGACAAGTCCCCGACTGAATAGCTACCGACGATTATCCCCATAGCTTCCAATGCCGACGACTGCCTTTCCAATAGCAGCCGACGATTATCTTTCACCATTGGAATGAATAGATGCCGACGACTACCATCCATACCAATAGCCGACTCCATTAGTCGTCTTCCATAGAGCCTTCCATTCTTTATCAGCGCCGACGATTCCTCCACTAGTGAAGACTTCTATTCCTCCTCAAGTGCCGACGATTCCTCCATTAATAAAGACATCTATCTGCTATTTCGTCAGCACCGACGATTGCCTTCCAAAGGAATAGATGATGCAAACAGCCATCTCCCGTAGTCGTCTCCAGTAACCGACGACAATCTCCTATTATTAGAATAGTCAACCGACGTTTCCTAGCGTTCACATCCGTCGTCATTCATACTGACCGAACCCACCCACTGAGCTTTAGCCGGAAGAATGGGAAGTTTCCTTAGCTCCCCAGCAACAGATGCAGACCTCTTAGCTAGCCCTGACGCATATGATAGTCGGTCTCTCAGAAAGTCAGAAGGCTACAATGGCGCCCAGCCGTCGGGCACAGAGTCGGCTCAACGAGAAGAGACCGAACCGACGATGAGAAGACCAACGACTCCATATATACCGAATGTACTGGCTACTCCGACGAATGTTTCGTCTCCAATTCTGGCTGCAGAATCGTCAATACCGACGACCTATACGACTGCACTGGAGTCTACACGGGATGACAACACCGTGACTAAACAGCCGACTAGTCAGATGAATGATCCGAATGTAACGCCCAGTCTATTCTCCCCTATTGCAATGGAACCGACGATTATACCTGAGACACCGTCTATCTACGAAACTCCTATGGATCGAATGCCTATCTCTCCCCAGCCCGACCAATTGTCGTCAGACCGCCGTCCGTCGGAAAGAAAGAATATGGAAGAAAGTCCTTCCTACCGACGACGTCACCGTGTTCAGAGCCGACTAAATGACAGAGCGAAGATGACTTCTGAGTTGGCCGCTGATGAAGGAAGTGAAGACGAAGAACCGACGAATATCGTCCGCAGTCTAAGCAGGCCTAGTCGTCATAAGGATAGAAGTTGTTCTAGAGACCGACGACAAATGAGAACAAGTTCAGAAGACCTATCTCGTCGGCACCGAAAGAAGACTGCCCCCCAAGGTTCAAATCCAAGCTCCACCAGATGACTCGTCTTCGTCAGCAGAAGACTATGTCGACACGACAAAACCGACGCACTGGATGAAACTGCCTAAATATGATGGAACAACGGCCTTCGAAACATTCTATGCTCAGTTTCTCAAC
>Ga0209363_1001344_pt1 | contig 11672 bp, 8 predicted proteins | sample WorMetexBAHAMAS3_FD_187385 | JGI IMG/M metagenome (GOLD analysis project Ga0209363, IMG submission 187385) | Marine gutless worms symbiont microbial communities from Max Planck institute for Marine Microbiology, Germany - Inanidrilus exumae... | ecosystem: Host-associated > Annelida > Digestive... | reverse complement strand
TGATACAACTTCCGACTTGTAACAGACTTTCCGACAGCCAAACACACTGTTTTTCCAGTAATGTTTTCCAATTTTAGTTTCCCTGTCAAAGACGAACCCTTGACAGACTAATTTGTCATTCAACACCGCGCATTCAAAACATCGCTACACGGCACTTTCAGTTAACTGACAATAGTGCCGTCCGCCATCTTGGATTCTTACAAATTCCATCTTTTAATGGTCGCTATGCTTCAGAGGGTTAAAATGTGTCGCCTTGCCAAATTTTGTGAATATCGATCAAGCTGTTGCCGAGATATGGAGATTTTTATCTTTTTCAAGATGGCGGACGGTCCACCTCATTTTGGATTTGTTATGGGCGTTTGGACCACCCACAAAGAATATTTGGTGGCTTTTATCATTGTGTCAAATGATTGTAATTGGCCAGTTAGTTTAGATAATATGAAAGTTTGTTGATTTTGCAATGCTGGCCTGAAAATGCCTATTGATGCCCCCAAATGTGGTTTTGGGAGATTTGACCCCTGAATGGGGAGTAATATAACCGCCACCCAAGAGGCACTTGCTTGCATGGAACATGTCATATGACGTATACATCATCAAAACTAGACCAGTGATACGGGCGGGCTGTGCAGTTTACGTCACACGGTGACTTAACTCACGTGGACCAGCCTGTAATATGAATTATGAGAGACTAACAGAAGAACTCTACATATAATAAATGGTAAGAACTGGGCAGTTTACCATCAGGTGTAAGGGCGACAGAGCCATATCTCTAAAACGGCAAATATCACTTAACGAAGTAGCAGCCGAAAAAAAACAAAATCCATTTTGGTCATATTCATGGCTGCATGTCACAAACGACAATCGCTATTTATACCAAACGTCATGATCACTACATAGCCTTACACGTTTTGATATAAAGCAACTTAGTTTAAGTGTTTTCTTTATATGAAATATGCGTGTTTTCTGATTTTTGTTAAAATGAAAAGAAAATTGAACAATTATCGTAATACAGAGCTGTGTGTGTGGATTTCCCAGTAGAGTTACTAGGCTAGAAATGTTCCACACGGTTCGTCCCTACAAACAACTAGATGCGGCCACCCTTTCACAGACCGCAGCGCTTTGGTAGCCCTCGTAGGAGGACCAGAGAGGGCAACTAGTCCACGTGATAATGAAATAGGACCATCTGACGCAAGTGACATGAATAAAGATGAACAGTGGACAGACAGTACAGGTGAGTTGATCACCTGAGCAGCGAGTGTCAAGTCTTCACGCTGCTGAACAGTGAGATAAGCAGCTGAATCAACGTTCTCCTTCTCACACGGGTCCAGCAGACCTGACCCATCTGTCAATCACAGACGCTCACACATCAACAGCTGCTTCACGCTCCGCCCACAGCAGCAACGTTGCTAACCATGTAGTTGGTGCCCGTGACGTCACTGGCTGTTCCATGAAAGCGCTCCTACAGTAGGCGGGGCCTAGTTAGCCAGATGGACACCGACTGACGATGTAAAAAGCAGTTAGTTATCTACAGCGAATCGTAATTAACTGGTCATGTTCGTCCAGAAATAGTGACATGGCTGCGGACGATACATCGGCAGACTGAGAGCCCAGTCAGCTGGCTTGGTCTGGTACTCGCTCTGCATTCAGCGAATGTTTTTTTTCAGTTTACACCATCTCACAATGTGGACAGTGACATTCTAAGGACTCCATGGCCACCCACGTGGCAATGGCTGTTGAGTGCTACCAGACCAGACTGAACGTTCAAATGACAGGCAACAGTTGCCTGTCAAACATACCCCAGTACCCACAATGCACTAGTCATCGACCGAGTCTACAATGGAGGGACAAAGCACCAGCTGACTGCCTGTTACAACTAAAAAAATACTAAATATTCTAGGCTAGAAAGGCAGCACAGGGCGTCTGGCTTTACCGTTGTCACGTGACCATCATTGGCTCCGCCCACCTGAGATGATCACGTGACGACGGTGAAGGTGTCACAAACGGTGCATGGCTGCTGGCCTGCCCTTCCGGCCCATAAATATTCATACTTGATTGGTCACAAGCGAGAACCTATCTGACACTGTAACATGCAGTCAGCAATGCTGGCACTACAGGTGACGTAATACAGGTGAGGTCGAGGTGCACTGCAGAACTGATCAGATATCAGGTGAGCTGTGTGTGTGGTCTGGTATTACTAAACAGACATAGTGTTAACAGACGGCCAGCCACACAGACAATACATCTGTACACGTCTCACACACCTCACTTCATCTCACCACACCTGTACAGGTGTGACAATCGCCTGTACTACACCTGTACAGGTGTGACAACAGCTGTATTACACCTGTACAGGCGTGACAACAGCTGTATTACACCTATTACACCTGTACAGGTGTAATACAGCTGTATTACACCTAGTACACTTGTACAGGTGTGACAACCGCTGTACAGGTGTAATACAGCTGTTGTCACACCTGTACAGGTGTAATAGGTGTAATACAGCTGTATTACAGTTGTCTCACACGTGCACACGGCTCGCTAGATGATGACAAAGAGTCAACAAACGACGAAGATGAGGCTAGTGCGTTGACATAGGATGAAAATGATCGAGGACAGTCATTAAAAAAAGACGAAGGTAAGGCGAGTGAGAGAGGACGATGGTGAAACTAGTGGGTTGAGAGAGGACGAAGATGAGATCAGTGGGTCTGAGAGGACTGGGTTAGGGTTAGGGTTGAGAGAGGACGATGGTGAAACTAGTGGGTTGAGAGAAGACGAAGATGAGATCAGTGGGTCTGAGAGGACTGGGTTAGGGTTAGGGTTGAGAGAGGACGATGGTGAAACTAGTGGGTTGAGAGAGGACGAAGATGAGATCAGTGGGTCTGAGAGAACTGGGTTAGGGTTAGGGTTAGGGTTGAGAGAGGACGATGGTGAAACTAGTGGGTTGAGAGAGGACGAAGATGAGATCAGTGGGTCTGGAAGGACTGGGTTAGACCATTGGCTCCTCGACTAGCATCAGTGCTATGTTGGGTCCCTGTGTCGCTGCTAACCCGCAAAGATCAAGGAAGTAAACTGCAGGTTATCAGGGTGAGTGAGTGGTGAAACATGGCAGTGGCAGAAATGAACGAGTCTTTCACGTGCTTAAGACGAGGTAGCAGTAAGTAAGATATTTACATTGTTGACCAAGAGCACATCACCAGGTGTGTGATGACGTGTACAGGTGACAGTGGGCGTGGCCAGCCTAGTTACCTGGCAGCAATAGTCCCGACCCAATGCACTCACATACAGCACGCAACACCTCCGCCGGGCCCGCGTAGTATCCAATATAGCAGATACACTTCTCCACCAGCAGCACCTGCGCCTGGCCAATCAGAGCACAGCACGCTCAACACTCTACTGCTGGCCAATCAGGCACAACTGTGGGAGGAGCGTATTTGCCATGCAGGCTGGCGATCAACATTTTCCACAATTACATAGCAATACAAAAACAATACAAGTTACACTGATCAGTGATATCAAATCGACTCTGCTTGTCCATCAATTAAACTATGATCTTAAAAAATTCACGCTAAATAGTAATTTTAAAAAAATTAGCCCCATACGGGACTGACGGTCGACTCCTGCTTAATGCCAACTTCAAAGTCACGGGACACAAAAACTAGGACAAAAATCCAAAATCCGGCCCCGATAAGCTGTAGGTATTGTGCCCTAATTGAAGAATCCGTGGTTATTTGCCAGCCCCCATTGTAAATAAGGGAGAAGATAACCATTGAAAATGGCCGAATTTAGGACTTTCATGGGATCGTGACCTTGACCTTGGATCGGGTCATACTGCATACCGTCATGCATCACTCATCGACCTCTACCTACATACCAAATTTCATCGAAATCAAAGAAACTTTTTGTGGAAGGACGGACGTTAGGAGTTGACTTAACGTAGATCTTGAGTGCTCATCAAAAAGCGGCGTGATAATCAATGATCAATAAAGTAATGTTGGTGGTGGACTGTGATAATCAATGATCCCTAATGTAATGTTGGTGGTGGACTGTTGCACAGACTGAAACTACATGTCTGTCTGTCTGTCTGTCTGTCAGGCTGAGTAGCAGAACAGAACGACATCTTTGATTCCGCTGAATGAGTAACTGCAGAAATGCACATTGTAAACTGTAATACTTTTAATATTATATCAACAGAAATACACATGAAACTTACAATACAGTAACAATTGATTGTAATAAATTACCAAGTTCTAGTTCTACTACTGCGATTAACAATAATCCTATCACTTAGTCAAAATTAATCAAACATTGATCAGTGAATTTATGAATGTTTAAAATCTTTAATGAACATTTAGATTAGGGCTGTCATCACACCGCGCAATTATCTGATATACAGTCAACTCTGAACTAGTGGGTTAGGGTTAAATCTCTTTTATGAGGGTTAGGGTTAAGTTACTGTTAAGCTACTGTCGACTAAGGAACATGAAGCAATTTCATCAGTGTTACTTAGTTACTTACGTACTACAACAAAACTGATATCAGAAAGACACTCGGCCTATAGACAAACGGCTCCACCAACCTAGAAAAGTCACTTATACGACACACGGCTTAACTTGAAATAAAGCAAGGCTGAAGACGGCGGGAGTATGAGTGATTGGCGGCTGTTCTGTCAAGTGTACACACCCAGTCAGTGAGGGAAGACCAGGCGACTTCTCTTCGTCGAAGATCACGCAGCACGCGATTGACCAAAGGAGCCCACATCAGCGAATGACAACGCGCCTGCAACCAGTTTATTACCGCACGACGCACGTGTATAGTGCACTGCATGTTACAATGTAGTGTCTGTCTGTCACACGCCAGTATTGTATCACAACGGCTCACATGGATGAGTGCGTCAACACATGGTCTACGCAGCATGCTGGCCTACAGACTCTTGTTTTGTGATTGGTGGAATTCTGAAGAGCTTCTAACACACGAAAAATGTACAAATCTTTACCAATAATTTTCTGCATCAGACAGACAGACAGACAGGCAGACAGATAACATATACCACGCTAGCGTGGCATTGCATGGTAAAAATTGGTCAGCATTTGGCAAAGTTAGACGTAAAATATATAGTGGCACCTTTTCTCGGACGTGTGTATTATTATTAGTACTATTACTGTTATCATTTTCCGAATGGAAAAAGCTACACAACACATGACCAAATAATGACAAACTATATCGCAAAAGTATCTCCAAAATGGGAAGTAGTTAGGGACATCTGACTGACTCATTTTTAAAGTTTTAAACATCCTTCCTCCCTCTCCACATCTTCACTAGTGCAACCAAACTGAAGAAGAGTTGAAGGTCACACGGGACAAACTGAAGGAGATTTGAAGGTCACACGGAACAAACTAAAGGACAGTTGAAGGTCACACAGGAGATTCGGTGAACGTGGTGATACTTCAAAAACAGTGAAGGACTTGAGACAATGCTGCTATAGGTCAAAAAGATCTTATGTCTTATCAACACGTATCACTTCTGTTTATCTTTCTTGAGTGATCTTAGACTAGGCAATGCGGTTCATACGTGACCTGCAAAACCAGTGTCCAGCTGTGCAGCAACGGACAATCAGCGGCAGAAGAATCGTTTCACAGACTATCAGAACGGTTTTACTTAGAGATCACTAGAATTGTTTCAGAGACTATCAGAATAATTTCAAAGACTATCACAATGGTTTCAGAGACTATCACAATGGTTTCACAGACTGTTGATATGAGGTGAAGTGAGAGAGAGAGAGAGCAGCGGTGACGGTGAGTGACGTACATGAAACCACTTGATGCGTCTGACTGCAGCGAGAGCATTGAGACAATCCTCACGATTCAGCACATCGGCAGACTCAACAGAGGTCGACATAGCGGCGTCTGACACACACACACAGACACATAGACACACACACAGACAGACAGACAGACAGACACACAGACAGGTGAGAGAGCATTGAGACAATCCTCACGATCCAGCACATCGGCAGACTCAACACAGGCCGACATATCGGCGTCTGACACACACACACACAGACACATAGACACACACACATAGACACACAGACACACACACAGACAGACAGACAGGTGCGAGAGCATTGAGACAATCCTCACGATCCAGCACATCGGCAGACTCAACAGAGGCCGACATATCGGCGTCTGACACACACACAGACACACACACGCGCGCGTGAAAGGGATCAGACTGATTGATTGAGTTAAGGCTTTACGTCCCACCAGACACAAAATAGGTCATCTCGGAGACGTTCCTCCCAGCCAATCTCTTGGCTTAGTACTGAAAAACTAAAACAAACACAACAAAAGCAAACATGCATCCATAACAAAATATACTACCATATAAACACAAAGAATTAAAGCCAGGGGCCCAATTCACAAAAAATCTTAGGAAAAATCCTAAGTTTATCATAAGTCTTTCATAAGTTTATCTTAAGTTTATCCGCCCACGCGCCCGTCCGCCCATGCGCCCGGCAGCCAGCAGCGTTACATTACAGACGACGACAGACGAAAGACGCCAACAGACGTCAGCGTGCAAAACTATACTGGAACATTAGGCGGGCCAGTAATAATGCACTATACATTGTGTAATAATGCCCTGTACCTTCATCATAATGCCCTGTACCTTCGTCAGCCTGCTGTCTCATAGCAGGGCTGGTCAAGTTGATAGTGACCGTCCAATGTGGTGCGTGACATTGTGTAATAATGCCCTGTACCTTCGTCAGCCTGCTGTCTCATAGCACGGCTGGTCAAGTTGATAGTGACCGTCCAATGTGGTGTGTGACATTGTGTAATAATGCCCTATACCTTCGTCAGCCTGCTGTCTCATAGCAGGGCTGGTCAAGTTGATAGTGACCGTCCAATGTGGTGATTCGTTCTGGTAGACAACGATGCTCGTCTCTTCACAATCCATCGCCACTGAGTACTTGGCGTCCTCCGTCGACGTCGCCTTCTGCACACAGTCCGTAACCCGCTGCATCATGGGAAGGCAGGTGTCCTCAACTAGCAACTACACGACTTGCCTGGCAAACTGTGGAACGTTTTACAGCACAGAAATCTGTTCTAAGTTACACATTCATATCAGCACTTTGCAGTGGTCACATCACGTGAGTAGTGTTGCTGTTGTACAAGGTGCACTGGTGATATTGATGATCACTCAAAGCAGGAAGTAACGGCTGCTGTAAATTTAAAATTTTTACGTGTAATATCTGCCTCGACTAGCTTCTGCACCAATAAATTGCTAAAATACCACGAACAAATCTAACAGTCAAAGCTAAGAAATTAGAATGGAATTTTATTAAAAAATTTGTGCTACACTATAAACTTTATTTTTCTGTTTTCCATAGACTGCATACTCATTTGCTGATTCATACAGTTGCAATAAAGCTTTGTGGAAAACAGAGAAATTTATAGAACAGATTAACAAGACAAGAACATTGATAAATGGTGGGTGGTTGAGTTGGTGAGATTAACAAGACAAAAACATTGATGGATGGTGGGTGGTTGAGTTGGTGAGATTACCGACCGAGATGTCGTTGGCCATCAGAGTAGCAATGCGTCGCAGCAGACTGTTCGTTGGTTTGTCAGCACAGATGACAACAAGCTCCGCAACCACATCTCCATCCAGCAGCATCCTCTGAGCAAACAGCCCGACCCTCACCACGCCCACCAGCACTCTCTTCTCATCACTCCGCCTCTCCTCCGCACCAGTCCCATCTGTCTCCTCCGCACCAGCTCCACTCACTGAACTGGACCCAGTCTCAGCCACCGTCTCCGGACCAGTCTGAGACATGACTTTATCTCCATCCGCATCACTTGCAGCTGTGCATTGAGTAGCAGCAAGTCTACACAGAACACAGCCACTCGCGAGATTCGTGGGCTAGGGTTAGTGTTAGACTGCGGTAACTCAGCTCAATCAACTCAGCTTCACAATGATAATTAACAGTTGTCAAACAGTGTCTGTGTGTGAGTATGTTTGTCTGTCTGTCTGTGTGTCTGTCAGTCTGGCTGAAAAACCACCAGTGAAACTGTCCTTTGCGTGCAACACTAGACGTCTTGAAACCAGCTTTGCTACGATGGGTTAGGGTTAGGTGTTAGTTATTAATATGTGTTACAATGGGTCCTAACCCAACGTAACACATGAATAAGTAACACTTAACCCTAACCCATCGTAGCAAACCTCAGCCTGGATTCAAGATGTCTAGTGTGTTAGTTATTGATAAAGATACGGAGTCTTCACTCGCTGACATTACTTACTCGTCATTGAGCTGCTGAGACACAGTCGCAAGCGTCTGTTCACACAGACACACGACCTGCTCCAACGAACTCAGCTACACACAGACAGACACACAGACACACATATACACATACACACATACAGACAGACAGACAGACACATATCACCGACATCAGCAGCAGACTGTTCATCATAGTACATCAGCTACAGCAGTGCAGACTGACAGCCCAGTGCTCTCTCTGACAGGCTGAAATAACTAGATCTAACCCTAACCCTCGCCTGGTCGCGGTTCAAATCTCGGCCGGTCCGCTTCCAGGTAACAACCTTGGGCAAGCTGCTCACACGCATGTGCCTCTGTCACCAAGCAGTATAATTTGGTACAGGCCGAAGGGCGGTGATGCTCTGCGGCTGGAAGGTAACTGCAGGCCTGGCGAAAAGTAATGGCAGCCTACCGCCGGGTGGATGGCTTATAGTCACCTGTGGGCTGACTGCCTGTAGACCGGGATCAGCTCCGGGCCCCACACTTGGTAACGAGTATGGGAAGCCTTTTATCTTTTCACAAGTATGGAAAGCCTTTTATCTTTTTAACCCTAACCCTAACGACCAACAGTCCAGACAGCCAGGCTCAGATGACAGCTGGTGTTGGACCTGTCCTGTCAACACAGTTCAACAACTAGAAAACATGGCCAGTCGTATCGACATGCAGAGCCACGCCGGCCGCAGCAGCAGCAGCACACGGCCGTAGCAACCGTGCGATGTGATGGTTTTCCTAACCATGTAACCTTGACCTTTTGACCTCAGCGTCAATGCATGCCGAGCGACTACTATAGAGTATATGTGTATCAAGTTTGGTGTTGATAGCTCAAACCGTTTCCCTTTACTGCACTAACAGACAGACAGACAGACAAACAAACAGACGAGGGTGTTATACAGCAGGCGTGGGTAACATAATGTCAATTAGGGATGGTGTTAGGGTGGTGACCCTAACCCTAACCGTCAGTCAGTGACATCTGAGTGACAACTCACGTCTGCATGCTTCAGCAGGATGGCATCATGCTTCCTCATCACGTAGTGATCTGCCGCCGTCTAAAACAACCAACCATCACCGATCACACGTTAAATATTCTATACAGCAATCCCACAATGCACTGGTGTCACCAACGCCCGACCTCAACCTTTCTTCACCCACCACCAAACTTCTAACCCTAACCAAAGCTCAGACCTCAACCTTTCTTCACCCACCACCAAACTTCTAACCCTAACCAACGGCCGGACCTCAACCTTTTTTCACCCACCACCAAAATTCTAACCCTAACCAACAACCAGACCTCCACCTTTCTTCACCCACCACCAAAATTCTAACCCTAACCAACGGCTTGGCCTCAACCTTTCTTCACCCACCATCAAACTTCTAACCCTAACCAAAGCCCAGACCTCAACCTTTCTTAACTCACCACCAAACTTCTAACCCTAACCAACAACCTCACCTCAACCTATCTTTCCCACCACCAAGCTTCTAACCCTAACCAACAACCTGACCTCAACCTTTCTTCACCCACCACCAAACTTCTAACCCTAACCAATGGCCTGACCACAACCTTTCTTCACCCACCATCAAACTTCTAACCCTAACCAAAGCCCAGACCTCAACCTTTCTTCACTCACCACCAAACTTCTAACTCTAACCAAAGCCCAGACCTCAACCTTTCTTCACCCACCACCAAACTTCTAACCCTAACCAACAGCCTGACCTCAAACTTTCTTCACCCACCACCAAACTTCTAACTCTAACCAACGGCCTGACCACAACCTTTCTTCACCCACCATCAAACTTCTAACCCTAACCAACAGCCTAACCTCAACCTTTCTTCACCCACCACCAAACTTCTAATGGGATTGACTGAGTTACGGTTTTACGTCCCACTCGACACAAAATAGGTCACCTAACAACACACATACCATATAATTTTGATTACTTGTTGTGTACGTTTGCATTGTACGTGGCCACTTAGCCTTATGCTTTAATAAATACATACATTACAGATACGTTCTTCCCAGCCAATCTGTTGGCTTAGTACTGAAAAAGAAAACGGACACAGCAAACGCAAACAGGCATCCATAACAAACTATAGTATAATATAAAATTAATGCAAAAATAACTAACGCCTATTTTGGTCGCTCATACGACCTCCAGCCTGGAAATGGAGCGGGCCTATTCCTGAAGAGTAGATAAGTAAAGAAGTAAATAAGTAAGGGAATTAAGTACACAGAAAATAATTAATGTAGTGCTAGAATAAACAAATAAATGGCTCGTTACAATGCATGAGCCCATACAGAACCTTCTGACAGGAGTGCGTGGCTTCCTTTACACAGGCTCTATGACGTCCACGTCAGTCCATCACACAAAACAAAGATTCAGCAACTGAGACTGGTTGTCTGCTCGGGTCTGGCTGTCTGTCAGTGTGTGTACTTACAAGTCGAGGGTGTGATCCATAGGTCCAAGGTCTCCGGTACCAGTGCTGAGTGTTGCGTCCATGTGTCCAGTGTGTCCACTGTGACTCTTCAAGGTCCATCTGTCCAGCCATCATGTCCATGCGTCTCCAGTGCTGTTCACGACTCTGCAGTCTCTGCTGCTTCATGTCTCTCACTCGACTGACACGCGACGACGGACCACGACCAGGCACTGACACTGACGAGTCCACTTTCTTCTACATACGTCACGCACACACCACACACACACCTCATGCAAATGCAATGCAAATGAAAGACAATCTGTCCAATGCTTACACTCAACGAACAGTGACCAGCGGCTAAACCTGACTTAATGGCACGGGGTTCACACAGTTCTACCTGCCACCCACACGTTTATCCACGAATGGAATGAGCCATCCTGCACCCACTTCGTAAGCATTCACCAGATGGCGTCGCCCGAGCAAGGTGGCACACATCTGGATCAGCTTACTACTCATCTATCGACCTCGAAAAAATGAAAGGCTGAGTTGGCCTAGTTGGCTGACCTTATAGCGGATGGTTTACCCACATAAGTGGTCACCCATCAGCTGCAGGTCGAGCGTGGTACCGGGAAAGTTCGACCGACGTTCTACCACTGTGCAATGCAGCCATCCAGTACAGTCAGTACACACTCACACACACGCGTCAATGAACCCACCATACTAACACACCGCAGTACACACTCCACACAGACACACCTCAGTACACTCAACACAGGCACACCCGGGTACACTAATCACAGACACACCTCAGTACACACTCCACACAGGCACACCTCAGTACACTCAACACAGGCACACCCGGGTACACTAATCACAGGCACACCTCAGTACACACTCCACACAGACACACCTCAGTACACACTCCACACAGGCACACCTCCT
>Ga0209363_1001343_pt1 | contig 11675 bp, 7 predicted proteins | sample WorMetexBAHAMAS3_FD_187385 | JGI IMG/M metagenome (GOLD analysis project Ga0209363, IMG submission 187385) | Marine gutless worms symbiont microbial communities from Max Planck institute for Marine Microbiology, Germany - Inanidrilus exumae... | ecosystem: Host-associated > Annelida > Digestive... | reverse complement strand
GGGGTAGTCAAATATAGCGATGTGTGACATTTCGAAGGCTATATCTCGCAAACGGTGCAAGATAGCAGGTAATTTAGTATGAATCACTGATAGGAAGTCGTATATTATTTTTCAATTGGTACCAAAATCGGTGACCTTGAATGACCTTGAACGGCGAAATGGCCCTTATTTTGCGTTATTTTGCCGAACTTGGTAGTTTCCGGGGCGCATTGCGTAAACGTGGTTGACAAAGCCATAACTATGGACAATTTGCGATTACTATGTCTAGTAATAAACGTCTGCAGAGGACCGCGCGACTCCAACGGTATAAATGTTCTATAACTGCAAGGTGGAAATTCTGTAGCAGATTCATAAATTCAAGACGTAATGCGCAATACTTGCCTAGCTATCGTCTAATTTGTTAAACGAAGTAGGTTCTTTCTGGTATTTTGAAGGACATGTGCTATATCGTCGTAAAAAAGCTCACGTTCGCTATCTCATCTCCTGATGAGTTCTTGTTTGTACAGGTCTACAGCGGTTGACAAAAACATCAATAGCGCGTTGCGCGGTCTCGCTGAGATATGGAGGCTTAGGCCTCTTGTTTATGCTCAACTTATATTATAGTAGCTTTCGGTTTATTGGTGTATGTCTGCTTTTGTTGTTTTAGATTTAGGCCTAGTTTCTACTGTACCACGGTAGGTGATTGGCTGGGAAAATGTCTCTGAAATTACTATTATAAAATTATTACTGGCCCGCCTAATGGGCCGGCATTGTTTTGCTGGCTGGCGTCTGTCGTCGTTTGTCGTCGTCGTCTGTAATTCTGCCTGCGTGCGGGCTGGCCGGCCGCCGGGCGCGTGGACTGTCGGCGCACCGGCGGCCGGGCGCGTGGGTATCGGGCGGCCGACACTGTACGGCGGGCCAGTACGGTTACGTCCCGTTAAGGCGGCACCTTGTTTATGTCGAGTGGGACGTAAAGCCTTAGCTCAATCAACTACAAGACTGCCCGTAATAAAGTGTTCAAAGTTAGGTGTTTAGAAAACATCATTCCAAAGAGTATTTGCTGTTTGTGGGATGCTTTTACGGGCGGCTGGTGGGTGCCGTATGTCGAAGACAGTATTTGAGTGATACCTACTGTGGATTGTTGCAGCGTGTGCGTTGATTGGACGTCCATCTTCCGAAAACTGTGAAATCATCACAATACGTGCAAATGTTCGGCGCATGTAAAGAATCAGCTGTAACGTGTTGCACCAACTACGAACTACACCTTCGCTTATTTTTACGCACGCGCGACTTAAGCAGATTTAACCTGGGGAGTAGAGACCTTACTATACGATACGATACGGTAGATTAACGTGCGCTCAAAGCTGGGCAGTAGTCGTGGAGGCAGTCCGGGAGGAAGAAATGAAACAGCGGGGCATAAGATTTGTGAAACAGGTAGGTTTTAAGCCGGGAGTAAAAGAGAGAGGGAGTTATAGATGTGCAGCGTGGTGAATCAGAAAAGGAAGTGACGGTGATGGAATAGGTGAGTCGGAAATGGAGGTACCAGAATGAGGTTGACGAAGAGATAGCCTAAAGGCAGCTGATTCCAGAGACAAGGTGAAGCATAACGAAAGGAGCAATCAGTTATTTTTAGAGCATGATGACGGTGGCCGAGTAAGATTAACGACGGATGAAGAGCGAGTACTGCGAGGACGTTTAATAGTTTAATAGAGATGGGGTTATGAAGGTATAGATGGAGGTTGGGTAGTAGTGAGAACTTCGTAGCAAGTGAGAGGAGCTTGTATACGATGCGTTCGGTGATTCTGATCCAGTGGAGATAGCGTAGGATAGGAGTGATATGGCAGGACTTAGTAGCTTTAACGACAGTACAAGCAATCAATCAATCAATCAATCAATCGTCGTTTAATAAGGCATGACGTAACGCAAGCCATTAAAACACACAACTCTTCACTTGATACCTCCCACACTGCTCGAAATCATGGTTTCATCTTTGACAAGAGAGTTCTGGATCTGCTGTAGACGGGATAATTGAGACTTAGGGGCTATAGTAGAGAATTACAATAATCAAGTTTCCAGTGGACGATAGAGGTAGCAGTGGTAGGCCTACAGGCAGTTGACGAATTGAGGTAAGGCCGGATACAGCGAAGGCTTTGGAGACAGATGTAATTTGGTCAAAGAAGATAAGTTGTTGATCAAAGATGAAACCATGATTTCGAGTAGTGTGGGAGGTATCAAGTGAAGAGTTGTGGGTTTTGGCAAGTTGGTTTTTGAGTCCGATGAGCAAGAATTCAGTCTTAGAGGAGTTAAGAGTACGAAGATTAGCAGTCATCCAGGAAAAGATGTGTTGAAGAGCGTTTTGAAGGTGAGAAATGCTTGAGTCAAAGTTGAATTGGTGGAAAGAGAAGAAGAGCTAAGTGTCGTCTGGATAAAGATGGTGGTCAAGGAAGTGAAGAGATCAGAGTACTGAGAGGGGTAGTGTACATGACGAAAAGTAGAGGGCCCAGAACTGAGCCTTGGAGAACACCACAAGAAGAAGTATGAAAGGAGAGGTTGCTAGCACATTTAACACGGAAGGAGGGAGATGATAAGCAAGACTTGAACGGTGAATAAATATAGAATCATAAAATGCTGATGCTATATACTAATTCTTTAAAGTAAATAGTACTTCGTTTAATACATAATATTTTAATACAATTTCTTGTAATTTGAAAAAAAATTAAAGGAATTGTAAAAAGAACTTGTAAACAAATGTGCATAACATTCGCGGTCGATGCTGATATGACATGTATATATCAAGTAGAACCGTACAGTAGGCCACTTTGTCCCTTTACATATTAGTAAAAGGGCATTTTTACCCATCATCTTGTACCCTGAATGGCCAAGGAGAACCCGTTTCCGTGTTCTATCGCCACTGTTCTGATACACACTATTTAATTGTACTCTGTTACGAGTGTAAAATGCTTTCGGCCAGTTCAGTCTGTCTCTCATGTATCGTTTGAGTTGCCCCGTACGGGCTCCGGGGCAGTAGTGCGCCGTGATTCGTGTGTTGATTCCGGCGCTATATAATTTTTTTGTTTGTTTGCTTAACTTTCTTCCTTACTTTCTTCCTTCTTTACTTTTTCCTTTTGCTTTTTTCTTGTTTACTTTCTTTACTTGTTTACTTCCTGTTCGTGTTTTTGGGCCACTTCTCTTCGCCACTTACTGTTCTCCCATTTCTGCTTTATGTCACTTATACGGTGCCCAGCAACAACAGTATGCAGACGATATACACAGCTTTATATTGCTCTCTCACCGTCAGATCCGAGAAATGAACTCAATGCTGTTCAAACCTGTCTTACGTCATTACAAACATGGTTCTATACTAATGGCATGGCGCTAAACCGGTAAACCCGACAAGTATATAGCTATTCTGCTAGGCACGGCACAGATGGCATCCTCGTACAGTAGCCTAACGTCTGTCGACGTCGCTGGCATACCTGTTCAGTTGGTAAGTAGCATTAAACGGCGTTTACTCTTGATACCAATCTTACAATGGGAGCATACCAAACGTGTCTCTGGCATGTTTTTACCATATCAGTGCATACGTACGTGCTCATGCCATCTTAGACAAGTCCACCGGACCACCGCAGCAGATATCGCCGCAGCTTTGGTTTCCAGTCGACTTGATTATGCCAACACAGTTCTTGACGGTTGGCCAATAGGGACATCAATTACGCGTAGAGACCAGAAGCTCAGCTATCGCCAAAGACCCGCGCGACGCTCTGTATCAGTTGAAATATTGGCCTACTGTTGTACGAATAACGCAAACGGGTTAGCCCGAGGAGCACTTTCAGCAACTGCCAGATTTTATTCCGCTGCCTGTATAGTTTTGTACACGCATCGTTGCACTAGGCACAACTATCACACAGCGAGCATGCAGTGCCGTGCGTGTTATCAACAGACTTCCATACAACCACTGCAGTCTTGGTGATGTCAACTGGACCGTAACTGTGATCGACCAGCGTCGACTACCACCAATGTTGTTAACGTCACCGCGTATTACTCCGCCAGCGTACCATCATGGAAGCGAACCACTGTGGCGGATGGACACAACGGTTTCAAACAACAAAAGTGACCTTCAAGGTCACTAAAGGGTCCATTCGATAGGCCTCATACGATTTCCTAAGATATGATTGGGGCCAAAATTAAAAGGAACGGGTCTCGTGACCTTGACCACGCCCATTAGTGGCTAATTTGTCATATCAAGGCTAACAATTGATATATTCTACTTGCATACAAAATTTGGCGACTCTCGCTTCAGCCGCCCGCATCGAAATTGAAAATGGTTGTGACCCTGACCACGCCTTTTAAGAGTTGGTTTGTCGTCCAAAAGCTAGGACTTAATATAGTCTACATGTGATCAAAATTTGACGATTCTAGCTTCAACCGTTCCAGAGATATCATTTGGCCCCTGACCACGCCCCTTTTAAGGGTGATTTGTCGTCCATATGCTGGGATTTACTATAGCCTACCTGTGTACAAAATTTGATCACTATCTTCAGCCGTTCCAGAGATTATGATTGGTGCCTACCAAAATTAAATGGTTCACGTGACCTGACTACGCCCCTTTCAGGGACGATTTGTCATCCGTGGACTAGGACGTACTACGCTCAACCTGCGTACCAAACTTGAAATCTCTATCTCTGCCCACTACGAAGATACGAAAAGGAATACAACATGTGGAAAACGGGGTGGTTTGGGCATAGGGGTTATCCAAGGTCACTGAGAATAGCGCTATTCGATACAACGCACACGAATTCGTACTTCCTATTAGCCTTCTTTAGTAACTATGTCCCTATCTTGCACCGTTTCCGAGATATTGAGAGATATTGGTCGAAAATTGCCAATTTGAACTTACCCCACCTCGACTTGTCACCCCTTTGGGGTTGACCCAGCCGGAATTTCGCCGAGATCTTTGGCATCAGAAAACTGTTTGCGCCATGCTGGGTTTAGCCAGAACACCGACTTGTGACAGACGGACGGACAGAAATGATGACGGCAAGTGTAGCATAGCATCGCGCGGGTAAAAATGCATCTACACCGTGTCTAAAAACGACATTGCTTTGGCTTGCTATAACTTGCGACGTGTAAGAAGTCAAATGATACTTTATTTTTCCACCGCACCTAACTAGTGCTTCTGCACTACCTGGCAAAACCGTACGGAAACACGAAAATCGCATCTTTTTCAGTCGAATGTTGTATTACTGCTTTTCCATATCAACAAGTCGCTGCTTGATTTCTTCAGTTTTGTTGACTTGATACTCCTATTCTTGCTGGTATAGACTCCCTAAATCTCGTAATTAATTGAGTTCAATTCTGGCCTGTTGGGGACTATAGCTCAGGAGAAATGAAGTTGAGAGTTTTGCGCAGCAGCTGTTGAACTGTGTTGCGCACACCATACACTGGTGCATGCATGAGCTGTGTTGCTGAAGGACAAAATATTGTTGTCGACAACGCGTTTGATAACAGCTAATATTTGTTGAGATAGTAAGATATCCTACCAATACTGTCCTTTGACTTTTCACTTGAGGCTCGACAGGGAACAACTCCCACTTTTGACACAGCGATCGACATCACGACAGACTTGGTAAACGTTGAGTGTGTGGTAACAGACGATTGCATGATGCTATACTCACTTCATTGGTCTTCTTTGGTGCATACGGAAGATTCTTGTGAGAATGAAGGGCGGTTCAGCGGTGACCAAGTGATAATATGAATGTGTTTTCTGTGTCTGCTGGCAAAACAGCTCTCAGCGTTTAAGTGAAAAGACGCAATTTTCGGCTTTCTGTTTCCCCAGGTGGTGCAGCAGCAGTAGTTAGGTGAGGTAGGAAAATAAAGTACTTTTTGACTGCTTGCTTTCTTGGCAACATTTCTGCCAAAAATTATCAAAATTGGTTGATGTACGTGGAAGTTGTAGCAAGCCAAAGCAGTGTCGTTTTTCGAGACGCACTGTACAATTTGGTTGGTTCAAACATAGAATATAAAATTCCTTCCTTGTACGTTTGTGGCTTGTAGCGTGCTCATTGGGAATATTGCTGTTGTTGGGAACCAAAAGAATAAATTAAATGATTATCATGTTAAATGGAAGAAGTACAAAGTAATGTAAACCGAGTCCCGTGAACGCAGGCAGTGAGTAAATTAGCAATATACTGTAGGAACTTCAACTGGGTAGTAAAAACTGGTTTTGATCGGCCTAGAAGGCGATCTTCCTCCGTGTGCCCCCATGTATCGGCCACTGTTTATTCTTCATCGTTATTATTAGCCTAACTTCGAATGTGGGTGTGTGCTGCGATCCCGGCGTGTCGACAACACGCAGTTCGATCAACATAGGCTTAGGTCCGTAACACAGAGCGGCGTATTGTGTACACCGTAAAAACTATCGATTCTGCACGTGTTCGGACATTATGAATATAGTGAAGGCCCCGTTTTTTTTCAGTCAGACCGCTTTGGAGCGATCCAGTCTGGTACTAGTAGACCTTTTTTATACTGTACGTCGAGCAGTTCGCTTGTACTAGGTGTTATATTAAGACGGCTAAAAATAGGATCACGCAAACAACGCCGTACGATAGCTCAGGGGACTCTAGTTTTCTGAGGCCGAAAAATCTATTTAAAAATCCAGACAACATCAATCCGATCGCCCTGACTTTGCTCTGACGAAAACGCGTGACGAAACTGAACGGCCGACGGCGTGCCACGCCATTTGTTTACTGTTTTTGCGCGGCTAAATGCAGAATGGGAATTCTATAGAACAATATGTATATACAGCGTTTTTGTCAGATTTAGTAATGTTTGGCATAGCTTTCCGTAATCCGTATTAAGTATCAGTAAATTTATCAGTAAATTTAGTATTTACGCACACGTTGTTCCGGTCTGTTTAGGGCTTTATGCTACCATGACGTTGTAAAGTATAAAAGTATACGTGGATTTGTATAGCGCATCGTCGTAACTACCTCTAATGCGCTCAGATATGGATCACACAGTTTTACCTGCAAAAATTACACCATGTCTGCCTTTACTTCCCAGCCGCAGAGCATCACCACCCTTTACCTGGTACTCATTTTACCGTCCCACGGAGGGTAGACGGCTGAGTCGACCTTCGTGGTTGGTTATACCGAAATAGAGTGCCGCCTCCGGGAGTCGAACCCGGGACAAGGTCACCCATCCAAGTACTAACCGGGCTCAGCGTAGGTTAACCTCGTTGATCGAGACCAGCGACGTTATCACTACGCCACGCCGCCACTCCTATAGCAACGTCAGGTAAACAGGTCAGAAGTGTTTGCGTCGTTTTTAACGCCGGACGAGACTAATCTCGTCCAAGTGATCACGTCTCGGACTGGATTAATCCAATCTGGAGAAAATGAACGCAGCCAATAACACGAATACAACACCATATGGTTTAATGACTTACTTTGCGATAGCGATCGGCTTCCGATATTCATAAGCCCACACGCAGTTCTTGCAGTATATACATACTCGCTGTAGGTGTAGCAGAATGAAGCAAACGTGCATTATGTTGAAGCGGCATTAAACACAATGTCTGATCATAAGATGACGGATAAAGACAGTCTACTCAATGCAGCTGCTACGAACGTCAGCGATGACGCACCTTCGAATACGAACAAAAACGTTGGTTACGGCACATCATGTGAACAAAACACTAGTCTAGATGACAAGAAAGAAGTCATTGTATTTCCGTCGTGTCGTCTCGTTCTCTACTTGATGATGTTCTTCGGTTTCGTTGCTACTTACAGCATTCGAGGCTGCTTCAATCAAACTATAGTTGCCATGGTCAACCAAACTGCCGTCAGTGAACAGGCCAAGACGGCAAACACCAGCAAGAGCTTTGAATGTCCTCGGGACCAGGAACTTCAATCTAGACAGGGGGAATTTAACTGGAACAGACATCAACAAGGAATCTTGCTGAGTGCCTTCTACTACGGATATATCCTGACACAAGTAACCGCTTCGGTATTATCGCATATACAGAGTGGGCCAAAAAGTGAATCCCATCTTTTTCATTTTGATGGTGTTAATAATAACAAATGTGCGAGACAAACAGTGGTTTTACTGGTATTTTATGATATGTGTGAACAATAGTACGTAATCAAGTTGTACGTACACTAGCAGAAACCTTCGCTTTAAAAATCATGACGGTGATTTTAAAAGTCCACTCCCTCGATGGATTTCACAGGGGATTACAAATCGGAGGGCGAATAGTCACGAACCTTCGCTACGCTGATGACATCATCATGTTGTCCACTTCGGAGGTAGAACTACAGGAGCTAGTGGATCGCCTATTTCATCCGAATCCATTCACTTTCGACGGAGTTATAGTCTAACGCGTGAATACCGCCAAATCGCCCCGTAATGTAAATCCAATAGGCCTATTCGGCCGAAGCCTACCTTCGAGTCGAATAAATATACGGAAATATTTCGACGGGAAAAACAAAAAGCACGATAGACTGACATGCGGATAAGCAAAACGATAGCGTGCTACATGCGACATCTGGCAAATGTTATAGAAAGATGTAGGCCTAATAGGCTATTACCAATTTATTTTTGTCGGTTACTTTTAACGTCATATATACCGATAAAAGACACTGTAGACGGACCAAGCGACGTGCAGAGAGACCATGCGACGCTGTGTAGAGAAACCGCGCGAGGCGGAGAGAAACAGCGCGATACTCTGCTGCTACTGCAGAGGCACCGCGAGACGCGCTATAGCAGTCGATAACACAGTCTGTTGGGACCATGCGACGCGGAGAGAGACTGCGCGACGCTATATGCGGATGGCACTGCTAGAACGGACGGATGAACGGATAGACACGGACTCTCCACGTGGATGGGTGCATACGTCAGACAAACAGACGGACGCACGTCGATCGAACCTCTTGTGGTCTGCGCAGACTCACGAATAGCCAACGGCATACTAAGACGAATGATCGGACGATATACAGACAGACCGATAGACCGAGCACGCTAATCCGTGTGGTCGCTAACGGTGCAATGCAATGCGCTCAAAAGACGAGAACAAAAAACAACAGGAAGTACTTTGCCAACATACCGGCTGCGGTAGGACAAACAGACAGATGGACAGAGCGACCACACCACATCGCACCGCAAAGGGTCGACTTGTGGTGGTGGGTATGCGACATATTGATGTAATGAATATTGATCGTTGTGTGTACGCTGGCGACAGATGCCGTAGCTAGAGTGTCAAGGCCTGCTATGTCGTATGGAATGGTCTACGGCGAGAAACGATAGGGGCATCGTTTAAGGCTTAAGAATCTGGTAAAAATAGCCCTAGAGCTTGAATAAAACTTCCATAGGGTGTAGAAAGAGTCCTAATGTACCATAGATACAGACACAAGCGTTTGCGACCGTCACCATGGCCAATAAAACGGTTTAAAGGACGATTACTTGCCGAGGCGTTTCAACTGTCATAAAGCATCCTGCTCCTAAGTTTAGCCGTATTAGTACAACACCGGCGTGTGACGGGCGGACGGACAGACAGACGGGCAGACAGATAGACACACCACGACAGCATAGCGTCGCGCGGTAAAAAAATAGGTCACGTGACACTGACTGACCACGCTCCTTTTAGAGGTGATTTGTCATCTGCTGGCTAGGATGTGATATTATAGCCTGTCTCTGTATAAAATTCGACGACTGTATCTTCAATATAGTTCCAGATATAGGATTAGAGACATCGAAGTTCAAATGTGTCGCGTGACATGACCATGCCTCTGGTTTGCCATTCGTGAGCTATGACTTGCTATGATCAATCTATCTTCCAAATTTAAAGTTTATATCTCCTGCCGTTATGAAGATATAAAAGGCGATACAAAATGTAATCAATGGGGTGGTTTAGGGCAGTTGCGGGTCACTCAAGTTTACTGAAAATAGCAAAGTCGCAAATTTTCCTACCCCACGTTTATTTGGCACCCCACTGAGATGTCTTAAGTGGAATTTCAACCAGATTTTTTGGTGTCAGAAAACGAGTCTCAACGTTACCGGGCGGCGTTGTTTGCTGTTGATATGTTTAGCCGTTTTGATAGAACACCCGCTTGTGATGGACAAACAGACGGACGGCCAGACCCAGGCCATAGCATTTGCCGCACCAGCATAGCGTCGCGCGATAAAATTTGTGGACGAGTCGATAACAGCTGTGTTTTTATGTACGGTCAGGTGTTTGGAGGTTGGATGGCTGACCGAGTTGGCGGAAAGTGGCTGTTCGGCGGCGGGATTCTGGCCTCTGCCGTCCTGACGTTGCTGACGCCGACCGCCGCCTTCCTCCACTATGCTGTCGTCTTCTGTGTCCGAATGCTGGAGGGCATATTCGAGGGAATTATGTTGCCGGCGACAAGTGCTCTCTTGTCGCGCTGGACCCCGCGTGAGCAGACGACTCGCGGCGCCACGCTGGTGTTCTCGGGCGAACAGTGCGGCTACGTTGTCGGCATGCTGCTCGGCGGCTTCCTCAGCGACCACGGGTTCGCCGGCGGCTGGCCGTCCGTCTTCTACGTGATCGGCTCAGCCAGCTGCGTCTGGGCTGTCGGCTGGTTCCTTCTCTGTCACAACTCGCCGTCCACACATCCTCGAATATCGCAAGCCGAACGTCAGTACTTGGAGGCGGAAGTGGGTGTAAGCGAGAAGAGAACGAGCACGCCGTGGCGCAAAATATTCACATCCTTGCCGCTGCTGGCATGTAGTGTGGCAAACTTTGTCCATCAGTGGTCCTACTATACACTAATTAACGGTCTGCCGCTGTTTTACTTCGACGTGCTTGGGTTCAAAATGACCAGGAACGGTCTGCTGACGGCGCTGCCGTTGTTGGCGACAGGCGGCGCTATGCTGATCACAGGACAAGTGTCCGACTGGTTGCGGTCCCCGCGCAGACTGTCGACGACTACAGTCCGCAAAATCTTCTGCGTCGGCGGCTTGATTTTCCCCGGCGTGTTCTTAATCATGGCCGGATTTCTCGGCTGCGATCGAGTGCTGGTGGTGCTGACGATGATCGCGGCAATGGCATTCCAAGGCATGACTTGGGCGTTTCTGATAGTCAATCCGCTCGACCTGTCCACGCTGCACGCTGCAACGCTCTTCGGCATAATGAACACGACCGCTTGTGTCGCGCTCATCGCCACCCCACAGGTGATCGGAGCGCTTACGTATCAAAATCCTACTCGCGTTCAGTGGCAGAAAGTTTTCTACATAACGGCCGTCATTGAGTGTTTTGGGTGTATTGTGTACCTGCTGTTTGGGTCAGGAGAACTGCAGAATTGGGATGATGACGCAGATTTAGCATAGACCCCGACAGTATGCCTAAACTCGTCACATATCGCGAAAATTCATTGATTTATTGATACCAGCTTAGTTAATGCATGACGACGTTTTTGTAACGCGTCACGACGAACACGTTGAAAACAGCTGCATTTATGTCATAAGTCTATTTTAGACCTGTTGCAGTTTGTACATGTTTATCTGCCCCATAGCTATAGCATATAGCATGGGACACATAATAAAATCGTTTTGCGTCTGTGCATGTGTCTGTCCGTCTGTGGACACTCTCACGGTCGCATTTCTTCGTCGATTTTCACCAAATTGGACACAGACGTGTAAACCCACAAAAGTAAGAACGAGTTCGTTGGGGTCAATAT